>Ga0209465_10000354_pt1 | contig 21810 bp, 20 predicted proteins | sample PanSoiPlot1MoBio_FD_188321 | JGI IMG/M metagenome (GOLD analysis project Ga0209465, IMG submission 188321) | Tropical forest soil microbial communities from Panama analyzed to predict greenhouse gas emissions - Panama Soil Plot 1 MoBio (SPAdes)... | ecosystem: Environmental > Terrestrial > Soil...
AGCTGGAGAAGTTCTACGCGCCGCTGTTCGCGTCGGTGGGCTGCAAGCCGATGACGTGCAAGCCCGACCAGTTCAAGACGATGGAGTGCCTCTGCCCCAAGGGCGGAGATGCGCGCGCGGGAGGCATCATCCCCCAGACCTGGGACCAGGCGTATCAGCTGTATCTGTCCGGGCCCTGAGCCCCGACGCGCGCGTCAGTCTTCGAAGATACTGGTCGGAGGCGGCGTCGCTGCGGGCGCCGCGGGCGCCGCGCCGGCGCCGACCGCGCCCCCGCCGGTGGCCGTCGGCGAGATCGTCGTCGGGTTCGGCGGGTTCACGGCCGTCCCGCCCGGCGACAGCGACTCGCCGACGGAGGTGACGCCCGCGGGCGGCGGCGTCGGTCCTACGGTCACGATCGGCGCCGCTGCGGCCGCCGTCGTCGTCGGCGAGGCGACCACGGCGGTGGTCGTCGGCGCGATGGTCGGCACGGCAGTGCTCGCCGGCGTCGTGCCGGACGGTGCCGTCGACGGACTGACGGTTTCAGCAGACGGTGTCCCGAGGGGCGGGATGCTGGTGCTCGCCGCGGGCAGCGTCGGTGACGGCGCGACCGGCGACGACCCGAGCGCGCCGCCCGTGACGCCGCCCGGGCCTGGACCGGCGGAGGCCGCTGGCCCAGCGATCGTCGGGGCCGGCGTCGTCGGCGTCGTGCTGTTGACCTGCGCCAGCACGACCGCGCGCGCGCCGATCCCCAGAACCGTGACGATGCTCAGCCCGACCATGAGCGACACGCGCGCCACCACCCTCATGAATGACAATCTGAGCCCTCGCAGCGATGCGGGCTACATCGGGACAGCGGGACCGCAGGTCCCGCTCGCGACGTCGCAGACGCTTCCCGACGCGCAGTCCACATCTGAAGCGCAGGTCGCGAGGCAGCTCGTGTTGTCGCTTGCATTACACGCGAGCTGGTTCGGGCAGGCGGCGGGCACCGTCGCACAGCTTCCGCCGCCGTCGCACGTCCCGGCGCTGAGCGTCGCGCCCGTGCAGCTCGGCGTTCCGCAATCCGTGTCGCTGTTCGGGTAGACGCACGCACCAGTGCTGTCGCACGCGGTCGCCGCGCAGCTCGCGTCCGTGGCAGCGCAGGGGGCGTCGCAGCAGAACCCGCCCAGGCAGACGCCCGAGGTGCACGCCTCGTTGCCGGCGCAGGTCTGGGCCTGACCCCACGGGCCGACGGGCGTCTCTGCCAGACCCGCGTGCTGCCCCCAGCACACGACGGAACCGTCCGCAATCCGTGCGCAGGCCGTGAGGACCCCCGCGGCCACGGACGTGCCCCCCGCCAGGTTCGGCACAGCCGCAGGGCTCGTCGAGGGAATCGCAGTGGTGGTGCCGTTGCCGAGCTGGCCCTGCCCGTTCGCTCCGGCGCAGTCGACTGTGCCGTCGGGTGCGAGGCCGCAGACGAACGAGTCGGCCAGAACGTCGCCGCCGAGAGCCAGCGCGACCGCGGACCCGGTGAAACCCGGCAGCGCACTGGGTGCGTCGCCGGGCGAGACCCAGCACCTGACGAAGGTGTCGCCCACGACGGCGCACGACCGGCCCGCGCTGACGGCGATTGCGGTGGCGCCGCTCAGTCCGGGAATCAGCATCGGCGTTCCTTGGGTGGTCAGCCGACTGGTGGTGGTCGTCGTACCGCCGATGGTCGTGCTGATGAAAGCAGCTACCAGCTTCTTGACCTCCCAGCCACTGCCACTCGATGACGTCCCGAGCCCCGACGCCGCCACGCCCCAGCAGGCCACCTGGCCGTCTGCGAGCAACGCGCAGGTTTCATGGCTCGATACACTGGCTGCGATGGCGACGGCGCCCGCGACCAGCGCGCGGACGGGCGTTTTCGAGCTGGTGGCGGTGCCGTCTCCGAGCTCGCCGTGACTGTTTTCGCCCCAGCACCAGACCGTCTGATCCGACTTCAGCGCGCAGGCATGCTGCGTTCCTGCGGCGAGGGCGACCACGCCGGTCAGTCCCGGCACGGGCTTGAAAAAGCCGGTGAAACCCCTGCCCACGTCGCACTGGACGGTTCCGTCGGACATGACGGCGCAGGGCGGGTTCGGGCCGCCCGCGGTGATCGCGGTCGCCCCGTCGATGCTCGCCAGCGCGATCGGCGCGCCGGGGTTCGACCAGCACTGCAGCGTGCCGTTCGCGAGCAGCGCGCAGGCGTGCGTGAGCCCGACCGATACCTGGACCGCCTCCACCTCGCACGTCCCTCGGTTGCAGTAATAGTTCGACGGACACGGGGTCGTATCGTCGCAGGCTCCGCCGCTGGTCGCCAGGGTGGGCGTGGTGACGATGCGGGTCGAACTGCCCCCGCCGTTGCAGACGGTCGTGACGCTGGTGATCTCACCGGAATCGAGCATGCCGTTGCCGTTCGTGTCGATGCCGAAACTGACCGCGACCCCGCCCTGCGCGCAGGCGCCTCCGGGAGATAGCGCTGCGGAGGAGGCCAGTGTCGGGGTGCCCGCGGGTCCGGTAGCTCCGGTCGCGCCCGTCGGACCGCTGGCGCCGGTCGCACCAGTGGCACCGGTCGGGCCGGTTGCGCCGGTCGGACCCGTTGCGCCCTGTGGCCCTGGCGGTCCGGGCGGCAGCGACACCACCGTCCACTGCGACGAGACGCAGGCGAGCAGCGTCTGCGACGCGCTCGCGTAGGCGACGGCGCCCGCGATCAACGTCGTGCACGGGATCGAAATCCATGTGTTGGCTATGCACGAATAGAGCGAGACGGGCGACTGCACGTACGCCGTCGTCCCCGCGTTCGACGATCCGCACTTCGGCAGCGTGCTCGGCGTGCTCACGATGTACGTGATCGCGAAGACGCCGTCCGGCGGCGGCGCGGGCGCCGCCGCCCCGTCGGGCGCAGCCTCTCGGTCGCACGCGGCCATCACGCTCGCGAAGGCGAGTCCGGTCGCGATCAACAATCGTGCATGAGCGCGGGAGCGCGCACCGTTTTCAATCTTGCTGCCTGTCTCGTCGCGCATGGTCGTCTCCTTGAACCTGGTCAGCGGGCCGAGCCCGCCGCCTGTCTCAGCAAGGGTCGTTCCACCGCGGCGCGCGTGCCTGAACACACAGGTTGGGCGCGGCGCGGGTGGGCAGATTGAGCAGCGACTGGACGATTCGTTCAGTCTGAAAATGCGCGGACGCTCTACGCGAGCGCTCGTCGCGCCGCGCGTCGCCCGGTTGAGATGGCGCCGTGGACGGTCGCGTTGTCGCCGTCCGATTCGGTCGCCTCGCCCGCGAAGAAGATCGTTTCGTCGACGGGGGCGGCCAGCTCGGCCCCCGCGTCGCTGCCGTCCACGCCCGCGTAGCTGTACGCGCCGCGCGCGAAGGGATCGGCCAGCCAGTCGTGGCTGAACCCGCCGCGCAGGTCCCGGCGCAGCCGATCCGCGTCGACGCCGAAGGCCGCCGCCAGCGCGATGGTTGCCATCTCGACGCGCTCGGCGCCGCCGCGCCCGCGCAGCGCCCGCGCGTTGCCGCCTCCAGCCCAACCGGTGACGACCGGAAACGGCGGCGGCCGGCTGACCCACCAGACGGGGAACGGCGGCTCACGCGTCAGCAGGAAACCGTCGTCGAAGAAACGGCCGCCCGCCACCCAGTCATCGCTGCCGAGGCAGAGGCTCACCCGCTCCGCGAAGCCCATCTCCAGTCGGGCCATCGCCCGCTCCTTGTCGGGCAGCTTCGGAGAAAATTCGATCGCCCCCGCCTTGAGCACGCCGAGAGGCACGGTCACGATCAGCCGCGGCGCCGCCAGCTCCTCGCCCGTCGACGTCTTGACGACGGCCCGCCCGCGCTGCCAGGCGACTGCGGCGGCGACCACGTTCAGCCGCACGTCGCAGAGCCGCGCGTCGATCCGCTCGCGGAATGCCGTGACCAGGCCGTCGTACCCGCGCACGAACCGGAACTGGCGGTTGGCGCCCGGGCGCTCGTCGGCCTCCGTGTTCTTGAGCAGCGAGCGGACGCCGATGAGGGACGGATCGGCCGCGTGGTACCCCTCGACGAGCGCCAGCCCTATCGCTTTGATCTCGGGCGCCACGTTCGCCTGCTCGACCAGCTGCCGGAACGACTGGTCGGGGTCGGCCGGCGACGCGTGGGCGAGGATCGCGTCCATCGCCGAGAAGAAGCCGGCCGGTCCTTCTTCCTCTCCCGCTTCCTCTGCCGCTTCTTCCCCCGCCGCCGGACGAGGCGCGCCGCGGTTTGTCTCCCGCAGCGGCAAGGCGGCCTCGCGCGCCACGCCGAGGGTCTCTTCCACGGCGCCGTGCACGAACTCGGCCCCCAGCTCGACGGGCCCGTCGGGCGTGTGATGCGTCAAGATCCGGCCGCCCAGCCGATCGCGCGCCTCGAGCAGCAGCACCCGCGCGCCGCCCGCCGTCAGATCCCGCGCCGCGGCCAGCCCCGCCACGCCGCCGCCGAGGATGATGACGTCCGGGGAGGCGCTCATGGCGTATCCTCGCGATCGGAGATCGCGCCGTGGCCGAGCCCAAGTCGATGACGGTGGAGCAACTCGAATCCTCCGCGGGAGAGAGCTTCAAGCAACTCTACGCGATCTACGCCGCCTCGATCGCCGCCCGCGAGCAGAAAGGTGAGGCCTGGATCGCGGCCATGATCGGGGCGCCCACCTACCGATTCTTCGTCTCGAAGGCCGACGGCGTCGTGCGCGGCTTCAGCATCCTGTTCATGCCGGCCGCCGAAGGTTTCGCGCTGCTCGAGTACATGGCGGTCGCGCCGGGCGAGCGCAACCGCGGCCTCGGGGCCGAGCTGTTCCGGCGGACGGTGGAGCGCGCCGTCACGCCCGCGGGGCGCGCGCTCCCGGTGGTGCTGGAGATCGACTCGGACCGTGAAGCTTCGAACGACCGCGCGATCCGGACGCGACGCGAACGGTTCTACCGGCGGCTCGGCTGCCTCCGGATCGCCGGGCTCCGCTACCTCATGCCGCTCGCCGGAGAGGGCCCCGCGCCCGAGATGGATCTTTTCGTCCACACGTCCGACGCGGCAGGCGGCATCGCCCGCGCCGAGCTGACGCGGTGGCTCGAAACCATCTATCGTGAGGTCTACCGCTGCGCGCCGAACGATCCGCGCATCGCGCAGATGCTGGCTGGTCTGCCCGATCCCGTACCGCTCGAGTGAAACCGAAAGAAGAGAGGTAGAAAGCGAAATGCCAGCCATGGAAAGTGAAGCGTGGGCCCACGCCGGCGTGATCGCCGAGGCGTTCGGGTCGATCGGCATCGTGGCGACCTTGTTCTATTCAGTGTGGAGCTTCCGCACGACCCTGCGCGACGCCTACTACTCCGAGCTCGATCGCGAGTACTTCGAGCTGTTGAAGATCGGCCTCGAGCGGCCGGAGCTGGTCACGTTCGCGGCTTCGCCCGATCCGGCCAAGGCGCGCGAGTACGGGGCCTACGCGTTCATGGTCTGGAACTTCGTCGAGACGATCTATGACCGCTGCCAGGGCCGGTTCAAGCAGCGCCTGCGCGACACCTGGTACCCGATCATCGCCGCCGAAAATGCCCTGCACCGGGCCTGGTTCGACCTGCCCGAGAACCGCAGCAAGTTCAAGCCGAGCTTCGTCAAGTTCATCGAAACCCGGTACGTGATCGCGACCGCGGTGGCAACGGCCCAGCAGGGCGCGTAGGCACGGTGCACCTTCTCTGTCCGGCTTGCCAGGCGTCGCTGCCCGCACCCAGCGCGATGTCGGTCATCGTGGCGTGCCCGCGGTGCGCGCTGCAGGTGGACGTGACCGCGATCGGCACGGTGGCGGGACCGCCGCGCTTCGCGCCGGAGATCGACCGCACGGGCCAGACGATCGGCGGCTTTCAAGTCGAATCGCGGCTGGGCGCCGGAGGGATGGGCACGGTCTACCGCGCGGTGCCGGAAGCGGGCGGCAAGGCGGTGGCGCTGAAGTTCCTTTCCGCCCCGCTGGGCGCCGACGCCGACCTGCGCGGGCGGTTCGCGCGCGAGGTGAAGGTGATGCGCGACCTCGCTCATCCCGGAATCGTGCGCGTGCTCGCCGACGGCCAGTGCGACGGACTGCCCTGGTTCGCGATGGAGCTGCTGACGGGCAGCGACCTGGGCGCGCGCATCAAGCGCGGGCCGCTCGGGGCGGCGGAGGTCGCCGCGCTGTTTCCTCCGCTGCTCGATGCGCTCGCCCACGCGCATCGGGCCAACCTGGTGCACCGCGATCTCAAGCCGGCGAATGTCCTGCTCGATACGCGCGGCGCGCCGCACCTCGCCGACTTCGGGATCGCGCGGCCCGTCGGAGAGGCGGCGCTCACGCGCCTCACCGAGACCGCCGCCGTGCTCGGAACCCTGGCTTACATGGCGCCCGAGCAGCGCGCCGGCGGCGACGTCGACGCGCGCGCCGATCTGTTTTCGGTCGGCGTGATGCTCTACGAGGCGGTCACGGGGCGCGTACCGCTGGGCGCGTTCCCGCCCGCATCGCGCGTGGCGCGCGGGTTCTCGCGCGCCTTCGATCGCGTGATCGAACGGCTGCTCGCGCCCGATCCGGAGGCACGCTTCGCCTCCGCCGAAGAGGCGAAGCGGGCGTTGATCGCGGCGCTGCGCCCGCGACGCCTCCTCGCCGTCAGCGTCGGCGGCGGCGCGCTGCTGGCGAGCGGCCTGGCGATCGCGGTCTGGGCGGCGGGTGGGCACCAGACGACGACGCCGATGCATGCCCAGGGGATCGACGAGTATCAACAGCCGGGGCGCGTGAAGGTCGGCGCCGCGGCCGATCCGCAGCCTGCGGAGCACGAGCCGCAACCGCCGGCGACGCGCGACGCTCCCAGGGCGCGCCGCCGCGGCTGGGTGTTCCTCGGCACGCACGACGCGGCGGCGGGCGCGTGGACCAAGAGCTACTTCAACGTGGGGCAGCGGCGGCCCGAGGACATCAAGCCCGGCCAGACCGTGCTGACGGCCCTGGGCCGCTCGAACGTGCGCGGCGGCATGCCCAACCAGCTCGGCCTTTTCTACGACGTCATCGACGTCGTCCGGGAGGGGACCGGCGTCGGCGTCGACGCGGTCGCGCGCTGGGAGAACAGTTCCTACGTCTGGGCGAAAGTTCACTATGACAGCGCGCCGGCCCGGTAGCCGAAACGCGGGGCGTACTCGGCCAGCACGGGGTCGTGCTCCATCAGGCGCACGACGCGCGCCGTGACGCGCGCGAGCCGGCGCTTGGTGGTCGATCGCGACCAGCCGGTGACCGCGACGATCTCGGCGATCTCCATCTTCTCGACGTGACGCCGCACGAACAGCACGCGATCGTCGGCTCCCAGGCAATCGAGGATCCGATGGCAGCGGGAGATCGTTTGGCGCGCCTCGAAGTCCGCGCCGGCGACCGGATGCTCCGGCAGATCTCCCGAGTGGGTCAGGCCCAGCAACCTCCGGTTGCGCCGGCGGCGCCGTTCGTTCTGCGCGACACCGAGGGTGATGTTCACGAGGAACGTGCGCAGCGCGCCGTGGTCGCGCAGCTCGCGCATCCGCGCGAACAGGCGGAAGAAAACCTCCTGCGAGAGATCCTGCTGGTCGGGTCCCGGCCCCAGCGTCCGCTGCAGGATGCGCAGCACCATCGGCGCGAACGTCTTCCAGGCCTGCCCGGGCGCGTCCGGCGTGCCGGCTAGCAGCGCGATGACCAGGCGCCGATCGCCTTCCTTCTGGGGGATCTCCGATGAGCTTTGCGTCGCCGCTGCCATCAATGACATCGGCGACCAGTTCAGCAAGCGCCGTACCGGGGAGTGGGCGGCCGAAAACCCGCCGGTACGGGCCGAAATTCAGCGCGCGGACGTCCGGCGGACGTCCGCGACGGGTCAGCGCGAGAGCAGCGCGACGTCGAGCGAGCGCTGCGGCAGGTCACCGGTCTGCGCGTGCCAGGCCACTCGCAGCGACGAGGCCTCGGTCGCGGCGCAGACCCGCTTCCCGCCGGGCACCGTCACGTTCGTCAGCCGGCTCTCCCGGCCGAGCAGCGCGAACGGCGACGCCCCCTCGGCGCCCGCGCTCGGGCAGCCGCGATCGCCGATCCCGGGATCGTCGGCCAGGTACAGCGCCACCGCCCCGTCACCTTCGATCTCGAGGTGCCGGATCAGCGCCGGGCCGCTCACCAGTGCCTTCGCCCGGCCCGCTCGAACGGGGGCGCTCCCGTGAAGCTCCGACGAGCTCCGAGCAACGAGACCCGCGGTCGGGCGCGGCAGCGTCGAACAACCGGCGGCGGCGAGCAGTGCGAATGCGAGAGCGATGGTCTTCATCGTGTCCTTTCCTTTCGTCCGCGTCATTGCGAACCGGAAGGACGTGGAGCAAGCGCCGCGCCAGCTACTTGTTCACGAAGTAGACGTCGTCGATCCAGTAGTCGAACGACAGCGACGGCGCGCCCCCCGCGCACATCGTCGTCGCCGACGCCGCGCAGCTCGGCAGGTCCATCTCGAAGACCATCAAATAGACGCGGCTCCAGTCGTTGCCGGCGGGCGGGTGATAACCCCAGCCTCCGCGCTGGGTGAACTGGGAAAAGTCCAGCGTGTACTGGCGGAACGTCTCCGTGAGCTGCAGGTCGACACCGAAGCCGTTGAAACAGTAGTCGGGAGCGTTTGTGTCCTGGCCATTGCAGATGCCGCCGCGCGGATCCGTGTTGACATCGAGGACGTGGACGCGCATGACGCTGCCCCCCGGCGACTCGGCCCGGGCCCAGAACGTGACGCCCGCGTACGCGGTCAGATCGGCGGTCGGGATCGGGTAATCGGTGAGGGGCGGGGGCGCGCACGCACCTGCATCATTGATTGAAGCACCCGCATCGGAAGGTCCGACGACGACGCCGCCATCGCTTGCAGGGTTCGCGAAGTCGAAACCGACGTTCGCTCCCCAGATACCGACGAGCGGCGACGTGGTCCGGAAGCGAACCGCGTGCGTGCTCATCGTCCCCGGCATCGTCTCCTGGGGTGCGGGAAGCGCGGCGTAGGACCATCCGCTGGCATCGACCCAGTCGGGCGGCGGGGAGATTCGATGGTCCTCCGAGCAATCCGTCGCCGTGTACCAGAACCCCTGTGTCGTTCCGGGCCCGGCTGTCCACTCGATGAAGGGGCCCGGCCCTTCCATGTCGTCGATCTTGGTGTACGTGGACGTCCGAGCGCCGCCGCAGCCAACCTGGAACACCCCGCCCGCGAAGAGCGCCGCGAGGCACCAGGACCATCGAACGGCAGCCGGCCGGATCATTGCAGCCTCACGTTGTCGATGGAGAAGACGCCCCCGCCCATCTGGCCGTCGGGAATGGCGGCGTCGAAGACGAACAGGAATCCGTCGACGGCACGCAAGCAAGCGGGCGCCCCACCCTGGATGTGGTCGGTCCGCCACGGGGCCGGACCGAAGTTCGAGATGGCGAGGCTGACCGTCGACCAATCCGCCGAGAAAGGGAGGCCCTGCACGACGCTGAAATCGGTCAGCTGGGCGCCCGTATCGCTGATCGCCGTCGAGCACTGGAGATCCAGGTGCATGAGCGCGTTGGAGGGAAACGGGGTCGTCGCGCTGGTCAAGCGGACGGCGAACGTGATGGCCGAAAAGCCCGTCAAGTCGATCGGACTGTCCGCGAACGTCATCATCATGATGCCGCCGTGCTGCTGAATGGCGTCCGGCGGATCGATGATCGTGAAGCTGGCGGAAAGGCTGAACGCGCTGTCGAATCCGGGCGTGATGGCGCAATCCAGATCGACCTCAGGTGAGAACTGCTGACAGGACCAGTTGTTGAACGGGGAGAGGCTGGGCGTCAGGTTGCCGTCTTCGAAGTCATCCAGCACGGGCGGTCCTGCATCGATCGAGCGGACGTCGAAGCAGCCGATGCCCGTGGCCGAGACCATCATGAGAGCCATCGCCGATCCGGCCCGCCCGCGCGTCATTTTAGTTTGAGCCCGTCGATGAACAGCTTGCCTTGCGCGCTCTCCCCGTCCTGCAGCTGACCGCTCAGCGAGATGGAGATGCCGTCGATGGCGCGCATGCAGGCGGGGATGCCGCCCTTGACGTGCGCGGACTCCCAGGGCGGCGACGCCCAGTTCGAGAGCGCGAGCGGAAACGTCGACCAGTCCATGGTCGGCTTGACACTCAGCGTGACGTAGAAATTCGAAGGCTTGCCGTCCTCGCCCGGGGCGTTCTTGCAGTCGAGCTCGATGTAGACCAGCGCCTCGCTCGGCAGCGGCGGGCTGCCGTTCTGAAGCTTCAAGCTGATGTCGAGCTCGTGGTAGCGCGTGAAATCCACAGTGCTGCCATTGGCCCACGCCCCGAGCCCGGCGCCGGGGTATTGCTGGACTCCATCGGGTGGATCGTCGAGCGTGAATTCGACGTACAGGCTGAACTTGCTCTGGTATCCCGGAGCTTTATCGCAACTGAAGTTCAGGTTCGTGCTGGGATTGAACGAGTAACACTGCCAGTAGTCGAGCTCGGACATCGTCGGGACGAAGTCGCCGTCGTCGAAGTCGTCGATGACGACCGGACCGGGATCGATAGTATCGACCGAGTAACACGCCGGTGCGGCCAGCGACAGCAGCACGAGGGCCGCGGTCTTCATGCGCGTCACCATGTCGCGCTCCAGACGACGCGCGGGGACCAGTCGCTGCCGACGGCGACGTCGAACGCGAGCGCGGTCTGCTCGCGGCGGTGCGACCGATCCACGAAGTAGAGCGCGGCGCCGCCCGCGATCAGCACGCCGCTGGCCAGCGAAAGACCGATGATCGTCCGGTTCGCGCTGGTGAGGGAATCGGCGCGCGCGTTGTTCGCCGCGGCGGCGTTGTGGTAGGCGGCGGTGCCGGGCGTCAGCATCCCCAGCGACCTGTTGGTCGCTTGCCACTGGTCGTATTGATTCCGATTCCAGATGTAGATGCCGAGCGCGGCCGCTCCGGTCACGACGCCCACGACGCCGCTGGCGTAGGCCCACTTGCGCAGATCGCGCGGCGGCGCCGGCGGGGGCGGCGCCTCGATCAGGCTGGCCGCCGGCAGCGTGGCGGGCGCCGGCTTCGGCGCGACCCCGACGGGGATGACGAAGGCGAGCGCCTGGCGCTCACCCTCGCGCAGCTCGACCTTCTGGACGATCGGCGTGACGCCCTCCATCGCAACCGACACCGTGTGCGCGCCGGAGGCCATCCGGATCGGCTGAAAGAGCGGGGTCTTGCCGACCTCGCGCCCGTCGACGGTCACCTGCGCGCCCGGCCGATCGGTGGTGACGGACAGCTCGGCGAGTCGCGACTCGAGCAACGACACCTGCGCCTGCACCTGCTCACGCCGGCTGAGCGGGACCTGCTCGGCGCCGTCGCGCAGGTACCGGGACAGCGCTTCGATCGCCTCGATCGGCCGCCCGAGCGCCATCTGCGCCTGACCGATGTTGTAGAGGACCGCGAAGTGGGGGCTCTTTTCGTACGCCGCGCGAAATTGTTCCAGCGCCGCGGCGTAGAGACCCTGCTCGGCCAGCTCGATCCCGCGGGTGTAGTGGACCGCCGCCTGCGCCCGCGGATCGTCGTCGGCCCACGCTGTGCGCGGCAGCAGCGGTGACGCCACCAGCAGCAGCGCGCAGCAGCAGACAGCTCGCACCATTGAACCCGGTGAAAGCATGCCTGATGCCATCACCGGTACGGGTTGGCGGGATCGAACGTCGGCGGCAAATTCGCCGGAGACTTCGCGGGCGGTGGCGGCGCGGGCGTCTCGGCACCGCCTTTGGCTGGCTGTCCGGCGAACTCCGCGCGGTGAGCGGGCCGTCCGCCCGGACGTCCGGCCGGACGTCCATGGCCGCTCGGCGGGCCCGATCCCGCGACCACCGGGGTCGGCGGCGGCGCGGGCGGCGCCGGTTTCTCGGCCGCCTTTTGCGGGACGGCGGCCGGTTCGGGGACTGGGGCGACGATTCGGCTCGCCTCCGGCAGCGGGGCGGCCGGGCGGGCGTCCGGTGCCGGGGGAGTCGACCTCGCCTTCAGCCCGACCGCGACGGCCACCGCGACGACCGCCGCCGCACCGAGCGCGACGCGCGCGCCGACTGGAACCCGTCGCGATGGCGGCGGCGCGGAGGCGACCAGCCGATCGCGGAAGGTGCTGCCCGTGCTCGCCCCGCCCGCCGACGCCGGTTTTTCATTCTCGGCCGCGGCAAGAGAGGTCGAGGCGAGCGCCGCGGTCGTCGGCGCCGACGTCTCGGGCGGCGGCGGCCACGCTTCGCGGCGCGCGAACGCCGCCAGCTCCTGGGCCAGCCCGCCCGCGGACGCGGGGCGAGCCGCCGGATCCGACGCCAGCGCGCGTCCGACGATCGCGACCAGGGCGGCGGGCAGATCCGCATGCACCGATTCCAGCGGCACGGCGGGATGGGTCGCGATGTGATGGAGGATCGCGTTCGGCGAATCGCCCGGGTGCGGCTTTCGCTGCGAGAGCACCTCGTAAAGGATCGCGCCCAGCGCGTAGACGTCCGCCCGCTTGTCGACGGCCTTCTCGCCGCGCGCCTGCTCGGGCGCCATGTAGGCCGCCGTCCCGAGGATCGTCCCGGTGCCCGTCGCTGCCGTCGCCTCGTCGAGCGCCTGCAGCTTCGCGACGCCGAAGTCGAGCACCTTGACCAGATCCGTCCCGTCGTCCCGGCGCGCCACGAACAGGTTCTGCGGCTTCAGATCGCGGTGGACGATCCCGGCGGCGTGCGCCGCCTCGACGCCGCGGCAGGCCTGCGCGACCAGATCGGCGGCGCGGTGGACGGGCAGGCGACCTTCGCGCTCGATGAGCGCGGCCAGGCTCTCGCCCACCAGGTACTCCATCACGATGAAAGGCGTTCCGTCGTCGGAGATGCCGAAGTCGACGGCCGCCGTCACGTTGTCGTTCTCGAGCGCGCCCGCCGCCTCGGCCTCGCGCTGGAACCGGCTGAGGATGTCGCGGCGTTCGGCCAGGTCGCGGCGCAGGAACTTGATCGCGAAGCGCCGCCGCACGACCGCGTGCTGCGCCTCGTAGACGACCCCCATCCCTCCGCTCGCCAGCAGGCGAACCACGCGGTACTTCCCCCCGACGATCTCGCCGATGCGGTTCGCTTCGGCGCCGGCCTTCATCGGGGCCTTTCTTTGTCTCCGCGGATCGTCTCCAGATCGACCTGGCCCTCCATCAGCCGGTAGGCGCGCTGGCGGCTGATGCCGAGCATCGCGGCCGCCCGCGCGACGTTGCCCTCGACGGTGCGCAGGGCGGCGATCAGCGCGGGGAGCTGAACCGGCTCGGCGGGCGCCTGTGCGTCGGTCACGCGCGGCGCGGCGCCGGTGCTCGCCGCCGGCGGGCTGCCCCGCGCCGCATCGTCAGGCGGGGCCGCGGTCATCCGTTCGGGCAGGTGTTCCACCCGCAGCGTCGCCCCCGCGCCATGAACGGCGACGAGTCGTTTCGTCAGCAACACCAGCTCCCGCACGTTGAACGGCCAGTCGTAGACACAGAGTCGTTCGGCGAGATCGCTGTCGAACGTCGGGGCCTGGCCGGCCCCGGCGGCATCCAGCAGGCGCGAAAACAGGGGAAGGACATCTTCGCGGCGCTGCCGCAGCGGCGGCAGCTGCACCGTCAACCCGTCGAGGCGCGCCAGCAGATCGGCGCGAAACCTTCCCGCGCGCACCGCCTCCATCAGCGATTGCTGGCCCGCGACCACGATCCTAACGTCGATCGACAATGCACGCGCCTCGCCAAGCGGCTGGACCTTTCGTTCTTCCAGCACCCGCAGCAACTTCGCCTGCAGCGCCAGCGGCAGGTCCGAGACCTCGTCCAGCAGCAGCGTCCCGCCGTCGGCGCTGCGAAAGAACCCGGGGCTGGCCCGATCCGCGCCGGTGAAGGCGCCGCGCCGATATCCGAAAAGCTCCGCCTCGGCCAGCGTCTCGGGCAAGGCGGCGCAATTGACCGCCACGAACGGCCCCTGCCGCCCGCTCCAGCGATGGAGCGCGTCGGCGACCCGCTCCTTGCCCGTCCCCGTTTCGCCCTGCAGAACGACCGGCAGGTCAGTGCCGGCGATCTGCCGCAGCGGTGCCAGCGCCGACGTCAGCGCCTCGCCGCCCCAGAATCCGGGCGCGATCTCGGCGACGTCGCCGGGCGTCTCGGTCACAACGCCGATCCATCCGCCCAGGCGAATGGTGTCCTGCGCAGCCAGACGGGCGACCGTCACGGGGCGACCATTGACGCGAACGCCGTTGCGGCTGTCGAGATCGGCAATCGTGATGCCGGCTTCCGCGCTCTGGCGCAAAACAGCGTGGCGCCGCGACACATCGTGCCCCCCGAGTTGAACGGAGCAGCCGGCGTCTCTTCCCAGGACGACTTCGCCATCGCCTACTGATCGCAGCGCGACGGCCGGCACGCCGCCGTGGGGAAACCGCCAGACGATCGACAGATCACGGCTGGCCCGAGTGGGTGGACCCGAGACCGCCTGCGTGATCGTGGTCGTCCCTGTCCCCGAGCGCAAATTGCCTTCCAACCATTGCTTGATATCACGGCCCGGCCTAGCCGGCGACTGGGGAGGCCCGGCGCCGCGCGGCGTTGGCGCTCGCGAATCGCCTTCGCGAGCTGCCGCCCGGGCTCTGCCGATCGCGGGTCCCAAGCTGTAGATCGCATCGCCGGCGTCCGTCGCGGCGGACCCTCGATCGATTGGTTTCGCGGGGTTTGCCGCCGGCGGACGCTGGCGCGCGGCGTGCACGCCAAGGCCCGCGGCACGACGGCGCTCCCGCCGCGCCGAGGAGGGAAAGCGATGTCGATCCCGCGAACGATCAGAGTCTTCGGCTGGGTGGCGGCCGCGGTCGTCGGGTGTGCGGCGACCTGGGCGTCGGCGGCGCTCGGCATGAGAATCGCCGCCTACGTCCACTGTCGCTTCGGCGCATCCCCGCTGCCCGCTCCCCCGCCTCCACCTCCCGAGCCACCGCCCGTCGCCATCGCGGCCAAAGCGCCGCGCCCGCCCGCCGGACCCGCGAAGGAGGAACGGCCGGTCGAACCGCCGGTCCACTACGAGCGGCCCAGCATCGACCTCCGCTGCGGCGACACGCGCTACCTCGCCATCCGGCGCTCGGCGCTCGCGTATTGCCGAAAGCACCACGACGAGACGAGCTCGTTCATCTGTCCACGCATCGTCGGGCTCCTGAGCCACTGCCCACGCAACGGTGTCGCCTTGTCGCTCATCTGTCCGTCCCAACCTGCCGGCAATGCGCAGCCCTCCTGCGACGAAGCCGACGTCTGGATGGAGGTCGTCGACGCCGGGGAGACCGCCCCGTACCTCAACGTCGTTCACGAGAACAACCGGTGGCGCGTCACGGAGGTCGACTTCGACGATCTCGAACGGCCCTGACCCGAGGGGCCGTGCGACAATGCCCGCATGCCGTACGGGCGGGCGTTTGCGCAGGTCGGAGCGATGGCGCTGCTCGCCGCGGGCTGTGGCTCGAAGTCCTCGTCGTCCGTACCGACCCAGGCCGTCCTCGACGCCTGCCGGCAGCTGCATCAGGCGGCCGGCCAGGCGCAGGCGGCCTGTTACGGAGGTTCGGCGGCGGACTGGCAGGCGTACTGGGACCAGACTCTTCCCTGCGCGACGTACGCGAAGCACGTCACCGACGGCACGGTGACGTTCGACGCCACGGCGCTGTCGGGGTGCGTGCAGGAGATCCAGGCGGCGCCGTGCGAACAGGCCTCCACCTGTGAGTGGGGACGCGTCTTCGTCGGGCGCGTGGCGGACGGCATGCCCTGCAGCGACTACGCGGTGTGCGGACCGCAGTCGGGCTGCTTCCTCAACGTCTGCAATCCGACCTGCGCGTCCCAGGGCGCCACGCTGGGCGAATCGTGCCTGACCCAGGGCTGCCAGCCACCGCTGGCATGCAGTTCGGGTGTCTGTGTCGCGCCCGCGCCGGAGGGTGGTCCGTGCGGCGGAGCGTCCGCGCTGCCCTGCGCGCCCGGCCTCTTCTGCATGCCCCCCGGCGCGGGCAACGCCGGCACGCCGGGAATGTGCGCTCCGTACTCGACCGGCCCGTGCAGTCACGACTACGAATGCCGGTCGAGCCAGTTCTGCTACCAGGGGACGTGCACGCAGCGCCTCGGTCTCGGGGCGCCGTGCGCCGACGCGCAGACCGGCTGCGGGGGCTTCACGACCTGCGACTATTCGAGCGCGTCACCGACCTGCATTCACACCGGGCTGCGCGGCCAGACGTGCGGAGGGGTCAGCATTCCGTCGGTCTGTATCGACGGATCGGTCTGCCAGAATTTCATCTGCGTCGCGCCGGGCAAGGTCGGGGACGGCTGCGATGCCACCACGTGCGGGCTGCCCCTCGTCTGCACGGGGGTCTGCACGCAGTGTCCGTCGCCGGACGCGGGGCAGCCGTGAGCCAGGCGTCTAGGGTCCGGGCGGATACGGATCGCGGATGACCAGCAGGCGGCCGCGCGCGGGATCGCAGACATAGATGTTGCCGGCACCATCGGTCGTCGCGCAGTGGGCGCCGGTGACGGTCGGTTGTGTGCCGAGGACGGTCAGCGCGCCGCTCGTCGAGACGGCGATGATCGCCAGGGTCGCGCTCTCGTCGCCCGGCAGATAGAGCCGCCGCCGGCCGGCGTCGTAGGCGATGATATCGACGCCGCGGCCGCTCTTCACCGTCGACAGCAGCTTGCCGCCGTGCTCGACGTCGAGAGCGGTCGCCTCACCGCCCTCGCACCCGATCAGCAAGAGACCGCGCGCCTCGTCGAGCGCGATGCCGCGCGGCGCGCCGCAGCCGGCGGGCCAGGTCGCGACGATCCCGCGCGTCCGCAGATCGATCGCCAGCGTGTCGCGCTTCCACCGGTGCGTGTAGACGCGCCCGCGCCTTCCGTCGATCACGAGCGATTCCGGACCGCCGCGGACCGGGATGAACGCCGCGTGGGTCGGCACCGGCGGCTTGGCCGACGACAGCGCGAACACCTCGATGCGCGCGTCGCCTGGCTCGGTCACCCAGAGCTCCCGCGTCGGGGCGACGTAGCGAACGTAATCGGGGCCGCCCGCGAGATGGGCGCGCCCAACGATCGTCCTGGTCCGCGGGTCGATCACGACGACCGCCCGTGCCGTGCGATCCGTCGCGAACAACCAACCCTCGCCGCCGTCGACGGACGTGACGCCGTGGCCATGCCCGTCGCCGCCGCCCGCCGTGCGGGAGAAGCCGCCGATGGCGGTGACCGCGCCCGTCTTCGGGTCGACGAGATCCAGGTTGCCCGTGCCGCCCGCGGGCGCCAGCACCATCCCGAGGCCGGCATCGTATCGGAGATCGTCGAAGCCGATGCCGCGCGCGCCGTCAGGCAGCGCCACCGACGCGGGCGCGCCGCGCGCCAGTGACGAAATCAAGATCACGCCGGTCGCCAGCAAGATCGTCGCCCGCATCCGGACGACGCTATCACGCGGCCCGCGGCGCGCCTGTCCTGGCTCCGCGGCGCCGGCACGGCCACCCGCGCCACCGAGGTGCGGGCCGGGCTGACCTGGGCGTTCTCGATCGGCTGACGGCCGCTTTGGCGGTAATCTTCCGCCACGATGCCGCCCGCAGAGCGGACGCAACGAACGATCCAGCGAACGATAATCGGCGTGATGGGACCGGCGGCCTGCGACGATCAGACCGCCGAGCTCGCGCGCGCGGTGGGAAAGGAAGTGGCCGCGCGTGGCGCGGTGCTGCTCACGGGCGGTCGGACCGGCGTGATGGAGGCGGCCAGCCGCGGCGCGCGCGAGGCGGGCGGGCTGACCATCGGCATCCTGCCCGGCGCCAGCGCCGCCGAGTCGCCGCCCAACCCGCACGTGGAGCTGGCGCTGTACACCGGCCTCGGCGAGGCGCGCAACTGGGTGAACGTCTGCGCGAGCGACGCGCTGATCGCAGTCGGCGGGGGCTTCGGCACGCTGTCCGAGATCGCGCTCGCGCTCAAGGCGCGTAAGCCGGTCGTGCTGCTCGGATCGTGGCGGTTCGAGATGGAAGGCGTCTCCCCGACCGTGCCGCGCGCGCGCGATGCCGCGCACGCCGTGGAGCTCGCGTTCGCCACGCTCGACTCTGCTCGAGGATGAGGCCCTCGCGCAGCGCGGCCCGGCAGACGCGGGCCTGCGCGACGCCGGCGCAGGCGAGAAGCGCGTCGAGCATCGCGATACCGTGGATGATCAGGTCGGCGCGGGCAGGATCGAGACCCGGCGTCTCCCGCCGCGCCGTGAGCGGCAGCGCCGCCAGCCGGCCGATCAGATAGCGAAGCGTGTCGCGTCCGATCAGATCCGAACCGGTGCCCGTCGTCGGCACGTAACCGAGCGCCTGCCCGACCGAACGGACCGCGCGCGCCGTACCCGCGCACAGGATCACGCGTCCAAGATCGACGTCGCCGAGCGAAGGAAGAAAGGTGGCGACCGCCGCGCGCGCCCACGCCTCGAGCGCGTGCAGCTCGCGCGGACCGGGCGGATCGGAGAGGGGCTGCTCGACCACCGCGCGCAGCACGCCGAGCGGCGCCGAGGCGGTGCGCAGGATGCGCCGGCCGTCGCCGAGAATCGCCTCCAGCGAGCCGCCGCCGAGATCGAAGAGCGTCGCGCGCCCCATCCCCTCGCCCAGCGACGCGCGCGCGCCCGCGTACGACAGCCGTGCCTCCTCGTCGCCCGAGATGACGCGAACGTCGAGGCCGAAGCGATCGCGCACGTCCGCCACGAACTTGCGACCGTTGCGCGCCTCGCGCACCGCCGAGGTGGCGACCGCGCACACGGCGTCCGGCCGGTTGCGTTCGATCATAGGGATCAGCTCGTCGAGCGCGCGCAGCGCGTTCCGGCGGGCGGCATCCGAGATCGCGCCGGTCCGGAAGATCCCCTCCCCGATGCGCGGCATCCGCTTCGCGCGATCGACCACGGCCAGCCGGCCGCTCCGCTCCACGTCCGCGATCAACGCGTGGAAGGAATTGGAACCGAGATCGAGGGCTGCGACCCGCATTCAGCTATATAGCGTAAGCTGTTGCGGCAACAGGAGTTTCCTGGATTTGGTAACAACTTATCAACAGGCCGGTGACAACGCCCAGGAAACGCCTGATTCGGGCGGAATCATGGTCGCGGCGGAGGTCCGTAAAGCGACGGACGCCAGCTCGAGTAGCCGACGCGCACGGACAAAGACTGGACCTCGTTCCAGTCGGGATCGAGCTCGACAATCTTCGCGTCGGTCGAGTAGGTGACCAGGGTGTTGCCGTTCGGCAGCCGCTGCACATCCCCGAGGGTTTCGCCCGTGCCGCTGCCCGTGTAGTCCTCGACCACCGTGGCGGAGAACGCGCTCGGCGTGTCGGAGAGCTTGAATTCGCGGACGTGATTCTGGACGGAGTTCACGCCGTTGTTGAACAGCACGAGCGTGCCGTCCTCGAGCAGGTGGTGGCCGTGATTGACCACCCAGTCCCCGGGGACGCAGCGATCGCCCGCGGGCGCGCCGGCGCACGAGCCGCCGAGCTGCCAGTCCAGCGTCCCCGTCGCGCTCGCCTTCACGACCAGGTTCGGATTGCGATCCGAGATCGTGAAGCTGTCGTCGAAGGGGAGGTAGTGGACCGCGTCCGCGTGAAACAGATCCGAATCGGCCAGGTAAAGGTTGCTGCCGATGGTGAAGGCGGTCGTCACCGTGCCGTCCGGCGCGCGAATCGCGAGGTTGCTCGGGGGATCGTTGCCCGGCGTCGCCCACACGAGCGCGGCCACCTTGCCTCCGGGCATGACCGTGAAATCGTGGTGCGCGTTTTCGAGGCCGGGGACGTTCTGCTGCTGTTGCGCGCCGTCCATCGACACCCAGCGCATCTCGCCGCCTTCGGCGAGGAGGTTGAGGTTGATCATCCACATGTTCTGCCCCTCGTAATCCATCAGCGCGCGGGTGGTGTTCTCGGGGCCCGCGAAGTACCAGACGATCTCGCCGTCGGCGTCGATGATGAAGGCGCCGCTCGGCGTGAAGATCCCCGAGCTGGTCACGATGAATCCGGCCGCCCGCTTGTCAGGTTGCGACACGGTCACCGACACGGGCCACGGCGTCGCGAAGCTGCCCGTCGTCGGCAGCGCGTGGGTCGGGCTGACGCAGGTCTGCCCGCCGCGGACCGCCTCGATGTGGAAGGTGTAGTCGCGCGATTGCTTGAGGCCGAGCAGCAGCGTCCGATAGTTCGGTGCCGTCAGATCCACCGGCGCCTCGCCGCCCCGATTCAGCGTCGCGCCGGCCGCGCCCTCGAGCGCATAGACGATCTTGGCGCTCGCCGGCGCCGCCCCCGCCAGCGACCACTCGACCACGCCGACCGTCGGAATGCTGGCGCTCAGCTCGCTGTTGCTGATGGTGAAGTCACACGCCGGGCCGCCCTGTCCACACCCGGGCGACGCCAGCGAGATGAGCGCGACCCAGGCAGCGACAGGGACGAGAACGGTCGCGCGCACCCGCTTCTATTGTGCCTGGTTACTGCAGGGTCGGCGTCGTCCAGTCGGTGTCGGCCGTCAGATCGAAACCGCTCTGGTTCGGCTTGATGGCGACGCCGGTGGCGCCCGTCCCGCCCTTGAGGAACCGGTTGACGTAGGTCGCCACGCTCTGCATCTGGGTCGTGGGCGGCCCGCAGTGGCTGTGGCCGCCCGTGAAGTCGTAGCCGATCGAGTCCGGGACGCCCATCGCCTTGAAGACCTCGACGGCGGCCAGGGTCGACTTGTATCCGGATTCGTCACCCAGCCAGACATAACCGGGGTTGCCGAGGATGATGGTGGCGCGCGGCGCGATCATGGCGATCACCTCGTGGTGATCGTGTGGCAGCTTGTAGGGGTCCAGGCTCTTCATGCTCGACATGAACCAGCTGTAGTTCGTGTTGTCGATCTTCTCCGTGCTCATGCTGGTTCGGGTGTCGAAGTCCTGGGACGCCCGCCACGAATCGATCCCGCCGCCACCCGACTCCTCGATGATCGTCAGCGCGACGCGCTCGTCGAGCGCGCCGCCGAACATCGACATCTTCCCGGCGTACGAGCAGCCCCAGGTCGCGACCTTCGTCATGTCGATGTTGAGCTGACTCTTGACCTGATCGAGACCGTCGATGATGCGGCTGATGCCCCAGGCCCAGGCGCTGTAGTTTCCGATCTTGCCGTACAGCGACGGGTACAGCTTGTAGAAGGGATCCCCCTGCGTCTGGGTGTTGCCCGACGTGTACGTGACCACCTGATCGTGCATGAACGCGACCTCGGTACAGCCCGAGACCAGGCTGGTCGTCCCGTTCATGCCGACGACCACGCAGCTACCGCTCCCGGAGACCGGCGAGCTGAGGGTGATGGAATTCGAACCGACCGTCACGACCACGTTCAAGGTCTTGCCCGAAAGCGTGGCGGCGACCGTGGGCGGCGTCTGCTTGGGGCCGATCTCGTACTTCTCGACGTCGGCCTTGATCTCGTTGCGCCGACATTCCCACTGCGCCTTGGTGGTGATGGTCGTCCCGTCGTGCATCACGAAGGGGTTCGGGAGCTTCTTGTTCTGCGCGGAGAGAAGCGCCGCGGACGTGACATTGCAGTTGGCGCCGGTGTTCTCGGCGGACGGCGTGCCGCTGCCGCCGCTGCCCGTCGTCCCGCCCGTGCCGGTCGTGCCGCCCGTTCCCGTCGTACCGCCGCGGCCGGCCGCGCCTCCGCCCCGCCCACCGCCCCCGACCACGCCGCCGCTGCCGCCGCCGGCGCCCGCCTGCGCCGAGGTTCCCCCGGTGCCAGTCGAACCGCCGCTACTCCCGCCGTTGCCGCCGCGCCCCGCAGCGCTCGAGCCGCCGCTGGATCCGCCGCTGCCGCCCGGGCCGACGCTGCCTCCACTTCCTATCGTACCCGCGACACCCATGGTGCCCCCGCTGCCGCTCGTGCCGCCGACTCCCGTGGTCCCG
>Ga0209465_10000355_pt1 | contig 21791 bp, 18 predicted proteins | sample PanSoiPlot1MoBio_FD_188321 | JGI IMG/M metagenome (GOLD analysis project Ga0209465, IMG submission 188321) | Tropical forest soil microbial communities from Panama analyzed to predict greenhouse gas emissions - Panama Soil Plot 1 MoBio (SPAdes)... | ecosystem: Environmental > Terrestrial > Soil...
CGCAGCAATGGTGAGCGAATGACGTGGTTTGGCATAAGGATGTCTGGATTTTCAATTCTGGCAATCTTGCGCCAAGAGCCATCGTCGCTCAGGAGGTGTCGTCGGACTGATTGCTAGGGGAAAAACAAGGGCAACCGCGGATCGTACATGACAAAACAACTCGAAGGTGAGCGCGTCGGAACAGCGCCGCTCGTGAAGGATGCACCTCCGCCAGCTGCATCCCCGAAGAAGCCACCCTCCGTAAGAATGAAGATTGCGTCGGTGCAATACTCCGGGGCGATCGCCACCCCGAAAGGCGATATCCCGTCGTGGCGAATCACATTTCTGTTGGACGCCGAGCACCTGCTGGCGACTTCTCTTACGGTGCAGGCGACCGGAGCAACCGACGTCATCGAGGCCCGCGAATCGGGCCTGAACATTCTGCGACAGTTTGCACAGGAGCTTCTCGACGCAGCCATCGTGTTCCATGCGTGATGCCCTGCGACGCAGTTCCGCCAATCCTTTTGCCGCCTCCCTCCTCCCTGCTTGCGGGGGGAGTGGTAGGAGGAGGTCATGCCGATGGCGGGATTGATCGGCGCCTCAATTGCGCCGCCGCGCCGATGGCAATGCCGAACAAAACCGGTTAAGGTGCCGCAGCTGCCGTCGATCGCGTTGAGGTTGACGGTAATCGATTGCGCTTACATCAAACCGAAGACTGGAAATATCAAACTTGAGTGACGAAGCGGAAATCGACGGCGAGGTCGAGGAGGCTGCGCACGCGCTCGATGCCATGATTTCCGCGCATCTGGCAGCTGGGGCGAATCGATGCGTGCTGGCCGCCGCCTGTGTCTGGGGCGGCGTCAAGGAGATGAGCGAAATAACGAACTCCCAATCCGCTGCCGCCGCCCTGCGGACCATTGCCGACCAGATCGATCCGCCGCTTGACGCATCACGATCCCGGGTTGCAGCTCGACCCGACGCGGCCTTGATGGCAGCAGTGCAAGAGCATGGGCGGAATCGGGGCGCCCTGAAGCAAAGGGACGACTCGTCGCTGGGCACTTTCAACCAGGAAATGGCCAGCGACGTGGTGGGAGAGGCGATCGACCTCATCGATCAGGCCCAGCCGGCCCTGGCGCGCGCATTGCTCATGGCGCTTCGCGCCCGACTCATCGCCAACCCTCGACCACAGGCCACGGTCTCGCGGCGCCGGTGGGGGGCCTGAGGCTGCACGTCTCGCCATCTCACTGCCCTACCTAGCCGCGTGCGAGGCAGGGCTATCGCGCGCTGCCACGCGCTCTGCACGCAAATTCCTGAGGGTCTCTCCGCGAATCTGAGCCCGTGGGAGAGCCCACGTCACCCCACCCTCTTCCGCAAGGGGCGAGAGGGAGAAAGCATTGGGCGCGACTTGCGATGGTGTGCGAGAGGGGGTAGGCGCTCGAAGCGCCGTCCAATCGCGGCAGCGGTTCAATTCCTTGCCCTTCCGCAATTGTGTGATCGGTGTATTCTTACGTCGATCCGTCCTTCCAGCCGGAGGGACACGCAAGACTGCGCGATTGACGGAGGGAATGCATGTTGTACCGGGGCTTGTTCGGTGCTGCCGCAGTGGCGGGTGCGCTGGCCTGGTCGGTGGTGGGCGCCGTAGCGCACGATGAGACCAAGTATCCTGACTGGAGCGGCCAGTGGCGGCGGGCGCCCGGAACCGGCATCGTCTGGGACGAAACCAAGCCACGCGGGCTCGCGCAACAGCCGCCGCTGACGCCCGAATATCAGGCGATCTGGCAGGCCAGCATGGCCGATCAGGCCGCCGGCGGGCAGGGCGGGGACACGCGGGTGACCTGCAGGAGCAACGGCATGCCGCGGATGGCGATCATCGTGCGGCCGCTAGGGTTCTTCATCCAGCCGGAAATGACTCTGGTGGTTTACGACAACAACATCCCGCGCTGGATCTATACGGACGGCCGCGAGATGCCGAAGGACGCCGAGCCCACCTATGCGGGCTATTCAATCGGCAAATGGCTCGATACCGATGGAGACGGGCGGCTCGATACGCTTGAGGTCGAAACACGCAACTTCAAGGGCCCGCGCATCTACGACGACAGCGGCATCCCGCTGCACTACGATAACGAGTCCGTCATCAAGGAACGACTCTCGCTCGACAAGTCGAACCCGAACATACTCCTCAACGAGATAACCACTTATGATCATGCGCTGACCCGGCCGTGGACGGTCGTCAAGCACTATCAGCGGGTGCCCGGCCGAGTCGAGTTTCACGAAGACCTGTGCAACGAGGACAACCACCACGTCTACGTTGGCCAGGAAGGCTATTTCATCAGCGGCGACGGCTACTTGATGCCGACCAGGAAGAACCAGACGCCACCCGATCTCCGCTATTTCAAACAGACGCAGAATAGGTAACCCCCTCCGCTAGCCCTGTGAGGAATCGCAAAAGCGGTGGACGCAGCAAACGATGCACCCCATGGAAACCACAATGGACCAGCGGAACTTCACGGGCGACTACGACACCCTGCTTGAACTCGTCAAAACCCGCGTCAGCGTGCGCAATCTCAAGCCCGATCCGATCCCCGATGATTACGTGACCAAAATTCTTGAGATTGGGCGCTGGGCCATGTCGGGCGCCAACGGCCAGCCGTGGGATTTCGTCGTCGTCAAGGATGCCGCGATCAAGAAGGAACTGTTTCGCATCTACGCAGAGGAGAACAACGACTTCATCTATTGGATGGAGCAGCAGCGCGACTTCAAGCTTCGCCATCCTTCCTTCCAGATGACCCACGACGAGGCGCTGCAAAAGCAGCGCACCGCCGTCGGCTGGTCGATCGCGCCGGTGCTGATCGTCATTTTAGGCGACGGGCGTCGCCAATGGGCGACCGTTCAGGGCGCCCACACCTTCGGGCGTGACCAATCGCACCTGACCGACGGGCTCGCCAACACCGCCATGATGATGCACCTCGCCGCGGGCGCGCTCGGCCTTGGCAGCCAGCACGTGACCATCCACATCCAGGAACCGTTCAAGCGCGTGCTCGACGTGCCGGACCTGATCACCTTCTCCCTGATCATGCCGATCGGCTATCCGGCAGTGCCGCCCAAGGAGGGCGTCCGCCGGCCGCTAGCCGACATCGTGCACCAGGATAAATTCGACATGTCGAAATACATGACCAATGAACAGTGTTTGAAATATCTCTATGCGCTGCGCGAAAAGACGGTGCCAGTCTACAGCCACTCCTATACGGGCCGCCCGCCGCTGCCGGGCGGGGGAAAAGGGTGACGGCAATGCAGGCGTTGCGGTGTAAACGGATCGAGTGCAGCGGGCCCTCATCTCTCCCCGCAAGCGGGGAGAGGCAGCAGAAAGCCCTGGGCCGTCTGGTCGTGGGGCCTATGGTCACCCCCGTCACTCGATTGTGGCTCGGCTTCATAGTGCTGATCGCCGCACTCCTGCCTCTCGCCACCTCATGTCTCGCCCTCGACACCATCCGCCTTGGCAAGGCGGTGCCCAACTCCTTCGCCTTCGGGGCGGCCGAGGTCGGGATCGACGCCAAGATTTTCGCCGGCGAAGGCCTCGACGTCGTGGTGTCAAGCTTCCGGGGCGACGCGCAGTTGCAGCAAGCGCTCGCCGCCGGAAGTGTCGATGTCGGCCTCGGCTCGGGCCCGGGCCTCGGCTTCCGGATCAAGGGCGCGCCGGCGATCGGAGTCGCGGCTATGTACGGCCCGCCGCGAAATCTGGCGCTGCTGGTGCCGGCGAAGTCGTCGGTGAGGAGCGTCGCGGATCTCAAGGGTAAGCGCATCGGCGTCACCACCGCCGGGTCGCTCACTGAATGGCTGGTGCGTGAACTTTCGCGGCAACAGGGCTGGGGGTCGGACGGCATCACAGCGACGCCGCTTGGCCAGATGCAGGCGCGGCTTGCTGCCATGGACCGCGGCGAGCTCGATGGTGTCGTGCTGGAGGCTGCCAACGGCTACGATCTTGAGGAAGCAGGCCGCACCCGCAACCTCCTTCTGTTCGGAGACATCGTCCAACATTTCTACACCCACGTGATCTTCGCCACCGATGAGATGGTCGACAAGCGGCCGGAATTGGTGACGCGCTTTTTGCGCGCCTGGTTCAAGACAGTCGCCTTCATGAAGGCGAACCGCGAATTCACCGTAAAATCCGAACAGCGCACCATTGATGTGCGGCAAAGCGTGGTGGAAAAAATCTACGACGCTCAGATGGCAGGATTCTCCCACGATGGCGCCTGGGACCCGGAGGCCATCGATGTAATCCGATCGTCGCTCAAAGAACTGGGCATCCTGCCGACGATTCCCGACGCGAAGGCGCTATATACCGACAGGTTCGTGCCGGTGCGGTTCTGAGGGCATGAGCATCGTCGGCATCGACATCGGCGGCACCTTCACGGATCTGGTTGGTTATCAGGGCGATGTCGTCATCACCGCCAAGACACTTACCGTTCCGGCCGACCCGACAGTCGGCGCGGCGACGGCCCTGTGCCTTGCCGGATGCGATGTGACAGGCATCCGCGAGCTGCTGCACGGGTCGACCATTGCAATCAACACCGTGCTGGAACGCCGCGGAGCGGTGACTGCGCTTGTCACCACTGAAGGCTTTCGCGACATCTACGCCCTCGGGCGCGGCAACCGCCCGGACGCCTTCAATCTCGACTTTCACCGGCCGCGTCCGCTGGTACCCCGCGATCTCACCTTCGAGCTCCGCGAGCGCATGAATGCCGCGGGCGAGGTGCTGCGCCCGATCGATCCCGGCGCCGTCGAAACCTTGGGGCGTCGTCTCGATGCGCTCGGCATCGAGGCCGTGGCGATCTGCTTTCTGCATTCCTACGCCAACCCGGCGCATGAGATCGCGGCCGGCGATGTGTTGCGGCGCATGTGTCCGCACATCTTCGTCACCACGAGCCACGAAATCCTGCGCGAATATCGCGAATACGAGCGCACCTCCACGACGGCGCTCAACGCCTTTGTGGGACCGCGCGTCAGCAGGTACCTCGAGCAATTCGAGGACTTCGCCCATGCGGAGAAATTTTCCGGCCAGATCGCTATCATGCGCTCGAATGGCGGCACCATGTCGATCGGCGAGGCGAGACGTCAGCCCGTCGCCATGATGGAATCCGGGCCCGTGGCGGGCATGATCGGCGCCGCCCACCTGGCGCGGGTTCTCGGCATGAAGCAGGCGATCGGTTTCGACATGGGCGGCACCACGGCCAAGACCGCGCTCATCAACGATGGCGTCCTGCCGATCGAAGAAGGCTATGTGATCGGCAACGCTTTCACGGGGCAACCGATGCAGCTTCCGGTGGTCGACATCGTCGAGGTCGGCGCCGGCGGCGGTTCGATCGCCTGGATCGACGACGGTGGCGGCCTGCATGTGGGACCTGTCTCGGCAGGGGCGGATCCGGGGCCGGTATGCTATGGACGCGGCGGCCAACAGCCGACCGTAACCGACGCCGACCTTGCGCTCGGGCGCCTCAACCGCAATCGCTTTCTCGGCGGCGGCATGAGGCTCGATAGCACTGGCGCCGAGGCGGCGCTGGCTAAACTCAGCGCCCGGATCGGCTTTGACGCGATCACGGTGGCGCTGGGCATAGTGACGATCGCGGATGGCGCGATGTCGCTTGCGGTGCGGGCGGTGTCGGTCAATCGCGGCGTCGATCCGCGTGACACCGCTTTGATTGCCTTTGGCGGAGCGGGGCCGCTCCATGCCGCCGCGATCGCGCGCGAAATCGCGATTCCGCAAGTCATCATCCCGAAACTGCCGGGCAATTTTTCCGCCCTCGGGATGCTGATGGCCGAATGGCGCCAAGATTTCGTTCGCACCCTCATCGGCGAACTTGATCGTCTAGAACCTGCGGTGGTGTCGCAGGCCTTTACGGATCTGGGTGATGCCGGCGCGGCGGCGCTCAAACGCGACGGCCTTTCGGGCGGAGCGTTCAAATTTGCCGCTGACCTGCGTTACCGTGGCCAGGAGCATACGATCCCGCTACCGGTCGCCGGCCCCGACGATCTGGTCGGGGCAGCGGCCAAGACCCGGCAGCGTTTCGACGCGCAGCACGATAGCCGCTACGGCCACGCGGCGCCCGATCAGTCGATCGAGATCGTCAATGTGCGCCTGGTGGTGACGGTCGCGCGCATGGACGATACGATCTCCCGCTGGCTCAGTGCGCCGTGGCAGGCGGAGCCCGGAGGGGCTGAGGAGCACCGCACCGTCGTGTTCGACGATCCGGCACGCCCCGTCGAAGCTCGCATTTTGTGGCGGCCCGCCCTCGCGGCCGGCGCCAAGATCGCCGGTCCCGCTGTGATCGAGGAGGCGAACTCGACCACGTTCGTGCCGCCGGGCGATCATGCGAGGGTCGATCCGTGGGGCAATATCGTGATCTCGCTTAGCGGACTTCTCCCACCGGGGTCGCAGCCATGAACGATATCGGACAAGACGCCTCGGCTCGCTACGCGGCCATCGACATTCAACATCAGCTGATATTTCTCTCAAGGCTCGCTCATAGGTTCATCCTTGTGGGGAGAGAAGCCTATGATGACCATGGCGATGTCACTGACGGCGGAAAGCTCAAGTCCATTAATGAGGTCCAACACCGCATCTCGAGTCAGCAGTTGAAGATGTTGATGGGTGATGGGCGCCGTTATCCGGACGACGTATTCGTGAACATTCTTGTCGATTACTTGCAGGCGCTGAAGATAAATCCGGAGAACGTGTTCCAGTGGAATTAGATCCGCGAGACAGCGCGACTTCACTCCCCCAACGCGACGAGAGTGAAACGGGTCCGATCACCATCAATCCGATCACGGTCGAGGTCGTGCGCAACGCCGTCAACGCTTATGCGGACGAGATGGCGACGGCGTTGTGCAAGTCCGCCTACAACATGATGATCTATGAGGTGCGCGACTTCTGCTGCGGGCTGATCGACACGCAGGCCCGCATGATCTCGCAGAACCGCGGCGGACTGCCGATCTTCCTCGCCGACCTCGGCATTGCCGTGAAAGACGGCATCGACCGCTACGGTCTCGATGGCTTTGCGCCGGGCGACGTCATCATCATGAACTACGGACTCGTTTGCGGGCAGCATCTCAACAACGTGGTGGTTTACGCGCCCTGCTTTCACGAGGGGAGGGTGGCGGCGTTTGCGGCGAGCCGCGCCCATTGGGTCGACATCGGCGGCAGCCGGGTTGGCTTCGGCTCGGTGGAGACAACGGAGATCTACCAGGAGGGCCTGCAGTTCCGCTCGCTCAAGATCTACGAGGCGGGCAAGCGCAACGAGACGCTGTGGCAGATCATCCGCGACAATGTGCGTTTTGCCGAGGCGGCGCAGGGCGACCTGCGGGCGCAGGTCGCGGCCTGCCAGCTCGGCAATCGCCGCTACGGCGAGTTGCTGGCGCGATACGGCAGCGATGCGGTGGCGGCAGCGACCGCGACGATCTGGGACAACACCGAGCGCGAGGCGCGGGCTTTCGTCGCGCAAGTGCCGGACGGCGTTTACGAAGCCGAGAGCTTCCTCGACAACGACGGCCGCACGCTCGACGTGAAGCTGCGCATCAAGGTGAAGGTCGTGATCGACGGCTCCCGCATGGTGGTCGACTTTTCCGGCATGAATGACCAGGTGCCGGGGCCGACCAACTCCGGCTACTCCGGAGGGCTCGCAGCTGCCCGCGTGGCGTTCAAATGCCTGACCCTGCCGCAGGCGCCGGTCAACGAGGGCTGCTTTCGGCCGCTGGAAATCATTCTGCCGGAAGGCAAGCTCCTCAATGCGCGGTCACCGGCAGCGCTTGGGTTGTGGAGCATCCCGCTGCCAACCGTGATCGATACCATCCTCAAGGCGCTGGCACCGGCGCTGCCGGACCGCATCCCGGCCGCCCACAAGGGCGATATGGGAGGCTGCTCGTTTTCGGGCTTCCGACCCGATGGCCGGCGTTTCCTGCTGATGAACATTTTCGGCGGCGGCTGGGGCGGGCGGCCGCGCGAGGATGGCGAGTCCGCCTCGGTGTCGATCTGCCAGGGCGATGTGCGCAATGCGCCGGTCGAGCTTCAGGAGATCCAGTATCCCTTCCTGGTCGAGCGCTTCGCACTGCGCCCGGACTCCGGCGGCGCCGGCCGTCATCGCGGCGGGCTCGGGGTCGAGCTGACCTATCGGGCGCTTGGCAAGACCCTCACCAACGTGAACTGCGAGCGCACCAAGGATCCGCCTTGGGGGCTCAACGGCGGCAGGCCTGGCGCCGTCAACGAAGCCGTTTTAGTGCGCCGCAACGGCACTGAACAGAAGCTCCTCAAGGCGACCAGCGTGCCGATGGAGCCTGGCGACCGCCTCGTCTTCCGAACCGCCGGCGGCGGCGGCTGGGGCGATCCGCCACTTCGCGACCGCCGAGCGATCGAGGATGATGTCGCGAAGGGATACGTGTCGATGGAGGCGGCGCGTTTGGAGTATGGCTACGAGGAGCTGTCGGGTGAGCAAAGCAAAGCGTGCCCACCCGTAATGCGACATCTGAGGCTGGAATGAGAGTTCATCGGTTATGTTCGTATCAAAATCGATGGCCGGGTCTTCACGGCCGCAGGCCGATCGGTCAAGCGACCTGGTGGTCGCCATTCAGCTCATTTCGTCGTCATGTTGAAGGCGGAATTCTGCGGATTGGGGCGGCGACATGGGGGCATTTCCCGTGAGTTCGGAGAATAGAGGTCGAGGTGGGCACGCTTCGCTTTGCCCACCTAACGAGCCTTGGCAAGACGCTACCATGGTTGCCAAGGCCACCCCCCTCGCCATCGCCCGCCGGCAACGCCTGCTCACCGCCATGGCGGCGGCCGGCATCGACGAGATCGTGGCGTACGGTAATGGCTGGCAGAGCGACTACCTGCGCTACGTATCCGACTTCGGCATTCTTGAGGGCCACGGCATCGCGATGATCGCCGCGGACGGCACGACCGAGCTTTTCCTTGACAATGCGACTGACACCGAGCGCGCCGAGGTGGAAACAGCGGGCATCGCGGTGACGCTTTGCGGCGACATCACCCGCGCGGTCGGAGCACGGCTCGATCGCGTCGCCAATCACCGGCTTGCCGCAGCGCCGCGCCGGTTTCTTCCCGCCTGGCTCGCCGCTGCTGAGCGCACTTTCGTGATCGAGGACGGCACGGCACTGCTTGACCGGCTACTGATGCACAAGCTGCCGGCCGAAATCGATGCGATCAGGCGCGCTGCGAAGATCGCAGACGACGCCTATGGGGAATTCATCAAGGTCGTCACGCCCGGCCGACGACAATACGAAATTGTCGCCGATCTTGAGGCCTATCTGCGGCGGCGCGGCTGCCCGGACAATTTCATGATCATCGGTTCCGGTGGCAAAGACGTGTTCGGCATGACGCCGCCGTCGGAGCGGCGCATCGCCTCCGGTGATCTTGTCACCACCGAGCTGACGCCCGCGGTCGATGGTTATTATGTCCAGATTTGTCGCACGCTCGTCGCCGGCAAGGCCACCGCCGCGCAGACAAGCGCATTTGCGATCTATCGCGAGGCGCTGGAGGTCGGTATCGCCGCGGTGAAGCCGGGCGCTACCGCAGCGGATGTGGCGCGGGCCGAGAACGATGTGTTCCGCAAATTTGGCCTCGCCGACTACGTGACCAGCAAATACACCCGGGTGCGCGGCCACGGCATCGGTCTGTTCTGCGATTCCAAGCCGCATATCCTGGAGGATGTCGACACGCCGCTAGAGCCCGGCATGGCACTGATCATCCATCCGAACACCTATCACCCCGAGGTGGGCTATCTGGTGCTCGGCGACGCCGTGCTGGTGACGGAGACGGGCGTCGAGGTCCTGTGCGGAACGCCGCGCGAGCTTTTCGAGGTACTGACGTGAAGGATCACCCATGCGTCGCGGTCTGATTGCACGCTCGCGGACCGAGCTTCCCGACGCGGTGTTCGAGGCGCGGCTGGGACGGCTGCGAGCGGCGATGCGCGGGCTCGACGCGCTCTTGGTCTACACCAACAACACCCGGCCAGCCGCGGTGTCGTGGCTCACTGGCTTTATCCCATACTGGTCGGAAGCCTTGCTGGCAGTGCCGCGCGACGCACTTCCCGTTCTCGTCGTGGCTCTGACGTTTCGCGTCAAACCGTGGATCGAGCGGACGAGCCGCGTCGCCGACGTGATCCACGCTCCGCGCGTCGGAATCGAGGCCGCGCGCGTGATCGCCCGCCACAGGACCGACGCAGCCGTCGGCGTGGTCGATTTCGACCACTTGCCCGCCGGTATTGCTGATGATCTCTGTGAAGCCGGACCGCGGCTTGCACTGTCCGACGCGAGCGGTCTCTTCGCGACGGTGCGCGCCCCCGCCGATCCTGCGGAGATCATGCTGGCCGCCCGTGCCGCCACGGTTGCTGGCAGCGCTTTGTCGCGGATCGAGCCGCACGATAGCGCTTGTGCGATCGTGGCCGGGGTGGAAGGCGATGCGCGCAGAAACGGCGCCGAGGAGGTCTATGTGGCCATGGCGCCTGATCTCGCGCGCGACCGACGCCTCGTGCGAATAGAGGGTGAGCCCATCCTTGGTCGGCGCTTTGCGGTACGCGCGAGCGTTGCCTACAAGGGGAGCTGGGTGCGCCGCACGGTCACGGTCGACCGCGACTGCGCGGCGACGGATGGTGCGCAAGCGATTTTCACCGGTGCCATTGCTCATTTGCCCAGCGACGGCGCGTTATCGCAGCTCTCCTCCTTTCTGGTGGAAGGGTGTCGGATCGCCGATCCGCTCGAAGCCCTGATGGGCTCGAGCGTGGCTGCCCCGTGTCCGCCAGTCGCGGGCGCCGTGGTGTCGGTGCAAGCCTCTATTGACGTCGACGGCCTGCCCGTCCTCCTCGGCGCGCCGGCGCTGGTCGGGGCGTCCGGAGCGACCGCGAGCATTTTTCCGTGATTGCGATCATTTGTGGGTGGGCAAAGGCGCTCCGCATAGAGCGCTACTCTGCAAACGAACCGTGCGCGCCTTTTGCCCACGCTGTCCCATCTCTTGACTGCATGGGAAAAGTGGCACGAGGCCAACGGGCTGCCCACCCTGCGCTTCTAAATGATCAGCGAGTAAAGATCGGCACGCGCGTTACCGCTCTCCGTGTCGAGAAAGGGCGTTCTACCTCTTGGTAGAGTGTTGCGCGAGGCGTTGCGCCAAAAGGACCAACGCGGCGCGTGCAGCGGCATCATCTATGGCAAAGAAGGCCTTCATTAGATCAAGGCCGTCGTGGGTAATGGCGTCCTGCTGAAACGGTAGAGTCTCCAGCGCGGGCACCCGACCGGCCGCGGGCGCGCCGCTCCGCGGCGCATTTCCGGCGGCAGGCTGCAGCTGCACGACATTAGATACATTGCCACTAGATACGTTGCCACTGTCGATGGGCCCCTCCTCCTCGATCTCGCGACAAGACATCACAGCTTACCTATGTAGAAAATTACAAGAAGAAGACCGGTCAATTTCCACGCGAGCGTCCTATGTCGCGGTTCGCCTGTCAAGTGTGTTTCGGCCTCCGATAGAGCGCGTTCCACCGACATTCCGTCAATGTCTCGTGTATCATTTGCCGCTCGACCATCCTCGCGAAAGCTCGCAACAGGATGCGGCAGCGGCGAGCGGGCGGCTCGCGCGCCACGGTTGCCGGCTGTCCCATGAATTTTCAGCGAATCGCGGCGGTCCAAGCACGCCAAGCGAGCGGGCGCCGTCGATTCCGAACACGTTCGCGTCATGTCTCAACCAGATTGAACCTTCTCGGTCCAGCGCTGCACTAAGCAGGAAGTGGTTTGGACCGAAGGATTCATATGTCACAGAATATAGGTTTTCATATTACGCCCGAGGGGCGACTTCTCGGTCTCAATTCCGGGGACTGGATGCTGCTTGTCGGCGGCTTTGCAGTGGTTGCTCTGGTCGTTCTGCTGATCTGATGCGTCACATGTGATCCACCTCATATTGGGGCGCGCCCAACGCGGCTAAGTTTGATTGGCTCTCTATTGTGAGAGCACGGCTCCGGCCTCCCGTCCCCAATTGCCGCGGGAGGCCGGGGCCACCTCGGGTAGCAGAGGGTGTGGTCGTCCTTTAGCGGCCGCGGCGTCGCGTCCGGATCAAGGGCGCGCTTGCAAGATGGCAACGCGGATCGCAATCGCGTCTACGAAAAATCGTTGAGGCGCAGGTGTCGGCCCGAAATCATCAGCTGAGCAAGCTTAACGCCAGCGCAAAAAAAATCGCCGCCCAGATCGATACCGACCTTTACTGTGCTTTGCCTGCTCCGCTCGCAAATCTGCGTGCTTCCTCGGCCGCGCGGAATAGTGCCTTGGCTTTGTTGACGCATTCCAGCTGCTCGCTGTCCGGATCGGAGTCCGCGACGATGCCGGCGCCCGCCTGGACATACATCTTGCCATCCTTGATGAGGGCGGTGCGCAGCACAATGCAACTGTCCATGTCGCCCGCGGCAGAGAAATAGCCGACACATCCGGCGTAGAGGCCGCGTTTTTCCTTCTCCAACTCGTCGATGATCTCCATGGCGCGCACCTTCGGCGCACCCGACACGGTGCCGGCCGGAAACCCGGCGGCGAGCGCGTCAAGGGCGTCGCGGCGGTGGTCGAGTTTGCCCTCGACATTGGAGACGATGTGCATCACTTGGCTGTATCGCTCGATGAAGAACTGGTCAGTCACCTTGACGGTGCCGATAGCGGCGACCCGGCCGACGTCGTTGCGGCCGAGGTCAAGCAGCATGAGGTGTTCGGCGCGCTCTTTCGGGTCGGCCAGAAGTTCCTTTTCGAGCGCCTTGTCGTCGTGAGGCGTCTGCCCCCGCGGCTTGGTGCCGGCGATCGGTCGAATCGTCACGGTATCGCCGCGGGTGCGCACCAGAATCTCCGGACTCGAGCCCGCCACCGCAAATCCCGCGTAGTCGAGATAGAACAGGAACGGCGCCGGATTGACCCGGCGCAGCGCCCGATAGAGAGCGAATGGCGGCAGCGTGAACGGCGCTTCGAAGCGCTGCGCCAGGACGACCTGGAAAACGTCGCCAGCCGCAATGTAGTCCTTTGCCCGTGCCACCATGGCGCGGAACTCCGCCGCAGTCGTGTTCGAGGCCGGCGTGATCTTGAGGGCCGCCGCGCCGCCGTTGGCCGGCTCCTTGGCAAGCGGCCTGTCGAGCGCGTCGACCACCGCCGTCAGCCGGTCGACCGCGCGAGCCAGTGCTGTCTGCGCCGTCAATCCCTTGGCCGGGCGTACCGGGGTTACCAGTGTGAGGGTGTCGAGCACGGAATCGAAGATGATCACGACGGTCGGCCGCACCAGAACGGCGTCCGGAATCCCGATCGGGTCCGGGTTGGGCGGCGGTAGCTCCTCCATGAGCCGCACCATGTCGTAGCTCAGATAGCCGAACACCCCGGCCGCCATGGGCGGCAGGCTGTCCGGCAGCGCGAAGCGGCTTTCATTGATGAAGGTACGCAACGCCGCCAACGGCGGCTCGCCGCAGGGAAGGAACGCGTCTTGGTCTTGGCGGGCGGCGCGATTGATCTCGGCCTTGTCGCTGTGGGCGCGCCACACCGCGTCGGGATCGAGCCCGATGATTGAATAGCGCCCGCGCACTGCTCCGCCCTCCACGGATTCGAGGAGGAAGCTCAGCGGCTTTCCGGCGCCGGTTTTGAGAAAGGCCGAGACCGGCGTCTCGAGGTCGGCCACAAGTGTGATCCACACGACTTGGGTGGCGCCACGCGCATAGGTTGCGGCGAAAGCCCCGGCGGAAGGTTCGATCTGCATGGGCGGCTAGAGCGGATTTGGAGAGTGCATCAGAAGCCACTCTGATCCGCTGTCCGGCCAACAGCCTGGGCAAGCGCGTTCTGATTGACGTCGGTGCCAATCTCCTGTTCCAGGCGCGCCACGTATTGGCTCAGGAGGTCGTCACTGTAGCTGTCCTTGAGCTGGTCGAGCGATTTCTTCACGGCCGCGGAATTGGCGTCGAAGGTCGGCACTTTGATGTCGGTGACACGGAAGATCACGCGGTCCGCGGCACTCTGGCCGTCTGCGCTGCCAACCGCATCCTTCGCGGCGCGGAAAACCTCGGTGACGACGCGAGGAGGCATTGGCGTGCCGCCTTGGCGCTTCAGACCCGATTTTGTCTCGACCATCAACCCCTCGGCCGCGGCCACCTCGGCAAGCGAAGTGCCGGACTTGAGCTTGCCCACAATTTCTGCCGCCTTGGCATTAACGCGCTTGATCGTCTCGTCCTGGCGGTAGCCCGCCTCGACCCGGTCCTTCACCTCGTCGAGCTTACGTTCGCGCGAGGGCGTTATGTTGACCACGTCGTACCAGACGAAGCCCCCGCTCGGAAGCTGAAGGGCGTCGTTCTCCGTGCCGATCTCGGAATTAAAAGCGCTATTGACGACATCGACGCCGGCCGGCAGGCCGGCGACCTGCTTACCCTCAGGTGTCCGCCCGGCGCGATCGACCGCCTCGATGGTGAGCATCTTGAGATTGAGCTTCTTGGCGATCTCTTCGATCTGCGCGCCTCCGCCGAGTTCCTCGTCGATCTTGTCCCTGATCTTGTTCACCTCGGCCTTGGCGCGATCGGCCGCCATGTCACGCTTAAGGTCTGACTCAACCTCCGCGAACGGTTTTGTCGCCGGCGGATCGATCTTGAGCACCCGCACCATCACTGTGCCGAACCGCCCGGTGACCGGGCCGCTGACGGCGCCTTCGGTCAGGTCGAAAGCCGCATTAGCGACTGCCGGATCGATGATGTCGGCCTTGGTGATAGTGCCGAGGTCGACCAATTTATCGGCGATTTCTGGTTCCTTGGCGAGATCGTCAAAAGCAAGCCCGGCGTTGATGCGCTCGGACGCACGCTTGGCGTCTGCCGCATTGGCAAATGAAACCTGCTCGATATGGCGGCGCTCCGGCGTCGAGTAGAGCTTGAGCCGATCCTGGTAGACCCGCTTGGCCTCTTCCTCGCTTACTTCGACGGTGCTCGCGATCTCCTGCTGCGATACCGTAATCAATTGTATCTTGCGATATTCGGGGGCCCAGAACGCGACCTTGTGGTCCTCGAAATAGGCCGCAAGCTCTTCCGGGGTCGGCGCCGGAACCTCGCCAACCTTGCTGCCGTCGAGCGTCACGTACTCGATGCTGCGCTCCTCGTCGCGATAGCGGTCGGCCACCTCGGCCGCGACCTTAGGGGCCGTCAGTCCGGCACCGATCGCCTCTGCGATCTGGCGGCGCAGCGAGGTCTGGCGCTGTTCGAACTCGAAACGCTGTTGGGTGTAGCCGATGTCGCGGAGGCGCTGGAGATACGTGGCCATGTCGAACTGGCCGGTGAAGCCGCGGAATGCCGGATCGGCGGTAATCTGCTTCGCCACCGCTTCATTCGAAATCCCGAGCCGAAGCTGCCGCGCCCGCTCGTCGAGCGCTGCGGACGCGATCATCTGGCCGAGCGTCTGTTGCTCGACGCCAAAAGCCCGCGCTTGCTCCGGCGTGAGCGGCCGACCGAACTGGCGCCCGAGCAGCTGCAACTGTTCGTTGTAGCGCGTGCGGAACTGGTCGACAGAAATCTCCGTGCGCCCGACCTTGGCAACGGTGGACACGCCGAAACCACGGAAAATGTCGCCGATACCCCAGATCCCGAAGCTGATGATCAGGAACCCGACCACGGCCGCCATGACGACCTTGCCGAGCCAATTGGAAGAGGCTTTTCGCAGACCCCGAAGCATGAGCGCGTTCGCAGTTTTGAGTGAGTTGGAACGGTGCTCCCTTCCCCTCCCCTCAAAGCGGGGTAGGGAACGGGTGCATGATTTCGCCGAAACGCCGGCATTTCAGGGCACACATAATAGGGAGTTCAAGTGGTTATCGCAACCGCCGATGCCGCGCCAAACGAGCGCGCCAAGTTGGAGCCTTCCCCAAAACCGGGGTTGTCTGCTGGGACGCGGCCTACTGGCTGACGGCTACCGCGGTAGCGATGGTCAAAGCGCGAGTGGGACAGGGCCGTGCAACGGCAGTCGCGTCGGGATTCGTCACGGCGGTCGCTTGCATCTCGAGCGGCCGGGGCCGGCGGCTTCAAGAGTTCTTCGACGAGAGAATATCGATTATATCCGGCGCTTGCGCGACCGCCCCTGTTACTGGACTGGCGGGCTCAGTTGGCACCCAGGCTTTCCTGCAATCTGAGGACCTGCGGGCGCAGTCTTTCGCAGCCAAGTTCCCGTGCTAAACGGATCACCTCGTCAAGCGCCGGAGTGGCACGAAGCCGCGAGAGCCTTTCCTGGTCACGCTTGCAGAGTTGCTCCTGCGGTATCGACGAAGGCGCAGCCTGCAACGAGGCGTCGCGTTTCCGCCCTTGCGACCCGTCATCCGCCGTCGGGCGCGGCTGCTCGACCTGGAGCCGCTGCGCATCTTCACGCCAGTCCTGCTCTCCCTGCGCGGGAATGATGCTTTCCCGCAGTCTGAGAAGCTGAGGTCGCAGTCTCTCACAGCCAAGCTCGCGTTCGAAGCGAATCACCTCGTCACGAGCTTGACTCGCGCGCAGGCGAGCCAGCCTCTCCTCGTCACGCTTGCAGACTTGTTCTTGTGTCACCGTCGGCGGCTGAAGGTTGATTGGCAGTGAGGCTGGCGGCGCAAGCGTCAGTTGTTGTTTCTGCTGGTCAGCCGCGGCCTTCGCCGGCTGCTTGTCATTCCGGTTCTGCGACACGCGGGCCGACTGTTCCCGCTCCAGCATCTGCAAGCGATATCGGGCGTCCGACGCCCGGGGAGACGACGGGAATCGATTGATGAAATCGCGGAACGCCGTCTGATCCGCTGTGTCCTTGATGCGGTCCCAGACAGGTCTGTCGTTTTGGTTTAGATAATATTCGCTGATCAGGGAGATTAATAATTCGGGACGCTGCTGGCCGTTTGTCTGCTCAACCACATCAGCGGCGACACGCCGGAACATCGTCGCGATTTCGAGGCCGGCATCCCCCAAGCGTTTGAGAAGCGCAGCGGTAAAGGGGCTGTTGCGACCGCTGCCGTCCTTCGCGACCTCATCGGCCGCGGTCGCATAGACCACCACCATCCCCTGTCCCTTGTCGATTCGAGCCAGCCCCCGCACGGCCCCGATATTGCGAGTCACTCCGGTCATCCGTCGCCCGAGCCTGTCGACCAGGGGGTTGTTGCGACAGGCATCAAGGATCATGATCTTGGCCCCATGGGCCTGTTCGAGGCTGGCCCGAATGTCGTCAAGCGACACCGTCTGGTAGCGCAGGCTGAATTCATCCTCGAGTTCCACGTCCGTCGGCATCAAATAGTTCTGCCCCTGATACTGCAGGGCATGGCCCGCATAATAGAAAAGGGCGGAATCCGCATCTATTCCCAAGCGCGCGAACTTTGTCATCGCGAGATCGAAATCCCGCTTGCTGGCGTCGGTCGTCTGGATCACCTCAAATCCCAGCGTGCGGAGCATCGCGGCCACGTCCTCTGCGTCATTCTTTGGATTGGTGAGGGCGAGGCTAGCATTCTTGTACTGGGAGTTGCCGATGACGAGCGCCACGCGCCGCTCCGCCCACGCCGCACCAGCCGAAAGTACCATGGCGAGGGCGACGCACAGCGCGGCAACCCGTGATGGAAGGAGCTTATTCATCCGATGCTCAGCCTCCTGACTCGATCTATTGTATTTTATCAAAAAATGTTCAAGCGAGGGCGCCTCTCACTGCCGAACGCCGTTGCGGAGTGAAGGCGGGCGTCCAGTTGTCGTCACCGTGACCCTGATCGGCTTAGAATAGACGGGGGGGTTATGCGGTACGTGATTTTCGTCGCCGAGGAGAAGTTGGAGCGTATGGCGTCCGAGCGGCAGGGTAACCTGCGCCTCGGTTTGTCCCGCTCCAAAATGCAAGTGATTAAAATCATTGGGGATGGGCTCGTCCAGCGGCGGAAGCGGGGCGTCCACTAGCAGATGGTGGTGGCCGGTATTGGCTTTTTCAACTCCGGCCGGTGCTACGCCCATGTTGCCGAGTCCGAAGCGTATGGTCAGCCGACGCGGCACGTAAGCCCCATCGGTCGGGTAGACGAAATAAACCTTGGCATTGGCGGCGGAGGGATGTCGACGGTAAGGTTCGGGTGCTGGGGCAGTGTCGACAACCCTAACCCGGATACGCTCGGACATCACGGGCGGCGAATGCGGGACGTGCTCGTTGTCTCCCAATAGCAGCTGAAGGGTATGCTCCCCAGGGGGCAGGTTGATTTCAGCCTCGGTCTGGCCAGCGCCAAAATGCAGGTGGTTGAAGTCGTTTGGAATCGGTTCATCCAGCGGCGGCAGTTCGGAATCGATTATCAGATGGTGGTGTCCAGAATTCGGTCGATCGGACCCCGCCGGTGCTACCCCCATACCACGAAGCCCAAAATGAATAGTCAGCTTGGCAGGCACCGTATCGCCATTCTTAAGGTCGATGAAATAGACTGCGGCCCCCGGAGGCGACGGTGTGGGGCCGCCGCGAGCCTGGGGCTGACTGTGAGCGGCTCCGGAAGTCGCAACCCAGATCAAAAGCGAAAGCGTGGTCGGCGCAAATATTGTTGACGCGCGTGTTGTTGAAGACAAGATGGACCCCTCCGCGAGAGAAAGATGACCACGTGTGTCCCGTACCATGCATGAGGCGAAATGCGAAACGCAACGTACCTGAGCCGGCAGGTCTTCCTTTATCTTACGTTGAGCGCGGCGGCCGTTGCTTGGTCCGTCGCTGCCGAGTGTCAGGCTCGCAACCTCCTGCAGCTTGTAGCTCAATCTCCGATCACGCCCAGCTCTGGGTTAGGAGGAACCCCTGAACCGGGCGAGATTTTTCACGATTGCCCGGACTGTCCTGAGATGGTGGTGGTACCGGCCGGTGACTTCAAAATGGGCTCGAGCGCCACCCCATATGAGAAGCCCGAGCACCGAGTCGTCATTGCCAGTCCGTTTGCGATCGGACGTCGAGAAATCACCTTCGAGGAGTGGGACCTCTGCGTTGCAGCGGGAGGATGCAATTACCGGCCCGATGACCACGGTTGGGGACGTGGCAATCGTCCGGTCATTGATGTCAGCTGGGACGATGCCAAGGCATTTGTCATGTGGCTGTCTGAGAAAACCCAAAAGGGATATCGGCTGCCCACCGAAGCTGAGTGGGAATACGCAGCGCGCGCCGGTACGACCTCGCAATTCTGGTGGGGCCGCGCCGCCGTCAGCGGCAATGCCGATTGTGAGGATTGCAGCACGACGCCGCTGCGACAGACGCTGCCGACGGGATCGTTTCGGCCCAACGGTTTCGGGCTTTTTGACGTGGCGGGCAATGCGGCGGAGTGGGTTGAGGATTGCTGGAACGAATCCTATCGCGGCGCTCCCACCGACGGTTCCGCTTGGACGACGGGTCAGTGCCGGCAACGTGGCCTGCGTGGTGGTTCATTCGCCAGCAAAGCGAATGTGATACGCTCTGCCGCGCGCTTCAGATACGATCAAGATGTGCGCTATTATGCAAACGGATTTCGCGTGGCACGAGATCTCAAATAGACAGACAGATCGCATTTCGACAGATTGGAATCATTCGGTAGGGGTTGACAAAGGCAGCGGCCTGCGCGCCGGGGCCACTCCACGCGAGCGGGCTTCGTCTCACGGCCCGGCGGGCTCGCGCCACCATGTCTCGAGCAGATAGCCCCACAGCGAGGTCGCGCTCGGATGACGGAGGGCGGACCACCGCGCGACCCATTGGGTCGGCAGATGGTAGAGCGGAATGACGTAGATGCCTGAGATAAGCACGCGGTCCAGCGCTCGGACCGCGGCGACGAACGCATTGCGGTCGCGCGCATTCAGCAGGGCCGCAATCATAGCGTCCGCGGCGGCGCTGCGCATCCCCATGTAGTTGCGCGAGCCGGGGTGATCGGCCGCAGCTGAACTCCAGTAGAGCGCCTGCTCGTTGCCGGGTGACAGCGACTGGTCCCACCGGTTCTGGATCATGTCGAAATCGAAATTGATGCGATGTTGCTCATATTGCACCGCGTCCACTGTACGGATGTGGACTTCAATGCCGGCGCGCTTGAGGTTTTGCGAGAACGCGCTCGCCAGCCGCTCCTGGTCTCTGTCGGCCACCAGGATCTCGAAGGCGAGCGGTTCGCCGGTTGCACGCCGGCGCAGCGTCGTCCCGCTGAGCTCGTAGCCGGCCTCGCGCAACAGCGTCAGGGCGCGGCGCAACGCGTCGCGGTCCCGTCCGGAGCCATCCGAAACCAGCGGCGACCAGGTGCCGGCGAGCACGTCGTCGCGCACCGCTCCTGGAAATGGCGCCAGCAGGGTGCGCTCGGCCGCATCGGCTGGTCGACCGTGGGCCGACAACTCGCTGTCCTCGAAAAAGCTCGCGGTGCGGCGATAGCGGCCGAAGAAGAAGTTGCGGTTGACCCATTCGAAATCAAACAGCATCGCGATCGCTTCGCGCACCCGCACGTCGGCGAAAATGGCGCGGCGGGTGTTGAACACCAACGACCTCATGATCTTCGGCAGGCCGTAAGCAAACTCCTCTTTCACGACGCGGCCGTCGCGGACAGCCGGAAAGTCGTAACCCGTCTCCCAGCGGCCCGGATCCGTCTCCTCTCGCACGTCGCAGAGGCCTGTCTTGAACGCTTCGAACAAGGTGGCGCCATCGCGATAGAAATCGAGCCGCATGGTATCGAAATTCCACAAGCCGCGGTTGACCGCGAGATCGCGGCCCCAGTAGGTCGGATTGCGGCGCAGTGTCACGCTGCGTCCGGCATCGACGTCGGCCACCACATAGGGGCCGCTGCCAAGCGGCGGCGCTAGCGACGTTTCCTCGAAGCGTTCGGCATTGACGGCGTGCCGGGGCAGGATCGGCATGAGCCCGAGAATGAGCGGCATTTCACGGTCGTGGTCGTCGGCAAGATCGAAGCGGACCGTATGGGGGCCGAGAGCCGCCGCAGCCTTCACTTTGACGTAGTAGGCCCGATACTTCCTCGGATGGCCGTGATCGCGCAGCAGTTGCCACGAAAAAATGACGTCGTCGGCGGTGACCGGCGCGCCATCGGCAAAGGCCGCCCTGGGATCAAGCTCAAAAGTCACATAGGTGCGGTCGGGATCGGTCTCGACCGAACGCGCGAGCAAGCCGTAAAGCGTGAACGGTTCGTTGTAACCGCGGGTCATCAGGCTTTCGATCACCGGCCCACGAAGCGCGTCCGCCCCCTGGAGATCCTGAACGGGCAGACCTTTGCCGTTGAATGGATTGAGGCTGTCGAAAGAGCCGAGAATGCACTTCGTCAGCTGGCCGCCCTTCGGCGCGTCCGGGTTGACGTAAGGGAAAGCCGAGAAGCCCGGCGGAAGCGCCGGCTCGCCATGCATCGCGATGGCGTGCTTCGCGTCCGCCGCGCAGGCACTCACTATGAGGCCGCCCGCCGCCAGGAGGGCCGCAAAGGAGAGCGTCACGCCGGACATTGCCTTCCTCCCATTGCGGCGGCTGGCAAGGCAGCGGCGATCGCGCTCCGACCGGCACGTTCACTTTGTGCATGCATTTCGAGTTGGTCCGATCCAAGTACCACAACGTCCTTCACTGGCGCGGGATCCGCTATTCCGTGGGTATTTTCCATGTGTAACAGCCGCGCAGACCGCGGCGAAGCCACGTTGTCGTCGCAATTGACGCAGAGACAGCGGGGAAGTGATACCCGGATCATGGGCCAGGCGACGATTTTGGCGAGAGATTAGGGGATTCCCGATGCGTGATCGCAAACTGTCCCTACCGATTTCCAACGCGCGTAAGATAGCCGTTCCGACGATCGCGGCGACGCTGCTGTCGGCGACCGGTTTTGGCATCGATAT
>Ga0209465_10000358_pt1 | contig 21737 bp, 18 predicted proteins | sample PanSoiPlot1MoBio_FD_188321 | JGI IMG/M metagenome (GOLD analysis project Ga0209465, IMG submission 188321) | Tropical forest soil microbial communities from Panama analyzed to predict greenhouse gas emissions - Panama Soil Plot 1 MoBio (SPAdes)... | ecosystem: Environmental > Terrestrial > Soil...
ATCACACCGACGGTGCTGGTGAAGGTGCAGGGCGAGGGGATGTACCAGTACATGGACCAGCGCGACGACAACGCGAGCATGGGATACCCGCTCAAGGACAAGGTGTGGGGCTTGGCGGGCGGCGGCCGCCTCGAGGCGGGGCCGCTCCGCTTCGGCATCTCCGCGTTCCGGGGCAAGGGTCTCGGCACGTACGTCGCCCTCCAGAACGCGGGCTCGACGTTCAGAGCGGCCGCCCCCTATCAGTTCCGGTACTTCACCGGTTACTACGCGCAGCTCGCGGCCGTATTCGGCCGGGAGCAGGTCTCCCTCGGCGCGGGACGCGTCAAGGACGACCTCGTGCCCGACGACCGCATCGATCCGGGCAACAGCGAGCTCAAGTACCAATCGGGCGTCTCCGCCGTGTTCGCCCACCGCGTGACCGAGAACCTGGTCCTCGCGCTCGACTACTTCCTCTTCCGCACCGACTGGTGGGGAGCGCCTCTCGTCATGACCGACGCGAACGGCAAACTCGTCAACGTCGGCATGCTCCCGGGTGAGAAGCAAGTCGTTCACTTCATCAACCTGGGCGCGACCTTCCACTGGTAGGCAGTGAGCTCAACATCGAGGTGATCTGGTGAAAATCCTGAACAACGTCAAAAGGTCGAACGCGGTCCGCTTCGGGCTCTGCCTCGCCGCCTCCGTCATCTGGTGCCGTCAGGCTCGCGCGGAGGTGGAACTGGTCGACAAGGACGGCTGGACCTTCTCGTTCGACGGGCGCATCAACGCCTTCCTGAGCGGCGGCTTCGGCGACGACTTTCCGAAGCCGACGACTGACCCGAATTCTCCTATGACGCCCACGCACTTCGTCATGGGCGGCGACGGTGACCCGCTCACGCCCGCGACCGGCAGCCCGGGGACCGGGCGCGCCAACGTCGGCTGGCCCCAGAACTACGGCCAGTCGGACACCAGCAACAAGTACCTGGCCATCCGCGTTCGCAGCGGCATGTACGGCAACGTCATGGGCTTCGGCGTCGGGCGCAAGGTGAGCGACGACCTGACGATCAAGGGGTACATCTCGATCTGGTCGACGGTCGAATCGCTCGGCTACGACAAGTGGGCGCCGATCAACGCCGAGGCGCGCGAGGGCTACTTCAACGTCGTCGGCCCGTGGGGAACGGCGACGGTCGGCAGGACGCTCGGCTGGATCGGCCGGATGTCGTGGGAGATCGACACGCTGTACGGCCACGGCTACGGCGTCGGCCTGCCGTGCACCGACGCGCTCGGCCCCGCCTGCGGCCACATCGGCACGGGCGCGCTCTTCCCCGGCTACGGCGCGAACATCTCCTACGCGACGCCGAGCATCGGGGGCCTCGTGCTCCACGCGGGGCTGTTCGATCCGGTTGTGTTCGGGACGACGGCGAGCGACTGGTCGCACGCGAGCATCGCCCGCCCGGAGGGCGCGCTGTCATTCGATCGGCCCCTCGGCGGGACCGCCCGGATCAAAGTGGAGGTCGAGGGCCTCTACCAGCCGATCTCGCGCATCGGCGCGGACGCCGCGGGAAATCCAAGCAAGATCACGGACGCCGTCTGGGGCGCCTCCGGCGGCGCCCGCGTCGAGGCGGGGCCCCTGCGAGTGGGCCTCTCCGGGTTCACAGGCAAGGGCCTCGGCCTCTTCTACGCCCTGCAACGTTCGTCCGCGATCGAGGACCAAGCCCCGAACAAGAGGGAGCTGCGGATGTTCACCGGCTTCTACGGCCAGGGCGCGGTGGTCTTCGGCCGGTTCCAGGTCGGCGGCGGCTTCGGCCTGAGCGTGGTCAACCAGACGGCCTTCGACAAGATCGACACCAGCCAGAGCACGATCCACTATCAGAGGGGCATCTCGGCCGCCGCCTACTACCACGCGACCGACAGCATCGTGCTCGGGCTCGACTATTTCATGTTCGCGGCCGGCTGGTACGGCGCGCCGCTGGCGGGCGGCGGCAAGCTCGCCGGCGAGACGCAGGTCCTCAACTTCGTCAACGCCGGCATGACCTATCATTGGTGAGCTGATGGGACGATCCTGCCTTCTCGTCATCGTGCTTTCGTTCGCGCTGCTCGGCTGCGGCGTCCAGGCCGACCAGAAGCCGACGCAAGATGCATGCAACGCCTGGTGCGTTGCCTATGCGAAAGCCGCGTTCCCGTCCGACGGCAGCATGGGGTGCATGACGCCGCTTTACGGTGGGATGTCCGGCATGGGTCCCCAGGTGGACCAGGCGCAGGCTGCCGACTCGTGCAGGACCCAGGAGTGCGTTCCGCTGCAGGGAGCCTCGATGACCTGCCAGACGATCCTCAAGGTCATGTATGAATGCGAGCTCGGCCAACCTGATCTCTGCGCGGACACGGGCTGCGAGACTCAGATGGCCGCGGTCAACACGGGCTGTCCGTGATAGTCAAGCGCAGTGAAGCTGCTGCAGGCCGTCGCCGCCCAGATCGCTTCGAACGAGAGCGTCCGCGGGCATGAGGCGACGTTCGCGGACCACCGCGCGCGGCTGACGCGCGAGATCCTCGACCGCGCGCCCACCTCGGGCGGCGGCCGCCTCTGCCTGCTCGGCGCGGGTAACGCGAACGACGTCGATCTGGACGCGCTGGCGGCGCGCTTCGCGGAGATTCACCTCGGCGACATCGACCCCGACGCCATCGCGCGGGCGATCGCGCGCGTCGCACCAGCGCAGCGCCCGAAGTTGACCGCGCACGCGCCCCTGGACGTGTCGGGCCTGTTCGATCAGTTCGACGATTGGGCGGCCCGTCCGCCGGCGCCGCAGGCGATCGCCGGCATCGTCGCCGCCGCCGTGGAGCGAGTCGTGGGCGCCCTGCCCGGCCCCTTCGACGTCGTCGTCTCGTGCAGTCTCCTGACGCAGTTGCAGCTGGTGCTGGTGCAGGTGGTCGGTGATCGCAACCCAAGTTTCGTCGCGCTGCGGGAGGCGCTGAACCGCGCGCACGTGCGGACGTTGGGCGCGTTGCTGGCGCCGGGCGGGGTGGCGCTGCTGGTCACCGATCTGACGAGCACCGAGATCTATCCGCCTCTCGCCAACGTCGACGCAGGCGCGGACCTCGGCAAGCTGATGAGCGATCTCCTGGCGGCGGGCCACGTCATCTACGCCGCCAACCCCGGTCTGCTGTCGTCGGAGATGCGGCGCGACCCCCAGCTCAAACAAGCGTTCGACGTACGCTCCCCGATCGGTCCGTGGATCTGGCGCAACGGCCCAACCCAGTCGCTGCTGGTCTACGCGCTGGAGATCCGCCGCCGCGGCTAGAACGTCGCGAGGACGCCGGCCGAGACGAGCACCGACGGCCAGCCGAGATGGCCTGCTTCGACGGTCTGGAATCGGACCGCCGTATAGGGCCAGGTCAGCATCAGATGCGCGTCGACGGCCAGCGCGAGGTGAGAGACGATCGGGACCGCCGCGCCACCGCCCGCCGTCACCAGCGCCGACCAGCTGCTGGTCGTGATGCCCGTCGACGGATCGGGGATGCCCGTCCCCTCGATGCGCGCCCGGAAGACGCCGCCACCGGCGGACAGCGACGGCTGCACGCGCTCGCCGGCGCGGAAGCTGCAAACGATCTCGAGCTCCGCCAGCTGCTGGTGAATCTGCGCGCTGCCGGCCGCCGCCCGCACCTCGGCGTCCGTTCCCAGCCCGCCGACGGTGATGCGCCCCGCCCAACCCCGCGCGCCACCGATGGACCCGCGCACGATCGGCTGCCACGCCGCGGTCACACCGCCGGCGCTGTCCAGCCAGCCGACGCCCGCCTCGAGCCCCAGCCCGGCGACGACGGAACGCTCCGCTGACGTTGCTGGAGGGCGGGCCGGCGTCGTTCGCGGCGCGCGCGGGGCCGACGCCAGCCAGTACTGCGCCAGGCTCGCCTTCAGGAGCTCGACGGCCTGCACCGCCAGGACCACCGAACGGGACGGCTCGCCCGACCGGCCGGAGCCGTCGAGGCGCACGCTCTGGATGACCGACTTGCCGGCCAGGCGATCGCACACCCAGATCTCGGCGGTGTTGCTGTTCGCGGCGCGGACGATCGCGAACGCGGCGATCGGATCCAGCTCGCGCCCGACGGTCTCCAGCGCGCTGCGCACGTCCAGCCCCGGCTCCTGCGGGAGGATGCTGACCTCGAACCCGGCGGCGGTCAGCTCGCCGCGCACCCGGGCCAGCGCGTCGGACGTCACGTCATCGGTGACCGCCGGCCGCAGCAGCACGACGCGGTAGAGGACGTCGGCACGGGCCGCCGCGGGCCCGAGCAGCAGCAACGCCAGCGCGCCGAGGATCGCAATCCGTCGTCTTCGCCGCGCCCCCGAAGGGGGAGAGGCCGACGAGCCGCAGGCTCGGCGGGAGAGGGGGTCCACAACGAAGCGCCGACCCCTCTCCCCCACCCTCTCCCCGCTTCGCGGGGCGAGGGAGAAGAGAGATCTCGCGACGCGACCGGCCACCTATGAATGCATGTCCACGGACGCGGCGATCCGTCGTCCGTGACGAGACGCGCTAGCCGCGGCTAGTCCTGCAGCAGCTTCTTCGCCGAGTCGGCGTAGGGGCCGCGGGGGAAGCGGGCCAGGTAATCCGTCGCGATCGGACGGGCCGCCGCCGCGCCGCGCAGCTTCTGAACCAGCATCATCTGGCGGCCCAGCGCCTGCGCGGCGTAGGTGCCGCTCGGGCTCTCGGCCATGTAGCGTTCGTACCACTCGAGCGCGGTCCGCGCCGACCCGACGCCAGATTCGTCCTCGGCGAGGCCGCCCAGGAAGAACGCCGCCTCGCGCGCGGTGCCCGTGCGCGGGAACCGGTCGCGCTCCGCCAGCAACGTGCGGCGCGCGACGTCGCTGCGACGCACGTAGCGGGCCGCGTCGGCGAGCGCCGTCAGATCCGCCGCCGATCCGGTCTGGAGGGTTTGCGACAGCCCGCGCTGCTCCGCGTCGGCGAGCACGCCGTGGAAATCGCCCTGCGCGATCATCTTGCTCCAGCTCGCCTCGACGGCCGGCGACGGCGCGGCCTGGACATGGGCCGTGCCTGGACGCGTGTGCGCCGTGTGCGGCTGGGGCGATCCCGCCGGCGACGCCGGCTCGATCAGCGGCTCGTCGGCGAACGTCGGCTCGGGCGACTCGGCGCGCGCCCGCGGCAGCGCGGCGGCCGTCGTGGACCCCGCCGTCTCGTCGAGGAAGATCTCGCCGTCCTTGACGTTCGCGACCAGATGCTGCCCCGCCTCCATCGTCAGACCGCCGCTCGCGAGCGGCCCCCGCACGATGATCTTTCCCCGCTGCATCTGAACGTCGAGGACCTCTTCGGATCCCGACCAGCGGACGTCGAACTCGGTGCCGACGACCTGGACCGAGTACGGCCCCGCGTCGACGGTCCACCTCGCGGCGGGACGGTGCGTGACGCGCACGTGCGCGCGCCCGCTCTCCAGCAGCACCCGGCTGCCGTGCGCGTCGATGTCGGTCACGCGCGTGCTCGTCCCGGGATCCAGCGCGAACGTCGACCCTTCGGAGAAGCGCAGCTCGGTGCCGCCTTCCGGCTTGGCCCGCACGTAGCCGCCGTCGCTGACGCTGCCGTTGACGACGGAGAAGGTCAGCGTCGAGTCGGTGCGGTGGAACATCACGACCGCGGCGGCGGCGCCCGCCGCGACCAGGCCGAACCCGAACACCAGACCCACCCGCGAGGTCGAGCGCAGCGTCCGCCGCGCGACCGCCTGCTCGAAGCGAACCAGCCCTGACTGCTCGCGCGCCGAAAGCTCGCCGCCGAACGCCTCGCGCGCGGCCCCGACCAGCTCGGTCAGCGTGCGGTGTGAATCGTTGACCTCGTTCATTACGTCGTTTCCGTTCCCCGAATTCCCGGATGAGCGCCTCATGATCGGCCGCCTTCCGGTTTTTCTTGAACCAGCTTGGGGCCGTAGTGCACCAGCACCGGGTCGCGTTCGACCAGCAGCATCACGCGCGCCCAGACCCGCGCCAGCCGCCGCTTCGTCGTCGCCAGCGACAACTTGAGCGCGGCCGCGACCTCCGTCAACTCGAGCCCTTCCATGAATCGCAGCACGAACGCCGCCCTGTCGGTGGCGTTGACACGATCGAGAATCTTGTAGAAGCGCGCCAGCGCCTCGCGCGCGTCCGTGTCCGGAGTGACGATCTCCAGTTCGGCCGCGTCGGTCTTGCCCGACAGCCGGACCCAGCGCCGGACCCAGCGGCGCCGCAGCTCGTGCCGCATCGTCAGCGAGGTGACCGAGATGACGAACGCCTTCAGCGCCTTCGGCTCGCGCAGCGCGCGCACCTTCTCGAACACGCACAGGAAGACCTCCTGGGCGAGATCGTCCAGGTCGTGATCGGAGCCGAGCGTCCGCCGCAACATCCGGAACACCATCGGCGCGAACCGCTGCCAGAGCACCCGCGGCGCGCGCGGATCGCGCGCGATCAGGGCCCGCGCCAGCGTGGCGTCGTCGGCCTCGGCGAGCGCCGCTCCCGGCAGCAGGATGACGCGGGCACCGTCCTCGACGTCCCGCATCAATCTATTCTCCTTAAGTAGGGCAAGCCCCATTCCGCCACAGAAGTCGCGCAGCCGGACATCGGCAGCTCACAATTCTACCCCCAGCCTCCGGGGTATTTATGCCTACATCGAGGAGCTACTTCTTTTCGAAGAACCGGTCGACGATGACCGCGGTCAGGATCACGCCGCCCGCGACGACGTTCTGCCACAGGGACCTACCCACCAGGTTGACCGCGTTGAACGTAATCTGCATGACGCCGGCGCCAATCAGGACCCCGAAGACCGACCCTTTTCCGCCCTGTAGCGAGCAGCCGCCCAGGACGGCCGCCGCGACGGCGTGCAGCTCGTAGGCGTTTCCGAGCGCGGGTGTCGCGGCCGGCAGGTAGGCCACATAAAGGATGCCGGCGATCCCCGACAGAAAGGCCGACGCCACGAACGTGACGAGCCGGACCATGCGCACCGGGACGCCCGACAGCCGCGCCGCCTCGGCGTTCGAACCGATCGCGTAGCAATAGCGGCCGAAGATCGTCCGGTGCATGACGAACGCGGTGATGGCGACCGCGCCCAGCGCGAACCAGAACGGCATCGGCAGACCGAAGCCGATCCCCTCGCCCAGAAAGCGGAAGCCGGGGAATTTCCCCTGGAAGCCGATCTCCGAGCCGCCCGTCAGCACCTCCGCGACGCCGCGCAGAAGCAGCATCGATCCCAGCGTGACGACGAACGGCGGGACGCCGATGCGCGCGACGACCAACCCCTGGCCGACGCCGATCGCGATCGCCAGGCCGATCACGAAGATGACCGCGCTGACGATGCCGAAGCCTTGCATCATCGTCATGTAACTGGTCGTCACCGAGATGATGCAGATGATCGACCCGACCGACAGGTCGATGCCGCCCGCGATGATCACCATCGCCTCGCCGCACGCGAACAACGAGATCAGCGAGATGTGCCGGACGTTGTTGCGCAGGTTGTCGGCGCCGAGAAAGCTCGGGTTGAGGATCGCGGTGATGACCGCCAGCGCGATCATCACCCCTAACATCGTCAGTTCCTTCTTGAACGCTTTCATTGCTTCTTTCGTCTTCTTCGTCAGGCCGCCAGCTTGAGAATGTTGGCGTCGGTCAGCTCCTCGCGCCGCAGCTCGCCCGCGATCGCGCCCCGGCTCAAGACCAATGCCCGGTGGCACAGGGCCGCGATCTCGTCGGCCTCCGAGCTGGAGACGATCACGCCCTTGCCCTCGGCGGCCAGCTTGCGCACGACCTCGTGGACGTCGCGCTTGGCCTTGATGTCGAGGCCCCGCGTCGGCTCGTCGAGCAACAGCACGGTGGGCGCCATCGCCATCCACTTCGACAGCACGATCTTCTGCTGGTTGCCGCCGGACAGCATCGACGCCGGACCGCCGCCGCGGATGCTGAACTGCTGCATGTAGGGCGCCGCGATCGCGTCCTCGTTCTCGAGCAGGAAACGGTGCAGCTTCGGGAGGGCGATGTTGCGCTCGACCATCATGTCGAGGATCAGCCCCTGCGAGGCGCGCTCCTCCGGCACCAGCGCCAGGCCGGCCCGGATCGCCGCCGCCGGCGAATCGATGGAGACCGCCTGGCCGCGCACCTTGACCTGCAGGTTGTCGCGGGGACGGCCGGGACGGCCGCCGAAGAGGCCGGTCAAGACGCTGGTCCGGCCCGCCCCGACCAGGCCGGCCAGGCCCAGGATCTCGCCCGCGTGCAGGTCGAACGAGAGGCGCCCGCGCACCTCGAGCACCACCTCCGGCCTGACAGGCGGCGGCGCCTCGACGTCCGTCGCGTAGACGCCGCCCGCGCCAGCGAGGAACTCGACCAGGTTCTCGCGCGTCGTCCCCTTGGTCGACACCTCGGCCGCCTTCTGGCCGTCGCGCAGGCAGACGATGCGGTCGGTGATCTCCAGGACCTCGGCCAGCCGGTGCGAGATGTAGACCATCCCCAGCCCCTGCGTGCGCAGATCGCGGAGCAGATCGAACAGGCGCGACGCGTCGCTCTCGGTCAGCGTCGCGGTCGGCTCGTCGAGCAGCAACACCTTCGCGTTCAGGGACAGTGCGCGCGCGATCTCCACGCGCTGCTTCTGCCCCGGCGACAGCGATCCCAGCGGCGTGCGCACGTCGATGCCACCGCCCACCCGCTCCAGCGCCTGCGACGCCAGCCGGTAGAGCGCGCCGCGATCGATGACGCCGTAGCGATGAGGCTCGTGGCCGAGCATGACGTTCGATCCGACGTCCAGATCGCCCGCCTGGATCAGCTCTTGCCGCACCAGCGACACGCCGAGCTGGATCGCCTCGGCCGGGCTGTGCGGCGTCTTCCCGTTCATCGTGACCGTGCCCTCGTCGGGCAGGTACGCGCCGGCGGCGATCTTCATCAGCGTCGACTTGCCGGCGCCGTTGCCGCCGACGAGGCCGACGATTTCACCGGCGGCGACCTGAAAGTCGACCCCCTGAAGCGCCTTGACCCCGCCGAAGGTTTTCCTGATCCCCTTCAGCTCGAGCATTACTTCTGCAGCTCTTTGAGCTTGGTCCAGAACGCCGTCAGGTTTGCCTTCGTGATCGTGTCGATGCCCGGGTTGACGTTGGCCGGCACCTGCTTGCCGTCCTTGATGTCCTTGAGCAGCTTCATCGACTGATAGCCGAACTCGAACGGCTTCTGGACGATGGTCGCGTAGATGAGGCCGTCCTCGACGGCCTTCAGCGTCTCCTCGTCCTCGTCGAACGCGACGATGGCGGGCTTGTCCTTGCGCGACGAGGCACGGATGGCGCCCGCCAGCGACGGTCCGTTGTACGACCAGAGGCCGATGGTCAGCACCAGGTCGGGGTAGCGCGCCAGCGCGTCCTCGACGTTCTTCTTCGCCTTGGCGCGGTCGGTGCCGTCCAGGAACACGGGCAGGATCTCGAGACCGGTCGGCTTGAGGATCTCCTCGACGCCGGCACGACGTTCGATCGCGTTCTGCATGTCGATGCGGCCGACGAACAGCGCCACCTTCCCCTTGCGCTTGTCACCCAGCGCCTTCAGCGCGGCGTTGCCCGCGGCGCGCCCCGCCTCCGTGTTGTTGGTGCCGACGTACGAGACGCGCTTCGACTTGGGCGCGTCGGAGTCGTGGCAGATGACCGGCATCTTCGCGGCGACGCGATCCAGCAGCGGCGTCATCGAGTCCGGGTTGACCGGCGACACCGCCAGGCCGTCGAAGTCGCGCACCATCGCGTCTTCCAGCAGGCTCTGCTGCTCCGCCAGCTCGCCCTTGAGCGGACGCATCACCTCGGCCTTGATGCCGAGATCCTGCTCCGCCTTCTCGACGCCCTTCTTGGCGATGTTCCAGAACCCGGCCGAGTTGTTGGTGACGAACGCGAACTTGTAAGTCTTGGCCGCCGGCGCGCTGCCACCGCCCTCGCCGCCGGACTTCTTGCACCCGCCGATACCGATCGTCGCGGCAATCGCCGCGATCAAACTGGCCCGCGCCACGCTGCGCATGATCATCGTCGTCATCTCCCTGGGATATTCCCGCTCGGAAGCCTTTGTATCACTTCCCGAGGTTTTTCTGTCACTTCCGAGACGACGCGAGCGCGGCTTTCCACGCGTCGAGAACGCGCATGGTCCCGAGGGTATCGGCCCAGGTCATGGCCGGCCAGGCCGGCTCGAGCGCAGGCAACGTGTCTGCGACCAGCTCAGCCTCGATGGCGTAGGTCGCCATCTCGGTCTTGATGTCGACGGTCTCGGGCTGTTTCCCGTCGCGATGGATGGTGTAGCTGGTCTCCAGGCACTGCCGCTTGCTCTGCGGGATCCACGGATCGGGCATTACGATCTTGCCCTCGTCGCCGAAGACGACGCCGTACGTGCCGGCGTCGTGGAACACCGCCGCCGTCACCGTGGCCGTCATTCCAGATTTGAAGGTGAGCAGCGCGGTCGCGGTCTCGTCGGCGCCGTGCGGGCCGATGACGCCGTTGGCCGCGAACGCGGTCGGCTCGGCGAACGGCAGGCCCTCGGCGACCCCGGCGATGAGGCGCGCGAACGACACGACGTAACCGCCCACGTCGAGGATGCCGCCCCCGCCCAAGCTGGTCGCGAACAACCGCCCCTCCGGATCGCGCGGTACGCGGAACGCGAAATCGGCGCGCACGTGGCGGATCTTGCCGATGACGCCCTCCTGCAACCGCTTGATCACCTCCCGCATCAGCGGGTGGCCGCGGTACATGTAGCCTTCCATCAGGAAGACGCCCTTCTTGCGAGCGGCTTCGATCACCTTCGCCGACGATTCGGCGTCGAGCGCGATCGGCTTCTCGCACAGGACCGGCTTGCCGGCGGTGATCGCGGCCATCGCCATCTTCTCGTGGAACGGATGCGGCGTCGCGATGTACACCGCCTCGACCGCCTTGTCCGCGAGCAGCTCGTCGATCGACGGCGCCGTCGTCGGGATGCGCCACTTGTCCGCGAACGCCTTCGACAGCTCGGGCGTCAGCCCGGTGACGTTGACGATCTTGCAGCGCTTCGATTTCGTCAGCGCGTTGGCGAAGTCGGTGGCGATGCCGCCGGTCCCGACGACGCCCCAGCTCAGCTTGTCCTTCATCTGTCCTACTCCGTCGTGAACTTGTGGATCATCGTGTGCTTGTACGTCTGCCCCGGCTTCAGGATCACTTCGTCCTTCCAGGCCGGGACGTTGATCGAGTTCGGGAACTTCTGCGACTCGAGGCAGAGGCCCGAGTACTGCACCTGATGGACGCCCTTGCCGGTGTTCGACCCGTCCATGAAGTTGCCCGTGTAGAACTGCAGCCCCGGCTGGTCGGCGGTTATCGTCATCACGCGGCCGGACTTCGGATCCTTCAATTTCGCCATCAGGCGCATCTTGTTCGGCTCGCCGTTGACGACCCAGTTGTGATCGAAGCCGACTGGCTTGCCGCCCGCGGCCTTCAGGTCCTTGCCGATCGGCTTGGCGGTGGTGAAGTCGAAGGGCGTCCCCTTCACCGGCTTCACCGTTCCGTCGGGGACCATCGGGTTGCCCGGCGTGTACGAATCGGCCGGGATCGTCAGCTCGTGATCCAGGATCGTGCCGCCGCCGGCCAGGTTCCAGTACGTGTGGTGAGCCATGTTGACGATCGTCGTCTTGTCCGTCGTCGCCGACATGTCGATGCGAAGCTCGTTGTCGTTGGTCAGCGTGTACGTCGCGGTCGCGGTCACCGTGCCCGGGTAATTCTCCTCGCCGTCCGGCGACACGTGCGTCAGCTTCAACGACGGCCCGTCCTTGGTCTCCTTCGGCTCCGCCGTCCAGATCACCTTGTCCCAGCCCTTCTTGCCGCCGTGCAGGTGGTGGGGCGCGTTGTTCGCGTTCAGCTTGTACTGCTTGCCGTCGAGCGTGAACGTCGCGTTCGCGATCCGGTTCGCGCAGCGACCCACGATGGCGCCGAAGTAGGGGCTCTTGGCGACGTAGTCGTCGACCTTCTCGAAGCCGAGCACGACGTCGCCCAGCTTGCCCGTCTTGTCGGGCATGTGCAGCTCGGTGACGATGGCGCCGTAGTTCGTGATCTTCACGAACGCGCCCTTGGCGTTGGTCAGCGTGTAGATGTCGACCGGCTTGCCGTCGACGGCGCCGTAGCTCGCCTTGTCGATCTTCGCCTTACCGCCCTTCTCCGCCTTCTCCTTCTTCGCCTTGGCGGCATCCACGCGAGAGCCCACAGCGACGAATACCACGACGCCTAGCAGAACCCCCAGCGACTGAACCAAACGGAATCGTCCGCGCATCGACGCTCCTATCTTGCGTGTGAGTTGTGAACAGGGTCACTTGTAGTGCCGTGTAGGCCATGCGATGGCTCAGAAAACGGAATTCGCGCGCGCCTGTCAAGCGCCGGCAATTTCTTGAGCCAATCGGTATTGTCCGAGTCGCTTAAACACTCGTAACTAATTCTATCGATCGGCGGCGCCGGGGACTATGCTGCGCGCCAAAAAGCCGCCCTGAAAAGGAGACCTGATGAGACCCCGCTCGAACGTGATGGCCGTTTCCTTCCTGGTTCTCTGCGCCACAGCAGTCACGGGGCTCGCTTGCGGGGCCAAGGGCGGCGGCGCGGACTGCAGCTCGCTCACGAGCTACACCGCGACGGTGACGACCCCCCCGTCGTTCGCGACCGACGTCTACCCGATCCTGAGCAGCATGAGCACCACGGGCGGTTGCTCGCAGGCGCTGATTTGCCACGGGATGCCGCCGATCGCGCTCGACCAGGCGAAGACGAAGACGTTGCGTTTCCTGCTCAGCACGGGCGCGAGCGATCCCGGTCCCGCCTCGATGGCGGATGTGAAGACGTCGCTGCTGCAGGCGTCGGTCAACGCGCCGACGATGATGCGCGTGACGCCGAGCGACGTCGGCAACAGCCTGCTCGCCTACAAGATCTCCGGCAAGGACTTGCTGACGTGCGCCGACTCCAAGTGCGTGGCGGGGGCGACCGTCAGCAATCAGATCACCACCTGCGGCGATCCGATGCCCAGTGGCGGCGGCGTGATCTCGGCCGGCGATCGAACGAAGCTGCTCGACTGGATCAAGCTCGGCGCCGCCGACTGACCGCTCTCGCGCGAAGCGCGAGATTGCGGGTACCATAGGCGACGTCGATGTCCGCCATCGTCCTGCCCGGCGTAGTCGCCGCGAACACGATCGCCCAGATCCGCAAGCTGATGGCGATCGGGCCTTTCGTCTCGGGAAAGCTTTCGGCGGTCGGGCGCGCGGTGTCGATCAAGGACAACCTCTTGATGGCGCCCAACAGCCCGGGCGAGCGAGAGGCCGTCGAGCTGCTGACCGGCGCGCTGCAGGCGAGCTCCGCGTTTCAGGTGGCCGCCTGGCCCGAAGCGATGCTGCGGCCGCAGATCTGCCGGTATGCCGTCGGCATGGCCTATGGCGACCACGTCGACGGCGCGATCATGGGCCAGGCCCCCGACCACATTCGTTGCGACGTCGCTCTGACCGTCTGCCTCAGCGACGTGTCCGACTACGACGGCGGCGAGCTGGTGATCGACACGGCGGGCGTGCCGCGTTCGTGGAAGGGCAACGCGGGAGACGCCATCGTCTACCCGGCCGACACCCTGCACCGGGTGACGCCGGTGACCCGCGGCGCCCGCGAGGTGGCGGTGTCGTGGATCCAGAGCATGGTGCGCGAGCCCGAGCGGCGCCGGATCCTGTTCGACATCCGCTCGGTCCTCGACGCGATGGATCAATCGGCAACGCCGCCCCCCGAAGCCGAGACCCTCCGCCGCAGCTACTTCAACCTCATTCGCATGTGGGCCTGAGCTCCGTTCGCTTGTGCGTCGGGGGCCGCGGCCGTCGGGTTCCGCTCACTTGGGGTTGAGGGGGCCGCGGTCTGTGTGTGCCCCTCCGTGCTCAAACAGTCCTCGCGGGTCGGTTCCAGATCTCCTCGGCAGACTCGGCAGACCGCTGCGGAACTGCGCGCGGAGGGGCACACACAGCCCACGTCCTTCTCAACCCGACGTTTCGCTACGCCTTGAAAGGGGCAGCTCTCGGGCGGAGTGAAGCGCCGTAGTCGAGGAGCCGTGGACGTTGTGTTCCCGACCCGCGCGCAGTTCCCGGAGCGGCCACGGACGTGTGCCTAGCAGATCCGCGGTCTGCCGCGTAGGGGTGTTTGAGCACGGGATGGGAACACAACGGCCGCGGCCCCCGACGAAGAAGTGAGCGGAGCCTCAACCCGACGTTTCGCTACGCCTTGAAAGGGGCAGCTCTCGGGCGGAGTGAAGCGCCGTAGTCGAGGAGCCGTGGACGTTGTGTTCCCGTCCCGCGCGCAGTTCCCGGAGCGGCCACGGGCGTGTGCCTAGCAGATCCGCGGTCTGCCGCGTAGGGGTGTTTGAGCACGGGATGGGAACACGACGGCCGCGGCCCCCGACGAAGAAGTGAGCGGAGCCCGACGAAGAAGTGAGCGGCCCCTGACGAAGAAGTGAACGGAGCGCGTCAGCCGATGCCGCCCGACGGGCCGCGGTCGCGGCGGGAGAGGAACGGCTCGATGCTGAGGGCATCGTGGCTGCTGCCGTTGTTCGAGAACTCGGTCGGCTCGCGGGGCGCATCGACGATCAGCGCCTCGCTGGACAGCAACAGCCCCGCGATCGACGCCGCGTTCTGCAGCGCCAGACGGACGACCATCGTCGGATCGACGACGCCCGCCGCCAGCAAGTCTTCGACCTTATCGCGCGCGGCGTTGTAACCGTGGGCGCCCTTGGCCTGCCGCACGCGCGCGAGGATCAGCGACGGCTCGCGCCCGGCGTTCTCGGCGATCTGCCGGCACGGCTCGTCGCACGCGCGCCGCACGATCGCGACGCCGGCCGCCTGGTCTTCCGACAGATTCTTGTCCGGCTTCGCCAGCGCCGCCGCCGCGCGCACCAACGCCACCCCGCCCCCCGGCACGATCCCCTCCGCGATCGCCGCGCGCGTCGCGAACAGCGCGTCCTCGATCCGCAACTTTCGTTCGCGCGCCTCGGCGTCGGTGGTGCCGCCGACCCGGATCACGGCCGCGCCGCCGACCATCCGGCGCAGCCGCTGTTCCAGCTGCTGGTGCTTGAACGTCGAATTCGTGTCCGCGTAGAGCGCGTTGATCTGCTGCACCCGCGCCTCCAGGGCGGCCCTGTCGGTGTGGCCGCCCACGATCGTCGTCTTCTCCTGATCGATGACGATCTTCTTCGCGCGCCCCAGATCCTCCAGCGTCACATCGGCCAGCGTGATGTGCGGCGGCTCGCCGATGATGCGCCCCCCGACCTGCGCCGCCAGATCGGCGAGCGCGTCCTGGCGGGTCGCGCCGTAGAAGGGCGGCATGATCGCGCAGACCTTCAGCGTCCCCTGCAGCTTGTTGACGACCAGCAGCGACAGCGCCTCGCCCTGAAGGTCGGCGACCACCAGCAGCGAGCGCCCGGTCTTCGCCACCTTCTCCAGCAGCGGGATCAGCGGCTGCACCTGGCTGATCTTGTCGGCGGTCAGCAGGATGTACGCGTCCTCGAGCTGCGCGACCAGTCGTTCCCCGTCGGTCACGAAGTAACCGGACGCGTAGCCGCGATCGATCTCCGCGCCCTCCGCGACCTCGAGCTGCGTCTCCAGCGCGCTCCCCTGCTCGACGTGGATGATCCCCTCGAAGCCCACCTTCCCGACCGCCTCCGCGATCAGCTTGCCGATCGACGCGTCGCCGTTGGCGCTGACCGTCGCCACCTTGGCGACGTCCCGCGGCCCGGTCACGCGCTTCGCCAACTTGGCCAGCGCCGCGACCACGCGTTCGACGCCGATCTCGATGCCGCGCTTGAGCGCCAGCGGGTGATAGCCCGCCGCGACCAGCTTCGTCCCCTCCCGATAGATGGCGTGCGCGATCACCGTGGCGGTGGTGGTGCCGTCGCCCGCCGTGTTACCGGTCTTGACGGCGCTCTCCAGCACCATCTGCGCGCCCATGTTCGCGAACGATTCGGCGAGCTCGATCTCCTCCGCGACCGTCACGCCGTCCTTGGTGATGAGCGGCGAGCTGTGCATCGGTCGCTCGATGAAGATGTTTCGCCCTCCGGGACCCAGCGTCACCTTCACGGCGCCGGCGAGCACGCGCGACCCCTCGAGCAGGCGCGCCCGCCCTTCCTCGCCGAACAATAATCGCTTCGCCGGCATCTAGCTTCGCTGCCCTCGGTTGAAAGCGGCGTCTCCCCGTCGGCTCGGCTCAGGAATGTCGGGGCGCGCGTCAGGAATCTGATGCATCGGCGGCGTCGGGCGCGGCGGCGCTCCATTATATCGCGGCCGACGTTGGCGCTGGGCTTGCTGTTTGGCGAGCCCATGTCTTTTCTTCGACTGAACCTTGGCTTGAGCCTCGTTCTGGCCGTGGCAGCCGGCTGCGGCGGCGGAAGTGGGATGACCACCGTGGCGTTCGACGCGGGCGCCTCCTGCTCGACCGTCCCGACCTATGGGCAGCTGCTCACCGCCACCTTCGTCCCGCGCTGCTCCGGCCGCTGCCACGGCGGCGCCAACTCGCCGCCGACCCCGACCTCGCCGGCCGGGCCGATCGACCTATCGGCCTCGTCGACCCGCGCCCAGCTGGTCGATCGCGCGTCGATTCACGGGATGGGCCTGGTGCTGGCTGTGCCCGGCGATCCGGGCGCCAGCTTCCTGCTGCGCAAGCTGACCGACAGCTTGCCCGCCGACGGCACGCTCGGCTCGCCGATGCCGATGGGCGAGGCGATCCAGTGGACGATGATCCCGCAGGCCGAGGTCGACGCGATCACCTGCTGGATCGCGGGCGGCGCGCCCTAACCGGGGATGCGGGCCAGAAACGCGCGCAGCTCGTCCTGAAGGCGGCCCGGGTCCACGTTCCACGCCCGTCCGAGCTCGCGCGCGACGTCGATGATCGATCGGCTGCCGTCGATCATCCCGAGCACGCCGGTCGTGAACATCGACGTCCGTCCGAGCGCGATCAGCGCCGGCGTGATCGGGATCGGCATCATCGGGTTGGCGACCCAGGGCGGCAGCGGGTCGGGAACCTCGACGGCCGGCGCCTCGCCGGTCTTGCGCGCCAGGAAACGGAACACGGTGTCGGTCCGGCGCGATCCGCTGACCGGCGAATCGAAGTACGGCAGGTCGTGCCGGTCGTGCGATCCGAGCTCGAACGCGCCGGCGGCGACGATCTCCAGCACCTCCTCGATCGTGTAGGCGCGTGACAGCACCTGCTGGAAGCGCAGCGGGCCGAGGTTGACCCAGAGCCCGCCCGGCCGGAGGACGCGGTTGATCGCCGCCGCCGTCTCGCGCAGATCGGCGCGCGCGATGTCGATGAACCACGACGTGACGACCGCGTCCAGCGACCCGGTCGGAACGGGCGGTCGCAGCGCGTCCGCGAACACCAGCTGAAACCCGTCGCGCACCGCGAACGGCCGCGCGAGCGCACGCGGGATCACGACGGCGTCGTCCGACGTCGGGTCGACGGGAAACTCGGGCAGCGTCACCGTCTCGCCCGCCAGCAGCCGATCGGTGACCAGGAACGGCAGCGGATTGACGTCGAACGCCAGCGTGCGCGCTGCGCCCGAGGCCTGGTGCACGTCGGCCGCCAGCCGCCCCGTGCCGGCGCCGTAGATCGCGACGCGTCCGAGGCCCGCCGGCAACAGCGGCGCGACCAGCCCAAGCGCCAGCTCGCACTCGCGCCCGCCCCACGCCCAGTCACGGAACAGGTGCTCGTAGCACTCGAGGATCGCCGCCTGCGCGCCGGGCTCGGGCCGGCTCGGGATCACGGCGGTCGCCATCGGGTCGGGGTCGGCGTCCAGCGGATCGAACAGCGCCGTCACCGTCTCCAGCTGCTGCACGAACGCGTCCGCTATGCGCCCGAGCCGCTGGCGCGTGCGCGGCAACATGTCGGTGGCCTCCGCCTCCTGGCGCAGGGTCGCGACGCGCAGCTCGATCCCCTGGCCGTAATCGTCGAGCCGCCGCAGCCACAGCGTCCGCCAGAGCGTCGGATCGTCGAGGAGACAGGGGACGCGGCCGAAGACCGGAAAGCCCGTTCCGCACTGCCCGCATCGGTGGCCGCCCTCGGCCTCGACGAGCGTCCCCGCGCACCGCGGACAGCAGAGGACGTCGCTCAGGCTGCCGGAGGGATCCATGCGCCCGGTTTTGATTACGTGACTTTCTCGTCGCTGTCGAGCACGGTCGACCGCGGTCGAGCGCGCGCGATGGCTTCAGGCTGCGGTCGGATCGGCGTAGCGGCGGCGGACCTCGCTGTCTTCCCAGACCCGCCGGGCCTGATCGGCTTCCGAGAGCGCGCCGCGCGCGTCGGCGGCCAGCTCGCGGCGGAAGCCGAGCGACTCGGGCAGGTACTGCCAGAAGAACGCCTTGCCGATCCGGTTCCACAGCTCCCAGTCGAAGGCGAAGCGGAACGTCTCGTCGTAGAGGCCGACCGTCTCGAAGACGCTCTTGTGGATCATCGTCGTCGATCCCTGGATCCAGCAGGCGGCCGCCAGAGCGTGGCGCTGCGCGAGGATGCTCGACCATTGCGGCGGCGGCGCGACGCGCCGGTCTTCCTCGCCCGCCGCGATCATGTAGTGGTGGCAGAGCGCAAGGACGTGCGCGACGTCCGCCGCCTCCAGCTGGGCGCCGATCTTCTCGGGCATGAACAGATCGGTCTCGGCGAGCCAGGCGATCCAGTCGGTCTTGGCCTCGCGGATCCCGAGGTTGAGGAGATGCGCCACGCCGGCGCCGGCTGCCTCGGCCCGGATGAGGCGCGCGTTGGGCGGCAGCTTGGCGACGTCGACGTCGGCCGCCGCGTCGGCGGCGACGATCACCTCGACGGGGACGGTCTGCGTCGCGGCCGAGCGGACGGCGGCGTCGCGAAATGCCGGCTTGCCACCGACGACCGGGATCACGATCGACGCTCGCGGCGCCCCCTCGAGGATCGTCGGCTCGACGGACCAATTGTTCGTCTTTCGGATGCGGTTGCGCGCCGCGAACCCGGCGTCCACCGTCACCTCGCCGAGGTGACCCAGCTCGAGCGTGGTGTCGACGAAGATCTCGTGGCCGGCCGCGGCCGCCCGCCGGAGGAACCAGATGTCATCCGACGCGTTGCCGTCGGGCGACCACCATCCATCGTCCGGCGAGATGTCGGTGAAGACGCGCCGCTCGACCAGCAGAAATCCGGCGCCGGTCGCGTCGACCCGCATCAGCGATCCGGAGCCGTCGGGCCCGATCTCGCGGCGCCAGTCGTAGACGTACGCCATCGGCACGTCGTCCATCGCCCGCTCGGCCGGCTGCCTGCGGAGCAGCTGCGGATGAAACGGAGCGCGGCGGTTGAAATAGAGCCCGCCCACGATCGGCAAACGATGCCCGAGCAGCCGGAGCAGGGCATCGCGCGGAAAAGACATGTCCGCGTCGATCCAGAGCAGGTGCGTCGCCGGCGTTTTGAGCGCCGCCTGCGTGAGCAAATTGCGCGCGGTGTGCGAGGCTTCTTGCTCGACGAGGAAGAGGTCGACGGGCACGCCAGCCGCCCGCGAATAGTCGCGCAGGATGATTAGGTCCTGCATGGTGCGCGGACGCACATCCTTCTGAACCGGCATGCAGACCGCGATCATCGCGGCCCACGATAGCATCGACGATGCTGGGTGATGTGGGCCTGTGTGCGCATGCCGCGCGGCAGCACCCGCCGACAAGCCGGAAATTTAACTGAGCTTTGACGACGCGCCGCCGTCACCTCAACAGCCAGAACACCCACCGGCCATTAACAAGCCGGTAGTCCCACCCACTCCGGGGGTCTTTGCACCCCACTCCCGTCGGAGGTTCCTCGATGCGGTACGCAAGCCGGCTTTCATTTTCGATGCGGTGGCTCCCTGCGGCGCTCCCGCTCTGCGCGGCGATGGCCATGGGTTGTCACGGCCAGGTCGGCGACGTCGGGGACGGCGGCGGCCAGCTCGGCGGCGCGAACGGGGACGGCGGGGTGGCGCAGCCCTGCACCGGGATGAACGACCCGCGAATGGTCGTCGCCGGTCAGCGCATCATGATGATCACGAAGCCGCAGCTGGTGAACACCGTCCGCTACCTGATCGACGACACGGAGGCGAACGCGATCCTGGCCGCGGGCGACACGTACGCTCTGACGAAGGACTCCGATCGCCACTTCCCGCCGTCGGATGGCGAGCAGGAGACGTTCAACGAGACCAACATCCTGCCCATCAACAACCTCGCCGAGAACGTCTCGAACTACGTCACGATGAACTTCGCCACGCTGGCGAACACGCTGGCGAAGTGCAACACGTCTTCGGACACCTGCGCGACGACGTACCTGAACCTCCTCGCGGCGAAGGCCTACCGGCGGCAGCTGACCAGCGACGAGCAGACGCGGTTCACGAACCTCTACACCAACCTGCGCAACCAGATGATCAACGGTTACGCGATGACGAACACGGTCGAGCAGGCGACCGGGTACGCGGTCTGGGCGCTGCTGATGAGCCCGCAGATGCAGTGGCTCTGGGAGCTGGGCGGCGTCGAGAACGCCAAGCCAATGCAGACGTCGACCTCGCCGGCCGGCATCTACGTCAGCGACGACGAGCTGGCGAGCCAGCTGTCGTTCTTCATGACCGACAGCCCGCCCGACGACACGACCCTCGCCGCCGCCAAGGCCGGCACGCTGCGCGCGAACCTGCCGATGCACGTCAGCCGCCTGCTCGGCACGCAGGTCGCGAAGGACTGGCTGCGGCACGTGATGGAGCTCTACTTCCTCGTCAACCAGCTGCCGCTCTCGCCCGTCGACCCGGGGAAGTTCCCGGTCGACAGCGGCCTGCTCGCGTCGATGGGAACCGAGACGCAGATGTTCCTCGACAATGTCCTCTGGGCCAACGGCAGCAAGCTGAACGACATGCTTCTGTCGAGGACGTCGTTCGTCAACTCGCGCATGGCGCAGGAGGTCTACAACATCCCGATCCCGGCCGGCGCGGACGCGAACGACCTGACCAAGTTCGGGCAGGCGACGCTGCCCATGGATCGCAGCGGCATCCTGACCAACGCCGGCTTCCTGACGGCCCGTTCGCGCTCGGACGGCCAGGACCTCGTCTCGCGCGGCAAGAGCGTCAAGGCGGCGTTCCTCTGCCTGATCTCGTCGCCGCCCACGGACATGGCGACCCAGATGGCGGTCACGGCGGCCAGCGGGATGCTGAGCCAGGAGACGGGACAGGAGCAGGCGGCGATTCGCGCCAAGGCGCCGGTCTGCGCGCAGTGCCATGGCACGTTCGACTCGTACGGCCTGGTGCTGGAGTTCTACGACGCCATCGCGCGCTACCGGACGACGTACGACTACCTGCCCAACATGCCGACGATCGACGGCACCACGAAGCTGCCGGACCTGATCGGCGGCGCGACCGTGCACACCGCGGCCGAGCTGGCGACGAACCTGACGCAGAGCCCGACGTTCATCAACTGCCTCGCGAAGTCGATGCTGCAGTACGGGATGACGGACTTCGCCGCGGCGGTCGAGCTGCCGCTGCCGCCGTCGCAGGCCGGCTGCGCCGCGGCCGACGTCGTCCAGCGCTACCAGGCTGGCGGCAACCAGACCTTCACGGGCCTCGTCAACGCCGTGACCCAATCGCCCGCCTTCGTCGTTCGCAACGTGACCCCCTAGCCCACGCATTCGACCGAAAGCCATTCGGAGGTAAATCGAAATGATCTCGTACAGGTTCAAGCGGCGCTCGTTCCTGACCGCGGTGGGCGGGGGCATCGGCCTCAAGGTCATGCTCCGCAACATTGAAGCGTCGGCGCAGACCGCGTCGT
>Ga0209465_10000359_pt1 | contig 21727 bp, 20 predicted proteins | sample PanSoiPlot1MoBio_FD_188321 | JGI IMG/M metagenome (GOLD analysis project Ga0209465, IMG submission 188321) | Tropical forest soil microbial communities from Panama analyzed to predict greenhouse gas emissions - Panama Soil Plot 1 MoBio (SPAdes)... | ecosystem: Environmental > Terrestrial > Soil...
CGATGATTTACGCCGATCACAACTGGCGTCCGGACCGGGCGCTCGAGTTGGCCAAGGCGGAACTGGAAATGCGCAAAGACATCTACACCTACGATGCCTTCGCGTGGGCGCTCTATCGCAGTCGGCTCTACGACGAGGCCAAGACCGCGATCGCCCAAGCGATGAAATTGGGAACGCCGGAGCCGATGTTCTATTACCACGCGCAGCAGATCGCACTGGCGCTCGGAAACGATGCGCAAGCTGCTGAGTATGGACAGAGGCTCAAGAGCCTGAATCCGGAGTTCCGCCCATGAACGCTTTTCTGGTTGTAGCGCTGCTTGCGCGCATGCAGAACGCATCGCTCACCGTGGCGCAGCGTAACGACGCCTGCTACGCTTTGCGCGGCGCCGAGTCGCCAGCCATCGTGCAGACCATGCGCCGCGCTCTGGATGACCAGGCCGTTCGTGCCTGCGCTGGAATCAATCTGCGCGCAGTCGGCGCAATCGCGGAATTGACGGATGCACTAAGCGACTCCGATCCGCAAGTGCGAGCGCTGGCGGCGAGGCAGTTGGGAACGTTTGAGAAACCCGAGCTGCTCGCGCCGCTGGCGGCAGCGGCGCGCGATTCGCAGTTGATCGTTGCGGCGAATGCCGTCGCGGGGCTGGCGAATTACCGAGACCCCGTCGCGGTCCCGTATCTATTGGACATTGCGAAAATGGGTGGCGTCCCCGGTGCCGCGGCCCTGAACCGCGCGCTGGAGTTCCGCGATCCCAGGATCCCGGGCATCGCGCGGGACTTGCTCGGACGTCCCGACGTCTCCGACAAACTTGCCGGAATGCGCGCGCTGGCCCAAATGGGCGATTCGAGCGATCTGCCGAAATTGAAAGAGATCGCCCGCACGGAAACACAAGCCGTAGCTGCGCAGAATCGCGGCTTCGGCTTGATGCCCGCCATCAGCCTGTCGAAGGCGGCGCAGACCGCCATCGAGGCGATTGAAAGGCGGGCTCAGCCCTGAATGGGCGGCCCGCTAAGCCGCGCACTCCCCGCGGCCCAGTTGCAGCGAGTAATCCATGTCGTCGCCCCAGTCGCGGTACATCTCCGGCGCAAGCTCGGGCGGTTTCACCAAATCCGCGGTCAGTTGCTTGAAGAACTCCACCCGATGACGAAGGACGTAGGCGCGGAAAGTCTCGCCGTCCTGGCGGTTGGCTTTGTAGTGAGCGAGCACGCGATCCACGGCCACGGGAGCCAATCTCGCCGGCAGACTCTGAATCGCCAGCCCGAACTCATGTTGAGAGCCGCCCAGCAGCATCAGGTAATACGGCACTTCGCGGCCGTCGATCTTGCGAAGAAGATCGGGGACGTCGTCAGCGATCACGTCGATGACGTGAAGCGAGAGCGCCTCGGCCGCCGGCAGGCTCGCGGCCGAACGCACCGCGTCGGCGGCCCAATCGGCATTGCGGCCGCTGACCGCGGCAAGGCTGCGGATGTAGGCCGTGGCGTCATTGACGATCTTGCGCGTCTCGGTGTCCGCTGAGTCGCCGGACTTTTTTTCATCCTTCTGCGATTTCTGGTCGGACGGGAACAGTGGATTGCCGCCGAACTGGACTGGCGTAGCTGCGCCGATATTGGTGCCCGGCGCCATCGCCGCAATCGCGCTTGCATAAGCGATATAGGTGCCGGCGCTGGCCGCGCGCGCGCCGTTCGGCGCGACATAAGTGGCGACCGGCACTGGGGAGGCGAGAATCGCGCTGATGATCCGCCGCATCGAGGTGTCGAGGCCGCCCGGCGTGTTCATGCGGAGAATAATGAGACGCGCGTCGGCCGCGCGCGCCGACCCAAGCTCGCGTGCGATGTAATCGGCAACTGGAGGCCCAATCGCGCCATCGATCTCAAGCACGACGGCGCGTTCGGCGGCGGCGGGCACCGTCGAGGCGAGCCCTGACAAGGCTGCGCCGACTGCGCCGAGGCAAAGATTTACGAAAATCGCAGCCACACGCACGCGTATCATCGGCATTACCCTTGGACGATCCGAATGCCAGACATCGGAAGACGGTCTTGACTATACGGCCACGGCTTTCACACTTGCTGCGCCGGCGACTTTTGCGCGCGGCGGAAGAGATTGTATGGCGCTTAGGCTTACAACAATATTGAACCGGCGTGAATTCAGTAGACTTTGCGCGGCGGCTGGTGCGTCCGTCATGGCGTCAAAAGCGTCCGCTCTCGATCCGGCACCCGGCGGCGCGCCTGGCGACGCAAAGCGCACGGTAAAACTGCGCGACGGCCGTCTCGCGCCGGCATTGGGCCAGGGTTCGGCGCGTCTCGGCAAAGGACGCCATCCCGCGACCGAGGAAGAACAGGCACTGCGCGCCGGCCTTGAGCTCGGGATGACGCTGATCGATACGGCTGAACTCTACGGCTCCGAGGAGTTCATCGGCCGCGTCATCGCCGGACAGCGCGACCGCATCTTCCTTGTTTCCAAGGTGTGGCCCAACCATGTCGCCGGCAACGGCATCGCGCGCGCTTGCGAAGGAAGCCTCGCCCGACTCGGTACCGATCACCTCGATCTTTATCTGTTGCACTGGCCGACCGGCGTCAGCGATTTCGGCCACGTCGTGCGCGGTTTCGAAGAGCTGCACGCGAGCGGGAAAATCCGGGCATGGGGCGTGTCGAACTTCAAAGTCAGCGACATGGAAAAATTGTTCAAGTTGCCGCAAGGCGACCGCTGCGCGATCAATCAAGTGCCTTACAGTCTCGACGATCGTGCCGTCGAACGCGACCTTTTAGCGTGGTGCGAGCGGCACGACATTCCGATCATGGCCTATTCGCCGCTCGGCGGTCCCGGCGCGAAGCTGCTGCGCAACTCGACGCTGGGGCGCATTGCCGGCGCGCATGGTTGCTCGCCGGCCGCGGTGGCGCTGGCGTGGACAATGCGAAGCGGCCGCGCCATTTCGATTCCCGAATCCGGCTCATTGGCCCACGTCAAGGAGAATGCGGCAGCACTGTCGCTCGCCCTCACCGCGCCGGACCTCCAAGCGCTCGACGCTGCGTTTCCACCGCCTGGCCGCTGAACGCAGTCATACGATTCAATTCCGAATTAGCGCCGCTCATTCGCGTTGGGTTCGCTGACAAAAATGACGATAATCGCCGCATAGACAGGGACTGGTATTCGGTGGTGCGGCCGAGCAAGACAATGCTGCCGATACAGGAAAATTGCGCCGACGAGCGCAAATATCGGCGACAGGAAGGGACCGCCTTGCCGACTCACATGAACCATTATGCCAGAACGCCGCTTCCCGCCGCGAACATATCGGCTTACGATGCCGGACCATAACGGACCAGGCTTCTTCGCCTATCTGTAGTGCACCAAAGAAAGGACCTATCACCATGAGTGAATCAGTCGCCGCACTTTATGATGAAGAGACGCTTAGCTTTGAAGTTCCGGACATTGCGTTGGAGCGCGCTGGAAGCAAATGGGGGGATGGCGCCGCGGCTGCTGTGACGGCCGCGTTCTGCTCAGGCTTGGACAGTTGCCCATCCTCTCCCCGGACATAAATACATAAACGCTGTATCAGAAGACGGGGCCGGTTGTTCGCCGGCCCCTTTCATTTCACCAACAAGACGGCAACCTACGAGCTGGTTAAGTCGGCGAGAACGCCTCGATCAGAATTGATAGCATTGCGCGACAAGCGCCGCGGCATCAGGAAAGCGAACTATCACATACAGACTGGTGACCAACCCGAGTGCGCAGAACAGCGCAAGTCCCCATAGATCGGGGTCGACGAGGGTCGAAACATGCCAAGACCGCGCAGCCGTTTGAGTGCGCATTTGACACAAACTTTCCGCTTTTGATCCAAAGCGGACATTGGCAGTCAGAATTTGCCGTGACGCACAATGCAGCCCTGAGGACGCGAACGCGACCGAACTCGGGTTTCGCTGAGAATCTCGACATCAAGCTTGAGAACCGTGTCCTCTCTCGGTATCTCTCGTTCGATGGCATGGCCGCGTTTGACATCGGACGCCGTTCAAGAACAATAAGATGTAACGACGATAATTGGGGGAATGCTTGCTTAAAATTCGCAATGCGATCGCAGCTGCGATCTGGCTTCTCGCCGTCTCGGCGTGGGCGGAGGACTATCCCGGCAGCAGGCCGGTGACAGTGATGATGCCCTATGCGGCGGGCGGCCCAGGTGACGTGATCACGCGCATCACGGCGCAGGGACTGAGCAAGTATCTTGGCGGACAATTCATCGTCGAGAACCTGGCCGGGGCAGGCGGCACGATCGGAACGGCGAAGGTCGCCGGCGAGCCGCCCGACGGGCACCACCTGCTGGTCATGCATTTCGGCCACGCGGCCAACACCGCGCTCTACCCCAATCTGCGCTACGATGCGATCAAAGACTTCGAGCCGGTCGGCATCGTCGCCGAATCACCCATGGCGTTCGTGGCCAGAAGCGATTTCCCGGCAAAGGATTTCAAGGAATTCGTCGCCTATGTGAAGGCGAACAGGGACAAGCTGACCTACGGGTTCGCCGGCGTCGGCTCAGCCTCGCATCTCTGCGGCCTGTTGTTTTTCAACACGGTCGGGGCAACCGTCACCGGTGCGCCCTACAAGGGAACAGCACCAGCGCTGACCGACTTGATGGGCAAGCAGTTCGATTTCATGTGCGACCAGACCCTGAACGTCGGAGCGGCCGCGAAGGCCGGCAACATCAAGGCCTATGCCGTGACCACCAGGGAGCGGCTCGCCGCGTTCCCGGATCTGCCGACGGCGTCGGAAGCCGGTCTTCCCGGCTTTGAGATCACGGTCTGGTTTGCCATGTACGCGCCCAAGGGCGCGCCGAAGCCGATCGTCGAGCAGCTGTCGAAAGCGCTGCAGCAGGCGCTGCAAGACCCCGATGTGAAAAGCCGTTTCGCCGGCTCCGGCGCACAGACCGTAGCGCCGGAACGCGCGACGCCGGCTGCGTTGCAGGCGTTTCTGAAATCGGAAGTCGACAAGTGGGTTCCGATCATCAAGAAAGCCGGGATCACGGCGCAATAATATTCACGTCCGGATTGATCTAGTTGGTTGTCGCTTGGTTCTGCCGGACTTCCCCTGCCGTATTGCGCTGACCGCGACTTCTGTTAATGGCACTTAGCGGACTTCTCAACGCGATCGATTGACGTCCGCTTTGGCGGGGTAAAGCCGACATTGCTGCTTGTCGAGAGGATGTCTGTTCCTGACCCAAACAGACATATCGATGCGGCCTTTATTGACGTGGAGGAAGGCATGGAAACCAAGATCACCGAAATCGCAGACGGTATCTACCGGCTCTCAACCTATGTGCCGCACATCGCGCCGCCCGCCGGCTTCACCTACAACCAGTTTCTAGTTCTCGGCGACGAGCCGCTGATGTTTCATACCGGCCTCCGAAAAACATTTCCTGTCAATCGCGACGCATTGAGCCGCATCATGCCGGCCGATCGCCTGCGTTGGATCGCGTTCGGGCATTTCGAGGCCGACGAGTGCGGCGCGATGAACGAATGGCTCGCGGTCGCACCGCAGGCGACGCCTGCTCACGGTCAAATCGGCTGCATGGTATCACTCAACGATTTTGTGGATCGTCCCCCGCGCGTATTGACGGACGGCGAAGTCGTCAACCTTGGCGGCGGCAAGCGTGTCCGTTTCATCGACACACCGCACACCCCACATGGCTGGGACGCCGGGGTGCTATACGAAGAGTCGACACGCACTTTGATGTGCGGTGACCTGTTCACCCAGCTTGGCAATGACCGTGCGCTGACCGACGGCGACGTTGTCGGGCCGGCGATCGCCGCGGAGGACATGTTCAAGTATTCCTGCCTCAATCCCAGCATGGGCGCCACGATCCGTAGCCTCTCCAATCTCTCGCCCCACACACTGGCACTTATGCATGGTCCCTCTTTTACGGGCGATGGCGCCGCTGCCCTGCGTGCCCTGGCCGATGATTACGACCGTCGCGTTTCCAGTGAGGTCTCCAAAGTACTTCGGAGCGTGGCCGCCTGAGTCATTTGGTCGATGTCTGCTTGTGGCACAAAGCGGACATTGTGATCGCGCCGAACCATGTCCGCTTTTGGGGGTAAAGCGGACATGGTCCGAACATGGCCTCAGACTGTTGGTTTCTGGGCCAGATTCCAACGCGCCGGACGCTTCTCTAAGAACGACGCAAATCCTTCGGCAGCCTCTTCTGATTGGCGTTTAGCCGCGTGACTTTCGATAAGTCCGGCAAACGCGTCGTCTTCGAGATTGCCCCAGGCCAACCGCAACGCGCAGGTCTTGGTTTGCGCAATGGCCTCCGGTCCATTGGCGACCAGATGATCCACGATGCGCTCGCCCGCGGCCTGCAGGTCGGCAAGCGGCACGATCTCGTGAACAAGCCCAATGCGATGCGCTTCTTTAACGTCGAAACGTTCGGCGGTGAGCGCGTAGCGTCGTACTTGGCGCACGCCGATGGCGTCGTTGAGTTGCGGGATGATGATTGTGCCGGCCACTCCGATGCGCACCTCGGCAATCGAAAAAATGGCGTTGTCGGCGGCAATCACGATGTCACAAGCTGCGATGATTCCGGTGCCGCCGCCGAAACAGGCGCCTTGGACAAGCGCAACGGTTGGAATCGGAAGCGTGTTGAGGCGCTGGATCGCCTCCGCGGTCATCCGAGAGGCGCGTAAATTGTCCTGCGGCGACGCGCGCCGGACAGCGTCGAGCCATTTAACGTCGGCACCCGCTTGAAAATTCCGCCCCGCGCCAATGATCACGGCCGCACGCAAAGGTTCGCCGGCGAGTTTATCAAACGCTATAAGCAGCGCCGCAATCAGGTCGCCATTATAAGCATTGTAAACCTGCGGTCGATTTAGGGTGATATAAGCCACGCCGCGCTCGTCGACTCGCCAGATAACTGCGTTGCTCGGAGTTGCCTCGTTCATCTGCTCTATCCCTTCGCTAAGCGCGTCTCTGTCGGCCAGCAAGGCGTCTATTCCCGACCAACACGGAACACGCGGCCGTTCCAACGTGCTAGCTTTTCAGCGAAGCGTATACCTTAATCGCGCGGAGGTGTGAGATGCGGGTCGCGGTCATGGCAGCCGGTGCCGTGGGAGGTTATTTTGGCGGGCGGTTAGCTGCGGCTGGACATGATGTGGCGTTCATTGCCCGCGGTGCGCATCGCGATGCAATTCGTCGAGACGGCCTCAAGATCGAGAGCGCCCTCGGCGACCTTCATCTGAAGGACCTCAATGTCACCGATGACCCGAAGCGGGTCGGACCAGTCGACGTGGTGTTATTCGCCGTAAAGCTGTGGGATACCGAGAAAGCAGGTGAGCAAACGCGCCCGCTCGTAGGCTCCAACACTCGTGTGATTACGCTTCAAAATGGCGTTGATAGCGTCGAGCGGCTCGTGCCGATCCTTGGGGATAACGCCGTGATCGGTGGGACAACTTATGTTGTCGTTACGATCGCGAGACCTGGCGTGATCCGCCACACAGGGACGATAGCCAGAATCCTCTGTGGCCGCCTCGATCGGCGTCCTGATGCTGTCCTCATCGGTTACGTAGAGCAAATTAAGGCTGCGAACATCGACATCACGCTGACCGATCACATCCTTCTCGACATCTGGAAAAAGTTCGTGTTGCTCTCGGGCACCTCAGGCATCACGGCAAGCACGCGCCAGCCCATCGGTGTCATCCGCGACGACGAGGACATGCGTGCTTTTCTTTACAGGCTGATGCAGGAGACGATTGATGTAGGTCGTGCGGCAGGTGTCGAGTTTTCGCCGAACTTTCAAGCAGAACTGGATCGGTCTGTGGCGGGCTTTCACCCAATGATGAAGGCCTCGATGGCGAACGACCTCGATGCAGGCAACCGCCTCGAACTGGACTGGCTCGCGGGTAGAATAGTCGCCCTCGGACGTAAGTACGGCATCCCCACGCCCGCCCAGGAGGCGGTCTACGCGATCTTGAAACCCTACCGGATGGGTCGTTTAACGTAGAGTGCGGTGTGAAGGTGATCGAATAAGGCGGCGAATGTCCGCTTATGACCCAAAGGGGAGTCATCCACCCTTGCGCAGGAAGACATAGGTGGCGGAATAAGGAACGCTGGCAAAGTCGCCAGCATGGTTGCACGTACCTTGCAAGGTCCCGCCATGAGTGTCGAGCCGCTGCACAGTGCTGACATCTGCGAGCGTCCCGCCGCCGCGGTGGTTCACGACGTCGAGCTTGAGCCAGGGAATGTCATTTGCAGTCGCGCCGGGCGCATTGCCGATCGCCTTGCCAGTCACGGCGCTGCCGTTCGCGTCCTCCCAGGTCGGACCGGCGTAATGCCGCCCGACCGTCTTGTTGTCGAGTATCAGCGTTGCGATCGGCTCCCGGAAGACCCAGGTGAGCTTGCCGTCGTTACCGGCTTTGCACTGGTAGATTTGCGCGCCTTCGCCCTGGAAGGTTGCGACAGTTGTTTCTCCTGGAGCCGCAACCGCCGCCGGCACTTGCGCCATCGCGCCAGTCCCGTAACAGGCAGCCGCTGCCGCGATCGCCAGCGCCAAGGTGTGGATAGTCCTCGCGGTCATGTGTCCTCGCTTCAATCCATTAGGTCTCGAGAACCTCTGTGCCAACCTGAACGTATCAAATCAGCATTGTGAAAATGGGTATACAGAAAAGAGGTTCAGTGCGGAGCAGATCACATTTGCTTCTTGCGCATTAGCACTTAGCGGACATAACGACGACGTTCGGCGATGTCCGCTTTCGGGGGTAAAGCGGACATGAGTGTGGATTGGAACTAATCACTTGGCACCTGTACACGGGGTGCGCTGCCTCGGGCCGCATTAGGTTCAGGGGCCAGAACGCCGAAAGCACTGCATCCAGCCAGCAGCTCTTGGGCGACACCAGCATCGGCCCGTCGCATGTGACAGGACAGCGCCCGAGCGGTCCGACCCCTTATAAGTTGTCCTGCGCGTACCTACTGTTTTGGATGCCGATAAGCCGGGAGGTAAATTCTCATGTTTCGTAATCGCTGGTTGATCGCGCTTGGCGCAATCGCCATGGCGTTTTTCTTGGTCTCTGCTGATGCGCATGCGCGCGTCGGTGGCGGCTTCTCAGGAGGCAGCCGAGGCTCGCGCACGTTCGCGGCGCCACCCACCACCCCCACCGCGCCTACCGCCGCGCCTATTGGGCGTTCGATCACACAACCCGGCAACGCCGCACCCATCGGCCAGGCTGGAATCCGTCCGGGCTTGTTCGGCGGCGGCTTGTTCGGCGGCCTTGCTGCCGGCTTTCTCGGCGCAGGCCTATTTGGGTTGCTGTTCGGGCACGGACTTTTCGGCGGCATGGCGGGCTTCGCTTCGATAATCGGCCTGCTGTTGCAAGTCGTGCTGGTCGTGATTGTTGCCCGGTTGGTTTTCGCGTGGTGGCAGCGGCGTAATATGCCGACGCCCGTCTATGCGGCGGCGCATCCGGTATCTGGACATAGTTTCGGCGGTCTCAGTGGAATGTTGAGTAGCGCCATTGTACCACCGACCGGCGACCATCTTACCATCGCCAAGTCGGACTATGATGCGTTCGAACGATTGCTCGGCGATATCCAAGCCGCTTATTCGACGGAAGACCTTTCGGCCCTGCGGGCTAAAGTCACGCCCGAAATGCTGTCCTATTTGTCCGAGCAGTTGTCGGGCAATGCAAGTCGCGGGCTGATCAATCGCGTCACTGACGTGAAGCTGCTACAAGGCGACCTGGCGGAAGCCTGGCGCGAAGGCAACACCGATTATGCGACCGTGGCCATGAACTTTGCGTGCAAGGACAGTATGGTCGATCGCGCGACTGGACAGACCGTCGAAGGCGTCGAGCGGAGTGAGGTCACCGAATTGTGGACCTTCATGCGTGCGAGTGGGGGCAATTGGCTGCTCTCGGCCATTCAGCAGACCTGATGTTTGGCAATCGGTCGCTCGCGCGGACGTATACGTCACCCTAACAACATGAATCACCAGATCGGGGTCGGAGGCTGCCGTGGCCCTTGCAATTTTCGGAAACGGCCAGGAATTTAGGTCGTTGCACGTCAGCGCCGTGGCGCCGGTGAGCAACCGACAGCCACTGGTCAATCAAAGGATGGATTGACCGAAACAGTCGCGAAGGCTGGTTTCGGGAAGGTGAGGCTAGTCGAGGAGACCGACAAGGGTTTTTGCGTCTTCGCAACGAAGCCGTGAAGCCAGCATTCAACACTTCGCTGCGATGAACGCGCTGATCTCGCTTGGATCAACGAAAATCACATTCCGCCATCGCGGCACGCTCAACTCATGCCCGCTTTCGGGGGTAAAGCGGACATCGTCTGGACTGGGTGAAATGTCTGTTTTTGACCCAAAGCGGACGTTTGGCCAGGTGCTCAGCGACCAGCCGCGACCAATGGGAACTGAACATGTTCTGCGCGGCGCCGGCGATCGGTGAAAACCGATGTCGGCCTAAAATTGGAACGGAAAAGATCACTGGTCTCACCTCAGAACGGTAGGCCCGAGCGTGACGTTCTTTAGGCCTGCGCGCCTGCTCCAGTGGCGGTATGGATGGCCGACCAGACACGGTGCGGGGTTGCCGGCATGTCGAGCTGCGCAATGCGCTGCGCGCGCCAAAGCGCGTCAACAATCGCATTCATCACCGCCGGGCAGGATCCAATTGCGCCTGCCTCGCCGGCTCCCTTCACGCCCAAGGGATTGTGCGTGCAAGGAACGTTGTGCGTCTCAAAGGCGATAGCAGGCACCTCGTTGGCTCGCGGCACCGCGTAGTCCATCAGGCTCGCCGTCACCAGCTGACCGGAATCCAGATCGTAGACGGCGCGCTCCATAAGCGCCTGACCGATGCCCTGTGCAGTCCCGCCGTGGACCTGACCCGCGAGCAGCAACGGATTGAGCGTTGCGCCAAAATCGTCCACCACGACGTAATTAACGATGCGGCTCTCTCCCGTCGCTGGGTCGATCTCGACCTCTGCGATGTGAGTACCATTCGGGTAAGTTGCCTGAGGTGGCGTGAATGCATCACTGGTAGTAAGACGATTTTCTGCGTCCGGACGTTGCGCCAGCGCTGAAAATGAGATCATGCGATCAGTGCCGGTAACTCGCACTGCGCCATCGACAATCTCAAGATCATCCGCACCCGCTTCGAGCGCTTCGGCTGCCAGTGCCTTGAGATTCTCGGCAAGCTTCTTTGCCGCACCGGCAAGCGAAGCACCGCCACAAGGAATCGAGCTTGAACCCCCCGTGCCGAGGCCACTGGCGATGCGGTCGGTGTCGCCTTGCATCACGTTCACCTTCTCAGGCGGCAAGCCCAGATGCTCAGCTACGATCTGGGCGTAGGCAGTCGCATGACCTTGTCCGGTCGATTGCGAACCAATCAGCAGCGTGACAGAGCCGTTAGGCTCGAGCTTCAGGGTTGCTGTCTCCGCCCCGGCGTTGCCGCAAGCTTCAATGTAGGTCGAAAGTCCGATGCCGCGCAGTCGGCCTGATTTCTTCGACAAGCGCAGCCGCTTGGGAAAACCCGCCCAGTCGGCAAGCTCCTGGGCACGTTTAAGATGCGCAGCGAAATTGCCGGAGTCGTAGTTCTGACCAGTCGCACTCTGATATGGCATCGCGCCCGACTTGATGAAATTGCGTCGTCGCAGCGCATCGGGCGCGATGCCACCTTCTCGGGCCGCGTGATCGACCAGCCGCTCGATGACGTAAGCCGCCTCTGGGCGTCCTGCGCCGCGATAGGCGTCAACGGGCACAGTATTCGTATAGACGCCGCGCACCCGGACGTGGCAGGTGGGAATGTCGTACACACCGGGCGACAAAACGGCACCGAGCGTTGGAATAAGCGGCGCGAACTGCGACAGATAGGCGCCCATATTCGCAACCAGATCGACGTCGAGCGCAACAAAGCGGTGGTCTTGGTCAAGCGCAAGACGAGCCGTAGTTACATTGTCACGACCCTGAGCGTCACCGACAAAATGATCGGAGCGCTCGGCGATCCAGGTTACCGATCTCTGCAGTTGCTTTGCTGCAACCGCAGCGAGGGCGTATTCGCGGTAAGGAAACAACTTGGTCCCGAACCCACCCCCGACGTCCGGTGTGATTACGCGTAACTTTTCCGCTGGCAGCTTTAGAACCTGGAGGAGGACGTCGCGGATTGCGTGCGGCCCCTGACTCGACAAAGTCAGCGTGACGCGCTCATCGGCGGTGTCGTACTCGGCCACCACGCCTCTGGTGTCGAGATAATTCGCTACCAGGCGTTGATTTAGCAGAGTAAGAGAGACAACTTTCACGGCCTCGGCAAAAGCTCGATCAGTCGCGGCCTTGTCACCGAGCGAGATATCGAAAACGACGTTGTCCTTGTGCTCCGCCCAAACCCGGGGCGCACTGGGCATGAGCGCCTCCGCAGTCCCGGTCACATGGGGCAGCTCTTCCCAACTGACTACCGTCGCTTCGGCGGCATCTTTGGCCTGCTCGAAACTATCAGCAACCACGAAGGCAAGTGCATCTCCAACGTGGCGTACCTCCTCGTGCGCCAAGAGCGGATACGGTGGCACGTCCAAAGCAGCGTTTGGCAACTCAACCGTGCATGGCAGAAGGCCGAGATTGGCTGTCTCACTGCCGGTGAGTACAAGGCGCACCGCCGGCATCGCCCGCGCTCTGGCAGCATCGATCTGAAAACGCGCATGCGCGTGGGGCGATCGTAGCACCACTGAATGCAGCGTCTCGTGCGGCGCAACGTCGCCAATATAGAGCCCGCGACCGCGCAGCAGCGGATCGTCCTCTTTACGGAGAACCGATTGTCCAAAACCAAATTTCACTGCCTGCATTGCCATCCGCTTACCGGTAAAAAATTCACATGCTGAAATTATGGCGTCAGGTTAAAGTGAGAATGGCCATTTGCAGTCGGCGGAGGATGCGTCCAATGACTGTTTCCATGTACACCATTTCTATTGCGGTTAGTTGAAAAAGGAAGTGGCATGATGGGGGAGTTCTGCAATAAAGTAGCTGTCATTACTGGCGGCAGCCGCGGCATCGGCCGCGAGATCGCGGTTGAGTTTGCGCGCTTGGGCGCACACACGGTTATCGTTTCTTCTTCGGCCGGCAATCTTGCGAACGCTGCCAAGACGATCGCCTCGGCCGGACCCGCGCCCCACACTATCGCTGCCGATTTGCGGACCTTGGAAGGCTGTCAGAAAGTTTTCGACAGTGTCAGTGATAAACTCAATCGATGTGACATTTTGGTCTGCTCGGCTGGGGCCACGCGCGCTGGCAATTTCACCGAGCTGCCAGATCAAGCTTGGATCGACGGTTACGCATTAAAGTTTTTCGGCTGCGTTCGCATGTGCCGGCTGTTTTGGCCGCTGCTCAAGGCGGCGCAGGGTTCAATAGTCAATATTGGGGGTGGCGCTGCGCGCTCGCCAGGCGCCGACTTTTCGATTGGCGCGTCCGTCAATGCTGCTATGGGTAATTTTTCCAAAGCGCTGTCTCAGCTCGGCAAACGCGATGGCGTGAATGTTAACGTCATCCACCCCGGCGCGACCGAGACCGAGCGCTTCTATCAGCTGCTGGAGCAACGATCGAAAGCATCAGGAAAATCGGTAGAACAACTGAAGCAAGAGGCCACGGCAAGGGACGGCCTCCGTCGGCTGGGCAAGCCCACCGACATTGCTGCGCTCGCGTTGTTTCTCTGCTCGGAGAAAGCGCAACACATTCAGGGCACTGCTATAGCGGTCGATGGCGGCTCAACAATCGGCTACTACTAGACATAATTCCGACGCTTCTAACGGGGAGGCTCCCGACTGCCGCTCGGTGACTAGCGCTTCACAAAACGCACGGCGTGACTTCTCGGTGTGATCGCCCGCTGCCGTGATGTGTTGTGGCCCGCTCTGTTGTCGAGCCAAAGTGCCTATGGCTTTACCGACCGTGTTGGTGCAGCATTCGCATCGCTGTGCCGAAAACCTCGTCGGCAACTATGAAAGCGGCATGTGCGAGGGAGTACGCCCGTGATACCTGCAGCCTTCAACTATCACCGTCCCAAGTCCGTTCAAGAAGCCGTCGCGCTGTTAGCCGAACTCGGGGACAATGGCCGTGCGCTCGCGGGCGGTCACAGCCTCGTCCCAATGATGAAGTTACGCCTCGCCTCGCCGGGCAACCTCGTAGATCTCGCCGGTATCGGCGAACTCAAAGGCGTGCGAGCTGACGGCAATGACATCGTCATCGGCGCCATGACTACGCAGCACGAGTTGATCGCGTCCAATCTTCTCACCGACAAAATTCCGCTCCTCAGCGAGACCTCGCTGCAGATCGCTGACCCCCAGGTCCGCTATCTCGGCACGTTGGGTGGCAATGTCGCCAACGGAGATCCCGGCAACGACATGCCGGCCGTGATGGTGTGCCTCGGCGCGTTTTATAACGTCACCGGCAAGAGTGGCGAACGGCGGATCGCGGCGCGCGAATTTTATAAGGGCACTTATCTCACTGCCCTCGAAACCGGCGAAGTGCTGACCGCCGTGCGCATTCCGACGCCGGCCGCAGGGCACGGATGGGCCTATGAAAAGCTCAAACGCAAAGTTGGCGACTACGCGACAGCGGCAGCCGCTGTGATGTTGACCATGAAAGGCGGCAAGGTTGAAAGCTGCTCGATCGGTTTGACAAACGTGGCCGACACGCCGCTCTGGGCGAAGGAAGCCGCAAAAATCTTGACCGGATCGTCGCTCGATGCCCCCACAATCAAGAAAGCGGTAGCGGCGGCGGAAGCAATCACATCACCGGCCAGCGATGCCCGCGGACCGGCGCAATACCGCACCAAAATGGCGGGCGTAATGCTCACCCGCGCGCTTGACCGCGCCAAGTCGCGCGCCCGCGGCTGAGGAAGTGAACGATGGCAAAATCCCAGATCGAACTGAAAGTGAACGGCAAGAGCGTCGAAGCTTTGGTCGAGCCGCGCACGCTATTAATCCACTTCCTGCGCGATCAGCTCAATCTCACAGGCCCGCATATTGGTTGCGAGACGAGCCATTGTGGCGCCTGCACTGTCGATCTCGATGGCAAGTCAGTGAAGTCGTGCACGATATTCGCAGTGCAGGCAAACGGTGCTGATATACGCACTATTGAAGGCATCGCCAACGCCGACGGCACGCTTCATGCAATTCAGGAAGGTTTCCGCGAGATGCACGGGCTGCAATGCGGTTTCTGCACCCCGGGCATGATTATGCGTGCTTACCGTCTGCTGCAGGAAAACAAAAATCCTTCAGAAGAGGAAATCCGTTTCGGCATTTCCGGCAATCTCTGCCGCTGCACCGGCTACCAGAACATCGTTAAAGCCATTCAATTCGCCGCCGCCAAGCTCAACGGCGTGCCGTTGCAGGAGGCCGCAGAATGAACGACATGACCCCCAGCTCCGCCGAGCGCGCCGCCAAACTCGAAGGCATGGGATGCAAGAGAAAGCGCGTCGAAGATATCCGCTTTGTTCAGGGAAAGGGCAGTTACGTCGACGACATCAAGCTTCCCGACATGCTCTATGGCGATTTGGTTCGCTCACCACACGGCCACGCGCGCCTGAAGGGGATCGACACCGCCAAGGCGGCGGCGTTGCCTGGCGTCGTTGCAGTGATCACCGCCGAGACGCTCAAGACCGTGAACCTCGCCTGGATGCCCACGCTCGCTGGCGACGCGCAAATGGTGCTCGCCGACGGCAAGGTGCTGTTCCAGAACCAGGAGGTTGCCTTCGTCGTCGCGGAAAGCCGCGAGGCGGCGGCGGACGCCGTTGAACTGGTCGAGGTGGAATACGAGCCGCTGCCGGTCAATGTCGATCCGCTGAAGGCGATGACCGACGGTGCGCCGATGATCCGTGAGGATCTGAAAGACAAGACCGACGGCGCGCACGGCAAGCGCAAGCATTACAATCATATTTTCTCCTGGCAGGCCGGCGACAAGGCTGCGGCCGATGCTGCCTTCGCCAAGGCCGAGGTGACCATCAAGGAGATGATCATTTATCCGCGGGTACACCCATGCCCGCTTGAGACCTGCCAATGCGTCGCCTCGTTCGACAAAATCAAAGGCGAGCTGACACTCTGGGGTACCTTCCAGGCACCGCACGTCATCCGCACCGTGGGCTCGCTGATCTCCAAAATCCCCGAGCACAAGATCCATGTGATCGCGCCCGACATTGGCGGCGGTTTCGGCAACAAGGTCGGCGCTTACCCGGGCTATATCTGTGCGATCGTGGCTTCCATCGTTACCGGGCGGCCGGTGAAATGGGTCGAAGACCGGATCGAGAATCTCTCGACCACTGCTTTTGCGCGCGACTTCTACATGGACGTTGAGATTGCTGCGACCAAGGACGGTAGAGTGACCGGCCTGCGCTGTTATACCATCGCCGATCACGGCGCGTTCGACGCCTGCGCTAACGCCACCAAATGGCCGGCCGGCCTGTTCTCAATCATTTCAGGTTCTTACGATTTCCCAGCGGCCTATTGTCTGGTCGACGGCGTCTATACAAACAAAGCGCCGGGTGGTGTCGCGTATCGTTGCTCTTTTCGCGTCACAGAGGCCGCCTACTGTATCGAACGCGCCATGGACATCATGGCGCAAAAGCTCGGCATGGACCCGGCCGAGTTCCGGATGAAGAACCTCGTCCGCCGCGAGCAATTCCCATACACGAGCGCATTCGGCTGGCAGTATGATTCCGGCGACTACCAGACAGCCCTGAACAAGGCGATGGAGTCGGTCGGTTACAAAAAACTCCGTGAGGAGCAGAAAGCCAAGCGCGAGGCCTTCAAGCGCGGCGAGACCCGCGAGCTAATGGGCATTGGTGTCGCGTTCTTTACCGAGATCGTCGGCGCCGGGCCGTCTCGCGCCTGCGATATTCTCGGCATCGCCATGTTCGACTCGGCGGAAATCCGCATTCACCCCACGGGCTCCGGCATTTGTCGGCTCGGCACTAAATCGCAAGGCCAGGGCCACGAGACAACCTATGCCCAGATCATCGCGACCGAACTTGGACTGCCGGCCGACAGCATCACGGTGGAAGAGGGCAATACCGACACGGCGCCTTACGGTCTCGGAACTTACGGTTCGCGCTCGACGCCGGTATCGGGCGCGGCGACCGCCATGGCCTGCCGCAAGATTAAAGCCAAAGCGCAGATGATCGCCGCCTACATGCTCGAGGTGCACGATGATGATCTAGAATGGGACGTCGACCGTTTCCGGGTGAAGGGTAATCCCGAACGCTTCAAGACGATGACCGAGTTGGCCTGGGCGGCCTATCATGAAGTGCCGCCCGGCATGGAGCCCGGACTGGAGGCGATCAACTACTACGATCCGCCGAATTTCACCTACCCGTTCGGCGCCTATATCTGCGTGGTCGATATCGACGTCGATACAGGCCAGACCAAGGTGCGCCGTTTCTACGCGCTCGACGACTGCGGCACGCGGATCAACCCCATGATCATCGAAGGCCAGATCCACGGCGGATTGACTGAGGCCTTCGGCATCGCCATGGGCCAGGAGATCCATTACGACGCCGACGGTAACGTCACCACTGCGTCATTCCTGGACTACTTCCTGCCGACTGCGGTTGAAACGCCGCACTGGGAAACCGACTGGACCACTACGCCGTCACCTCATCATCCGATTGGCGCCAAGGGTGTTGGCGAGAGCCCCAATGTGGGCGGCGTGCCTTGCTTCTCCAACGCCGTCAATGATGCATTTGCGTTCCTTGGCTCCACGCACATTCAAATGCCGCACGACCACTGGCGCACCTGGACAGCGGCCGAGAAGCTCCGGCTGCATGCGTGACGCTGTCGGGGCCGAACGAGCACAGCGAGTGATGGCCGGAATCCATAGCGGCCGTCGTCCGGCAATGGCGCGAGTTAAGCAAAATTCCTATGTCTATAATGATCGATTCTGGACCTCGCTGTTTTGCGACGTCCCAAATTGACTTGGCATGACCCTCAAGCGCGAAGAAATCGCGGACAAGCTTGCTGCCGTTGGCTATGTCGCCGATCACGACATCGCCACAGCATTGTGGCTGATGGGCTTACTAAAACGGCCGCTTTTACTCGAGGGTGAAGCCGGAGTCGGCAAGACAGAGGTGGGCAAAGCCCTCGCCGCCGTGCACGGCACCGAACTGATTCGGCTGCAGTGTTACGAAGGGCTCGATCAGAACGCTGCTCTTTACGAGTGGAATTATCAGCGTCAGCTCCTCGCCATTAAAGCGCGCGAGAGCATTGGCGAAAATGCCGACACCATCGAGGAGCATATTTTTTCCGAAAAATTTCTCTTGGAACGTCCGCTCCTCGCGGCCATCCGTCGCGACAGGCCCCCGGTCCTGCTAATCGACGAAGTCGACCGTGCCGACGAGGAATTCGAGGCTTTTCTGCTCGAACTCCTGTCTGATTTTCAGGTCAGCATTCCGGAGCTCGGAACGATCAAGGCGACTGCGATCCCGTGCGTCGTGCTCACTTCGAATGGGACCCGCGAATTGTCCGATGCGCTGCGTCGGCGTTGTCTTTATCATTACATTGATTTCCCGGACGTCGACCGCGAAGCAAAAATCATCCTTACGCGCGTGCCGGGCATCGATGCTACGCTCGCCTCGCAGATCGCACGCATGGTGGCCGCCGTCCGCAAGGAGGATTTGCGCAAGGTGCCGGGCGTCGCTGAAACGCTCGATTGGGCCGCGACGTTATTCGGCCTCGAAATGCACGATCTGCGGCAGGAACCGGAAGCTCTCTACGAGACGATGATCTGTTTGCTCAAGACGCAGGAGGATCGCGCGCGCGTGACGCGCGAGCTCAGCGAACGGCTCCTTGGCAAAGTGGCGTGATGACTGGCAACCTGCAGGAAGTCTCTCGTCCACGCGCGGACCTAGGTGTCGATCCCCGTTTGCGCAAGGATCAACGAAGCGAGTCCCTCAGCGCGCCGGCGCGCCGGCGTCTAGCCGGCTTCGGCAGGACGCTGCGAAATAACGGCTTTCGCATCGGTCTCGCTGAGACCCGCGACGCACTTACCATCCTCACGTCGCCCGCCGCCATCCAGCCGGCATTGATTAGGCCGGCGCTGCGGGCGCTGTTCTGCGCGACTCATTCCGATTGGGACCGCTTCAACGAAATCTTCGATGCTTTTTGGCTGGGCCGTAACATGCGGCAGCGGCAAGTACTGTCAGGGACGGCGAGCGCCCCGCATTCGCCGGCGCGGCGGCTCGTCGAAGCTCATGTACCACAGGAGGCGCTCGGCCTACCTGATCATGCCGAACGACGAAGCGACAGCAACGCCGAGATGCCCGCCGATGGCCGCGGACGTTGCGAAGGCGCATCACGCACTGAAATCCTAACCGCGACCGATTTGCGTCACATCGTCGATCCCGACGATATCGCTGCAACCCATGCGCTCGCTTCTCGCCTCGCCCGCATAATGCGTGTCCGGTTGGTCCGCCGCGAACAAATCCGAAGGCGCGGAAGACGGCTTGATCTGCGCCATACCATTCATCGCAATATTTCGCACGGTGGCACGTTGCTGGACCTCGCCTGGCGTCGGCGAAAGATTAAACCGTTACGGCTCGTTGTGCTGCTCGATGCTTCCGGCTCAATGAATTTGTACACCGCATTTTTCGTCCGTTTTTTGCATGGCGTGGTCGATGCATTCCGTGAGGCAGAAGCCTTTGTTTTTCACACGAGACTTGCCCATGTCTCACCGTCACTACGCGATCGCGACGTCACGCGCGCTGTAGAAAAGCTGTCGCTGATGGCGCAAGGCATCGGCGGCGGCACGCGTATCGGTGAAAGTCTTGCCACGTTCAACCGATGGCACGCGCGGCGCGTCATCAACTCGCGTACCGCGGTGATGATTGTTTCGGACGGTTACGACACCGGTGAGCCCAGCAAGCTTGGCGAGGAAATGCGCCGCCTGCGTCGGCGCTGCAAAAGGATCATCTGGCTCAATCCGCTGATCGGCTGGCGTGATTACTCGCCGCAGGCGCGCGGCATGCAGGCTGCCCTACCATATGTCGATCTATTTGCGCCCGCACACAATCTCGCGAGCCTCGCCGCGCTGGAACCTTATCTCGTGAGGATCTTATGAACCGCGCGGACGATATCCTTAACTCCATAGCAGCACGCAAATCTTCAGGCGAACCGTTCGCTTTGGCTACCGTTGTTAGGACCGTAGCGGCAACCGCGGCCAAGGCTGGCGCGAAAGCCGTGATTCTGCCCGATGGCACGATTTCGGAAGGCTGGATCGGCGGTGGCTGCGCCCGCGCGGCAGTCTTGAAGGCAGCGCGCGATGCGCTGGCCGACGGCAAGTCGCGTCTGGTCTCTGTGCAGCCGCCCGAGGAACTTGAAGGCCATGGCCACAAGCCGGACGAGGAACGAGGCGGCGTGCGCTTCGCCAAAAACATGTGTCCGAGCTAGGGCACCATGGACATTTTCGTTGAGCCCGTCTTGCCGCGTCCTCAGGTCGTGATTTGCGGATCGAGCCCCGTGGCGGTCGCGATCGCCGACCTGGCGCGGCGTTCCGGATTCGCGGTGACCATCTGTGCGCCCTCGGCCGAACAAGCGGCCTTCGCTGATGCCGATCGCCGCATCGAGGGTTTTGCGCTGCCCGTTAATGAGGCTGCGGCGCGGTACGTAGTCGTTTCGACGCAGGGGCGGGGTGACGAGGCGGCACTCGCAGCAGCACTAGCGGCCGATATCGATTACATCGCTTTTGTCGGCAGCCGCAAAAAAGCCGGGGCGCTTAAGGCCGCGCTTGCAAAACGCGGCGTAGCCGCCGAACAGTTGGCCAAACTGAAGGCGCCCGCTGGGCTTGATCTAGGCGCGATCACACCCGAAGAGATTGCAATCTCGGTCGTGGCCGAAATCGTCGCGGTGCGACGCGGCAAGCTTCGAAGTGATCCATGGGGGGAGTGCCAGCAGGTAGGGGGATATAATTGGCGTCTGGTGAAATCCATGCAATCCGAGCCTTGCTAACATCAAAACCTCGTCCCGTCGGGATGGACTGCGTTCAACGCAACCTAAGTAATTAGTCGGTAAGTTGAATTAGTTTCGACGTTGAGCATAGTCGTTGCGTAGTCGTCGGGCCCCAGCCTCACCGCCGAGTGGATTACGCTTCAATCCAAATGTTGGCGCAAGGTTCGGTAGCCAACTAATTTCACACAAAATGGCCACAAATCGGATCGACGCTTTTACCGTGCTGGCCGCCCTCTGGGATGGGGCGACAAGCATGGTTCTTCTCCTTGGGGGACTGGCCCCTTTAGGTGCGTGACCTTGGGGGCCCTTTATCTGCCCACGCACCAATGGGCGACGACGACGAAATCCATGCCGATTGGTGTCATCACCACGCCTGGAACTAAGAGCCCCCCAACTCGCTGGGCGATATGCTGCCCTCCCCTCGTCCCTTCGCACCACCATGGACGATTGAAGAACTCGACGCCGGCGTTGTCGCGTTGATGCCTTTGCCCTCGCCCTCGTTAGCCGCTCTTATCGGGGCCATGTCTCTATGCCTAGAGGCAGGCAATGCTCAATCCGCTCAAATGGAAGTACGAAGATCAAGTAGGACTAATAACCGCGACTGCATTCGGTGCTACGTTCGGCCTCGCCAGCAGCTATTCGCCTGGGCAGGGGTGGTTCAACACCCTCTGGGCACTCATCGGCGCGGTCGTTGTCGGCGGGGCGTTCTATTGTTATCGGGCTTTTCGGTAGCTGCTCATGCCCTCACTCGCTTGGCGCAGCGCGACATCAGCTTAGTTGCGCAAA
>Ga0209465_10000360_pt1 | contig 21697 bp, 26 predicted proteins | sample PanSoiPlot1MoBio_FD_188321 | JGI IMG/M metagenome (GOLD analysis project Ga0209465, IMG submission 188321) | Tropical forest soil microbial communities from Panama analyzed to predict greenhouse gas emissions - Panama Soil Plot 1 MoBio (SPAdes)... | ecosystem: Environmental > Terrestrial > Soil...
CCACTGCAGGTCAGCTTCTACGACGAGCGCCCAAGCAACGGCATCGCGGTCGCTGCATCACCGGCATCGATCGGCAAAGGCGCGATCTTCGCCGTCACCCATGTGGACGTCACCCCGCCCAACAAGGACGATTGCATCGTCATGCTCAAGAAGCTCGCTGAGGACAGCCGCAAGGAACCGAATTCCCTGCAATTCGAGGCATGGCAACAGAACAACCGGGCAAACCACTTCACGGTCACAGAAGTGTGGAAGAACCGTGCCGCGATTGACTCCCATATCGTGACTGCCGGCACCAAGGAATTCCGCGAGAAGCTCGGGCCTATGAGCGGAGCGCTATACGACGAGCGGCTCTACAGGAGCCTGTGACACTATAGCAGATTGCGATCATTTTCGAATCACATCCCGTTGTCGTCGCTGGGCTTCTCCCGGCGAGCCAGAATTCTTGAGCACGGAGCATCACCAATCGAGGTGGCCGGGACAAGCCCGGCCACGACTCGAGAGGGAAAGGCAGGTGCTCAAACCTCACCGGAATCCACCTAAGTTTCAGCAGTCTTAATTTGCGTTTCTGGGGCGCGCCGCAAACAACGAGCTCCGGAACCCGTCCAGCCACGGTGTGACCGCCCTTGTTGGGTCACAGTTGATGAGGCCCGCCTGACCTACGATGCGCAGCGATGCCACGCATGTCGTGCACGTCACGATCGGCAAGTGCAGCCGCGATTTCGCGCTTGTCGAAGGTCCTGCCGGTCTCGTCTTCGATCAAAACGGGCACCCGTCCGGTTTCCCTGACGTGGCTTGCCCACGACAGCGCCTCATCGAAGTTCGGGAATTCCTTGAACAGCATGCGGTCCTTGTGGATTGGCGAAACCGCGTCGGTCCCGGGCGGACCGCTGTAGACTTTGAATGTCATGAATCTTGCTCCTTCACGCCCAGCCCTGGCAAGCTCCCGCAGCGCTGCCGCAAGAAGCGATGGCCGGCACATAAGCGGCGTGCAGGGAAGTCTCAACCCGGTGGTTTTTTCAATGCCTTGAAAACGCGCGCTGCCCAATATTGCGGCTGCGGCAAAAGGACGGCATAAGGGTGTTCCAGGCGAGTCGGCTGGCAAAGAGAAGCTGCAAAAGGGGGGCTAGACATGTCACTTGAAATGACGTTGCTCATTTGGTCAGTCGCACTGACCTTCATTCAGATGCTCGTCGCAGTATCCGGCGCCATAGTCCAAGTCGGTTTGTCGGAACTCGCCGGCAACCGCGAGGACCTTCTGCCGGCGACCGGTTGGGCCGGGCGGGCGCAACGGGCCCACCGCAACATGCTCGAAAGCCTCGTGTTCTTTGCGGTGCTCATTCTGGCGACCGAAATCACCAACCGGAATAGTGCGATGACGGGATTTGGGGCGCAGCTCTTCTTCTGGGCACGAGTTGCTTATGCCATCGTCTACCTTGCCGGCGTGCCGTGGGTGCGGACCGGCGTGTGGAGCATTTCGATGATCGGGCTGATCCTGATTTTCCTTCAGCTGGTCTGACCAGGGCGCCTCAAAGTCCTTGCGGGTTTCTTGTTCTCTCCTCGGCTTGCGGGGGAGAGACGGTGCTTCCGCATCACATTCGGAACACCCCGAACCGCGTCCGTGGAATGGGGGCATTGAGCGTAGCGGAGAACGCCAGCATCAGGACCCGGCGGGTCTCGGCGGGCGTGATGATGCCGTCGTCCCAGAGACGTGCAGTGGCATAGTACGGATTGCCCTCGATGTCGTATTGTTCGCGGATCGGCTGCTTGAATTCCTCTTCCTCGATCTCCGACCATTTGCCGCCGCCAGCCTCAATGTTTTCGCGTTTCACAGTCGCGAGCACGCTCGCCGCCTGCTCACCGCCCATGACCGAGATGCGTGCATTGGGCCAGGTGAACAGAAAACGCGGCCCGAAGGCGCGGCCGCACATGGAATAGTTGCCGGCGCCGTGCGAGCCGCCGACGATCACGGTGATCTTCGGCACGCGCGCGCATGCAACGGCGGTCACCATTTTTGCGCCATCCTTGGCGATGCCGCCCGCCTCGTACTGGCTGCCGACCATGAACCCTGCGATGTTCTGGAGGAACAGCAGTGGGATGCGGCGCTGACCGCACAGCTCGATGAAATGTGTACCCTTGAGCGCCGATTCGGAAAACAGGATGCCGTTGTTTGCGACCACACCGATCGGAATGCCGCCGAGATGCGCAAACCCGGTCACCAACGTCGTTCCGTACAGTGCCTTGAACTCGTCCAATGCGGAGCCGTCGACCAGCCGCGCGATGACGGCGCGGACGTCGAACGACTTCCGCGGGTCGGCCGGCACAAGGCCATCAAGCTCGACCGGGTCGCAGACCGGATCGGCCGGCGCTGCGAGCGCGATGTTGGCACACTTGCTGACGTTAAGATTGGCGGTGATACGACGGCAGATGGCCAGTGCATGATGGTCGTCCGCTGCGTAGTGGTCAGCTACGCCGGAACGGCGCGCGTGGACCTCCGCGCCGCCCAGATCCTCAGCGCTCACCACCTCCCCGGTCGCAGCCTTTACGAGCGGCGGACCGCCGAGAAAAATAGTGCCCTGGTTGCGCACGATCACGGTCTCGTCCGACATCGCCGGCACATAGGCGCCGCCCGCCGTGCACGACCCCATTACGACGGCGATCTGGGCGATACCGGCGGCCGAGAGATTGGCCTGGTTATAGAAGATGCGGCCGAAATGGTCGCGATCGGGAAACACCTCGGTCTGGCGCGGCAGGTTGGCGCCACCGGAATCGACCAGATAGACACACGGCAAGCGGTTTTCGAATGCGATCTCCTGCGCCCGAAGATGCTTCTTCACCGTCATGGGAAAATACGTGCCGCCCTTGATAGTGGCGTCGTTGGCAATGATGACGCATTCCTGCCCCTCGATCCGGCCGATGCCGCTGATCAACCCGGCGCCATGAATCGCCTCCTCATACATGCCGTTCGCCGCCAACGGCGACAGCTCCAGGAAAGGAGTGCCGGGGTCAATGAGCCGCAGCACCCGCTCACGGGGTAACAATTTGCCGCGCGCAGTATGACGCTCACGCGCGCGGGCTGGCCCTCCCAGCGCCGCTTCGGCGCGACGGCGGTTCAGCTCCTCGATCAGTTCGGACATCCGCGCCGCGTTGGTACGGAATTCGAGGCTCTTAGTGTCGACCAGCGAATCGAGAATCGCCATGGGCTCCTCCGATTCGCGGAACCTGCCTTGGCGCGCGGATTAACGCAAACCTTTGGCCGCGGCGTCAGGTCCGAGCGCCGTTAGCTGAGCCCTCTGGCGATCGTCCCCGTCCACTCACCGGATCGCCATGCCGATTCGCTCGTAACGAATGGCGGGCTGCTTCTTGCCGGAGGCGCGATCGATCGAAAGAAAGATCATCTCAACTCGGCCGACGAGATTTTCGAACGGCACGTATCCGACGGCACTCAACACGCGACTATCGGTCGAATTGTCGAGATTGTCGCCCAGCATGAAATAGTGGCCAGGTGGCACATTATAGACTTGGGTGTTGTCCAGGAAACCGTTGTCCTGAATGTCGAGTGCAAAATAGCTGACCCCGTTCGGCAGGGTCTCGCGCCAGCGCCTGAACTTGCTTCCTTCGTCCGGATCGACAAAATCCTCGACGCGTTCGCGCGCGACCGGCATACCATCGATGTGGAGAGCGCCGTCGATCATCTGGATACGATCGCCCGGTAGGCCGACGATCCGCTTGACGTAGTCGGTCGAATCGTCCTTGGGCAGGCGGAACACCACCACGTCGCCGCGCTTAGGTTCGAAGGAGAAGATACGGCCGGAAAACAGCGGCGGCGAGAACGGTAGCGAGTAGTGGCTGTAACCGTAAGCATATTTCGATACGAAAATATAGTCGCCGACGAGCAGCGTCGGCTCCATTGATGCGGCCGGTATGTTGAATGGCTGGAACAAGAACGTCCTGATCGGCAGCGCAATCAGAAGCACCGCCAAAAAAGACCCAACGGCGAGATTGAACACCGCGCGCCACCAACCAAAAGCTTGCACCCGCTTGAGCATGGCGAGCATGGCTATGATCATCCATACCGTCATCACGAAACCGATCACGCGCAAGCCGATCACAAGCGCGGGGGCCGGGCTGCTTGCAGGACCTGCTGCTGCAAAGAGTTGCAGGCCGGTGAGGCCGGCCAGATAGATCACGAGAGCCAGGCAAAGAGGCACCATTCCCCAGGCGAATACGGCGCGCATTTGAGCGGGCGAAGCGCGGCCGCCAAATATCCGGCCAGCCCAAGTGAGAAGGAGGGCATTTACGTAAAGGCTCACGGCGCCCACGACTGCGGCGACGACCGCCGTCCCCGCAAGGAATCGCCAGTCGAGCAACGCGGTCGCCAACCCTACGCCAACCAATGTTGAGACGATCTGGGATGCAGTGCCAAGGGTCGCCAGCGGCAATAGATGTCGCTTCGACTTCGTCGCCAGCACCCTTTCGATCGTGTCGCCGGGCGTGAACCAGACCGAAAGCCAGAGTGACCGTTTCGGTTTCCCATCGGCGGCAGACGTCATGGCCAAATCTCCTCAGCTCACCGCCAAAGGCGCCAGCGCGTCGATGTCGGTGACCACATCAATCACGGCCGGTCGGTTGGCGGCGAGCGCCTGGGCGAGGGCGGCCGGGAATGCGCTCGCATGCTCCACCCTGATGCCGAGCGCGCCCATGTCCTCGGCGATTCGGGCAAAGTTCACCTTGTTGAAGATCCATAGCGAGCGGCCGCCTTCGGTCTGGGTGCCGCCGTAGACTCGATCGAACCCCCGCTTCGACTGGTTGCCGCTGCCGTTGTTGTTGACGACGGTCACGGCGTTGATCTGCCAGCGCACTGCGGTCTCGACCTCGCCGATGTGATACCAGAACCCGGCATCGCCCGTGAACGTCACCACCGGCCGGTCAGGACACGCGCATTTGGCCCCGAGCCCGGCCGGGAACGCCCAGCCCAGATGGCCGGCGCTGCGCATGTAACTCTGGCACGGACTCGTCAGATCGTACATGCCGCCCATCCACATACCGGCATGACCGGTGTCGACCACCACGATGGCGTCCTCTGGCACGTGTCGCGTCAGCTCGCTGCACAGCCGCTCGGGGCGAATCGGCACCGCGTCAGAGATGAGCAGGGATTGGTATTTTTCCCACCACTCCCCGCAGATCTTCCGCGTCTCCTCAACCCAAGCCTTGCGTTTTGCGGCGCTGGTGCGATCGGCGGCGGCCAGCATGCGGACGAGCGTGGCCTTGGCATCGCCGTTGACGGCGGCGCGCAGCGGATAGTTGCGCCCGAGGGCTTCCGGATTGATGTCGATCTGGATCGCGGGGGTGCCGATGGGCGGCACGGCCCAGAAATGTGTGGTCATGCCGCCGGCCTCGCTGCCGATGAAGCAGACGAGGTCGGCGCGGTTGACCACGCGGTTCGCGCTCTCGCGCGAATAGGAGCCGACCACACCGATCGAGAGCGGGTGTGTGCCCGGAATCGCATCCTTGCCGTTGAGTGAGGTCGCGGCCGGAACCTGCAGCACCTCAGCAAGCGCAACCACCTCGGCCTGTGCATTTGAAGCGCGCACGCCGCCGCCCGCGATGATGACCGGACGTTCTGCGGCCTGGAGCACCTTGAGCGCCTCAAGCACGCTCGCCTGGTCGGGCTCGGGCCGGAACGGCGGAACCCGGGAGAACTGCGGCTCACACAAGGGTTCCATTTCAGCCTCCTCGGCGTCGACCTGACCTTCGTTGCCGCGGAACTGCAGATGCACCGGGCCCGGCGTGCCCGACACCGCGACCCGAAAGGCCTGCCGTATCATGTCGGGAAAGCGTGACACGTCGTCCACGGTGGCATTGAACTTGGTTACCGGCTCGAAGGCCGGCATGTCGTCGACCTCCTGGTAGACCTTGCGGAACTTGGTGCGCGGCTCGCGCCCGCCCGTCATCGCGATCACCGGAGCATGCGCGAGCCAGGCATCCCGCAGGCCAGCCGCGAGGTTGAGGGCGCCGATCACCTGCGCCATGCAGATGCCGGGCTTGCCGGAGGCGCGGGCGTAACCGTCCGCCATGTAGGCGGCGGATTTCTCGCCATGGACATGGAGGCGCTTAATGTCACTGCGACGCTCCATCTCCACAAAGCTTCGCCGCAACACGGCCGGTACGTGAAACACATGCGTGACGCCGTAGCCGTTGAGCATGTCCGCCATGCATTCGGCGCCGAGCATTTTCTTGCGATTATGGCCGAGCATCATGGCCTGGCTTTCGGATCATTTTCATCTGGCATACCTGCTGAAGCATTTTGCCCTGGAACTGGATATCTGCTGGAGTGTGCCGACGCTACCGTTGAGATTGGCCATCGCGACTTGCGCCGGAGGCGGGAGGCGCTCTGGCGAGCAGTTCTTCGGCTTCCGCCAGTGCCATGTAGTGATCCGCGATCAGTTGGTAGTGCCTGCTGATTTCGGCTGCCCCGCGATGCGAGCCATGAGCGTGGCGAGGCGGCGGCATTCGTCCGCCCGATCGCGATAACGCACACCCTTGCTGAGGGATTTCGACATGGTACGTCCCCAATGAAACCACGACGGTTAGTATGTCTAGTTCGCCGTTGGCACTCGTCAAGGCCGAGTGCCAAGCAGAAATCAGCCTACGGAATCATAATATTAGGGATGCGTCGATTGCGTCGATCGGACATTGGGGCGCGATCCGACGGGCTTGGCGCGCCTCCTTTGTCGCTGACATAAGATGACGTGTCTCTGACATAAGATGACGTGTCTCTGACATAAGATGACGGCGCTGGGGTGCCATCGCTTCGCTGACGTTGAGATTGATTGCGGGAAATCATGAACGCCGGCAGCGCGCCACGCAGACGCAAAAAATGTTGCGTCGAAAACGGCCAACGCAAACTCTGCCGCTCGATACTCTTCGGCGATTGCCAAATTAATGAAGACGTCCTGAATTTCTCAGCAACCTCGCACCGCGATCATACTTCCGGCGAAATTTGGTGAAAACCTTTAGTTCGGTGCTTTAAATCGCCCCGAGTACCCCCATGCAACAGGTATTGACCGGTGCCGCCTTCGTGGCGGCGCTTGGCTTTCCAACGACAATCGAAACTGGTTTGCGGCCCGACGCGAGAGCCATCGCATCTGAGGTGGCCCATGGCCTCATCAGAGGAATAATCCTTGGATCGAATGTGTGGGCTTACAGTTCCGGTCTGGTCCCAGCCCACATCGAATCGAGGGTGACGGCCAGCGGATACGCGTTGGCCCCCGCCACCGATCGCTATTCGGTCGCCGCCGAATAAGCCGGTTCGGCCGCGCCGCAGGTCCGTCTATCAATGGTTGACGAAGCCGGGCATGCCTCGGCATCGCGAGGAGGCGTTGGCCCCTGCGCGGACCAAGGCGCAGGGGATGAGGGAGGACAAATGGCTCCGAGTGTGCCGAGCCGGCACGGCGAAGGCCGGTGCATCGTCGATGTCGAAGGTCGATGTCGAAGCGGTGAGCACGCCGTGCAGTCGCAAATAGCCGTTGGCCCTTGTGCGGACGAAGGCGCGGGGACCAAACAAGGAATAATGGCCGCGCGTGCCGGGCAGGCACTGCATGGGAAAGGGGGCTTGTCCCGCTCACTCTTGACTTATATTCGCACGTGACCGACACGTTGCGGAGCGAGGCAGCAGCTTGATTGGGGTTTTCGGGCTGCGAGGCTTCGCCAAAAGCTTGTTGGGTTAGCAACGCGGTACAGCCTGCTGCCAGCGCCGAAGGGAGAATCAAGGTATTTCAGGCACCTACGGCGACGTGCCAGAGTGGTTATGGAGCGGTCTGCAAAACCGTTTACCCCGGTTCAATTCCGGGCGTCGCCTCCAAAGAAATCAAAGACTTAGCAAGGGTCGAAAAAATCAGTCAGGTTAACGTCAGCGGATAGTCAGCAAAACAGCCGGCTCGGGGTTGAGGGGCAATATGTCGCGCGGAGAACTGATCAGGGCCGCATGGGCGGCGCGCACCGCTCATGATTGGAACCCCGAGACGCACGGCCGAGGGCTTGAGCCGCTGCACATATCGGTGTCTGGATTGAAAAACGTCGAGCATTTTAAGAACATGAAGCCGCTCGCGGCGCCTCCCACCTTTGAATTCTGGTTTGAGACCGCCAAGCAAAGTGGCCGCGGCTATGACGCCATCGTTGGTTACGATGAGACGAGGCGCGACGGGGTAGAGGGTGTCGTGGTGGAGAAGCGATAGTTGCGTCCGCAACCATCTTGTGGCATGGCCGCTCCATGCCCGCCCGCCAGCTCGCGAACATCCGCAGTGCTGACGACCTGGTCGAGGCTTTGCGCGCGCGTGCGATTGAGCGGGAACTACCTGCCTCGGGCTCGATGAGTTGAGCGGCTTGGCGAGCGGCCACACCTCCAAGACATTTTGCGGACTGCGAACGCTCGGCTAGGTCAGCATGCCGGCGCTCTTTGGACGCCTTGGGCGTGGCGCCGGTGCTCATCGAGGATCCCAAGACCATCCGAACGATGAGCCACTGGACGGCCCGCTCGCTGCCCGGTCTCGCCGGGTGAATCAGGCCGGCGTCACGATTTTTACAAGACAGCATCATCGTTCTGTCAGACTCTTGTGAGAGAGTTGGTCAGTGGGTCAATTCAATTGGGCCCTGAGTAACCCCCATGAAACCGATATTAACCGCCGCCACCCTAGCGGCAGGTCTGGGCGCTGCGACGACGAGCGCAAGCGCCCAGCAGGACATCGCGTCCGAAACGGCCCGCAGCGTCATCAATGGAATAATCCTTGGCGGGAAGGTTGGGCCAGACATTTACAGTTTCGTTCCAGCCAACATCGAATCAAGGGTGATGGCCAGCGCAACGGCTCAAATCGCGGCCCGAAAAAGGCCTGGATATGCTCGGTTGTTGATCCGCAACGGGATGCCTCGACCGCCAGGCTGAGTCGCGTGGTCAATGCGCGGCGAGCGTTCGGTGAAAAACCCCTCCCCTTTGATGGGGAGGGTGTCGTCTGGCGGCAATGGCCGTTGCTGGTGGCTATCGCTGCGCCGAGGCCGCGGCGGTCAATGCGATGGCGAGCGGGTCACAACACAGCACGATCAGCGCTATGAGCCATCGGATGGCGCGTTCGCTATCGGTCTCGGCGCCGACGAGCTCTGCCACGTAGCGGATCGGCGCGGCCTCCGTCTCGATTTGCCGGCTCTTGGCGGCTACGCCAGCGCGTTCCGCCTGCAGGGCTGCCAATGTGCCGGCTTCCCGCTTCCGCTCATCCGCGAGTCCGGCACGGGCCTTGCGCTGGCCGTCGATGGCAGAGAGCGCCGTCGAGGTCCGGCCCCTCTTGGTGGCATCCTCAATGGCTGAGTCGATTTGCCCCAGCCGGCGGTCGAGGTCGGCAACGGTATGTGCCGCTACCTCGATCCGGGCGGCGAGCGCCGCGTCCTGCGTCTCGATCGCCGATGTGGTCGCACCGCGCTCACCGACATGTGCGGCGACAAGCTGAGCATAGACACCCGTTGCGTTGATGATGGCGAGGCCTGCGACGAGCGCAACGAGCGTGACGCGCCAGATCCACGATGTCACATTCCAGCGCCGGGCCAGCCATCCGGCCGTGACGAGTTTGGCGCCTTCCATGGTGACCGCCATCGTCACGACGGACAGCGGTGCACCGGGGAACAACACCGTCATGCCCCGGACTGAGAACCATGCCGCGGCGACGGCCAGGGCGATGGCAGCGGTATAGGCGGCCACATCAATGCCCGCACCGTGACGCGTGACGGGCACCGTGACAGAGGCCGTGACACGGGTGTCACGGTGCTTGCGCTTGGCCCGGCTTCGCCGTTGCCGCTCTGCAGCGGTGCGATCCTTGGCGACGGGTCGCAGTGTCGTGACGTTGGTGTCGGGGTCAGCCATTGTCGGCCTCGACCGTTACGACATCACTGGGGGCGAAGCTCCGGGCCAGCGCGCGGATAACTTTGGCGGCCAGGCGCAAGTCTCGCCGTAGCTCCGGGCCCGTGTTGGACAACTGGCTAAGGCCCCGGCTCAGCAGCCGGTCGGCGAGTGCTTGAATTTCTCTGATCGTGATCGTGATAGATTTGCTCTCAGCCATGATGAACAGCCTCTCTGTTCGTTGTGGTCAGGCCCGCCGTGAGTGTTCCCGCACCCGCGGTGGGCCGCTTGCTGTTGCATTTGTGTGCAACTGAATGCAAGAATGCGACTCGTGTACTTGAATGTCAACTGCACACAATTGCATCCATGGCAAAAACATCGGCGATATCGGTTCGAGTTTCGATTCAGGTGAAAGCGGCGGCCGAAAAGGCGGCGTCTGACGACAGCCGTTCGGTGGCGTCATATGTGGAGAAGTTGCTTGCCGAGCATCTCAGGGCGAACGGCTATCTTGCTGATCAGCCGCGGCCAACGCCGAAGCGTGGGCAAGCGAAGTAACATCCCAGTCTGATCAAATCGCTTTAAGCGGGGCCGGCTGTTGTGGCAAACCAAGAGCACGTCGAGCGGCTTAAACAAGGGGCCGCTGGGTGGAATTCCTGGCGCAGAGAAAACAAAAGCTTGCCTACGGACCTGAGCGGCGCGAACCTGAACGACATAGACCTGAGCGGCGCGAACCTAGGCAGCGCAAACCTGAGCGGCGCAAACCTGAGCTTTACAAACCTCAGCGGCGCAAACCTTTGCAGCGCAAACCTGAACTTTACAAACCTTAGTGGTGCAGACCTGTACCGGGCAAACATGGATAGCGCCGACTTGCGTAGTGCAGATCTGAGTGAGGCAAACCTAGACAGCGCAAACCTGAACGATGGAAACCTGAACGATACAAGCCTTCACAGTGTGTACCTTGCCAGAGCAAACCTGACGGGCGCAGACCTGCACAGCGTAGACCTGAGCGGTTCAAACCTGAGCTTCGTTGCCCTACGTAATGCGAGTCTGGCCGGCGCAGACCTTACCAATGCAGAACTGTATGAGACCATTTTCGCCGACGTTGACCTATCTGGCGTCATTGGATTGGATATGTGCATTCACCGTGGGCCAAGTAGTGTTGACCATCGAACCCTTCAAAAATCCGGCCGACTGCCGCTCGCGTTCCTTCGGGGCGTAGGCCTGCCAGACAAATTGATCGACTACCTACCGTCTCTCCTCGATCACGCAATCCAATATTACTCCTGCTTCATCAGCTGCTCATCCAAAGACCAGGACTTTGCCGATCGCATCTATGCCGACTTGCAGAACAACGGTGTGCGCTGCTGGTTGGCACCACATGACCTGCCGATCGGGGGCAAAACTTGGGACGAGATCGACGCAGCCATTCGTCTAAGAGACAAGATTTTGCTTATCCTGTCCGAACACTCGATCAAAAGTGACTGGGTTGAAGACGAAGCATCCAAAGGCTTCGCAGAGGAGCGAAGGCGTGGGCAGACCGTGCTATTTCCCCTTCGCCTTGATGACGCAGTGATGGGCACAGGGGAAGCGTGGGCCGTGAAGCTACGGGACCAACGCAACATCGGCGACTTCCGACGCTGGAAAGATCACGACGCCTACAGGGCGAGCTTCGACCGCGTGTTGCGCGACCTCAAACGGGCTGCCGAGTAATCGAGCGGGGCTCCGCATGTCAGGCCCAGTGCGTTGATGTCTATGAACGATCGCAACGCCTGATCGGTGGCCATCATCAGCGCGCTGACCGATAGTTGCCACATGCCAGAGCACGAACCGCGCCACGCACCGAACGCCTTGCCCTGTATATGCGGGAACGGGCAGCCGAACAGGCGGCCCATAACGAAGCTGTACGCGTAGTCGAGCGCTGGAATGCCGCGCTTGCAGCCGGCCGCGGGGCACTATGGTCGCCGACGATCAGATGTGCCGTCTTAGCCGGCATGCCCTGGCTTGACGTGCATTGCCCCGGATGCGGGACAAGCCGCGCAATCGACATTCGGACGATTGACCGTCACCCGCTAGCGTCGGTCGGTAGCCTTGTGCTGGGGTTGCGGTGCTCAATGTGCCCCGGCTCGGCGCCGATGCCGGTGCTCAACGGCTTGCATGCGTTCCCGCCAACCGCCAGTCGGACCGAATCGCTCGGGTAGGACCTATCATGTGCGGACGCTTCAGCCAGCGCTACACGTGGCGAGAAATCTGTGACCTGTACGGCCTGACCGGCGCCGCCCGCAATCTGCAGCCCCACTACAACATCGCACCAACCGACCCGGTTGGAGTCGTGAGGCCTAGCGAGGCCGGCGCTACCGAGCTTGTATCGATGCGCTGGAGTCCATCAGGATCACGGCCGCTGGCGGGAGGGGCGATCGGCCGCAAAGGTTTGAGTTTCTTACGGCGCCTTCTTCGTCTTTTTCGTCTTTATTTGCGCCAGCGCCGCCAAGACCACCGATCTATCGGACGAGTTGAGGGTCGTAACAGACTTGGCAAAACCGTGTAGCTCGGCAGCCAGAATCGGATCTAGTTCCCCGAGCTTTTTTGCCCCATACAGAGCGAGTTGGCGAATGTTGTAGCGAGGCAATATCGCGAATGTGAAGGCGGTCTTTCCGGTTCGAGAACGAGGCAGACACGGAACTCGCTTGCAATCAACGACATATGTCTGAGCAAAGGTCGGATCCGAGTTCAGGTAGAGGAACTGCGATGTTGTCTGGTCATTTCCGACGACAATGCAAAGATGATATTTCTTATGGCCTGCCTGAGGGGCAAATATTTCTACGATGTCCCCGATCGCGAACATCAAGAATGTTTGGACAAAAAGGCGAGTTCGCCCGCCAACTCCTCATTTGGAACGTCAAATAAAAGACTAAGGCTCATCTTGTATCCGTTTGACGGCCCATCATCTTCCCAAGCTTCAATGTACGCTTGATCCTCGTGAGTAAGCTTGCGCACTTGGCGAAAGCCCAGAGCTTTGACAATAGTAAAAGCTGCCTTCAGCTCCTCTACATCACTTGGCGAGAGGACGCTTGTGTCAACGTTGTCCGATTCGATTTCAAAGGCAAAAGCACGAACGCCCAGGTCGCGAGCGGCCTTACGTCGCCACGGCAATTTTTGTCCATGCCGCCGGAGCGAGGTGGCATCTTCCTTTAGAAAATTGTACGCCAGACTCGGGACCGGACCATCCTTCATCGCGACATAGTTGTCGAACGTGATTGGACGACCGTACTTATTTAGATGGCCGCGATCAGCCAAAAATAGAGACTTAACAATGTCGTATTGCGTGGCAGGAAGTCCTCTCCTTTTAGCCTCTTTGAGAAGAACGACTATAGCCGCAACAATCTTCTCGACATGCGGAGTTAAGGCATGCAAGGGGGCTCGTTGGCGTCGTACAAGCATCACGGAAAAATAAGCCTCTGCACCTTGCGAATCAACACCAAGCACCGCTCGGTGTTGCCTTGAAAATTTGGATTGTCAACGTGACTCAATCATAGGTTGAGACGGATGGGGCTCGCTGGCGTCGGTGCATCATTCGCCAAATGGTGCGAACACGTCGAAGTCCACGTCCTGCGCCATCTGCCCTTCGCGGCGATGCTCACGCCGCGGCGGCTCATTTCGATACGGCGAAACCGGTAAGCCTTCAATCCTTCGTTAGTAAATGCCGGTCTATGGTTCGCGCCTCGGTGAGACCGATGGCGAACCCTGAGAATCCCGAAAATCTACATTTCCTCGCGGGTCAGATGCAGGCACTCATGGGGTTTTGCATCGCCCTTATCAACGCTCATCCCTCAGCCGCCTATCTGAGCCGCCACATCGACGCAGCCGAGCAAGCAACTCTCGCCCGCGCAGAATCAACCCTGGTGACCGAGGACTTCCTTGACGGGCTACGGGACGCGTTTGATCGACTAAAGGCGGCCGTTGCCATCGCTCGGGCACGGCAAGCAAGTCAAAATACAGATCGCGGTTAGGTGCTTCGCTCATCGCATTATCCGGCTCAGTTACCATCACCGGCCGACAGGCACCCGCGACAGGCGATACCCAGCCTGCCCCGTCCATTTCATCGGTCCGCGCGGTGTGTCGTTAAACCTTCCCGGCTTCGCGCAGGGAAGCCGGGGGACCCTGGGTATCGGCGGACTGCGCAAAGCGCGGGTGGCTACGCAGCTCACGAACGAACGTCTCGGCAACTTCCGCCATCGTCATCCCTCAGGACCACATCACCGCGCCGCAGCGCCACATCGCGAGACAAGCCTCCGGCCGCCGCGCCGGCCATGTCCTAGCAGCGCAGCGGCCGGGTTTCGACGCCCGATGGTTTCATACCTTGCGTCGATTACGTCACGCGTTGAAGCCGAGCGACCGAATCGCGTCGAGGCTCGGGCCAATACCATTGCCACCATTATTTGCCTTGCCGGATGCAACGACGGCGCGGTGAAACGTAAGGACAGCCGAGTTGACGGTGGCTTGGCTCGGATTGCCGGCGACCGAGGCTTGGTAGGTGTTCAACGCCGTCAGGCACGCATCGTCGTGGGCTTTGACCCCAGATTTCACGACACTGCACATTGGTCATTCTCCTATGCGTTGACGCCAAGCTCTCGCAACTGACCGAGGAACAGCGAAGCACCAGCGCCGCCGTTGTTCGTTTTGCAACTTGCAAGACATGCGCGGGCTCTCGTCATATCGGCCGCCCGGACCGTCGCCTGCGATGGACTGCCAGCAGTAGCAACCTGCCAAGCGTGCTCGGCAGCAAGCAGCGCTGCATCGTGGACTGCGTTACCTGTGACAATCCTGGCCATAATATTTTTCACCTGGTTACCGCGTCGCAGGACGACATGCCGAGGGCGATGGGGGCGGTGCGGGTCATGCCGCCTCCTTTTGCGGGCCAAACTGATAGATGACGGCGGCAGTCCTCATGCTCGGGTTGAGTTGCAGCAGCGCCTTGAACACGTCCTGTCCGGTCAAAACATCCCACGATCGCGACAGCCGCTCACCGCCTTGGTCGAGCGCCAGCGCTTCGTGGACCATCTCAGCCGCGGTGCTGCAGCACGGCTGCAGTGCAGCCAGAGCCGATGGCGACAGGCAGTTGTTCAGCCCTTCGAGCATCCGCAGCCGCATCTCGGCACTCATCGGACACTTGGCGAGAACCCATTTGGTATATGCGGCAAAAACCAATTCAAACCGCCGGCCGGACGACCCCATGGCGTGCCAGGAGCGTTCTTCGTCGGACATGAAGCCGTCATTCATGCCGGCAACTCCTCCGCAACCGCGTCAATCGTCGGCGGCAGTTTCGCCACGTCGACCCCAGCACGGGCGGCCAACTCGAGAATGCGCGCGGTCACTTGGTCGGCCGTCAGCGAGTGCCGGTGAGTGTGCTCATGCTCGACCTTGATGTTGTGGGTTGTCTCAACCGCAAACCCGCCGCGGTCCATGATGGCGAGGTTCGCCTTCAGGCAATCCCGGTGTTTCAGATCCCGCGCGATCTCGACCACGTTGCGAATCGACTGGAATGCCTCAGCACGGACAATCCTGGCGCCGACTTCCCGCAAGGCCGCCTGCACATTCGGGTTATGCAGCACGCGGTGTGCCTCGACCTTCATGGCATTGTCGGTCGAGGCCGGCCCGCCATAGCCCGCGGCCCTTGCCGCGCGGACTTCGCTGCCATAGCCCACGGGACCGTCACGCAGTTCAAGCACGAACCGCCGCTGCTTTTCGGTACAGCCCAGCATCGCCGGACCAAGCTGCTCAACCGGCGGCACGACAGCCAGCGGCGCGCTCGAATACTTGCGCGAACGAGTGCGCTTGCGCGGCGCTGGCGCCGGCATGTCGTCGCGTCGTGCGAGAGCGGCGGTCATAGGTCGGGCGTCTCGCTCGCGATGATGGACGTCAGGTATTGGCTTTCGAGCGTCACGCTGCGCTCTCCACGCAATAGCTTGGCCCTCCACTCAGGGTCGGACAATCGGGCCTCTCTGAGGTTCTTCGCCTGCCTGATGGTCTCGGCATCGAACGCCTTGCCGGTCCTCTGATCGATCCCGCCCATGGCCTCACGGACAGCCGCCTCGCTCCACCCGCGCGCCCGCAAGTCCTTCGCGGCTTCGGCCATATCGCGCAACGGCAGCGAGCCCGGCACACCATCGACAAAATCGCGCGGCACCTCACCAGCCAATGCGAGTTCCACCCTGTTGGCCGGGTCAGACACCGACTCGTTCAGCCGCCGAAACTCTTTCGTTGCCTCGATATCGCCGCCCATCACCCTGGCGCCGAAGTCGCGATCTTTCATCACTTCGTTAAGCCGCCGGGCATCGTTCACCACCGGCACAGCGGACGCCGGAGGCTTGTTGGCCTCCATATACTTGGCGTGCATGGCCGCCAGCGCCTCGGTGGCCTGCTTTGGCGTCAGCCGCAGCGTCGGGTCGCTCGGCACCGGACTCGGCTCGACGTGTACGATCATGATGCCCTCCGGTAGGGGTTTGCCTTTTCGAGCGTGTAAATCTCACCCTCGATGAGGCGCAGCGCATCACCCTCGTCCTGGTAGTAGGGATTGCGCCTGTTCTTGACCTGCCGCGCTTCGATCTCGGACTTCTTGGCCTTCAACTCGGCAATGCGCGCCTCGATGGCAGCCGGGTCGGTCGGAAGCAGGCGAAGGCGATCGTTGGCCTGACGCTGCAGCTCGCGGGCAAGGTTCTCGATCTTCACCTTGCGAAGCCGCTCAGCCTCGGTGTCAACCAACTGTTCGGCCTTCGCCAAGAATTCCGGCGCGATATTGTTCGTCATGCCCTCGCTCCCTGATCGAAGTCGAGTTCAGCCTGCTTTCGCAGCGCCAGCACCTCGGCAACCCTCTCGTCGGACACGTCCCCCAGGTGACCGCGAACGTGGTCCGCGTCGAGCGGGCGGCCAGCCTTCCACGTATCGCTATCGGCAAGCAGAACCGACCGATCCCTCCGGTAGCGGCCATGCGTGTGGATCAATTTCTCAAGATCAGCTCGACGCTGTTCGAATGCGCGGTTGACATCCTGCGGTGACGCATGCGCCGGTAATCCAAGCTTCTGGCGCATCCCGGCCTGCCGCTCCCGCTCCTCATCGGCCACGCGAGCCTGCGTCGCCCGGTTCCGGGCCCTTGCGTCCTGCAGCCGCGTTTGCTCAAGCGCATCCTCGTTGCGCGCTTCAGCCAAATAATCCAGCTCCGTCTTCATGCCGATTCGTCCTTCTGTTCGACTTCCGCCAGCATCTTGACCCCGAGCGCCCGGAGTACGTTTTGCTTTGCCTCAACGTCGGCCAGCGCTGCAGCGAGCCGCGTCTCCTGCTCCGCCACGGCCGCCTCACGGGCAGTAACCGCCGCCTCCGCCTGGGCGACGGCAACCTCGCGCGACTTGATCGAAGCGACCGTAGTCGCGTGCTCACGCTTCAAGGTATGAATCTCGCCGATCGCCGCGCGGAGCTCCGCAAGCGCCTGCTCGCGCCCCTCATCGCCAAGCGCCTCGATGATTCCCAGCGCCACATCGAGATCGCCTGGCCCACACCCGCGAAGCTGTTCGAAATCATGCCGACACCATCGCCGTCGCGTACGTGATGCTCTCAGCCGCAACCAGGTGCTCAACCTGCATCGCCAGATGCACACAGCGCCGCAACTCCGCACTCAGCGATTGCCCCCGCAACTCAGCTTTTGACCGCAGCCAACGCGCCTGCTGTACCGGCAGATTCCCCTGCACCGCCTCTAACTATTCAGTAGCCATGTGATACCTCGCCATGATTGGTGGCAAAGCATCAACACGTAAAACAATGCTCTGCAACGCACCGAGGCGCTATATCAACATGAATATAACGAGGTTTCCGCCGAGTTTAGACCGGCTGGCCGGCCCTATCGCCAAACCGCCCCAAAAACCCACCGCATTTGGCCGCCCATGCGCTATTCCGGGCCGCCCGCTACCCAGCACGCCCAAATCACCCTCGGCCTTCCTACGAAGACGGCGAGGCATTCACACGCATGTGTCATGAGAGTTTTGGAACAGGGCCGTCCAAAATTTTTGAGCACCCCGACAACTCACCAAACCGCAGACACCGATCCATGTCTGCATCACCGGTGCGCGGACGCGCCGTGTAATGGTACCGGCAATTGTCTCGCTCTATCGTATGCAGCTAATGGTTGCAGAGAGCTGGAGAAAGGACCGCGAATAAAATCAACTCGGTAGCGATTCCGGCAGCCGCGCCGGCGCCCCCCATACCCCCGTATGCCCCCGGTCGATCAGGGCGGGCCTGCCAAAACACGAGCCGATCTGACTGACGAACTGCTGACGTGGGGCAACGAGGCAGGCACGAAATCCTACGAAATGCGGTATTCAGCCATCGACATAAACGGTTTTGGCATCCGTCAAGGCAATCCAAGTCGAGCTACGGACGTGCGGCCATAAAGGTTAGCCGGCAAGCAGGACAGCCGAGTTCCTATTGCCACATACGGCCAGCACTCAGCAGGAAGGTATGGCGTAGTGGCAGTCGGCGGGTTGGCAGCTCACGCACTCTGTGCTGCAGTGGTGCTGCTGATGGTCCCTACCCGAGATATAGATAGTAGTAGGCATTTCACCTACTGGGGGCTTGGTCATTTCACCTACTGGGAAAGGTATGGCTCCAGTGGGTGTTTTGACTACTGGTGAGTGGGTCAAACGACTACTGGCTTCTAAATTCCTGGCCGCACGTATACCTGCAATCTTGGTCGTTGCCTGACAGTGCACCACGGCTCTTGGGGCTTGGCATCGCGTGCGGCTTTGGCGATGGCTTTTGCTTCCTTCATGGATTGGATGCGGCGCCACTCGTGTGAACCGTCGCCCATCACGGCGTGCACGCCTTCTGAGGGGCGATAGGTCAGGCGATACCTGTTGGGCGTTTTCTCATTGGCGAGACCAGAAAACCCACGTTCGGTTACCCTGATAAAGCCAAGTGCTTCGCATTCGCGGATCGCTGGACCGATTTGCTTGCGGCCGATCCCGTATCTGATGAATTGCTCGTAGGTGACGATTAGCTTGCCGTTGTCGTTGCCGGCATGGTGTCCCAGCTCTGCTTCGAGGCGCGCGAGCACCTGATGTGCGGCTCGGCTCAATACTCGAAAGGCTGGCGATTCCAGCATCTCAACTAAGCGGCCGACGAATTGGCCGCTAAATTTGGCATCACGGCCATATTTTTTACGACCGGCTTTGCTCATGTGGCCTCGAGGATGGCGCGGCTTAGCCATCGGCTGCGGCGGCCGCAGTCATTGCATTGGATACGTCCCGCGTGCGGTCCTTTGCCTTCCCGGACGGTGGCGCTCGTGGATCCGCACCGGCATGGTCTGAACACGCCATCGGCTGCATTGCAGGTGACTTGGTCGCCGATGCGCAGTGACATCCGCGAAGTCACGTGATGTCCGCGTGACTCTGCGTGACATGTAGCTTGGGGCTTCTGCGCTGGCACCAATGGCGCCGCAGCGTTGCGCAGGCGGAAGTGCGGCACGTATTCCGACGAGGCCTTCCACTCCCGCCAGAAGTCGCCGCATGTGCGGGTCATGGCGGCGCCTCCGCGGCGACCTCACGATTGTCTGATTGCTTGACCCGCCAGCCGGCCGCTCCGGTGACAGGCTTGTCTTGATGGAGCTTGAAGCGGTCTATCTGCTCAACGTAATCACGCGCGCTGTCATACAGGGGGTCGGGATCCTCATCGCCCTCCTTGGCTTCCGGCCAATCAATGTCTCCAGGAGCATTTTCGGCCAGTTCGGAGGCTATTATAGCTAGCAATGAGGCGGCTTTTTCGGTGTTTTCCTCAAGTTCGTCTTCGAGTCCGGCAGCGATTTCCTCAAGTTCTGAGTTGTGGCGTTCAAGGATTGGCGACACCTCGTCGTTGCAGCGGGTGATGAATGGCGCGATCTCGTCACTGCAGGCTTCGATAAGCGGCTCGACCTCATTGTTGCAGTCTCTGACGATCGAATTCATTCCCTCGTGATAACGGCCGACGATCTCGAGCCGCTCAGCGCGGATAGCCTCAAGCTCGCTCTGGTGGCGCTCGAGTACAGCGCAGCGCGCTACATCGAGCATCTGTCGTATTTCTTCAGCCTTCTCCTCCACTCTGGTGCGGATTTCGCCGTCCCAATACCGCCTGATTTCGCGGACAAGGATTTGGCGCAATGAGCCAGGATGCAGCGCCTCAAGCGCGTCCAACTCTGTGGCGCCTTCGCCGAAACGTTCCTCGAATTGGCTTTTGCCTTTGGCCGTTTCTTTGATGGGGATCCGTGGCAGCCGATATTCGACGCATTGCTCCTGCGTTAAGGCCACAGGTCTCACCTGAACGTCGAGGTCGAGGTTATCCCGCCTGACCAGGAACTCGATCTTACGCGCCACCGCGATCGGCATGTTACGGCCGGCGGGATCAAAGTCGCTCACGTAGAGAATGCGAACGGCCTTACCGCTGTTCTTGGCCCGCTGGACGAACTGGTAGCAGTGCGTGAGCGACATTTCACCGGCGCCCATGACGACATTGAGCCGGTATTCCCGCGCCAGGTCCTCCAGGATGTCAGCGACCGTCGTCTTCTCAGCCCATATTTCCAGGTGGTAGCGTTGGTCGACGACGGGCGGGTCAAGCGTGTATTCCGGCGGTTCCGGAAGCTCGTCAGACACCGGTGTAAACGATGGCGGATCGAAGCGTATCGGAGAGTCGACCTCGGAAATCCCTGGCTCAAAGGATGCTGACGGAGTTTCAACGACCCCAGGCTCTTCAACGTCCAGTTCTGCGTCCTGATGAAAATTGTACAATCGTATGATCGGGTCATCGATACGGCGGTCGACAAAACCATCGATCGGCACGAGACCAAGGAGGCGAGCGTCGCGAGACGCTATCGCAAGGTTGGACCAGCAATTGCCAGTGTTAATGTAAGGCTGGCCGTTGACGTCAAGGATCGGCGTCGCTGCCGAAACAAGCAGATAGTGGATTCGTCTGACATGCACGCCATTGCCGAATCCGCACTCGCGCCACAGCTTTGCAAACCATTCGGCCCAAGCACGCCGGCTCGGCATATTTGCGTAAAACGGGTCATTCGTAGCCGTGATGATTAGCGTCGTGACAGGTCTACCCAGCTCGGCGGCGAGCGCTTTAAGCCCCTCGTAATCGAGGCAGTTACTCATGGCGACACCGCCAGCCTGCAGGGGCTACTCGGGGCGCTGATTTCAACGATTGCGAGTTCGCTTTCTAAGCGGCTCTCAAGCTCTTGACGGACATTGCCGAACAACAGCTCCCATTCGTACCCTGAGAGCGGCGGCATGCGCCCATCGCGTTGCAGTGCTTCAATCACCAATTTAATTGCGAGGTCGCCAAATCCGTCGAGATTAGCGAGTGCTTGTTCTAAATCGTCTATGCGTTCTTCAAGGCCATCAGTCGCCGCTATCGCTGCTTCGGCATTCTTTGTGGCCCGCTCCGCAAGAGCGAGTGCTTTTGCAAGCTCCTTTTCCAGCGGGGTGATTCGATCTGTCGGCGGTGCAGGTGGCTTTGGACGCTTAGCCATTGATGCGCGTTCCCTGTGATGAGGGCCCGCGCTCGGGTCTTGCTAACCGGAATCCGGGAGGCTAAATCTGTCGGCGCTTGAACAGACAGACATGGCCTGCCACAGCCCCGTGCAAGATTGTCCCTTGCGCGGGCTGTTGGTTTCTAGGCGGCGGTTCGATTGTTGCGACGTGAACGGACCGGCTGTTGCTCTTGCGATTTCAGCCAGGCAATTACAGAGTCGCGGGCATAAAGAATTGTGTCGCCGCAGCTTGTCCATGGCGGACCTGT
>Ga0209465_10000361_pt1 | contig 21697 bp, 15 predicted proteins | sample PanSoiPlot1MoBio_FD_188321 | JGI IMG/M metagenome (GOLD analysis project Ga0209465, IMG submission 188321) | Tropical forest soil microbial communities from Panama analyzed to predict greenhouse gas emissions - Panama Soil Plot 1 MoBio (SPAdes)... | ecosystem: Environmental > Terrestrial > Soil...
GCTGGTCGCCGGGCGTCTCGTACCGGGGACACGGCTCATTGCCTATGGCCACGGGGACTGGAACGACTCGCTCCAGCCGGTGGACCAGGCCTTGGCCGCACGGCTGTGCAGTGCCTGGACTGTCACCCTGCACTACCAGACGCTCGCGACCCTGGCCGAGGCGTTGCGCCATGTGGGCCGCCGCGCGCTCGCCGCCACGGTCGGCGCCGCGCTCGAAGGCGTCCACGCCGACTTCCAGCGATTGCTCATCGTCGACGGTGTCGTCATGGGACTCGCGCACTTCCGCGACGACGGCCGCATCGACCCGTGGCTGCATCCCGACGACGGCGAGACCGGCATCCATCAAAGCCTGCTGCCGATGGTCCACGGGATCCTCGCCCATCTCTTCACGCGCGAGCAGGCCCTGCGACACGTCGCGGAGATCCATCGCCGTTTGCTCGCTGCCGACGGCGCCCGGCTTTTCGATCGACCGCTGCCGTACCATGGCGGCCTGCAACGGCGCTTTCAACGTGCGGAGTCGAGCCCGTTCTTCGGCCGCGAAATCGGCCTGCTCTACACGCACGCTCACCTGCGGTATGCGGAGGCGATGGCGCATCTCGGCGACGCCGACGCTTTCTTCCAGGCGCTTCGCCAGGCGAACCCGGTGGGGCTACGCGAAGCGGTGCCCAGCGCGCGCTTGCGCCAGGCCAATTGCTACACGTCGAGCTCGGACGCGGAGTTCGCAGATCGTTACGACGCCTCCGCGCGCTACGACGCGGTGCGGACGGGGGCCGTGGGCGTGGAGGGCGGCTGGCGTGTCTACTCGAGCGGCGCGGGCATCACCGTGCGGCTCGTGCGCGAGCGCCTTCTCGGCCTGCGCCGACGCCGCTCCTCGATCGGCATCGACCCCGTGCTCCCGCGTGCCCTCGATGGGCTCACCGCGCGTGTCGAGATCGCCGGTCGCCCCGTCGAGCTCCGCTACCGGGTGGGCCCGCGCGGGCACGGACCGCAGTCGCTCTCGTGCAACGGCGCTCCTCTGCCGTTCGCGCGCGAGCCGAACCCCTATCGCGAGGGCGGTGCCGTAGTCTCCATCGACACGCTCCGCCAACAGCTGCGTGACGGCGCCAACCAGCTACTCGTCACGCTTCCCTGAACGTCCCGTGCCCGTGGAAATTCTCGACGACTTCCGCGACGTCTCCGGCTGGAGCGCCGTCGTCTCCGGGCAGGCTCAGCTGGCGCTCCATCGCGATACCGGACCCGGGGGCGGCGCGCTCCGACTCGACTATGACTTCAAGGGCAGGGGTGGCTTCGTCGTTGCCCGCAAGCTCTTCGCCCACCGGATGCCGGAGTCCTGGGCGATCGACGTGCAGATTCGCGGCGCGGCGCCCGCGAACAAGCTCGAGATCAAGCTCCTCGATCCCAACGGCCGGGACGTCTGGTGGTGGCACCGCGACGCCTTTGAGTTTCCGGACGGGTGGCAGCCGCTCCACATCCGGAGCTCGGAGGTCTCGTTCGCTTGGGGACCGGCGGGTGGCGGCGCCATGAGCGCGCTCGGCGCGATCGAGATCGCCATCGCCGCCGGACCCGGCGGCCGCGGCACGGTCTCGTTCGCCGACCTGCGATTCGAGGATCGCTCGCTGAGTGGTCCGCCGCGCGTGGAGGCGTCGAGCGCCGCGCCTGGTCACGAGCCAGCCCGGGTCATCGAAGCGTCGCCGGCCTCGGGCTGGCGGAGCGCGTCCGCCGCGACACCGCAGTGGATCGCCCTCGACTTCGGCCGTGAGCACGAGTACGGCGGGCTCGTCATCGACTGGGAGCCCCAGCGCGAGGCGCGCGTCTTCGATGTGCAGGGCTCCGCCGACGGGGCACGCTGGACGAACCTCTGGTCAGCCCGCCAGGCCGAGGGCGAGCGCAGCTACGTCTACGTGGCAGGCGGGGCCCGGTCGCGCTACCTGCGCCTGCAGCTGCGGGAAGCGGCTACGGGCGCGGATGCCTTCGGCATCCGCAGGCTCGACGTGTGCCCTTTCAGCTTCGGGCGCTCGCTGGCTGACTTCTTCCACGCCGTCGCCGCGGCCGAGCCACGCGGTCACTCTCCGCGCTGGCTGCACCGCGAACAGTCGTACTGGACGCCGGTCGGCGTGGCCGGCGCCTCGAGCGCGGCCCTGCTCAACGAGGACGGCATGGTCGAGCCCGATCGGGGCTCGTGCTCGCTCGAGCCGTTCCTCTACACCGACGGTACGCTGGCCACGTGGGCGGACGTCGACCTCACGATCTCGCTGGCCCAGGACTACTTGCCGATCCCCTCGTCGACGTGGCGCCATCGCAACCTTGTCCTCACCATCACGGCGTTCGCCGGCGTAGACGTCGATGGTCCCGCCGCCCGCATCTGCTACCGCGTGGAGAATCACGACACCACACCCCGGCGCGTGCGGCTCTACGTCGCGCTGCGACCCTTCCAGGTGACGCCTCCGTGGCAGTCGTTCGGGGGGCTCGGCGGACCCGCCTCCGTGCGCTCACTCGCTTGGCGCGACGGCAGGGTCGTGGTGAACGGGCGCCTGCGCATCGTGCCGCTCACCAGCCCGTCCGGTTTCGGCGCGGCGGCGTTCGAGCAGGGAGGCGCGCTGCGCCATCTGACCCACGGCGAGCTACCGCCGCGGACGGAAATCGAGGACGCGTTCGGCTACGCCTCCGGCGCGCTGGCGTGGGATCTCGAGCTTCCGCCCGGCGGCGCGGAGGAGGTCCGCGTCGCCGTGCCCTTCGCTGATCGTCCGCCGCTCGGGCCGGTCGCTCTTGGCGAGACGCGTGAGGCGCCCATGGCCACGCTGAACGACGTTGCCCACTATTGGGTGCGCAAGCTCGGCGCGGTGGGTGTTCGCCTGCCTCCGAGCGCGGCCGCGTGCGTACATGCGATGCGCACGGCAACCGCACATATCCTGATCAACCGCGACGGCCCGGCGCTCCAGCCCGGCCCGCGTCGTTACACGAGGTCGTGGATCCGCGATGGTGCCACGATGTCGGCCGCGCTCCTCCGGATGGGCTGCGCCGAGGAGGTGCGCGACTTCCTGGAATGGTATGCGCCGCATCAGGCCGCCGATGGCAACGTGCCGTGCGTGGTCGACCGTTCGGGCATCGACTGGCTGCCCGAGCACGACAGTCACAGCCAGCTCATCTTCACGCTGGCCGAGTACTTCCGCCTCACGGGCGATCGCGAGGTCGCCGCGCACCAGTGGCCGGCCGCTCGGCGCGCTGTCTCGTATCTGGAGGGCCTGCGCGCCCAGCGCCTGGGGCCAGCGTTTCGGGAGCCCGATCAGCGCGCGTGCTTCGGTATCCTGCCGGAGTCGGCAAGCCACGAAGGGTACCTCGCACAGCCGGTGCACGCGTACTGGGATGACTTCTGGGCGCTGCGCGGGCTCGGCGACGCGGTGGAGCTGGCGCGTGCGCTCGGCAACAGCGCCGACGCCGAGCGCATCGAGGCGCTGCGCCAGGCGCTCTCCCGGAGCCTCTACGAGTCGATCGAGACGACGATCGCCTCCCGCGGGCTGTCCTATATCCCCGGCTCGGTGGAGTGGGCCGACTTCGATCCTGCCGCGACCGCCACCGCGATCACCACGACGGACGCGCCGCAGCGGCTCCCGGCGGCCGCCCTCGCCTGGACCTTCGACGAGTATCTGCGCGGCCTCCGCCGGCGACGCCGCGGCGAGATCGACTGGAACAACTACTCCGCGTACGAGCTTCGCATCCTCGGCGCTCTGATTCAGCTCGGCCGTCGCGAGGACGCGCACGAGGTGCTCGCCTTTTTCCTCGGCGATCGCCGGCCGCCGGCCTGGAACGAGTGGCCCGAGATCTCGTGGCGCAACCCGCGCAGCCCCGGGCACCTGGGCGACCTGCCGCACGCCTGGATCGGCGCGGAGTTCGTGCTCGCGATGCTCAGCCTGTTCGCCTATGAGCGGTCGGCCGATCACGCGCTGGTCCTGGCGGCCGGCATTTCCCACGCATGGCTGGACGGCGGCGAGGTCGGCATCGATGATCTTCCGACCTGGTGGGGCCGGCTTCGCTACACGCTGCGGCGACGCGGCGAAGCCGCCATTGAGCTCGACCTCGCGCCGGGGCTTCACCCGCCTCCCGGCGGCATCGTGATCCGCCCGCCACTTTCACGCCCGCTGGTCGCCGTCGAGGTGGAGGGCGACGCGACCCTGGACTTCGATGCCGAGAGCGTCACCCTCCGGCACTCACCGGCGCGCGTCGTGATGCGGTTCTGACTCGCCGTTACTTTGTGCCCGAGCGGCGCGCCCGCTCGGCCGCCTCACGCTCTCGCTGTTGGGCATCCCTCTCGCGCGCGGCCTGCTCCCGCTGCCAGCGGGCCTGGAGACGATCGGCGGCCTCGTTCACGGCCCCCTCGATCCGCGCGGCCTTCTCGAGCGCGTCCACGGCAGGCGCGGTCGCGGTCGCCCCGGCCGCCCTTGTCAGATTCGCGTTGATGCTCTCGACGTTCTTCTGAGCGTCGGCCATTGCCTCGCGGAGTCGTTTGCGCTCGGGGCCCTCCGCGCCCCAATCGCTCAGCGCAGCGTCCAGGTACTTGCTCGACTCCTTCGACAGGTCGGCCATGGCGCTCGGGTCATTCGCCGCCTTGTCGGCGGCGTCGGCCAGGACCTTTCCCATCCTGTCGCCCTTGAGCGAATTGCGGAGCGCGGCGACCTTGTCTTGTGTGATCTTCTCCGCGCGCTGCTGCGGGTCGGCGATGCCGCGTTCCCTCGCCTCGATCTCCTGGATCCGCTTCTCGTTGGTCTTGAGCGCGCTCTCGTAGTTGCTGCGGATCGCATCCAGCTCGTCGGACACGGCATCGGAGAGGCCGACCAGCGGCAGCACAAGGCTTCCCGCCAAGATGAGGAGACCACATCGCACGCGCTCGCCCGGACGCATCACGGCCTCAGTGGATGTTCTGGATCTTGTTCTGAATGGTATCGAGCCGACCGGACAGCTCCTTGAGCTGGCCCGACAGCCCCTCGGAGAGCTGGCGCAGGGTCTCGTCGAGCTTCGCCGAGCTCGCGGTGAGCTCCTGGGTGGCCGTGGTCATCCGCCGGATCCCGGCCGCGTTCTCTTGAGCGACCTCCTGGTTGAGCCAGCCGAGCTGCGCCGTCTGCAGCATGAACTTGCGGACCGACGCCAGATCTTCGGCGAGCGCGCGCACATCGGCCGCGGCCTTGTCCGTGTCCTGCCTCGTCGTGGCGAGCTCACGCTGCAGCACGTCCAGCTTCTCCTCGAGTCGCCTCAGCTCGATCGAGAGGGAGGCCACGGACGTCCGCTGCATCTGTTGCTGCTGCAGCGAGCTCAGGGTGACGGCCTCGGGCGCCTTGGGAATGTCGGCCCGATAGACGAACGTCACCACGGGCGGTACCGATGCTGAGTTCGTCTCGCCCTCCGGTGAGGTGACGTGCTGGGCCCACGCATCGGCAGGGCTATCGCCGGGCAAGGCGACGAGATGCCCGTCCTTCGTGTCGAGGAAGGCCAGCGCCCCTACCTTGCCCGACTGGCGTATCGCGGCCTGGATGGCGTCGCTGCGCGTGGCCAGCGACCGCTCCCGGTCCTTGATCGCGTCCGCCTGGGTGGCCGGTACCAGAGAGTGGTCGGTGGCGCAGCCGGTCACGAAGAGCAGCGCGCTGATCACGCAAATACCCGAAAGGACGGTCCGGGCGGCTCTCCTCCGAGTGCGTCCGAGCGTCGCGTCCCGTAAAATCAACACGTGAGGGCTCTCCATGGCTCATTATTACAGAATGGCTCGTGCGCAGGCGCGCGATGACTCGCCGCGAAGCTGCGACAAGGTCCGCCTGACGCTGCGCCGTCGTCGCCCCGGCGACCGCCGCTCATTGTCGTCGATGGCGGCCACCATGGAGTGCCCGCCAGGGCATCGTGGATAGATACCCGGACAAGTCCTCGAGGCCCGCCCTGTGGCGAACGCTTCCGCGGGCCTGGCGCATGATCAGGCCGTATTGGACCTCCGAGGACCGATGGGCGGCCATCGCGCTATTGCTCGGGGTCGTCCTTCTGACGCTCGGTATGGTCTACCTCACCGTGCTCCTGAATAAGTGGAACAACACCTTCTACACCGCGCTCCAGGACAAGAACATGGTCGCCTTCCGCGGCCAGCTCTTCCGCGTGACGTATTTGATCACGATCTTCATCTTCCTCGCGGTGTACCAAGTCTATCTGAACCAGATGCTCGAGATCCGGTGGCGCCGCTGGCTGACCGATCGGTACCTCGGCGCCTGGCTGTCCGATGGCGCGTACTATCGCATGCAACTGCAGGACGGCGAGGCAGATAACCCCGACCAGCGCATCGCGGAAGACGTGCAGCTGCTCGCCTCCCACACCCTCGGTCTCTTCACGGGCGGCCTGCGGGCGGTCGTCACCCTGGTGACCTTCGTCGCGATCCTCTGGGGGCTGTCAGGATCGTTCTCCTTCACCGTCGCCGGCCACGTCCTGCGGCTGCCGGGGTACATGGTCTGGGTCGCCGTCCTCTACGCGATGTTCGGCACGTGGGTGACCGACTGGCTTGGCCGCCCCCTGGTTCGGCTGAACTACGATCGCCAGCGATACGAAGCCGACTTCCGCTTCAGCCTCGTTCGTTTCCGGGAGAACACCGAGGGCGTGGCCCTCTACCACGGCGAGGCCGACGAGTTCCGGGGGTTTCGTGCCCGGTTCGAAAGCGTCGTGCGCAACTGGTGGGGCATCATGGTCCGCCAGAAGCGCATGACGTATTTCACGTCCGGCTACGGGCTCGGCGCTTGGATCGTTCCCTCGATCGTGGCGGCGCCCCGCTACTTCCGCGGCGAGCTCGGGCTCGGCGGGCTCATGCAGACGGCCCAGGCCTTCCAGCAGGTGCAGGACGCCCTGAGCTTCTTCGTGCAGTCCTACAAGGAGATCGCGGCGTGGTGCGCCGTGATCGAACGACTTGCCGGGTTCGAGCGCCATCTCGAGGCAGTGCACCAACAGGCGGCCACCGGCCTGCGGCGCGTCGACGGGCGCCCCGGACAGCTGAGCCTGGCCAACGTCGATCTCTATCGGCCCGGCGGCCAGCCCCTCATCGCGAACATCAACTTCTCGATGAAGCGTGGCGACTCGGTCCTCCTCACCGGCGCGTCGGGCTCCGGCAAGAGCACGCTCATTCGGGCCATCGCCGGCATCTGGCCTTTCGGGCGCGGCGAGATCCGCGTCGCGCGTGACGCGAGAATTCTGTTTCTGCCCCAGCGGCCGTACCTCCCGATCGGCAAGCTCCGTGACGTGGTCAGCTATCCGATGCCGGCCGATGGTGTGGCCGACGGCACGCTGCGCGAGGCGCTCGAGGCGGTGGGGCTGCCGCAGTTCGCGGGGCGGCTCGACGAGGAGGCGCACTGGCAGCTTCAGCTCTCGCCCGGGGAGCAACAGCGCATCGCCTTCGCCCGGGCCCTGGTGCAGAAGCCCGACTGGCTCTTTCTCGACGAGGCGACGTCGGCGGTGGACGAGTCGACGGAGTCGCGCCTCTACGCCCTGATTCGCGAGCGGCTTCCCGAAACGACGGTGTTCAGCATCGGCCATCGCGCAACGCTACGGCCCTTCCACACGCGCCGGCTCATGGTGCAGCCGACGGGAAGCACCGCCGCCTCCGTGGTGGAGCTGCCCGCCACCCGCGACATCACGTCGGAGTACGACGAGCTCATGCGCGACAATCGAGAGCACGGGATCCCCGAACGATGATGGTGCGTCCGATCGGTCTCGTGTTCATGCTGTGCGCCCTGACCGGCTTTACTCCCGTTCCGTACGGATCGAAGATCCTGTTTGCCGGTGGTACCGACGTGCCGCGACCGGTGCAGGAGCGGGCCTGGCGGGTGATCGAGACTCATTGCAACTACCAGCGGTACGAGCTCGAGCAACGCTCGTTCTGGGCCTACGATACGCACGCGACGAAGATCGACGGGGCCGTCGCCTACTCGATCAAGATCATCTCGGAGCTCGCGTGGCGGAAGAGTGAGCCTCCGTCGTTTATCGAGATGACGATCGTGGGCGACGATGGCATGCGGCTCACCGCGCTGAAGTCGACGTTCGTCGGCTGTGCCGCCTAGCTCCGCGCCGTCCGACCGCCGATACTCAGGTCAGACGATTCAGTCGAAAGCCCTTCGGGCGGCGAGCTATCGCTCGATGTCTCGGTCAGAACTTCGTGGCCCTTGTTGAGATGCGCCCCAGAGCAGCCACCAGGTCCCCCTCTGGCCATGGCGCGCCGGGCACCGCGCCGCCGATCCACTAGGGGGAGGCCAGTCCCTCTGCGCCGCCGCGCGCGGCCCTATCGGCAGCGAGCGTCTTCAGGGAGTCCTGCTCGAGCGCGAGCACGTGCTTGGCGATGACCCGATAGGTCCATTGGCCGGGAGCAGTCTCGGCATTGAACTGCTCGTCGGTGAGTCCAACCAATGACCCGACGAGCCGCGCGCGCTCCGCCAGCCACTCGGCGATCAGCCGCTGCATCGGGGACGCGGTGATCCGGGACTCATAGCGTCCTTCGAGCACCTGGCCCGTGTGGATCTTTTCGTGATCGATGTCGTTGGTGATCAGCGTCCAGAGATCCTTGCCCTGGGCGCACGCGTGCGACGAAGACAGGGGGAGCTCCCGGTCAGACGCTTCGAGCAAGGCATCGATCGTCGCGATCGTCTGCTCGAGCAATTCGCGCACTGCTCCACGCACGGTCGCTGCCATGGGAGCCTCCCATACGTGGCCGCCTCGCTCCCACAAGGACCATTCCCCGCAGATGTCAGAGCGAGCGAGGACCGATCACTGCTCGAGCGTGAGTCGAATGCCCGAGGCGGCCAGCTTGAACTTGACGCCACCGTTCGAGGTGGTCATCTCCACCACCACGCCGTTTTGGTTCTTCATGACTACCGCTTCGCCGCCGCCGAACACCGTCCATCCCGCGCCTCCGGCGATGTAGGTGCCGGAGAAGTCCTCGAGCTTCTTAAGGGCCACCACGGTGCCCTTCGCGGTGCCCCACGTAAAGCCCGCTTCACCGAGCGACAGTCCCCAGATCTTGACGGGGTATCTCCGTCCCAGATAGGTCAATGTCCCCGAGCCCCAGCTGAATCCGATCCCAGCGGCCACGGAACCCTGCGACAGCTCCAGCGTGGCCGCGGGCATCCAGTCCTGTGCTGCGGCCGGGCCGATTATCGAGAGCAGACCTCCCAGCACCAGCGCGATCAGCAGCTGACGCATGATCATCTCCTCCTTCTCCTCGGATCACCCCCACGACCTCTCTGACCCGGGCAATCTGACGTGTTTCCCATCGATCGTCAACTCCGATTCTTCTTCCAGGCTCTCTGCGAGTTCCGCGAGCGCCACCGGGACGGGCGTGGCATCCCCTTGACGAGACGCTTACGCTGTGAATAGTCGAGGGTCTACGGCGAGTGCTGCCGCCCCTTGGATGTCGCGCCCATGGCTTCCGTGGTGGAGATGCTGCTCACGCGAAGGGCATTACTGGCAATTCTGCTGCTGCTCGTCGCTCCGGTGGCGCAAGCTCAGTCCCCACCCTCTGGACTATCCGCGGCCCCCGGAGGCGAAGCGGAGCGGGGAGCGTTTCCGCCGTCGGCGGTGACGATGCAGGACAAGCTCGACTGGCTCACGCTCGAAGCCGACGCGGCGACGCAGGCCGCCGAGGCGGAAGCCGACAAGCCGCTCGCCCAGCAACGCGCCGCCCGCTATCGCACGGTGCTCGAGCGAGGCAGGCAGCTTACCCGGCTCATCAACACGCTCGATGGCAGATTCCCGAGGCTCGAGGCCCAGGTGAACGACATGATGAGCGCGGCGGCGGCAGGCCTGGAACGGATCGCCAACGGTAAATTGAAGATCGGGATGAGCACCGACCAAGTCCTCGCGATCCGCGGCGAGCCCTCGAGCATTTCGGAGGCGACAACGAGCGGCGGAGTACGACAGCAATGGCGGTACGGTCCGACCGTGCTCGTATTCGAAAACGGAACACTCCTCGAGATCCACCAGACGTTGAAGGATGAATAGGCATTCTGAGAATGTCTTTCCCGATGTCGGGCAGAACGCCGGGCGCCTCTGCGTCGGCCTTTTTAGCGGCGCCATTCACCTAGTCGTGCGAAAATTCCGGAGCGGGATTCGCCCTCTATGAGCGTCCCTATTCTCCACGACCCCAGAGCCCTGCGTACGATCGTTCTGGTGGTCTTGCTCCTCGTGACCGCCTCCGCGGGGGCAGCGGCGCAGGAGGTGAAGCTCCCCATGGCTCGTTCGGCCGACGAAGCGCCTGCCGGCGACGCGCAGGTCGAGCGGGAGACCGCGAGCGCGCGTGCGCCGGACCTCGATCCATTCGTCCGGGAGCTCCAGGAGCGTACCTTCCGATTCTTCTGGGAGACGGCCAATTCCGAGAACGGCCTGATTCCAGATCGGTATCCGACCTCGTCATACTCCAGCATCGCCGCGGTCGGGTTCGGCCTCACCACCTATGCGATCGGCGTCGAGCGCGGCTACATCACCCGCGCGCAGGCACAGCAGCGCGTCCTCGCGACGCTGCGATTTCTCGCCAGGGCGCCGCAGAATGGCAACGCGCGAGGAGCCGCCGGTTACCGCGGCTTCTTCTATCACTTTCTCGATATGAAGACGGGCGAGCGCTTCAAGGACAGCGAGCTCTCGACGGTCGACACGGCGATCCTGCTCGCCGGCGCGCTGTTCTGCCAGTCGTACTTCGCCGGGCCGGCCCCGGAGGACGTGGAGATTCGTGCTCTCGCGGAGGAGATCTACCGGCGCGCGGACTGGCAGTGGGCACAGCGCCAGGGCCCCGCCATCAGTCTGGGGTGGTCACCGGAAGAAGGCTTCTTGAGGTACGACTGGCGAGGGTACAACGAGGCCATGCTCGTGTATCTCCTGGCCCTCGGCTCTCCCACCTTTCCCGTGGGGCCGGACGCATGGACGGAGTGGACGAGCACGTACGACGCGCAGTGGGGCACGGTCTTCGGTCAGGAGCTCCTGACCTGTCCGGCGATGTTCGGCCACCAGTACACGCACGTATGGACGGATCTGCGCGACATCCGTGATGCCTATATGAAGCGGCGCGGCCTCGATTACTTCGAGAACAGCCGGCGCGCGGTCTACGCGCAGCGGGCCTACGCCATTGCCAACCCACGTGGCTGCCGCGACTACGGCGCGACGGTCTGGGGGATCACGGCGAGCGACGGACCGGCAGACGTCGAGATCGTGAACGCCAGTGGGCGCCGGCTGTTTCGTACGTACAGCGCGCGGGGCATCGACGCCACCGGCAGGTCCGACGACTGCACCCTGGCCCCCACCGCCGTCGTCGCGTCCATGCCGTTCGCTCCCGAGCTGGTCATTCCGGCCACGCTGGAGATGCATCGCCGGTACGGCCAGTACATCTACTCGACGTACGGCTTTCTGGACTCGTTCAACCGGACTTTCCTCTTCGATGTCCCGGTCCGGCACGGGCGGCACATTCCCGGATTTGGTTGGGTCGCCGGTGACTACCTCGGCATCGCTCAGGGAGCGATGCTCACCATGATCGAGAACTACCGAAGTGCGCTGATCTGGCGCGTGATGCGCACGAACCCGTACCTTCGTCGCGGCCTCGAGCAGGCCGGCTTCTCGGGTGGTTGGCTCGGCGGCCCGCGCTCCTGATTCGCGGGCTGCTCTGCCGCGGGTCGCCGTCCTCTGTCTCTTCGCATCGCTCTCGGTTGCCGCGCTTGCCGCAGGCTGCGGCTCCTCGTCCTCCCGCGAGATCGTGCTGCGCTTCTGGGCCATGGGTCGCGAGGGCGAGGTGGTGGCGCAGCTGCTCCCCGAGTTCGAGAAGAGCCATCCCGGCATCCGCGTCAAGGTCCAGCAGCTGCCGTGGACAGCGGCCCACGAAAAGCTGCTCACCGCCTTCGCCGGAGACGTCACTCCCGACCTGTGCCAGCTCGGAAACACCTGGATCCCCGAATTCGTCGCGCTGAACGCGCTCGAGCCGCTCGACCGCTATGCGGCCGCCTCGCCGGTCGTCCATGCGGCCGACTACTTCGCGGGAATCTGGGACACGAACCGGGTCGACGGCAGGCTTTATGGCGTGCCCTGGTACGTGGACACACGGCTCGTGTTCTACCGTCGAGACCTGCTGCAGCAGGCCGGGTTCTCCGCCCCGCCCCGGTCCTGGGCGGAGTGGGAGCAGATGCTGGCCGCGGTGGCCAAACGCGCCGATCCGGATCGCTTCGCCATCTTGTTGCCCCTCAACGAGGGGGAGCCGCTTCTCGCGCTCGCCTTGCAGCAGGATGAGCCCCTCCTGCGCGCGAACGGGCGCTGGGGCAACTTCGAGCAGGCGGGCTTCCGCCGGGCCCTGGCGTTCTATCTGGAGATGTTCCAGCGGGGCTGGGCGCCGTCGCTTGGCAGTGCGGCCATTGCCAACGTGTGGTACGAGTTCGGTCGTGGTCGATTCGTCTTCTACGTCTCGGGCCCCTGGAACATCGGTGAGTTGCGACGCCGCTTGCCGCCCGAGCAGCAGGACCGCTGGATGACCGCCCCCTTGCCCGGGCCGAACGGACCCGGTGCGTCGATCGCGGGCGGTTCGAGCCTCGTGGTGTTCCGCGCCTCTCCTCACCCGGCGGCGGCGTGGCGACTGATCGAGTTCCTCTCGCAGCCGAGTGTGCAGCGCCGGTTCCACGCCCTCACCGGCGATCTGCCGCCTCGACGCGCCACGTGGGCAGATCCGGAACTGGCCGCCGACATCCCCGCGCGCGCCTTCCGCGAGCAGCTCGAGCGAGTCAAGGCCGCCCCCAAGGTGCCGGAGTGGGAGCGCATCGCAACGGAGATGCGCCTCGTGACCGAGCAGGCCGTGCACGGCCAGCTGTCGGTGGACCAGGCGGCCCGAGAGCTCGATGCGCGGGCGGATCGGATCCTCGAAAAGCGCCGTTGGCTCCTCGCCCGCCGAGGCGCCGATTGAGAAGCGGCGCGGCGTGGTGGTTCGTGACCCCCGCGCTCCTGGTCATCGCCGTGTTCTTCTTCCTGCCCGTGCTCGCGGCGTTGGCCCTGAGCCTCACCGATTTCGATATCTACGCCCTCGCCGACCGCGGCAATCTGCGCATCGTCGGGCTACGCAACTACGCGCAGCTGCTCCACACGCCGCTCTTCTGGCAGGCCTTCGGGAACACGCTCTACTTCGTGGTCGTGGGCGTGCCCTTGTCGATCGCCGTCTCGTTCGGGACCGCCCTGCTCTTGCACTCGCGGCTGGTCAAGTTCCCGAGCGTCTTCCGCACGGCCCTCTTCGCGCCCGTCGTCACGACCCTGGTGGCGGTCGCCGTGATCTGGCGCTACCTGTTCCACCCGCACTACGGATGGCTCAACTACGCGCTCGGTCGCCTCGGCCTTCCCGCGATCGACTGGCTCGGGGACCCCCGCTGGGCGATGCCCGCGATCATCGTCTTCGCGGTGTGGAAGAATTTCGGCTACAACATGATCATTCTCCTGGCCGGGCTGCAGAGCATCCCGGATCAGCTCTACGAGGCGGCGCGCATCGACGGCGCGTCGATGGGGCGACAGTTCCGGTATGTCACGCTGCCCCTGCTCGCCCCAATCGTCACCATGGTGAGCATCCTCACCATCGCCGGCTATTTCCAGCTCTTCGCCGAGCCCTATGTGATGACGCAAGGAGGGCCGCTGCAGAGCACGGTGAGCGTGCTCTACTTCATGTACGAGGAAGGCTTCAAGTGGTGGAACCTCGGCTCGGCCTCGGCCGTTGCCTTCGTGCTGTTCCTGTTCATCTTCGGCGTGACGGCCCTCCAGCTGTGGCTCGCGCGCTGGCAGTCGGCGGCATGACGCGCCCGGTGGCCGGCGTGCTGGTCAACGCCCTCTTGCTCGGGGGGGCGACGATGACGGTGTGGCCGCTCCTGTGGATGGTCTCGGTCTCGTTGATGTCGCCCGGCGAGGCCAGCACGTTTCCGCCTCCGCTGCTGCCCGTCCGGCCCACCGTGGCGAACTACCGGGAGCTCTTCGCCCACGCCGGGATGGGGCGATATCTGCTCAACAGCACAGTGCTCACGATCACGGTGACCGTCGTGTCGGTGTCGCTCAACGTGGCGGCCGGGTATGCCTTCGCCAAGCTCCGCTTCGCCGCTCGCGACCGCATCTTCAAGGTGCTCCTCGGCGCCCTCGTGATCCCCGCGCAGGTCGCGATGGTGCCGCTGTTCCTCATGCTCAAGCATCTCGGGCTCGTGAACACGTACGGCGGGGTGATCGTCCCCGCCATGGCCAGCATCTTCGGCATATTCCTGGTGCGCCAGTATGCGCTGTCCGTTCCGGACGACCTGCTGGAGGCGGCCCGTCTCGACGGCGCCAACGAGCTCCGGATCTTCCGCTCGGTCATCGTGCCGGTGCTGAGGCCGATCGTGGTGACCTTGGCGCTGTTCACGTCGCTGGGCACGTGGAACGACTTCATGTGGCCGCTCATCGTCTTGAGCGACAGCGAGCGCTACACGCTACCGGTCGCGCTCGCGAGCCTGTCACGCGAGCACGTGCAAGACAACGAGCTGATGATGGCGGGCGCCGTCCTCACGACGCTCCCGGTGCTCCTGGTGTTCCTGGCCCTCCAGCGCTACTACGTTCAAGGCATCACGATGGGCAGCGTGAGGGGATGACGGCCGGCCGCCGCGTGATGCATGGGGCCCTGGCGACCCTCGGCCTCGCCTTGGCCGCGTGGGGCACGTCACGCGCAGCCCACGCCATCGAATCGCCCTCGGTGCGGGTGCTCGACACCTTCGAGGACGTCGCGCCCTGGACCGCGGTGGCGTCCGAGGGAGTACAGGCCTCGGTCAGTCCGACGGCAGGCGTGGGGGGGCCGGGACTGCGCCTCGACTTCGATTTGGCCGGTACGGCCGGCTACGCCCTGGCTCGGCGCGCGCTGTCGATCGACTTGCCCCCGCGCTACGAGATCACGTTCTATCTGCGCGCCGATGCGCCGGCCAATCAGCTCCAGGTCAAGTTGCTGGACGCGAGCGGTGAGAACGTCTGGTGGTTTCATCGGCCCGATTTCGCGTTTCCGCGCGAGTGGCAGCTGATCAGGATCAAGCAACGCGACGTCCAATTCGCCTGGGGGCCCACCACGGACCGCACACTGCGCCACGCGGCCGCCATCGAGATTGGCGTGGCGGCCGGGCGCGGCGGTGGTCGCGGCTCAGTGTACGTGAGCCAGCTCGCCTTGCGAGAGCTCGCCGAGGAGCCCGCGACTCCCGTGCCGTCGATCGTGTACGCCTCGTCCTCGTCGAGCGGCTCCCACGCATTGTTGGCGGTCGACGGCTCGGTCAGCACCGCCTGGAGGAGCGATCCCGCGGCCGGCCCCGCCCAGATGCTGACCATCGACTTTCAGCGGCCCCGCGAATTTGGGGGCCTGGCCCTTCACTGGGTCCGCGGCGCGTACGCCTCGCGCTACGACGTGCAGTTCTCCGACGACGGCGCGCAGTGGCGGACGGTGCGCCGCGTGGTCGATGGCCGCGGCGGCCCAGACTTCTTGCTCTTGCCCGAGTCCGAGACGCGGTTCCTGCGCCTGGCGCTCCACGAAGGACCAGCGCGCGCGTATGGCCTCGCCGAGCTTCAGATCAAGGACCTCGCGTTCGGGGCCTCGCCGAACGCCTTCTTCCAGGCGGTGGCTCGCGAGTCACCGCGCGGCACGTACCCCCGAGGCATGTCTGGCGAGCAGACGGCCTGGACCCTGGTTGGCATCGACGGCGGGCACGACAGCGGCCTCCTCTCGGAGGACGGAGCGCTAGAGGTCTCGAAGGGCGGCTTCTCGATAGAGCCGTTCATCGTTGCCGACTCGCGCGTCGTCAGTTGGGCCGATGTCGAGCCGCGCCAGTCCTTGCTCGATGGATACCTGCCGATCCCGCGCGTGACGTGGCGTCATCCATCGTGGGAGCTGGGCATCTCGGCCTTCGGCGCGGGCTCACGCGGGAATGCTCGGCTGATCGCGCACTACGAGGTCCGGAACCTGACGGGGCGGCCGCTCACGCTTCGACTCGTGCTGGCCGTGCGTCCGTTCCAGGTCAACCCGCCTGCCCAGTCTCTCAATACGATCGGCGGCGTGAGCGCCATCCGTCACATCAAGTGGGACGGCGTATCCCTCGCGGTGAACGCCGATCGCAAGGTCTTTCTATTGCGCACGCCGGATCGCGCGGCGGCCTTCCCGCTCGATGCCGGCCCCGTCCCGCGCCTGCTCAATGGCCGCGACTGGGCGGGGCCAACCGAGGTCCACGATGAGCTAGGCTACGCCTCGGCGGCGCTCGGTTACCGGCTGAGCCTCGCGCCGGGCGCCCGGCAGCTCGTGGGCGTCGTCGTGCCGCTATCCGGCTCGCCCGTTCGTCCGAACCTCACAGGCGAGGTGCCGGCGGCATGGATCGAGCGAGCGCAAGCCGCGGTGGCCGCCGCCTGGCGCGAGCAACTGAATCGGACGTCCATCGACGTTCCCGTGCCGGCGCGGCCGCTGATCGCGACGCTGCGCACCGCGCTCGCCCACGTGCTGATCACCCGCGACGGCCCCGCGCTGCGGCCGGGAACGCGCTCGTATGCGCGCTCGTGGATTCGTGACGGCGCGATGATCGCCGAGGCGCTGCTCCGGGTCGGGCACGCCGGCGAGGCCGCCGACTATCTGCGCTGGTATGCGCCCTATCAGTTCGCGAATGGCAAGGTACCCTGCTGCGTCGACGTGCGGGGGGCCGATCCCGTACCGGAGAATGACAGCCCGGGCGAGTTGATGTTTCTCGCCTCCGAAGTCCATCGCTATACGAGCGACCGTCAGCTGCTCGAGGAGATGTGGCCGCACGTCGAGGCCGCGGCCCGGTATCTCGAGTCACTGCGACAGTCCGAGCGGACCGAGGCCAACCTGATCCCCGCGAGGCGCGCCTTCTACGGGCTGCTCCCGGCGTCCATCAGCCACGAGGGCTATTCGGCCAAGCCGATGCACTCCTACTGGGATGACTTCTGGGCGCTGAAGGGCTACGAGGCCGCCGTCGCGATCGCCACGACGCTGGGCCGCCGCGACGCGGCGAGCCGGCTCGAGGCCCAGCGCGACGAATTCCGTGGTGACCTGCTCGCGTCGCTTCGTCAGACGGCGGCCGCTCACGGCATCGCATATCTTCCCGGCTCGGCCGAGCTTGGCGACTTCGATCCTGCCTCCTCGACCATCGCGATCGCGCCGGCCGGCGAGCTCCACCGACTCCCGCGCGAGATGGTCCAGGCGACGTACGAGCGGTATTGGCGCGAGTTCCTCGACCGGCGCGACGGCCGCACAGCGTGGGAAGACTACACGCCGTACGAGATCCGCGCGGTGGGGACATTCGTTCGCCTGGGCTGGCGCGAGCGCGCGCACGAGCTCCTGGATTTCTTCCTGGCCGGCCGTCGTCCCCTGGCGTGGAACCAGTGGCCCGAGGTGATCGGCCGCGATCCTCGGCAGCCGCGTTTCGTGGGCGACATGCCGCATGGCTGGGTCGCCTCGGATTTCATTCGCGCGGTGCTCGATCTGTTCGCCTACGAGCGCGAGGGCGACCAGGCCCTCGTGCTGGCCGCGGGCGTTCTCCCCGAGTGGCTCGAAGGGCCTGGGGTGACGGTGACGGGCTTGCGCACCCCCTACGGACTCCTTGGCTACTCTCTCAAGAGGGCAGGTGGGCACGTTATTCTCCGGGTAGCCGGAGGCTCGCGTGTGCCGCCCGGCGGTTTGGTGTTCGTCTGGCCGGGCAAGCAGTCGCCCCCGTCCGACACTCGTATCAATGGCCAGGAAGCCCACTGGCGGGGCTCAGAGCTGCCCATTCACGAGCTGCCCGCCGAGGTGATCGTCAAATGATCGAGTTCCCGCAGCACTTCCTCTGGGGCACCGCGACCTCGGCGTATCAGGTCGAGGGCTCGCCGCTCGGCGACGGCGCCGGGCCCAGCATCTGGCACCGCTTCACGCACACGCCGAACCTGGTCCGCGACGGCGCGACCGGGGACGTGGCCTGCGATCACTACCGGCGGTTTCTCGAGGACGTCGCGGTGATGCGCGATCTCGGAACGAACGCGTACCGCTTCAGCGTGTCGTGGAGCCGGATCATGCCGGCGGGCCGAAACGCGGTCAACCCGGCGGGTCTCGACTTTTACGAGCGGCTCGTGGATGCGTTGCTGGCCAACGGCATCGAGCCCATGGTGACCCTCTATCATTGGGATCTGCCGGCCGCCCTGGACGATCTGGGTGGTTGGCTCAACCCGGACATCGCCCGCTGGTTCGCCGAATATGCCGCAGTCCTGTTCAGGCGGCTGGACGGCCGCGTGAAGCTATGGACAACCTTGAACGAGCCGTGGGTGGTCACCGACGGCGGCTACCTGTACGGCACCCTCGCCCCGGGCCACCGCAGCCGCTTCGAGGCGCCGATCGCCTCCCACCACTTGCTGCGGGCCCACGCGGAGGCGGTGCGAGCGTATCGGGCCACGGGGCGCCACCGCGTCGGCATCGTCGTGAACCTCGAGCCCAAGTACCCCGCGTCCGACGATCCGGACGACCGCGCGGCGACCGCACGCGCGGATGCTTACATGAACCGACAGTACCTCGACCCCATATTCCGCGGTAGCTATCCCGAGGAGATGGGCCAGATCTTCGGCGAAGCATGGCCACACTGGCCGGCGGACGACTTCGCGCTGATCCGCCAGCCGATCGACTTCCTCGGCGTCAACTACTACACGCGTAGCGTCACGCGCTCCGATCCTCACGGGGGGCTCATACGGGCGACCTCGGTGCCCCAGCCGCGCGCGACCTACACCGAGACCGGGTGGGAGGTCTGCGCGCCCGCCTTGACCGATGTCCTGGTCTGGGTCAAGGAGCGGTACGGCAATCCGCCGACCTACATCACCGAGAACGGCGCGGCGTTCTTCGACCCACCCACCGTCGAGAACGACCGCCTGGCCGACCCCCTGCGCATCGGCTATCTTCGCGGGCACATCAAGGCCGTCCACGCCGCGATCGAGCGCGGGGTGGACGTGCGCGGCTACTTCGTGTGGTCACTGCTCGACAATTTCGAGTGGTCGCTCGGCTATTCCAAGCGGTTTGGCATCGTGCACGTCGACTTCGACACCCAGAAGCGCACGCGCAAGGACAGTGCCCGATTCTACGCCAGCGTCATCGCCTCCAAGGGGCACGTGCTGAACGACCCGCCTTCGCCATGACGTCCTGCGTACTGTTGTTGCGGGGCGCGCTCGTCCTGGGGACGGCCCTCGGACTGTTCGCGACGCAGGCATGGGCCTTCGGCCTGGATGACGTCGCCCTCCGGGCCTCGAAGCTGGCCGCCTCGCCGTATCAAAAGCCGGCGGGCACTCTTCCCAAGAGCGTCAAGGCCCTGACCTACGATCAGTATCGAGACATTCGATTCCGGCCCGATCGAGCGCTGTGGCGCAACGCGAAGCTGCCCTTCGAGATCATGTTCTTCCACCCGGGATGGTTCCACGAAGACACCGTGGTCATCCACGAGGTCTGGGCCGAGGGCGTGCGGGATATCCCCTTCGATCCCGACGTGTTCGACTACGGACGGAACAAGATCGACCGGGAGGAGCTGGCGGGGCTGGGCTACGCCGGCTTTCGCGTGCATTTTCCCGTCAACACACCGACGTACAAAGACGAGGTGCTCGTGTTCCTCGGCGCCAGCTACTTCCGAGGACTCGGGCGGGGGCAGCGGTTCGGCCTGTCCGCGCGCGCGCTGGCCATCGACACCGCGGAGAACGGCGGCGAGGAGTTTCCACGCTTCGTGGAGTTCTGGATCGAGCGTCCGCCGCCGACGGCGAAAGAGCTCAGCATCTACGCGTTGCTCGATTCGCCGCGGGCGGCGGGTGCCTATCGGTTCGTCCTCCGACCCGGCGCCACGACGGCGCTCGATGTGGAGGCGAGGCTGTTTCTGCGCAAGAACGTCGCCAAGCTCGGGCTGGCTCCCCTGACGAGCATGTTCTTCTTCGGCGCGAACCAGCGGTCGGCGCGGGAAGACTATCGTCCGCGGGTGCACGATTCCGAGGGCCTGTCGATCCAGGCTTCGGAGAAGAATTGGATCTGGCGCCCCCTCGTCAATCCCAAGCGGTTGCTGGTGACCTCGTTCGCCCTCACGAACCCACGGGGCTTCGGCCTGATGCAGCGCGGGCGCGAGTTCGGCGACTATCAGGACCTCGAGGCGCGCTATGACCTGCGGCCCTCGGCCTGGGTCGAGCTGAAGGGACACTGGGGCCCCGGCCGAATCGAGCTCGTACAGATCCCGGTTCCCGACGAGACCCACGACAACATCGTCGCCTACTGGGTTCCCGATTGGCAGCCAAGACCCAAAGACGTGCTGCCGTACTCGTACCGGCTGCTCTGGCAGAAGGACCGAGACGTCCGGCCGCCTATGGGGTGGGTGAGCGAGACACGTCGCGGTCGCGGCTTCGTGAAGGCCGCCGATGGCAGCGTCGAGCTTCACGTCGATTTCGAGGGCCCCACCCTCAAACGGATGCCGCCCGGCTCGACGGTGGACGTCGTGCTGTCGGTCGACGGCAACGGCGAAGTCCGGGAACAGCGCGCGCTGCGGAACGACGCCACCGGAGGCTGGCGCCTCACCGTGCGAGTACGCAGAGTGGACGGCAACAAGCCGGTCGAGCTCTGGGCTCACCTGAACCGCGGCAAGGAAGTCCTGACGGAGACGTGGAGCTACATCCTGCCGCCCGAATAGGCTCCCACGCGGGCCGCCCCCGGCTCGCTGACGGCGGCGGTGATGTCCGTCGGCTCGCGCTCCTCCCTGATCGGTGCCACCACCCCCCTACAAGCTGCGCCAGTCTCCGCTCTGCTCGAAAGCATGGGCCGCGCGATAGATCGTGGCTTCGTCGTGGTGGCGGCCGATTAGCATCAGCCCGACCGGGAGTCCATCGGCCAGACCGCACGGGAGGCTCATCGCCGGATGCCCTGTCGCGTCGAATGGCGCGGTGTTGGCGATCATCTCGAAGGCACGCTGCACATAGAGCTCGCGCGGCGCATCGGCCGGGGGCAGGGGGGTCGCCTTCAGGGGCAAGGTCGGCATCACCAGCAGATCGTGCTCCGCGAGGGCGGCATCGTAGGCTTCCCGCAGCTTGCGGCTGAGGTTCTGGGCTTTCGCGTAGAAGTGGCCCCGGTAGTGCTTCGTGAAGTAGTGCCCGAGGAGCATGGAAACTTTGAGAGTGTCTGAGAGCTCGTTGGCGCGGTGCCGCCACGTCGAGTGCGCATCGAGCAGACTGGTGACGAACAGCCCGCGCCAGTTCGTACCCATGCCATTGCCCTTCATCATCAACTCGGTCGCCCCTTCGAGCGCGATGGGACTCCAGATGGCGGCGCCCACGGCGTGCATCGGCACCGATATCTCCGTGATCTTGGCCCCGAGCTTCGCGAACCGGTCGACGCCCTTTCGAACCTGCGCATCGACCTCGCTCTCGGAGTTCGGATGTCCGAAGCCCTCGGTGACCACGCCGATGCGGAGCCCTCCCGCATCGTGCCGGAGGGCCGCGGTGTACTCGGCGGGGCGGGGTGCGTACTGCCGTGGGTCGAGGCCGTCTTCGCCCGCGATGACCTCGAGGAGCAGCGCGTTGTCGGCGACCGAGCGCGTCATCGGCCCTGTGTGGTCGAGGGTCAGTTCGATGGGCATGATGCCCGTGTACGGGACCAGACCGTGGGTCGGCTTCATGCCATAGACGCCGCAGAACGAGGAGG
>Ga0209465_10000363_pt1 | contig 21622 bp, 42 predicted proteins | sample PanSoiPlot1MoBio_FD_188321 | JGI IMG/M metagenome (GOLD analysis project Ga0209465, IMG submission 188321) | Tropical forest soil microbial communities from Panama analyzed to predict greenhouse gas emissions - Panama Soil Plot 1 MoBio (SPAdes)... | ecosystem: Environmental > Terrestrial > Soil...
CCTCGAGCGGTGACGCGGAGTGCCGCGCCGTTTCTGTCGTACGCTGAGCCGTTTCGTTTCCTGACGGACCCACCACGCATCCGCTCGCTTTTGCGCGGCACGTATGGCGCGGTCATCGCAGAACGTCTCGTCAGCACTGATGGGACGAATCATCTCGACCACACGCTGTGGCATGAACGTGTCGTCGAGGTCGAGCGTCTCACCGAACCTGGTCAGCAGCGGCTTCGCCACGCCGCGACGATAATCTTCCGTTCGCGCACGCTGCAACGTCAGCCATTCGCGCCATTCACGCGGTGTCTCGCCGATGGGGCAATTGACCGTCGGAGTCATCAGAACAACATCGGCTGCGGGTTCCCGCGTGGCCGATTTTCCATCTCAGCCACGATGCGCTCGTATTCCTCAGCGGCTGCGCCCGAATTCCTGCAGGCGAGCCCGCGCGCGCTCGGACAACTCACGCTGACGTAGAGGCTCGTGCCGCCCTGGCGCCGTCGAATCGGATGCACGGGCAGTCCGCATTTGACGCACGGCATCTCGATGTCGAGAAACTGCGCGATGAGCGAGAGACTCTCTGGCGTCTTCATCTCAATGCGGTGGCGCGGATGCACGGGCCCGCCGTCGCGCATATACGGTTGAATCTTCACGTAGTCGCGAAGTGTCGGCCAGAGCGCGTGCTCGACGAGACTCACTTGCGCACGTTGAGCGCAAACTGCGCGCGTTGTCTGAGTTTCGGATTCGAGCTCTTTGCCGCCGCCTCAATCTGGCTCACCGGAATCTTCTGTCCCTGCGGCACGCCGAGGTCCCGATGCAGTTGCCCCGGCTTCTTGACGGCGCCGGCAATCCAGTGTTCGCCTTCACCCGACTCGCTATCGCTCGTGTCGCGCGGGTCCGGCTCTTTCTCGCTCTGCTTCATGCGGTCGAGATGTTCCTGAATGGTGCGACTGATCGGCCCGCCCATCTCGCCCTCACTTCTTCTTCGGAATCTTCGCGCCCGAATCGCGCGCGGTATGGAGCGCAATTGCAACGGCCTGCTTCTGCGGTTTGCCGGCCTGCATCTCGCGCAGGATGTTTTCCCGAATCGCCGTGCGACTGCCGCCCTGGACGAGTGGCACGTCAGTCTCCGCTGATCTTCGACGTCGGCATGATCGAGCGCGCGCCCGCTTTCCGAATCTCGCGCCGATTCTCGAGCTCCTCGTCAGCGAGCGGTGGCGTGCCGACGTAGCGCAACTCCGCAGCCTCTTCCTGCGCCTCGGGCGCAAGCGGCTGGCCGATGCCCTTGGTCGCCTGCGGCTCGTGCTGCTTGGCGTGCTTGCCGTCAGCGTCCCGAATCTTGATGCGCCGATGCATCTCACTCGTAATCTGGTCACGCACGGTCGGCATATGGGGGCGCGCGAGGAGTTTCACGTCAGCCTCACTTCAAATTCGACGGCTGCCGTCGATACAACCAGCAGCCGTCCACATCCTGCGCGACGTGCTCGACACGCATGCCATTGATGAGCACCATGAAGTCGAAATTCCAATTCGCGGGCGGCGTCTGATACGCATACGTCCCGTCCCGCGCGAAATCAATCCCAATCGCCGAGGTCGGCACCCGCTGCGGCTCGGGCGCAGGCAGCGTCGAGACGTGCGGCTCGTCGTCACTCGCGTGCGGCGTCTGGTCCGGCGACGTCTCCTCGACGGCGTCCTCGGGGAATTCCACCTTGACCCTGCGCTCATCCCTGCGGGATTCACTCGGGTTCGCTTCGCTCACCTTTTTCGTCGTCACAGAGGCCTCTTTCGCTTTGGCCGCTCTGGAACGACGTGCGTGTGTGGCCCGTGGAGCGCGAGCAGTTCGCTCAGGCACCGCTCGCACAGAAACCGAATCAGATACTCCTCGGGCCCCGCCTGGTCGAACTGAGCCTCCCCGCAGCGGTCGCACCGTCTCAGTGCGCCCTTTCTTATCGGGTCTCGCCACGAGTCGTCACCTGGCTGGTCGAAGCGACTCATCCGTCCGCCTCAGGGCACACCCATCCTTCTATCCCGGCGTCGCTGCCTCTTCGTCTTGATGTCGCTCGTCTCTTCACTGGCCGTCTCTCTGGGCTGTCGCTGGTGTCTTCGCGAGCTGCATGGGGTACTTCAGCCGCTTCGCGGCCCCTCATGCCCGCTCGTTTGCCCCGTGGCGCTCACTCCGACTCGCTACGCTCGCTCCGTTCGCCGGGGGCACTCGCTGTCTCCCACTCGCTCAGGCTCGATTGCGCGCTTCGCTCGCAAAATGCCTCGCTCGCTTCTCGCCCTCGCTCCGATCCCCAGCCCTGCCATATATGTTCTGATTCAAAGAACGACGAAATGCTTCGGAAAGCGTTGACCGACAGCCCGAATCCCACTGATGTCCCTCGCCTCGATCACCGCTGCAGCCCATGCGTTGACCAGCTCAGCACATGAAACCCATGTTGAATTTCCTTGTACAGCACAGACATGCTGATCTGAGGCTGTACCGCTCAGATCTTGGGTACCCATAGCTAAGCTAGTACTAGCTGTTACTGCTGAGGCCACTGATGAGCTGCTGTTTGTGTGGGGAAATTTGCTGGTGGAGTACCCGGCGCCTGGATGGGGCCCCTTGGTGTGTGTCTGCGCCGAGTGCTCAGCTGATCTTCGGTGGCTCATCTGTGCTCACCGTGCTGTCAATTTCCGCCGGCGCAGCTGAATTGCTAGCAATTTCAAGCACTGAATCCCGTTGAGCACTCCAGTCGAGTTTGCCCGGGATGACTGTTGAGCCGAATACGATGGTGACTGTTGCCCCTTGGCTGTTCTTCAGTGGCTCTATTCCGCCCGAGTAGAGCAGCAGGTCTCTGCTGGGCCTGTGGTCGCCTTTCTGGGCTGCAATCGGTACTGATTTGACCCAGCCGCTTACGGCTCTACTTTGCGCAGCTTTCAGCAGGTCTAGGGGCTGAATATCGCGGTATTTCAGTGCTCTGCGGATAGTTCGTTCGTCTAGACCGAACTGTTTTGCTAGCTGTCTTGGGCTCAGCTCGGGGTTGTTGTCAGAGGCCCGAATCACCAGCACCTGATCCGTTAGCGTCATCTTGCGATAAGGCTTTTTGGCAACCGCTGGTTTCTCAGACATTTGAGCGTTACTGACTCACTGGCTGTTCAGCTCTGTCTGTTTTCCTGGTGTCGACCTGGGATTTGACCTGGTGCTCACCTGGGCGCAGCTCGAGACTCGCGCAGCTGCATTCCCTCTGGCTTGGCTATGCGCGTCAGCGCTTGGCTTGGCTTGAGGTATTGCAGCTGATAGCGGTTTAGCTCAGCTGATTAGCTGCTTTCTGCAGTCGCCAAATTTGTGAGAAGACTTATAAGCCCGATTCTTGAGCAAAATTCTGTCAAATCTGATCATCGGATGTATCGGTGTGATCTGTGCGTTTTCATTCGTGTTATAAGAGATCACGCACATTTCATCGTATGGTGCTGAGCTTGACGGCAATTTCGGAAGGAAGGCGAAAACCAGCATAGAACCGAGATTCAGTCTCAATTTTCGGCTCATCAACAGGCCACATAGCAGCCCAGAGAAAGGGGCAAAAGACAATGGCCAGACTGCGACCGAGTAAGTACCTGCAAGACCTGCCGAAGATGGTTCGGAACCTTCGTCGGCTACTCCGCGAAGCCACACCAGAAGAAATTGCCGATGGTCTCAAGTGGTACCCACGCGGTCAGATGATCTGCGCCCTGTGGCAAGACTGCTACGGCATCGATGCTGATGTGATTGCGTGCGTGATTGCGGCCATCAGTCCACAGTGTGAGTGGGACTCAAACGTCGTCGTCGCTGATGACGTGCTCAACCATCGGCCGACGAAGAGCATTGGTGGAGCACTGCCCAAGAACATCGGCATCTCTCAGCGAGTACTGGCGGACCGTGCCACGACCTTGGATGGTGGCCACTACTTCAAAGCTGGGGACAAGGTCAAATCGTTCGCCAAGAATCTGAAAGGCTTCGCAGACTTCGTCACCATCGACTCGCATGCGGCGCAAGCGGCTATGAACGACCCGTTGCACGTCTTCCGGTTCCGTACTCGCGACTACCTCGTCATCGCAGACGCGTATCGTCGTGCGGCGAAACTGGACGGCTACCGCCCCTGTGACTATCAGGCGATTCTCTGGCTGGTGTGGAAGCGGAAGTATTCACCCGAGGCAAAGCGCTCACTCATTCATGCCGCGAAGAAAGCGGCGTAGGGAGCATAGACACCATGATCACCACGAAGGATGCGCGCGTGATTCACACGACAGGCAGGAATGGCGAAAAGGTCATCATCGTGATTATCGAGAAGGTGGTGCGGTCATGACATACCGTGATGACGCCATGCCGTGGGATGTGACCGAGCAGGAGATCAGCGACCGCGACAACCGCACCCATGAGTGCGAGCACTGCGAATCAGCGTATGACCCCTCGGAGTCCGACGCGCGCTGGTTTCACTGCTTCTGCTCGTCTGAGTGCGAAGCGGCCACCTTCGAGCCGTCGTTTCTCTGGGAGCCTGACTACGGGAGCCAGTACGACGAGTAGTCAGGCCGAAACGTGGCAGCGATGCCACGTCTGCTCGTATCGCGAGCACTGATGAGGCCAGACCGCCCCACATGGACAACGGAGCGAACCGCCATGCAGAAGCGACACTTCGAAGCACTCGCGCGTGAACTGCGCGACAACCGCCCCACCCTCACCGACTACGACGGGAACGCTCTGGAATTCCATGTGGCCATCGCCATGTGGCACAAGGACGTCGCGAGCGTCGCGAGCGTCTGCAAGCACTTCAATCCGCAGTTTGATCGTGACCGCTTCATCGCGGCCGCACTGAAAGGGCTGTGACTCATGACTGACACCACCAAGAACATCATGGAGCGGGTGGTAGACCTGCTGAAGGTCGGGTATCTCGCGACCTACGAGTATCCGGGATTCGTCCTGATCACGGCGAAGGACGGTAGCGAGTACGCCACCGGTACCGCGAACCCCACATGGACGATTGACCGAACCAAGGATGGTGTCGCGCTCGACGGGTGGGATACCGGCATCGCGTCCACGTCCGATGATGCGGAGACAATCGTCCGCGCTGTCGCGAAGGCACTAGCGGACCGCTGGAACGTGCAAGCGTGGGATGTCCCGCTCTGGGCTGCTGAACACGGAGCCGACTACGACGTGCCGCGCGTCATCTGGCAGCACCCGCTACTCACCGATACGTCGTGGCACAACGACGTCTGCCCGTCGTTCGTCGTCAACGGCTACGACAAGACCCCGAGCTACGACGACGACGTGCGGCTGTGGGTGAACCTGCCGAATCCGAAAGACCGCGAGGAAGGGCCCGAGTGCCGCTTTCAGGTCAGCGACGCCAATGGCGACATCCTGTTCGAAGACGACAACGACTACGACGGCGCAATCGCGTGCCTGCTGAAGTGCTGCCCGGTCAAGACTCCCGCCCCGACGCCAGAGCAGCTGCGGGACGTCATTAGCCGCGCCCTGAGCGTGATCGAGGAACTGGAACAGGCCGACGAGCACAGCGAGCTTGTCGCGTCTCTGAGGGCCGTTCTGGCCCGTCTGGAAGGTGTCAAGTGAGCATGCGCTACGACCTCGTCCACCTCAATGTGACCACCCGACATTTCAGCTTCGATGCCTATGGCCGCACGCTGGCAGAGGCACAGGCCGCTCTGAAGAAAGGCTGGGAGAAACACGTCGAGGAAACAAAGGCCGTCCTGCGTTACGCCGAGCTGGAACCGCAGGTCAATATCGTCAGGTTCGGCGACTGCGTGCGCGACGACAGCATCCTTACGCGGCTGAGCTAGACTAGTGTCTAGTCTCGGATAGGTCGGTTGTTGTGTCTTGCCTCTGCTCGACGCAAGGAGCAGAGGCAGGGCAGAGCAGATGACCTGCTCACTCGGGCACATATCGACTGAGAGGAGATCGAAATGCCCAACAAGCGAAGCGAACGCATCACCGAGCTGGAGGCGGTCCGCGAGTATCTGCGGATTGTCGTCACGCGCCTCAGGCGCACGCGCGCGCTCACTCAGAAAGAACTGGACGACTACTGCACGGGCGTGGAGAACGTCATCGCCGTGCTCACCAGCGTGTGGGGCGCGCTCCAGGCCGAGCGTCGCCGCGGGCCCCGCCGGCGGAAAGGGGGCGAGTGATGACCCGTCGCGTGCTCGCGTTCTGTCCTGATTACAACGGGTATGCAGCGCACTTCATGATGCGCGCCGATGACGAGCGGCTCGACGGTGTGCATTACATCAAGGTCGCTGACGCTGTCGTCACAGGTCCGTCGTTCATCCTCTCCGGTCAGCGCGTGCGCGCACTGCGCGCCAGCAACGGCACAGAGTGGCTGGTCTTCGCTGACTGGTCCTGCAGGGAGAAAGGTGGGGAGTGATGGATATCCATTTCGGCGGCACGGCAAACGGCGAGGCCTGCTGCAACGGCTACAACCGCGAGGTACCGCAGAGTGAGCCGACGACGAGCGACCGCACGCGCGTCACCTGCGACGACTGCATGGAGCTGATCGAGTGCGACATGGTCTGCTTCAACTGCGACACGACGTTCGACCCCGACCAGTCCGACGCGAAGCGGTGCCTGCGTTACTGCTGTGAGCAGTGCGAACACGAGCACACCATGTGCTGTGAATGCGCGCGCTCGTTTGGCCCGAACTATCGGGGGAAGTGCGAGCACGAGTGATGAAGCCTATCTACGCTGTTCGCTATCACGTAGAAGGCTACGGACCGGGCCGCACCTCGCACTCGTGGGGTGCGATTCTACGCTTCGAGACTGTTGAAGCTGCGCCGGGGCCAGAAGGCTGGCTCGCAGTTGGTCACGACGATCAGGGTTTCTTCATCGACGAGTCGGACGACGACGTCTGCCCGCCTGAATTACACGGCGCAAGGATCGACGGACCGGGCCGCATCATCGTGAACGACAAGGAGGAGTGATGCCGCGACACAACAGCGTCAGGCGCGAGAACGGGCACGTCGTCATCGTCATCGACAGCGTCGCGCACACCATCAGCGAGCCTGCGTTCATCGCGATGATGCAGCAGGCCATCAACGTCCTGCAGTCGCTGGTCGCGAGCCAGCAGAGAGCGAGCGAGTCATGAACAACGACCATCCGTTCGCGGACCTGTTCGGCCTGATCTTCTTTCTCGCACTCCTAACCGCCATCGTGCGACTTGCGGTGTGGGGGCGCTTCTAGGCAGTTCCCGCCTGATTGTGTAACGCAGGTGCAGCCGTTTCGCCCCGCACCTGCGTTACACGGGAATTTTCCACCGCAGTCAATCTGACACTTGCACCCGCGCCGGCCGCGCAGCTACGCTTTCTGTACTCGCGCGCGTCAGGGACCGCAGAGTGCTACCTGCGGAGGCCCGACCCGGCGCCGCCACCTCTCGCGCGCGAGCCTCGAGCCCGAGCCCATGCCGATCTTCGTCCTGCGCGACATCCCCCAGGATATCTGGGACGGCGTGAAGCGACGCGCCAACATCGAGGCGCGCCAGCTCAAGCATGAGAAGTGGAATCTCGCCTACATCATCTTCCGTCTGCTGCGGGTGTATGCAGCGCACGGGATTGATCACATTGAGCGCGTGTGCCCGCCCGCCACAGGAACGTCATCGAGCGGACCAACCCAGCTCGACCGGTGATCGTTCCGAACTGACGGTCGCCCCACGCAGCAACACCACGATGGGTCGGGGTCACGATGATCTGCGCGCGGTCGTCGACCAGTACCTTGCGCGTCTTGATGTGGTAGCGGTCGTCCTCCATCCAGTCGTCGACCCCGCCTTCCCACTGCTCACTGATACATCCGCGCCGCTGCGCGACAGCAGCTGACAGCCCGACGCCGCCCGACCAGACGACCACCCAGTCGTCAGGATTGAACGGGACCAGATCACGCTGCAGCACGACGGCGTTACTCTTGGATGTGGGGCGCCCGATGTATCGCGAGTTCTGTCGGTGCGGCGGCGGCCTGGTGACGACGAATGTCTTCCACGACACGATCTCCGGGCTGTGGATACTCGACCGCGAGTGTGTGCGGTGCGAGCAGCTGTACTTGATTCGTTCAACGACCGCACCCGATCACGACAAACGCGTCGTCGACACTTCGCACGATGTGCACCGGCCAGCGCAGATGAAACTCCCGCTCGTCGGGTGTGAGCGTGCCGCGCGCGTCCTTCACCTCGATGAGGAACAGCTGCCGGTGATAACAGACGAGCAGGTCAGGCGCGCCTTTCCCCAGCGTGTGCAGGTGCAGCACGAGCGCACCAACCTGCCTGAGCGCCGCGACAATCGTGCGCTGGTTGTTATCGACACGGTTCGGCATCGAGGCAGTCGAGGAGATGCCGACACTGCTCGCGCACGCCGAGCGGGACGGTCCCGGTGTCGAGCATCACGCGACACGACTCTTCACTGATGAGCAGAAAGAATTTGCTCGCATGTCGCTGCTCGAGGTCGGCCATCACCGCTTCGTTCCATGGTTCCTTCGGCGCCGCCAGCTCAGAACGACGCTGCGCGCGCGGGTCCGCCTTCGGTTTGTGCGCGACCACCGCGTAGGGTTTGATCTTCATTTCACCCCCGGTCGTTTCTCACAAGGCCTGACGTGAACGACGCGTCCGTCGACGAGCTGATACCACTCGCCTTTACTGAACCAGCGGTCGCAACGGCTGCACTGCAGCGGGTAGCTGCCATCACAGCGGTGGTAGCCCTTGTCGTGAATCGCGCAGTACCTGCTGTCCGCTGTCGCTTCCGCGACGCACTCCGGTTCCTGACACACCATCACGCACCTTCAGTCGTTCGTCGGGTTCTCGCCATTTCCACTGCAGCTCGGGCTCGCGCATCTCGCCCTGGATGATCGGTGGCGGCAGCTTCCGCAGCTTCGCGATGATCTCCGCGCGCGTCATGTCTTCGTTCATGACGACATCCCGAGGTTTGCTGACGTGTAGGTCATCGTTGCCTTGGGCTGTGCGTAGCTCACCGTGCCGCCGAGCACGTCGTGGACAGCCTGATTCCACGTCCCGACCGTCGTCGGTACATCACGGTCGACGCGCATCGCTGACGCAGGCACCGCTTCGTTGCGCGCCGCCCGAAACGGCGCTACGCGAAAGGGCGAACGATCACCTGCATGCGCGAACGGTCCACGATGACGCTGCCGTTATCGAGCACCGCTGCAATCGCCGCGGACTGCTCGTCCTTTGCGACGACGGCGATGGGCCCGAGCGCCAAGCGCTCCGCTTTCCCGTCTTCACGTTCGTTCTTCGTCGGCATTTCAAGAATCGCAACTTCGAACAACGGCATCACGCCTCCTGTTTGTTGCCCCGATATGTTCTACGCCGCGCTCGGGGCCACACGCGGGCCCAGAATCACGCCCAAGGAGTTAGAACGTGATCCTCGTAGCGGGTCACGGGACCGGGTCGCCGCCTTTCGACCACGCACGCGGAATGCGCGCGCCGAGCCTTCCACCTGTACGGAGTTGTCCTCACGGTCCCGTCATGTATGCGCGCGTCAGGTCGTGCCACAGCTCGCGGAAGGCGAGCGCGGCTTGCTGGGGCACGACTCCGTTGCCGAGAATTCGCAAACGGTCCAGCCGATGGGCCAGCCCATGAGCCATTCCACGAAGTTCGGATTCAGTCGGCGTTTGCTCGTCATCTTGCCGTCGGAGACTTCCTCGGCCGTTAGTACCGCTTCGGAGAGCGTCACGCCTGTGTGATGCATCGTCGTCTCGGGTCTGCTGCTCGTAGCGTTGCGCGAGTTGCGCGAGTCGCCGACAGTCGCCGTCGGCCAGAGCGGGGGCGAGCCATGGTCGTTCGCTGAGGACTCGCTGCCAGCGCTCGACGTCTCCAGGTCCTGGTGGAAACTTTTCGACTGCACGTTCAGGCCGAGTGACCGTTTGCCGTCCGGTGAACGCGAGCCGACCAGACTCTCCGCTGCCGTCGGCGTGTTCCACAGGTGCATCACGTAGTTCGGCAGCTGGTCGAGATGCAGCCGTCCCGTCCCGTTCCGAAGATGCGCCGGTCCGTTCTCTCCCTTGTGGTCTCTCGCCGCGGGCGTCGGCCACCACACCGCTTGGTCCTGCAGATTGATCGTGTGGTGGTCCTTCAGTCGCGACTGCGGGTCCACCGCTGCGCCCCGCTGGGTGTCGTCGGTCGGCGTCCGCCACATCGTCTCCACGTCGTCGAACAGCGAGAGCTGTGTCGGTCGCCGCGAGGATGAACAAGCGCTCGCGACGATGCGGCGCGCCAACTTCTGCCGCGCGATACAGGCCCGCCGCAACGCGGTAACCCAGCCGTTGTAGGTCTCGGGCAACCTCGTCGAATCCGAGTCGCAGATGGTGGGCGACATTCTCGAAGAAGCACCACGATGGCTCCATCCGCTCGAGGTGCATCGCGACGAAGGGCCAGAGGTGTCGGTCGTCAGCGGTGCCGGTGCGACGGCCGGCGATGGAGAACGGCTGGCACGGATAGCCGCCAATGACGCCGTCCACACATCCAGAAAAGCTGTCGCTGTCGAAGGTCTTGAGATCTGACCACAGAGGTGCCGCATCCAGGTCTCCCGCTTCGAGACGCGAGACCAGAACGCCACAGGCATACGCGTCGACCTCCACGTAAGCGACAACGCGAGCAGCGGGGAGCGCCAGTCGTAACCCCAGATCGAGTCCGCCGCCTCCGGTGCAGAAGCTGACGACGAACTGGTCGTCGGGAGATAGACCCACATTCACTGCACCTGCACTCCGTACTCTGGTCGACGTGCCGCGATGATCACGCGCCACGCCTTCTGTACTTGCTCCTGAATCGCATCGGCATTTTCGACATCACAACCGCGTAGGATGGCCAGCGCCTGCATCATCGCGTCGTGCGCCTCGAGCCGGTTCTCTTCGTGCCATGCCGAGAGAAAGTGCGTGTGCATGAACAGCCCGAGAATCGTCCGCTCTTCACCCGACAGCTCCAGCTCCTTCAGCACGTTGATCAGCTGTCGCAACATCCGGTCGCGAAAATCTCCGGGTTGCCGCCGACGTCGTCGTCGCGTCGTCTTCTTCATGCGGCCTCTTTCTGGAGAACGCCGATCCGCTCTGCCAGGGCGCGAGTCTTTCGCACATCCATTCGGCAGTGCTGTTCGACCGTCGTCCAGTCGCCCACTGCAATACACGCGCTCACGGCGTCGCCGGATATGTCGGGCTCGAAGGGGCCGAGTCCAAAACGCTGGATGTAGAAATTCAACGAGTGATAGTTCTCCGCACCGTTGAACGACAAGATCTCCATCAGGTCGACGACGCCGGGATGCTTGTACCTGTCAAGACTGACAGTCGCGGCGCGCACTCCGAGATACAGACTCCGACGCACGAGCACACGGAGGTCGTAGGTGAGAATGCCGAAACCGATGAGCACTGCTTGTTCGGCCTGATGCCGCACCTGCTGGTCCCAGAACCACTGCAGCAGCCGCGCCTCGTCGTCGTCGTGCCGCGCTATCGCGACGTGCCCACCGTCGTGACCGTCGACACCAATGCAGACGACGCGCGCGAGATCGGGGTCGAGCGCAGCGCGGCGAATTTTCTCCGCACGCTTCTCCGCGATGAACTGCGCGATCTTCGCCTCATCCTTGTAATTCGCAGGCGCCTGGGCGGGTTCGATAAACTCATCCACGCCTTTGATCGACGTGCATTCGATGTCGAAGATGAGCGGCTCGCGGTACCGTGGCTCGATCACGACGCTTTCTCCTCGTGCCGCCGAACCTCATCGGCAATAACGTGACAGGCCTTGCACAGCCACACCACATCAATGGCTTGCGAATAATCTCGATGGTGCTTTTCGAGACGGTCTGTTTCTGTCCCGCACACCTGACACGCTGCCGGTTTCTGAATCACGCCGTACATCTGCGCGCGGGCCGCTCGCACATGCGCGAGCATCCGTTCTGGATGTTTGGCACGCCATGCCTTCTGCACTCGCAGGTTCAACGCACGACGATGGGGCTGGACGGCTCGCTGACGGTCGTATTCGTGGACACGCGGATTGACATGTCGTGCGTGCCACGCATCGAGCCTCGTACACGCCTTACATTTGTTCAGGTGCCCGTCAGCCATATGTGGATGTACGTAGAACGCATCCAGCGGCGGCTTGCTCAACCCGCATTTTAAAACAGCGCTTCACGACCAGAGCATTCCGAGCGCAGCCAGTGGTGCAATGAACGGGAGCAACCACATGAACGGAATGTCGTCGGCGTCGACCATGTCGGGCGGCTCTTCCTCGACCGGTGGTGGTGGCGGCGGCGGCGCAGCGAGACGCGCACGCGACGGCACCGCTCGCGACTCGGGACGGTCAATGCGAATGCAGGGGACGCGACGACCTTGATAGAGCGTCCGGTCTTCCTTCAGCATGATCTTCACACCACGCCAGTGGTCGGTCTCGTAGCTCCCCGCGATCTCCTCGATGGTCATCGCGTTGATACGGTTGAGCACCAGACCCTTTTCCTTGCCGATGAAATAGCAGACCGGTTTCGGCGCGTCGTCGCCGACCTCTTCGAGCGCAACGTGATCAATCGCGACGATGGGACGGTTGCCCGCCAGGTCGGCCACCTTCAGGTACTTGCTGGGAAACGCTGTCTGTATGTTCATCGTCCCGTCCTTCGAGTGCGGCCAACCAGGCGCGCAGATTGTCGAGTGATTCGAACACCGGTTTGCCCATGTCGAGCGCAGCCGTCGCCTCTGCTCGAGACTCGGGATGGTCGAACCAGTTCCCGTGTGTGAGCACGGCATCGGCGCGCGCCATCAGCTCGATGCGTCCGTCCTTCCACGCGACCGATGGTCGGATCGGCATCGCACCGAGACGCGCGACACCACCGAGCAGCGCATCGAGCAGCCAGCGTCCCTCGTCGAGTGGTCGACGAAGTTCGTGCAGCGCGCACGGCACCGTGACCGGCGAGACGATGTAGACCACGCGGATCATGCGGCGTCATCCTTTCGCTTCCGTCGCGACGGCGAGGTCCACACGTTGACAAGGTCCGCCTTGAGGAACAACTTGTTATGACCACGCGCGATGTGCGGAATGTCGTAGCGCTTCACCGCTTTCAGAAAGCCGCCGACACTGCCGTAGCGCAAAAATTCAGCAGCTTCTCTGGTGTTGAGGTACGGCGAGGGCATGAGTTACCTCTTCGGTAGAGCCGGGATGCCGAACACGTCGTGCTCCGAGAGACTGGGCAGACCGTGCTGGCGAAGTACTTGGATCAATCGGGCGACCTTGTCGTGGCTGGGGAATTTGTTTTTCCCGTGCTCGATGTCCCACACCGTGCCGGGTGTGACACCTGAGAGTTCTGCCAGTCTGGCTTGCGAGAGCTGTGCAGCTTCGCGTGCGGTCTTGAGTCCCATGCCGTTCTGTTTCTTCCGTGACACGGTTCGGAAATTTACGCCGCGTTTTGATCTGTGTCAAATTTCGAGACGCTCATTTTCAACCTCCGTTCGATGTCTCGGTGATTCAACACTTTAGGGCCAGAGGAGGAGAGTCCCGTATAATCTCCATTGACCCCGATAGGTCCGATCTTTTAGAATCGCGCTCGATGCTGACTGCTATCGCGCCCGAAGTGCTCGGAGAGACGGTGCGGAAACTTCGAAAAGCCGCGCGGATGACCCAGGTCGACCTCGCCAAGAAGGCGGGCATCACCTCGGAAACCATCAGTCGCATCGAGAACGGTCTCCGCACGACCAACACCACCATCGCCGCTATCGCGACGGCACTGCCAGAGCTGTCGCGGATGTTCGGCGGCGGATCAGTCGGTGAAACCCAGACGCAGGACTGGCATCTGCCTGCGCCGCCCAGAGAAGAGGAGGAGGTGAAAGCGCTCGCGCAGAAGGTCGCCATGCTGGTTGGAGCCCTGAGCACGGTCGAACGACTGCACGAGGCGCGGGAATTCCTGATGCGACTGCTGGATCAAGAGCACCACGACGAGAAGCGAGCACGACACGCGCTCGCTGTTGGCGACAACACGAGCAGCAAGCCACTCAACATCGTTCGTACGACGAACCGACCGCGTCGCTGACGCGGGATACCGGAGGCACCAATGGCACGGATGGCTCATATCTACAAGCGCGACGGAAGCCCCTTCTGGTGGATGTGGTTTCCGAAGGACGAGAAGGGCACCAGCTACAAGCCCGAGTCGACGCGCATCCCCCACAACGCACCGACCCGTCAACAGCGTGCGCGCGACCGCGCGAACGCACTCAAGATGTGGTCGGACCGCTACGACGCACTGAAGAAGGGTCTGCACCTGATCCTGCCGAAGATGGAGCGCACCTTCGAGGAACAGGCCGAGTGGTGGATCAAGTACGTGGTGATGGTCGACCACAAGAGCCCCGAGACGACGATCAGCTCGGTGAAGATTCTCATCGCCGAGTTCAAGGACCTGCCGCTCGCCACCTTCCAGCCGAGCCATGCGATGGAGTTCATGGCGAAGCGGATGAAGGGGACGCTGCAGCTCTGCCCGACGTGCAACCGGAAGCACGTTCTGACCTACGACCACGACGGGCGCTACGTCGACCCGGTGAAAGCGCGCACGGCGAACCGCGACCTCGACAACCTCTACCTCATCTTGAAGACGGCTGTGCGCGACGGCTACATCGACCGGCACCCGCTGCGCGACGGCTCGGGCGACAAGCTCGTGGCGAAGAAGAAGGCCGACGAGTTCGAAGCCAAGGTCTTCGACAAGGACGAGTGGGTGCGGTTCATCGCGACGATCAACGAGCACCCGGAGATCGCGGGCACGCCGCGCTCCGAAGGACTCGCGCTCGCTTACTGCGCGCTCGAGACGCTGCTCAGGCGCGGGTCGCTGATGAAGCTGACGTGGAACGACTACAAGGACGGGTCGTTCCGGCCGATGAACGCGAAGGTCGAGATCAAGTGGTCACCGGTCACTGAGACTGCGTCGTCGTATCTCGCTCCGCTGCAGGACGCGAACAACGACGGCGACGGCGCGTTCATCTTCAAGTCGCACCACGTCTCCGGTGACCGCAAGGCGGCAGAGAACCACTGTCAGCGGTGGTTCGAACGCGTCTGCGGGCTCGCGGGCATCAAGTTCGGCCGCGAGGTCGGAGGCGTCACGTTCCACTCGTTCCGTCACACGGGCGCGACGTGGGCGATTGCCGCCGGCGTTGACGCGAAGACCGTGATGGCGCTGGGCGGATGGAAAAACTCGAAGGTGTTCATGGACACCTACTGCCACACCGACAAGACGCGTGTGCGCGCAGCTGCCGAATCGATCCTCGGCACGAAGGTGCAGCAGCTGAAGGAAGGGAAGAAGACCCGCACGCCGAAGGTGCGGCAGCTGAAAGCTCGCAAGGGCAAGGAAGGCCAGAAGAGTGCCTGACGTGTTAGACCCGCTGTCTCAGAAGCGAGCCTTCGCCGCTCGCCACCTGCAGGAAGTACTCAAGCAAGGGGGGACCGTGCTCATCGTCGGGGCACGGTCCGCCAACTTCCCCGACCAGTATCGCCGCCATCCTCGTATCACCGTCTGGGACGCACTCGAAGAACACGACAACGACCGTCCGCCCGAGAACACGCGCGCCATCATCTGCCTGCGCTACATCTCACACCTGCTCTACGGGCGCCTCAACCGTTTCGCAAAGACCCGTCAGGCCTATCTGGTGGCGCTCCAGACGACGGCAGACATCAAAGTAGTGCTGACCACAGCGCTCGACATTAGACCGGATACCGAGGCTCAGGAAGTCATCGACGCGAGCCAATCGCCGGCACCAGAAGCAGCTCCCGAGACGACGACAATGACGACACCTGAACCGCTGTCGAGCCCAGAAATGCCCAGCGCGGAGACCGGCCCCGATGCCCCGCCCGCGCCCGACACTTCGGCATCGACAGAGGGTAGCGACATGGCCTTACGGTCTTGGGAACGCGGAGAGATGCGGACGTTCCTCCATGCGGAAATGAACCCGAACCCTGAATCAATCGCCGAAGAGGCGCGACGGCTCACCGACCTGGCGCGCAAAAAGCGAGGCGTGAAGACGACCGCGAACAGCGTCGCGCAGGCCATGTACGGACTGCGGAACGAAGCCGCGAAGAACGGCAGCAAGAAGCACGCACCACCCAAGACCATGAAACAGGCACTCCGACAGCAGGCGCGTCGCGTGAACGAACCGGAGGGCGACGACACCATGGTGGCGTTGAAGATCATCACCGACATCACGGTTCAGCTCGACAGCCTGAAAGACATCGTGCTGAAGCTGCAGCAGGACCAGAAGAAGATCGCCGGTCTGCGCGAGTATCTGGGCAAACTCTAATCAGGAGGTCTCCGCATGGCTGCGGACGAAGGACTGAATCCGTACGACTACCAGAAGATTTTCGGCATCACGTTCTGCAAGCACGAGCACGCGCCGCTCATCAGTGTCGGTCGAGGGAAAGGTGAGCACGCGTGGACGAGATGGGAGCTGGGGCGCCTCGGAGTGCCCCACTCCGCTGCAGCCGTTCGCCTGAACCGGATCATCCAACAGCTACGCATCGCGTCGCTCGACGAGCTGGCGCAGCAGGCGCACGCCATCGGCAATTACAAAGGCTTGGGCGTGACGTGCTACGCGGTACTGCTGGCCATCCTGCGCGCGAGTGGCTACGACATTGAGCAGGTACACGAGACTGACGTCACCTACGCGTCGATGAAGCGGCGTGCGATGAAGGACGAAGAGAAGCCACGGAAACGACGACGATAGAGGAGCGACGACCATGAACAAGCAGGACCTGCGGCGCTACGCACGGCACGGCATACGCGTCCAGCTCGCGCAGATCGAACAGATTCTCGCCGAGCTCCACGAGGAGTTCCCCGAGGAGTTCGCCAGTCCGACGCCACCCGTCCTGCTATCACCCGAGCGAAAAGAGAACGGCAACGACTGGCCCGCATTCGCTGCCACGAAGCTTGAGGACGGCAACGGCAACGGACATGTCGACGAGGCCGAGGAACTACGACGCTCGAGGCTCGCGGACAGCTGGACACCGGCACGACGCAAGGCACAGGCCGAGCGGATGAGAGGCATCCGACTGCGCGGCTCGATCCAGAAAGGGTCGGTCGTCGACAAGGTCTTGCGCTATCTCAACAAGACCGGGCCTGGGCGCCCACGCGAGGTGACCGAGGGTATCGGGTTAGGCACCCACAGCAAGAAACAAGCAGTGGTCCGCTCTGCGCTGAAGTCGTTGCGCCAGCGGAAATTCGTGACGATGGACAAGGACGGGCGCTACATCGCGCGACCGCAGAAGGCGACGGCGAGCGACAGCCCGCGCGTCAAGCTCGCGCAGCGGAACTTGGGCACGGCATCCGGCGTCAAGATGGAGTTCTACGAGTACCTCAAGTCGCACGGACGTTCGCGCCTCAAGGACATCGCTGAAGCGCTGAAGCGTCACCCGGCAAGCCTCGTCAGCTCAGCTGAGCACTGGATTCCCGCCGACATCATCCGACGTGTCGACGCTGGCATGTACGAAGTCGGACCGACACCGCTCCCGCCGCCGCCTGAACAGTAATCGGAGAACTGCATGCCCCACATGGTCGACATCAGCTTCGAGGAGATTGACCGACCGACCAACGACGGACTACTGAAACGCGAAACGACGTCAACGTGGCAACCGCTCATTACCGCAGTTGTCAGGACGCTGACCAACGGCAGAGCCATCCAGCTCGCCGCGCCGCCGAACACCAAAGAGCTGAAGGCATTCAAGACCGGGCTCTACGCACGAATGAAGGGGCACAACCTCACGACCAGGTGCAACCTGTCGAACGACCGCGCGCACCTCGTCATCTGGGCCGAGCCTCGCAAGCCCGATCAGAAACCTCGCGGCGGGAAGAAACGGCCATGAAGAAGAAGGATGACGACGACGAGAAGCACAAGCACAACTTCGCCGTCGAGAAAGACGGCACGCTCATCAAGGCGATGAAGGGCCGAGCCGTCAAGAGCAAGGTCGACGAGCTGATCAAACACCAGGATTCCGAAATCCTGCTGATGGTCGTCAGGCTGAACGATGAGATCGGCATCGCGTCGAACGGCCCGCCCCGCGAAGAGATGCTCGCGATGCTGAAGGAACTGGTCGCGAATTACGAGCTGGCCATACGCGCAACGGGGAAGCCGCATTGATCCCATTCGCGCTCGTCCACATCCGCAAGCAGGTCGGCCAAACCGGCCGTGAAATTCTGAAACGGGTAAAGCTGGCATGAAACTCCTGCACTGCATCCGCTGCGGCGACATCAAGGCCATGCAGTACATCGTCCGCGCCTGTCTCTGCGGTCAGAGTCGCGGCGCCTATCTCGACGATGACTACGTGGTCGTGCGTGGCGAACACGCGCGCGTGCTCGGGATCGGCAACGGCTCGCTGACACTCGCACTGAGTGGCGACAGCAGTGGCGAGTACAACAACGAGCTACGTGCGTGGGCCTTCCCACCGGGGTACTTCAAGATCAAGTACGCAGCAGACGATCCGACGACTCTCTCGTACACCGTCCTGCTGGAGTACTGCGGCGCCGAACTGGTCGGCGGCTACTGCAAACGCCCGAAGGGCCACGACGGCCAGCACGCCTGCTCATGAGCGAAAGCATTCGGCCCGTCGTCGTCGCCTTCCCGCGCGAGGAAGACGCGCGGGCGCGACTGCGCGAGATGGTTGGGATACCACTGCCGGTCATCGTCCCGAATTCGGTGGACGTGCCGTGCATCAAGTGCGGAGTGCTGCTCGCGGTCGGGCCGCGCTCGATGGGCGCGCTCGTGGCTGGCGCCAGCGGGCCCTACTGCCCGCTGTGCATGCGAACACTGCGAGGCCTCGATCCATCACTGACGGTCAATCTCGGCAACCCCGACAGCAAACCGGAGTCGTCATGAAGTGGTTCGGCCCCTCGTGGGGCGCCCCCGTGAACGAGCACTGCGCGCATACCGCGACGCCGGTCGGGCAACCGTGTGCCCGGTGCGAGCATCCGATCATCGAGACGGACCAGGGCTTGAGCCTGCCGTCCATGGGCCCACGTTGCGACGACCACCGGATGGTCTTCCACAAACAGTGCCTGCTCGACACCATCGGTGTGCCTGTGCTCAGCAAGAGCGTCCTGCGCCGCCTCAACATCACCCGGCCGGAACCAGATTGACCCCGATACATCCGATCCGGTAACCTGAAGGGCTTGCGCTTGCGGGGAATGTACATCCTGAACGACAAGGGTGAGCCAGAGCGCACAGACGACCTGATGCTCTGGGGACGCTGGCTGGAGGACGCGACTCGCGACCGTTCGCGCATCGTGGCTCAGGACCGAGACGAAGGACCACTCCGGGGCGACATCAGAATCTCAACTGTATTCCTCGGGCTTGATCACAACTTCTCACCGCACGGGCCACCAGTGCTGTGGGAGACGATGGTGTTCGGCGGGCCACTCGACGGCGAGATGAACAGGTACCTGACGCGCGACGAGGCGTTCAAGGGACATCAGGAGATGTGCAAGCGGGTCGCGACAGCGCTTCGAAACGACGCGGGTTGACGCGCACGGTACTGCAAATGGTTTTCGGCGAGGGATTTTGCTCAGGAAATCGCGTGGTGAATCCCGTCTCCCGCTCCACAATCCCCCTTCCAGGTTCCCTCAGATAATCGAACGATTTGAGCTGTAAGCCTCTGCAATACAGCTACTTCCAGCGAGTTTTCCACAGGTCAGGTCTCGACCGATGGCGACCGATAACGCCCGATAAAACCCCCGTTGTAAGTCACGCCACTTACACAGATTCTGGAGTGCGGCGGAAGCGTCACCAACAGAGGCCCGGATTCATTGATCGAAAATGAGGTCATGATCGAAAACATTGAGCACTTACACGACTTTCAAATCTCGGATGGCAGGTCAAATGACGCGTTACCAGATAGGAAGACCCAAGACCATTGGCCACCGGTAACGCGTCGTTCCTGAGGCTTCCTATGCGGTCTCAGAGGCTATTGCAGAGCTACTTTGTCTGGACGGTGCAGCTGCCAGCCGGGGAGCAGGTGACCGTGGTCACCGTCGTGATCGTGATGGTGACCGGGGTCGGCTCTGGGGTCACCGGCCGATACTCGTAGGCACCCACGTCCGACGAGATCTCCTGCGGACGGGGCACCCCATCGAGGTCGGTCTTCACCGCTGTGAGGGTCGTCCCGCCATTGATGGCTGGACTGGTCGGCTTCAGGTGGAAGTCGCCGGTCGCCGCATTGACGACCTGGAGGTCAACGCCGAAGAGGTTTGTCGTCGTCGTTGTTCCGGCTCCGCTGTCGGCGTAGTCGGCAGCTGGGTGCCCCCAGCTCGCGTTGTTCGTCACGACGTTGCCGCTACTGCCAGCCTCGATCACGATGCCCTGCGACGCGCCGCCGTAGAGCGTGTTGTGGTAGAGCAGCGAGGCCCCGGCAAGTACGTCGATGCCCACCGAGGTCGTCCCGTTCGACGGCACGTTGTAGACCACGTTGTTGATGAGCGACGTGTTCGTAATGCCCGCGCCGTAGACCACGATGCCCCAGTGCCGCTGGCCGCTCGCGGTCGCTTTCAGGTCGTGGATGGTGCTGTTGCGAATCGTGATGTTGTTCGGCGGGATGCCGTAGCCGTTGTAGACCTGGATGCCCGCGCCAGTCCAATCGGAGATCGTGCAGTGGTCGACGACGACATCTGGCGCCTGCAGGTAGATGGCGTGATGAAAATCCGTCGTGCCGCCACCATGGATCGTCAGGTTGATGAATTCGTCACCGCCCTGCGCGGCGAAGGGATGCACGACGAGCACACCTTGCTGCTGCTTGTTGTGACTGCCGACGATCTCGGCATTCCGAATGCGGATGTGATGCGTGTTGACCGAGCCCTGCGCGACGCTCTCGATGTGCACCGGGCCGTAGGTCACGTTCGATGCATCGACGTTCAGGCCGTCGAGCTCGATGTAGGACTGACCCTTCGAGAAGTCGACGACGTAGCCGAGGTCGGTCTGCGGTTTCAGCCAAACGGTTTCGTCTCGAGCCGCGACCACCTTCACCGTCTGCGTCCACGACGTCCCGGATGGGATGCTGTTCCGCACACCTTGGTTGTAGGTCCCACCTCTGACGATGAGCGTGTCGCCAGGTGCGAGGCACGCGCCCGCTGATTCGAACGTGGCTTTCGGAGTGCCCACCGACTGTGCCTGCTGACAGCTGTTGCTGTCGGAGCCAGTCGGCGACAGGTAGTAGCTGAGCGGAACAGCAGCGGTGCGCGTCTTCGGAGCACAGCCCACGGTGAGCACAATCAGCAGTCGCGCCAGACGCCAGAGCATACGAGCCCCTATGCGAAGACCGTGGACGGGATGCCGTCGAACACGCAGCGACCTGCACGGAAGTTGATGTCACCGGCCGACGCACTGCCGTTCGTCATCGTAAACTTGACCGTGTTCGTGTTGGCCCACGTCACGTTCCAGTTCGCGTAGGTGACGTTCAGGACCACCAAGGCACCGATGACGACGTGGTAGTGCATCTCGGCTGTCGTCGCACTCGTGCGGAACACCTCGATCATGAACTGCCACGTCTCACCGTTGCTGTTGCGCGCGTCGCTGGTGTTGTTCGCGCCGACGTAAAACTTGATCGTCTTGCCGTTGGCGTTCGCAGCCGTATTAAACGTGCCCATCACCCGAAATCCCTGGCCATCTCGGGTGAGCGTCGCC
>Ga0209465_10000366_pt1 | contig 21570 bp, 14 predicted proteins | sample PanSoiPlot1MoBio_FD_188321 | JGI IMG/M metagenome (GOLD analysis project Ga0209465, IMG submission 188321) | Tropical forest soil microbial communities from Panama analyzed to predict greenhouse gas emissions - Panama Soil Plot 1 MoBio (SPAdes)... | ecosystem: Environmental > Terrestrial > Soil...
GTTGCTCGAACGCGCCCTCGTGACCGCGATCGATCTCCAGCACCGATCGCAGAAGCGCCATCGCCCGGCGCCGGTGCGGCACCCCGCCCGGCTCGCCTCGCGACGCCTCCTCGGCCAGCGCGGCGGCCAGCAGGAACGCGCGGACCTTGTGCTCGGGGACGCGCAAGCACGCCGCCTCCGCCTCGGTCGCGTCGACGGCCATGGTCAGGTCGCCGCGCCGGGCGGCATCGCGACGGAGCGCCCGCGCCGCCTGCAGACACCCGGGATCCGCCGCCAGCGCCGCGCGCCAGCGCTCGGCCGCGCGCGCGCCGTCCGCGGCGTCGTCGGCCAGCCGCGCCAGCGTCGACTCGACGGCCGCGACCTCCAACTTCGCGGCGTCATCTTCGGGAGCGCTGCGATCCCGCGCGAAGCGTGTCGCCGCCAGCTCGAGCGCGCTGACACGCAGCTCCGCCTTGCCGTCGCCGTCGGCGATCCGCGCCAGCCCCAGCAGGGCCAGCCGGTCCGGATCGTCACCTGCGGCCGCCAGCGCCGCCGCCTCCAGCACGGGCGCGTCGGCCAGCTGCCCTCGCCCTTCGGCCAGCAGCGCGGCCGCGTGCAGCGTGGCCGGTCCGGCGGCGCCCTCGTGGGGCGGGCTGTCGCGCAGCGAGGTCGTGGCGTCGACCCAGCTCCCACCGCGGGCGGCATCCAGCACGTCGGCCAGCGCCGTGCGCGCCGCCGCCGCCGCGTCGTCGGCCGGCCCCGCCAGCAATCCCGGCGGCAGCCCCTGACCCTCTGCCCGCCGCCCGGCCTCGGCGTCGAGGCGGAAGATCGCCCGCCGGGCGTCCGCGCCGAAATGTCCTTCTCGCAATACGCCGAACGCGGAGGGCGCCCGCTCGTCGCCGACGTCCGCGAGCGCCTCCGCCACGGCCAGCGTCGGGCCGGCGTCCGCCGCGTCCAGCGGCGCCCCACCGGCGACCTCGACGATCGCCCGCGCGCGGCGCGACGGATCGATCCGGGTCGCGCTGCGGAGCAGCGCCCGCCGGGCCAGCCGATCCGCCGGCAGGGCCGCCACCAGCTCGGCGGCGCGCGCGCGTGCCGCCTCGGTGTCGCCGTCCAGCGCCGCGCTGGCGCCGGCGAGGAGCCGATAGAACCGCGCGATCGGCGTGGCCGACGCCTCCGCGGCAGCGGCCCCCGCGCGCCACAGGGCCGCGCTGGCCGGGCCGGCCGGCACGTCCTCTGCGAGCAGCAGCGCGAGCGAAGCCGGATCGTCGGGCACGCCGTCCAGCGCCTCCTCGAGGATGCGCGCGCGCCCCTGGCTGTTCGCGATGGCGTCGACCAGCGCGGCCCGGCGCGGCGCCAGCGAGGCCGTACGATCCGGAGCCGCGGCCGCGGCGGCCGACGCCAGCGTCGAAACCAGCGCGCCGACGTCGCCCGCGCGTTCGGCCAGCCGCGCGCGCGCCTCCACCTCGAACGGAGGCGGCGGCGTCGGCTCGGGCGATTGCGCGAGGCGTGCCTGCAGATCGGCGAAGGCGCGCCCCGGATCGCCGAGCGCCATGTGGGACAGCGCGCAGGCGCGAAGACCGGCGGCGAGCGCGCTCGGCGCCCACATCTCGGCGCCGTAGGCGAGCGTCGTGGACGCGTCGGCGTGCCGCCCCGCGCGCGCATCGGCCGCCGCCACCGACCAGAACAGCGCCGAGCCCGGCGCCGCCTCGATCGCCGTCTGCAGCGCGCCGCGCGCCGCCAGCGGATCCTCGCCGCCCGAGGCCGCCTGGCGAGCGTCGGCGAGCGCCAAGGCCGCCTCCGCCCGCCGGCCCGGATCGCTGCGCAGCCACAGATCCAGCGCGGTCGCGCGCTCACCCGCGTCCTCGGATTCGGCGGCCAGCTGCTGCGCGAGCAACCCCAGCGGGATGGCGTCCGCGTTGTCCGCGATCGCGCGCCCCATCAACGCCAGCGCGGCGGCGGTCTCGCCCCGCCGCGCCAGGTTCCCCGCCTCGATCCAGCTCAGGACCGCGACGCCGGCCGCCCCCGTGATCCCGGCGCGCAGCCGCTCGAGGCTGGCCGGATCCAGAGGCGCGCCCGCCGCCGCTTCCTCATCGATCCGATCGCGCGCCGCGGTGGCGGTGACGGGGGCCAGCCCCTCGCGCAGCGTCGCCACGCGCTCCTTGTCGCCGAGCCGGACCGCCAGCGCCGCGCGCCACCGCGCCAGCGCCATCGACAGCGGGCCCTCGGGACCGGACGCGATCTCGTCGAGCAGCGCGAGCGCGGCCTTGTCGTTGGCACGCGCGGCGTCGCGCAACCGCGCGGCGATCGCCGGCGCCGCGTGCGGATCCAGCCTCGCCGCCTGCTGCCGTTCCGCGCCGGCGCCGGCGCGGTCGCGGGCCGCTTCCCGGCACCGTCCCGCCTGCTCGAGCAGCGCCGCTCCCAGCGCGCCCGCGATGCCGCGACCCGCCTCCGCGAGGGCGTTGGCGACATCGGCCGGCGCGCCGCCGCGCATCGACTCCTCCGCCTGCGCCAGCGCCCGCGCCGGCCCGGCTGGGATCGCCTGGCGCGCGATGGGCGGGAGCCGGCCGCCGCGGGCCAGCGTCCACTCGGCCGACAGCGCGCCGTACAGCGCGCGCTCGTCGGCGGCCTGCACCGCCGTCGCCATGCGCGCCCACAGCGCGTGCGCATCGTCGAACGCGCCCGCGGTCTCCGCCAAACGCGCCCGCACCCGCAGCACCTCGGGCGCGTTCGGGGCGTTCGACAGCGCCTCGTCGCACAGGCGGGCCGCCTCCACGGGGTCGCCGGCCTGCTCCAGCGCGCGCGCCCCCGCGAGCAGCAGCCGGGCCGCCTCCTCGGGGACCTCCGCCAGCGTGCTCTCGGTGCGGTAGCGGCGGGCCTCGGCCGCCCACTCTTCCGCCGTCGGCCAGACGGGCGCCGCCTCGTCGGGGACCGTGACGACCGCCTGGATGCCGGCCTGCCACATCTCCGCATACATCTCGGGCAGCGGCTCGGCGATCATCGGCGCGTCGCTCATCTGCGTGCCGGGCTGGGTATCGCGCTCGTTCTGGAAATCGTCGATGGGCAGGTCGTCCGCGTCGTCGCTCTCGGGCAGCGGCCGGATCTCCGAACGGGCGGTCGGCGTCTCGACGAAGATCTCGGCGTCGTCGACGCTGGGCCAGTTCGGATCGGACGGCTTGCGGGGCCCCGCCATCAGCCTATGCCCTTCCGCAGCGCCGCGTACTGCTCGCTCAGCGCGAACCGGAGCAGATCCTGCGCAGCCGGGTTGGTCGCGACCTGCGCCGCCGACGCGGCCGCGCCGCCGGCCAGCGCCAGCGCGGACGCCGCGGCGTCGCCCGCCAGCATCAGGCCCAGCCGATCGGCGGTCCGCAACACACCCTCGTGCCAGGCCGCGACGTCGATCTTCTCGAACGGGAAACGGGACGCCTGCAGCGCCAGCGCCTTCCGCTGCTTGCGGCTGACGGCGCGGGTCACCGTCCGCAGCAGATCTTCCGACGGCTTCGGAAGCCCGATCGGCGGCGCGACGCCGGCGACCAGCGCGGCGGACGCGAACAGGGGCGCGATCTCGTCCGGCCCGACCCGTTCCAGCACCGTCGCCCGCTGCGCCAGGATGCCGAGCGCCCGCCCGATCTGGAAGCGCATGGCCAGCGAATTCTCCGCGCCCATCGCCAGCAGCAGCACCGGCCCTGGCTCCTCGACCGCGGTCACGGGCGCGGCGACCGCGTCCCGCGCGATCTGAAACAGATGAAGGCCGGTGATGCCCAGCGCGGTCGCGGTCGTCTCGATCCAGGCGAGCCGCTGCTCCGCGGGCGGAATCGGATGCCGTTTGCCGCGCGCCGCCGCGGCCGGGTACAGCTCGATCGCCGCCTCCACGAGATTCGGCCAGACTTCGCTCGCGAAGCCGCCCGCGCCGGGATGGGCCAGGTCGGCCCAGAACGCGCGCGCGGCCTTGGGCGCGAACGGGCGCGGCCGGCCCGCCGGCGCGGTCTGGTCGGCCTTTCCCTTCACGAGGTCGAGCACGCTGGCGACGGCCACCTCCGCCTCTTCGATCGGCGCGGCCGAGCCGTGCCCTCGGGCCATCCCGAGCAGCTCGCGCAGGCGTTCCAGCCGCCGCACGTCGAGCGGATCCGCCGCGAGCGCGCGCCGGACGTCCGCCACCTCGTTATCGACGGTGACCAGCGCGCCCTGCGCGTCGCCCGCCGCGTCGTGCAGCGAAACCAGCGCGCGCGTTCCCTCCCCTAGCGGGTCCAGCTCCGCCGCCCGCCGGAACGCCGCCGCCGCCCCCTGGGCGTCGCGGCCGACGTCGCGCAGGATCGCGCCGACGCGCAGGTGCAGGGCGGCGCGGTCCGCCGCGTCGGGCAGACGCGCCTCCGACGCGCGCAGCACCTCGACCGCCCCCTTCCATTCACCCTGGCGCAGGTAGAGGTCGGACAGCCGCTGCAGCGGTTTCGGATCTTCGGGTCGCATCGCGGCCGCCCGCCGCAACGTCTCGACCGCGCGGGCGCGGTCCTTGAGCGCCTCGTAGCAGGTGGCCAGATCCAGCCGGGCCTCGGCGGCGCGAGGATCGTCCGGCGCGACGGCGACGAACTGCACCAGCCAGTGGGCGGCCGATTCCGGATCGCGATCCTCGCTGGCGGCCCGGGCCAGCTGGAACAGCGCCTCGCGGTGTTCCGGCTGAATCTTCAAGATCTCCTTGAAGTCTGCATCCGCCCCTTCCCGGTCGAACATCCGCTGGGTGCGGTGCTGGCCCCGTTCGAACAGCAGCGCGACGCGGGCCGCGGGCGTCAGGGGCGCGGCGACCAGGCGGTGCGACAGCAGCGCGTCGAACAGGTTCGCCCGTCCCGGCGCGTCCAGATCGGCGCGCAGCAGCTGGTACGCGCGCATGTAGGCCTGGGAATCGTTCGGGCGCAGCTCGACGCACTTCGCGAGCGCGGTGATCGCGTCGTCCGGTCGGCCGGCGCGCTCGTAGGCAGCGGCCGCCTCCTCGAGCAGCGCCCCGGCCTCGCCCGGATCGCGGACGACGGCGGCCAACCGCGCCAGCGCGCGCGCCTCGCCCAGCAGATCGCCGCCCGCCCGGGCGACGCGCCGGATCCCGGTCCACGCCTCCAGCCGTTCCGGATCGACGCCGATGACGGCGCCGTACAGGGCCAGCGCCGTCCCGAGCTCGCCGCGCCTTTCGGCGTCGAGCGCGATCTCGAGATCGAGCGCGATGCCGAACGCGCCCCCGCTGCGCCGGGCGCGGGCCCGTCGTGTCTCCGGACGACCCTCCGGCCACGTCCCCGCGGCGCCGAGCGGCAGATCGGACAGCGCGGTCGCGACGGCGGGCGCGCGCGCGATCTCCCAGGCGCGGCGCGCGACCGCCTCCGCCGCCTCCGGACCGCCCAGCCGCGCCCGCGCCACCGCCCGCGCCAGCAGGTCGGCCTTCCACGGCGGATCGGTGTCCGCGAACGAAGCCGCCGAGTCCTGCCCGGCCAGATCCGCCATGTCGAGCAGCGCCTCACCCATCCGGGCCGGCTCGCCGGCGCGCGCCGCGGACAAGAGCCTCAGCACCGCCGCGTCCGCGCGCACCCGGGGCTCCGCGCCGGCGGGCGCGGGCGGCGGCGCGGCCGAGGGCGCCTCGCCCTGCCCGGCCGCGACACGCAGCAGCGCGGCTTCGCGCGCCGTGCCCGCGGCCAGCGCCTCGTCCTCTGCGCACGCGGCAGAGACGGCCTCCAGCGCCTCCGCGAGCGCCTGCGGCCCCGACGCCGAATCGGTGGCGGCGATCCGGAACAGCGCCACCGCGGCGTCGACCGCGCCCGGTCCGGTCCCCGCCGCCAGCAGCGCCAGCCGGAAAGCCGCTGCGGCGCCGCTCGGATCACCGGCGCGCGCCAGCGCCTCGCCGTGCGCGAACCGGACGAACGCCTCGTCGCCCAGCACGTCGTCGGACGCCTGCGTCTCCTCGGAAAGGATCGCGACCTCGAGGATCGCCTCGCCCGAGCGCCGCGCCAGCTCGTAGCTCCAGGCGCGCGCCAGCGGATCCCCGTCGGAGCGCAGCGGCGTCAGCGCCGCCAGCGCCTCCGCGAACCGGCCGTCGGCCTCGTAATGATGCGCGAGCCGGAAACGGAGCGCGCGCACCGCCTCGGGCGGCGCGTCGCCCTCGGCCGCGGTCAGCTCGCTGCCGACCAGCTCGACGCGCGCCGCGGCGGACGGCAGCGTCTCCTCCAGCCCAGACGCCGCCAGCCCGCTCGCGTCCTCCGCGACGTGCGCACGCAGCAGCGCGTCTCCGCGGCTGCGTAGCTCCGGCGTCGGCGCGCGCAGCAGCATGCGGCCCGCCTCGACCTTCAGCGCGATCGCCACCGCCGGATCACCCGCCAGATCAGCGAGCGCGAGCAGATTGTCGATCCGCGCCGACAGGTTGGCGGTCGACGCGCGGCGCATCTCGATGTCGGCGAGACGGACACGGCGGCCCGCGTCCTTCGGCGCCAGCTCGACCAGGTGGCGCTGGTGCTCCGCCGCCTTGTCTGGCTGATCGAGCTCGTCGGCGTAGATCGACACGATCTTCTCGCGCGCCCACAGCTCGAACATCGTCGACACGTCCGCGGCCCACGTCAGCGTCTTCTCCAGCAGCGCCGCCGCGTCGGCCCCCCGCCCGCCCGCCAGCCACATGTCGACGAGCGCGTGCGTCGCCGGCGCGTGCGTCGGCACGCGATCCAGCGCGCGCCGGTAGAGCGCCTCGGCCTCCGCCGGGTCGTCCAGCCGCCACTGACGAATTGCCGCGGCGGCGACCAGCGCATCGGCAGCCGACGCCGCCTCTCCCGGCCCCTTGCCGGCCGCCAGGTCGGCCTCCCCGAGAAATCCTGCCTGCAACGCCGCCGCGTCGCGACCGCGGATCGCGAGCGCGAGCTCGAGCGCGCGGAGATCGGCGCGGGCGCCGCGGTGGTCGTGCACGCGCGGCGTCGCCAGGCTGGCCGCGGCGGCTGCGTCGCGCCCGGCGCGAAGCGCGATCTCGGCGTGCAAGAGCGCGAGATCGATCGCGTCGTCGTCGGTGGCGGCCTGCGCGATCAAATCCGGCGCGAGCGCGTCGGCGGCGGGGCCGCCCGTCACGATCTCGCACAGCTGCAGGCGATCGGCGGCGACGAGCGGGTGGCCGGCGTCGAGCTTGGCCGCCTCGTCGAGCGACGCGAGCGCCTCACTGAAGGCATCGAGCCTGAGCGCCTGGAGGCGCGCCCGCTCGCGCCACAGCGCCACCGCGAATCCGGGATCGGCCGCCGAGGCGCGCGCGGCGATCTCGCCCAGCGCGCGCACCGCCACGTCCGGCGGCGCGTCGGCCGCGGTGAGCGTCTCCAACTCCGTCAGCACGGTCGCCGCGGGCAGCGCCGCGTCACCGCGCTCCAGCTCCGCCGTCAACACGGCGAGGGCGCGCCCCGCACCGTCCGGCTGCTGGCGCCAGGTGCGCGCCTCCTCGATCGCCAGCGCCGCCCGCCGCGGGCCCTCCGCGCGGCGCGCCAGCCCCGCCAGCGCCGACGCCAGGATCGCCCCGTCTTGCAAGCGCGCGCCCGCCAGCAACAGCGCGAGCAAGGCCCCGATATGATCGGGCTCGGCTGTCCGCGCGGCCTCGTAGCTGGCGATCGCGTCGGCGTCCCGCTGCAGCCGGTCCTCGAGCAGGCGGCCGCGCTCGACCAGCAGATCGGCGCGCGCCCGAGCGGCGCGCGCCTCGGCACCCGGTGTCGCGACGATCGCGTCGGCAGCCGCGCCGTAAGCATCCGCCAGCTCGCCCCACAGCTCGGCGCCCGACAGCAGCCGTCGCAAAGTCCAGAGCGTGATCGCCAGCGCCGGCGCCGCCGCGAAGGCCGTCCGGGCGGCGGCGAGCGCTCCCTCCCGCTCACCCTCGGCCTCCAGCAGCCGCGACACCTCCAGGAGTAGCCCGGCGCGTCGCGGCGCCTGGTCCGCGGCGGCGGCTTCGCTCTCGAACAGCGTCCGATCGGCGTGCGCGTCCGACTCGGCCGCCTCCGCGATCGGCTGGCGAACCTCGACCAGATCGCCCAGCTCGACCTCGCCCTCGGCGGGCGGCTCGGAAACAGCCGGTGCCGGTTCGACGGGAGGCGCCGGTCGGGACGCGGCGGGCGGCGGACGCGACGTCAGCGCCGGGGGACTCGGCGGTGGTGCGCGCGGGGGAGCTGGCGCTTCCGCCTCCCCCGGCAGCTCCTCGAGCTCTATATCGACAAGCTCGTCGTCGTCGCCGTCGCCGTCGGGTCCCGATGCCATGCCGTTGCGGCCGATGCGCATTATCGCTACCCGTGGATCATCGTGTCAATGGACACGGCCCTGTCCGCACAGGCATGATTCCGCTCCGCGAGGCGCACCTGCCGAATCTGCTCGTTCCCATCGATATTCAAGACGGCCTTCCGACCGCGCCGTCGTTGTTCGCGCTCTCAGAGGGACGACGCGTGGCGCATACGGCCGGGGTGACGGTGTTCGCCGTCGTGATGACCGATCGCCATCTGGACGACGCGCTGGCCGCGCAGCTCGGGCGCGCCGGCGCCGACAAGGTGCTCGCCTGCGAGGGTCCGGGCCTCGGCGCACCGCCCCTCGATCTCACGCACGGTCCCGCCCTGTACGCGGCGGTCGAGCGGATCCCGCCGCTGCTCGTGCTGTTCCCGGCCGGCGGCGCCGGGCCGCAGCTGGGCCCGGGCCTGGCGTCGCGTCTGGGCGGCGCGTTCGCTGCCAGCGCCGATCTGGAGCTGGGCGAGGCCCTCACGCCGCTCGCGGACGGCGTCGGCCGTGTCTTCGTACGCCGCTGGCGAGCCGATCGAACATCGTACCGGCGCCTCGATCCGGTCGAGCTCGAGCGGCCGGTCGTCGCGATCCTGCCCGCCGGCGGCGCGCCCGCCGATCACGGCAGCGGGGCGGTGGACGTCGAGGTGATCACCTGCGTGCCGCCCGCCAAGGTCGGCGTCGTCGAGCTGGCGTCGGAGGTCGACGATCTGGCCGCGGCCGCGCTGGCGCCGATCCTGATCGTCGTCGATCCGGCGGTGGGCGAAGGCGCGCTCGCCCGGCTGTCCGCGGCGGCGCCCGCCGGCGTGACGGTCGTCGATGCCGTTGCCGGCGCGCCGGCGATCGCGACGGCGGTCCCGCGCGTCGTGATCGCGGTCGGCGCGCGCGGCACCGTCATTTCCGGGACGCCACGCAGCCGGGTCGGAGCCGTGCTCGCGGCCGGCCCGGCCCGCCCCGGCAAGACGCCCGCGGACGTTCTGCTGCGCGTGGCAGAGGGCGATGCAACCAAGGCCACGATCGACGATCTCTGCGCCAGCCTCGCGGCGCTGGCCGGCGCTGGGCAGCCATCATGAACATCGTCGTCTGCCTGCACGCGCCCCCGCCCGATCCCGACGGCACGGGTCTGGGCCGCGACGACACGCACGCGCTGGCCCAGGGGCTGGCGCTCGCCGACGCGACCGACGGGAAGATGGTCGCGCTGCTCGCCGGAACGTCGCACGAATCCGGGCCGCTGCAGCGCGCGCTGGTCGCGGGCGCGTCGCGCGCCGTCCGCCTCGGTGGCGAGGATTACGCCAGCGTCGATTTCCACACGCTGGGGCAGGCGCTGGCGTCGGGCATCAAGCGCATCGGCGCCGACCTCGTGCTGGCCGGCGCGCGCTCGGACGACGAGGGCCTGGGCGCTGTCCCCGCCGCGGCGGCGCGCAACCTCGGGTTCGCGTACATCGCCCGGGTGGAGGAGCTGGCCGCCGCGGGGCCGCGCGCCGTCGAGGTCGTGGTCCGGGGCGGCGGCCGCAAGCGCCGCCTGCGCGTCGATCTGCCCGCCGTTTTGTCGATTGTCGGCGCGACCCGCGCCCTCCCCCCACCGTCAGATCGGACAGGCAATCCGAGCGAGGTGGAGCTGATGACCTTGAACGATCCCGAGACGACCGTGGTGCGGCGCCGCACCGAGCTTCTGGGCAAACCCGAGCCGGCTTCGCGCGGCACCGAAGAGGTCGCGTCGGCGGCGGCGCTGGTGACGGCCCTGGCGCGGCGATGAACGCTCGCGCCGCGCGGGCGCTCCGGCTCGCAGCGGGCGCACAGGCGCTCGCAACCGTCGTCTGGGTCGTCTGCTACACCCTCAACTGGCTCTGGTCCAGCGCCTGGGATCGCCCCGGGATCTCGATCGAGGCTCTCATCCGCCGCGCTCAGATCGTCGGCGGGGTGCAGACCGCCACGACGATCGGCTGCGCGGCGGTGACGCTGGTCGCGTTCGTGCTGATGCTCTCGGCGTTCGAGCGTCGCGCCCGTCAAATGATGGCGGGGGCTATCGCCGCGGTCGCTCTCCTGCTCGCGTTGACGGTCTTCAACCTGATCGTGCCCGCGCAGATGAGCCAGACCGCGCCGTATCACTATCCGGCGCTGCGCGAGGCGCTGTGGTTCGTGCTGATGATCGCCGCCTTTGCCGGGCCGCTGCTCGCCTTGTGCGCCGCCGCCTCCGCGGCGCCGTCCGGTGGCCGCGGACGCCGGGCGACCATCGCCTACGCGGCGCTGGGGACGCTGCCGATCCTGATGAAGGTCGTATCCCTGTTATTGCCGTCGGTGGCGGAGCTGGGCCGGGCGTTCTCCATCATCTGGGTGCTGACCGACCTGGCCGCGATCGTGGCGTTCGTGCTCGCGGCGGTCTGGCTGGCACGCGCCCCCGGGCAATCCAGTCGGCCGGCGGCAGCGATCGCCGCCCCCGCCGCGCCCGGACCTCACGACCCGCGCTCGCTCCGCCTGCTCGGCTGGACGATCATCGTGCGCGTCGCCGTCGGCGTCCCGCTGGCGATCATCGCGACCGTCGGCACGACGCGCGGCGCCGCCGACATCGGCATGGCGGCGCTGGTCATGAGCACGGTCACAGGGCTCGTCGTCACCGCGATGCTGGTGACGTCGCTCGCCGGCCAGCGGCAGCTCCCTGCCGCGATCTGCGATCGCGAGGCGCTGAGCATCGCGATCGTGCTCGCCTGCCTGGCGCCGGTGTTCGACGTCTGGTGCGCGGTATCGACCGGCGAGCTCCTGTCCCTGGTCGGTGACGCCAATCGCGCGACCAGCCTCTGGGGGATGCCGAGCATCAGCAGGATCGAGGGGCTGCAGACCGCCGCGACCTGGACCGGCCGCATCTCCTTGTGCCTGGGGCTCGCGAGCAGCTTCGCGGTCGTCCGGTCGCTCACCGCCACGGCCCGGGGTCTGGTCGACGAGGCCCTGGCCGCCCGCGCGGGCCGCGTCCGCGCGTTACTGATTTACGGTACTGGCGGCGCGATCACCGCCTGGATCTTCGTGACCAACGCGTCGCTGCGGGGCGACGGCGCTCTGACGGTGCTGGTCATGGTCGGCGTCGGGTTGCTGGCGATCGGCGTCTGGCTGGTCGTCGAGCTCTTGCTCCTGACCTTCGGCCTCGCGAGCGCGCTCGAACGGCCACCGCCCGCGGCGGAGTTCAGCCTGCCTTCCCTGACTTGATCTCGCGCCAGATCTCGGGGACCAGCGCCTCCAGCTTCTCTTTCTCGTTCAGCGTCGGATCGTCGATCACGCGCTCGAGCAACCTCTCCAGGATCTGCCCGACGGGGCGGCCAGGCGGGATACCGAGAATCCGCATCACGTCGCCGCCGCTGATCGCAAGGTCGGGGATCTTCAAGGCTGCGTCCGCCGACGCCACCGCCGCGACGCGCTCGCGCAGCTCGCCCAGCTCCTTTTCTGGATCCTCGCCGAAGCCGCGCCCCGCGACATCGCCCGCGCGCAGCGCGAACAGATCGTCCAGCGCCTCGTGCCCGCCGACGCGCCGGACGAAGCGCCGGACCGTGCCGTCGGTCCACTCCGGTTCGTAGAAGAACATGTGGTTCTTGACCACGCTGACGACGCGGTCGCGTTCGGCGTTCGCCAGCTTGAGCCGCCTGCAGATCGCGTCCGCCATCTCTGCGCCCACGTACTCGTGCTGGAAGAAGCTGTACTCGCCCGGCGCCCCCTCGCGCGGCTGGCGCGCCCGCGGCTTGCCGACGTCGTGCAGCAGCGCGCCCAGCCGCAGGATCGCATCGCCCTTCGTTTCGTCCACGACGTGCAGCGTGTGGCCGAAGACGTCGTGCTTGTGAAAGCGATTCTGCGTGCAATCGACGCCCTCCAGCAGCTCCGGGATCACCTCGCCCAGCAGGCCGGTCTCGCGCATCAGGTTGAGGCCGCGCGAGGGCTGCGGCGCCCCCAGCAGCTTCAGCAGCTCGTCTCGGATCCGCTCCGCCGACACCTTGCGGAACACGTCCAGCGTCGGCTGGATCGCAGCCTGCGTCGGCGGATCGATGTCGAACGCCAGCTGCGCCGCCTGGCGGACCGCGCGCATCGGGCGCAGGCCGTCCTCGCGAAAGCGGGCGATCGGATCGCCGACCGCCCGGATCAGCCCCTGCGACAGATCGCTCTGGCCGCCGAACAGATCGGTGATCGCGTCCGCGAGCGGATCGTACGCGACCGCGTTCATCGTGAAGTCGCGCCGCGAGAGATCCTCCGCCAGCGACTTGACGTAGGTGACCGACGACGGGCGTCGGCCGTCCAGATATTCGCCCTCGCCGCGGAAGGTGGTCACCTCGACGGGCCGCGGCGGCGCCGTCGCGGTCAGCACCGTCACCGTGCCGTGCTTGAGACCGGTCGGCACCGCGAACGTGTTGCCGAACAGATCGATGACCGCCTCCGGCACCGCATCCGTGGCGACGTCGAAGTCGGCCGGCGTCCGCCCGAGCAGCATGTCGCGCACGCCGCCTCCGACCAGGTGCGCCTCGTGCCCCGCCTCGCGCAGCCGCCGGCAGATCGTCAGGACGTCGGGCGGAACCTGTTCGCGCATCGGCACGCTCACGGCTTCTCCCCGCGTTCGATCGCCTCCAGCGCGGCCGCCGCGGCGCCCTGCTCCGCCTCTTTTTTCGAGCGGCCGATCGCGCGCCCATAGGGCCGCCCGCCCAGCGTCAGGGCGACCTCGAACCGCTTGTCGTGGTCCGGTCCGTCCTCGGCCACCACCTCGTAGACGGGCGCCGTCTGCCAGAGCGCCTGCGCCCGCTCCTGCAGGCGAGACTTGTAGTCGGCCAGCGCGTGCGCGTCGACGTCCGCGATGCGACCGTCGAACAGCCGCCCCGCCACGGCGGCGACGGCGTCGAACCCGGCGTCGAGGTAGATCGCGCCCATCAGCGCCTCCAGCGTGTTCGCGAGGATCGACGGGCGCGTCCGCCCGCCCGTCCGCTCCTCGCCCTTGCCGAGCAGGAGGAACGCCCCGAGGTCCAGGGCGACGGCCACCCTCGCGAGACCGCTCTCGCTCACCAGCGCTGCGCGCGCGCGCGACAGGTCGCCCTCGCGACGGTCCGGGAAGCGCCGCATCAGCATGTCGCTGACGACCAGGTCCAGTACGGCGTCGCCCAGGAATTCCAGCCGTTCGTTGTCGCTCCGGTCCGGCTGTCCGGCCTCGTTCAGCCACGACGTGTGCGTCATCGCCGTCTCGCACAGCCCGATGGTCCGGAAGGTGTGCCCGAGGCGCGCCTGCAGCTCGGCGTAACGCGCGACCGGCGCGTCGCCCTGCGGCGTGGAGCGTTTTGAACCATCGGAGCGCATGGTCACCGGGATCTTATCCTCACATGCTGGTACTATCCTGCCCATGTCCGAAGCAACCAATCTCTGCTGCGTGAAGTGCAATTCGATTCTCGACCGGGCGACATTCCAGGGCCTCGAGGTGGACCTGTGCCCGAAGTGCGGCGGCCTCTGGCTGGATCGCGGCGAGATCACGCGTGCGGCGAAGTTGCCCGAGGTCGAGCTGGACCGCCTGCGCGTTTTGCTGCGCGGCGCGAAGGGCCCGCCCCCCGTGCCGACCGAGAACGTCGCCCACTGTCCGGCCTGTCCGGGCAACCTGGCGGAGATGCTGCTCGGCAACGTTCACGTCGACTACTGCGGCAAGTGCCACGGGATCTTCCTGGACCGCGGCGAGCTTCAGGCCGCCATCGAAGCCGTGCGCGCGAAGTCGCGCCAGACTTCAGCGCACGAAGTCGTCATCGCGATCTCGACCGCCGGCGACTAGCGGCCGGCGTCAGCGACGGAACCAGCGGCGCCGTACGGTGTCCGTCGATCGATGTTGCCTGCTTCGTTCGCGATCCCGTACCTGCTGACCGCGCCCCTGCCGCCATCGCTGGGGATCGAATTCGTTCCCGTGTCCGACGCCGCCTGTCGGCTCGTCGCCCAGGCCTGTTACGCGACGGTAGAGGTCGAAGCCCGCAATCAATCCAACCGGACGCTCCGCCTTTCGATGGTGAGCGTGGCGATGATGCAGCCGGGGGGCGCCGCCTTCGAGATCCAGTACGGAACGCCCCTCGAGATCCCCGCTTTCGGCGCGGTCAGCCTCGACCATCGCTTCGAGCTGCACGTCGAGGCGCCTCACGAGATCGTCCTCCGGTATCGCGTCTGGGGCCATCGCGCGGCGACGCGGCGCAAGCGCGTCCTCGCCGCTCGCTTGCCCGATCTGCGTGAGGCGGCCGAGGCCGCCTGCGCGCGCTGCAACGGCGGCCACCAAGAAACGTGCGCCTGCCACACGCGCGATGGCGGTCGGCGCTGCACGGAACCGCGGCAGTGCGAGGGCCTCTGCCTCTTCGATCGGGTCGAGAGGCTCCCGGGTCCGGTCTGCGAGGCGCGGCCGGGAACGATCTGCCCGCTCTACCCGGTGACGGGCTACAAGGTCGGCCATTGCTCCGAGCTAGCGGAGCCGTTCGGCTGCTACGAAGTTCTGGCGCCGGCCGACTCGGCCAGCCATCCGTTCCCCGTGCCCGGACCGAGGTCGGTCCGGTGCACGCGCGAGGCTGGCGCGGGCCGCGGCCCCGCTATTGAATCCAGCCGCCGCCGATGACGCGGTCGTCGCCGTCGTAGAAGACGGCGGCCTGGCCGGGCGCGACGCCGAACGCCGGTGTATCGAGACGAACCAGCGCGCCGCCGTCGGGATCGGGATCGATCCAGGCGGGCGCCGCGACGGCATGGTGCCGGATCTGGACGGCGCAACGGACGGCGCCGCCCGCCGGGCGCGGATCGAGCCAGCGTACGTCGCCGACGCGCAAGCTGTCGCGGCCCAGACGATCGCGCGGCCCGACGCGCACCTCGCCCGTGGCGGCGTCGATGCGCACCACGAAGCGCGGCGCGCCCGCGCCGCCCGGGATGCCGCGCCGCTGGCCGATGGTGAAGGCGTGCGTGCCGGCGTGGCTGCCGATCGGCGCGCCGGTCGCGTCGTCGACGATGGCGCCGCTGGCGCCGGCGCCGCCGTGCGCCTCGACGAACGCGACGTGATCGCCGTCGGGGATGAAGCAGATCTGCTGCGAGTCCGGCTTGTCGGCGTTGGGCAGGCCGGCCCGGCGGGCCAGCGAGCGCACGTCGTCCTTGCTCATCTCGCCGAGCGGGAACCAGACCCGCGTCAGAAGCTCGGGGCGAACGCCGAACAGGAAGTACGACTGGTCCTTGCCGCGATCGCGCGCCCGGCCCAGCGCGACGCCGCCTTCTGGCGCCGGGGCGAGCCGCGCGTAATGCCCGGTCGCCAGCGCCGCCGCACCCACCGCGTCCGCGAACGCGAGCAGCGGTCCGAACTTCAGCTTCTCGTTGCAACGCACGCACGGGTTCGGCGTGCAGCCGGCCCGATAGCCCGCCACGAACTCGTCGATGACCGACGACTGAAACGCCGCGCTCTCGTCGATCACGTGGTGCGGGATCCCGAGCCGCGCCGCGACCGCCCGTGCGTCCTCGATGTCGCGCGGCCCGCAGCAGCGACCGCCGATGCTGGCGTCGGTGCCGCTCGCGTCGTACAGACGCAGCGTCGCGCCGATCACCTCGTATCCCCGTTCCACCAGCAGCGCGGCCGCCGCCGACGAATCGACGCCGCCCGACATCGCGACGACGACCCGCCGGGTCGACGGAACCGCTGACCGGGACGCTGGCGTCCTGATCCGCGCGACGATGCTCTCGACCGCCTCCGCCACCCGATCGATCTCCGCCTCGGTGTTCTCGGCCCCGACGCCGAAGCGGATCGCGCACCCGGCCTCCGCGCGCGACAGCCCGAGCGCCAGCAGCACCTCGGACGGCGCCAGCGATCCCGACGTACAGGCCGCGCCGGTCGAGACGCTGATCCCTTCCAGGTCCAGCGCCGCGGCGACGAACTGCCCCGCCGCGCCCCGAAAGCCGACGTTCAGCGTGCCCGGCAGCCGGCGTGCGCCGTCGCCGTGGCGGCGGGCCTCCGGGATCGCGAGCAGCCGCGCCTCCAGCCGATCGCGCAGGCGCGCCACGTGCGCCGCCGCCTCCGTCCGCTCGGCAGCCGCCAGTCGCGCGGCGACGCCGAAGCCGACGATGCCGCTGGTGTTCTCGGTCCCGGCGCGGCGCTCGCGCTCCTGATGTCCACCCCCGGTCAGCGGCGCAAACGGCGCCCCGCGGCGGAGATACGCGGCGCCCACCCCTTTCGGCCCGCCGAGCTTGTGCGCCGACAGCGTCAGCGCGTCGACGGCCAGCGCGCCGACGTCGACGTCCAGCCTGCCGGCGGCCTGCACGGCGTCGGTGTGAAACAGCGCCCCCGCCTCGTGCGCGACGCCCGCCAGCGCGGGGACGTCATACACGTTGCCGATCTCGTGATTGGCGAGCGCGAGCGTCACGAGCACGGTGTCGGGACGAAGGGCGGCCCGCAGCGCATCGGTGGCAATCCGCCCATCGCCGTCGACCTCGACGAACGTGATGTCGGCATCTTCGGCGGCGAGGGACGCGAGCACCGATGGATGCTCGAGGCGCGACGTGACGACGTGCGGGCGGCCCCTCTTTCCGCTTCGCGGGGCGAGGGAGAAAGAGGCGCCGCGGATCAAGCCGCGAATCGCTAGTTCGTTCGCCTCGGTGCCGCCCGAGGTGAAGACGATCTCCTCCGGCGCCGCGCCGACGAGCCGCGCCACGTCGGCGCGCGCATCCTCGACCGCCGCGCGCGCGGCGCGCCCGGGCGCGTGCGTGCTCGACGGATTGCCCGGCAACGCGCGCAGCGCCGCCGCCATCGCGCCGGCCACCTCCGGCCGCACGGGCGTCGTGGCGTTGTGGTCGAGGTAAATGCTCACGGCAGCGGAGTATACCCAGGTCCCGCCGCGGTATTCTCGACCGTTCGCGAGAGACCCCGATGACTGTCTGGACAAACTGGTCGTGGTGGACCTACTTCGTCGTCGACGACGACGTGGTCACCCGCGGGTGCATCGTCAGCTACGACCTCGCACACCGGCGTGTCACCTACTTGAAAGGATCGGCGAACGAGACCGTCGAGTCCACGTATCACCATATCTGGGTCGATCCAGAAAGGCGCCCGGTGCTGGACCCCACGGACTTCGACCTGGTGGCGTGTCGACAGAAACCGCCTTCCTTCGTGGAGCTGTCCGACGGCGATCCCAGGGAGTATTTCGGGGGCGAGACAGATGTCCTCGCCACGTACCTACCGGATTCCTTGCTGGCGGCCATCCACCCTAAGCGGAAGCCGGATGAGTAGCAGACAGCGTCATGCTCTGACCTTTGCCGTCATGGCCGCCACCGTCGGGTGCCACAGCAGCCAGCCCGAACCGATCGAACCCGCCGCCAGTCACGGCGCCCCGCACCCCACGGCGGTGACCGCCCGGGTCTCCAAGGACCAGGAGCTCGCCGCGCTCCCCGTTGGCATCCGCGTGACGCACACGCCGAATCCGGTGAAAGCGCAGGTCCGCGGTCGAAGCGGCCAGCATTACACCTGGCTCTACGAAACACGCGTCGCCGCGATCTCGGAGGACGTCACGATCACCGAGTTCGGTGCCCTCTTTCGAAAACTGCCTCTGGGGAACTGGGAGCTGCGAACGATCTATGACCGTCCGTTCCGACCCGCGGAATTCGCCGACTGGTACGCCTGCCCCGGAGCGTTGATTCACGCCGGCACCGCCTGCGTCGATCCGTCGAACTACACGGGCGGCGATCAACGAAGCGAGATCGAGACGCGATGGTATTTCATCGGCAAGACGCGGTCGGGCCAGCTGGTGAAGGGCGAGGAGATCGTGCGCGGCACACCGTAGACGAGGCAGGGACGCCGCCGGATCACCGCGGATCCTTGATCGGCGGGCGGTTCATCAGGACGCGGATCGCCATCCCGCCGACGAGGTGCTTCTCGATCACGCGATCGAGGTCGGCGATCGTCATATGGTCGTAGAGGACGCCGCCGAACGGTTCCGCGGCACCCTCTTCCTGAACGAGGATGTTCGGGCCGCGCAGACAGTGGCCCAGGCAATATTCGTCGACGACGTGAACTCGTTCTTGCAGGCCGCGCGCCGCGACCGTCTCGGCCAGGTGCGCGGCCAGCGCGCCCGAGCCGCGCCGATCGCCGCAGGTCGGACCGCGGCAGACGACGACGGTCAGGCGGCCGGTGTGGGTCAATCGGTCTTGGCCGTCCTCGTCGCCCCGGGATCGGTCTCGCCGAGGGCGCGCACGAGGTGCGCGCGCAGCGCCGCCACGGTGTGCGGCTCCTCGGCGACGTAAAGCAACAGGCGCCGATCGGCGGCGCCGCCGAGCTTGAGCAACGCCTCCGTCACCGCGATCAGCGCCGAAGGATCGGCGTCGTGCGCCGGGTCGGCCCGGTACATCGTCAGGAAGTCGCGCAGGGCGGGCACCGCCTCCTCGCCGCCGGTCGCGATCAGCGCGCGGGCGATCTGCGCCGCCGCCGGCGTCGGCGTCTCGGGCAGGCGCAGCTGCGCCACCAGCTCGGGCGTCACGGATCGGCCCATCGGACCGAGCGCGCCCACCGCCCGCGCCAGGAAATCCACGGGCGGCGCGGAACGCCCCTCGGCGTAGTCGGCGTGGTTGCGCAACGCCGTGGCGAGCAGGTCCGCCGACTGCGTATCCTTTCGCGCGGCCAGCGCCTCGCTGGTCTTCTGCACGGCGGCCGGCGCCAGATCGCGCTCGCCGAGGATGGCGAGCAGCTTGCTGGTCGCGTCGCGTCCCGGCTGCTTGCCGATCTCGTCGATCGCGAACAGCTTCAGGTCGGGAAAGCGCTTGTCCTGATCGGCGACGATCGCGCCGAGCGTCGCCACCAGATCAGGGGCCGCTCCCGCGCTGCCCGCCGCGCCGGCCGCCGCGGGCGAGAACCCATCGGCGTCGAAGGTCGCGGCGCGGACGACTTCGCCCGGGAGGTGGGCCTCGTACCGCCGCCCGCCGGTCACGCGATCGAGCGCGACCAGATCGCCCTCGGCGCTGACGAACGCCACCACGCTGCCCGTGTCGGTCGACGAGACCGCATCCGAGGGATGGCTGTACGCCCAGCGCAGCGCGCCCGACGCCGCGTCGAAGCCGAACAGGAAGCGGTAGTCGTGAACGGCGACCACGTCGTCTCGGAAACGCGCGCGCTCGCCCTCGACTGCGACCCGCCAGAGGATGTGGTTGCGATCGATCGCCGAATACCGCGCCTGCTCGGGCCGATACAGGTCGTACCAGTAGAACGACCGCACGAAGGGCGGCAGGCTCGCCATCAAATAGCCGGGCGACTGGCGCGAACCGCGCGCCGTCGACGCCGAGAGCAGGAAGACACCGCGCGACCCGTAGAACATCCCCTCCGGCAGCGCGCGCACGAACGTCGCCGCCTCGGCCGTCGACAGGACCTGCCCCTGTTCGAGGCCCGTCGCCCCGTCCAGCAAGATCACGTACTGCGAATCGACCGGCACGGCCACGAGGCCGCCGCGCACCGCCGGCCCCGCCACGTGCGCGGTCGGCAGGACGTGGCGCCAGCGCACCGTGCCCGCGCGCGGATCGAGCGCGACGACGCTGCCGCCGCCGCGTTTGCCGCCGGCCGTCTGGATCACCAGATAGACGCCGCGCGCGTCGACGTCGTAGCCCGCCAGCCGCTCGTCCGCGGCCAGCGGGTGCTGCCACAGCACCGCGCCGTTGCCGATGTCGCGCGCGGCGATCATCGCGCCGCCCGGCTGCGGAGTGGGCACGCCGTGGACGATGACATCGGCGCCGACCGCGATCCGCGTCGTCACCTCGCCCGGCTGCGTCCAGACCAGCCGCGATCCCGCCAGGTCGTACGCCGCGACGCGCGCGCCGGCCGCGCCGCCCAGCACCAGGAAGACCAGGCTGCGCGGGGACGGCGCCGGAGGCTGCGAGCGCGCCAGCGCAGCCGCGATCTCGCCGGCGTTGCCGGCGCGCCGGTAGGGGCTGATCGCGCACGCCGACAGCGCCAGCCCCGCCAGCGCGACGACGGCGCCCGCCGCGCCCGCGCGACCCGCACCCGGGCCGCTCACCGCGCCGACTCCCGCTGGTCGAGCAGCTTCTGCGCCTCGCGCTTGGACGGACGATCGTCCTTCGCCGGCACCGACGCGACGTACTCGACCAGCGCCGCCGTCGCGGCCACGCCGCTCAGGCCCGCGATCGTGCGCACCACGTCCAGCCGCAGCCGGTCGGGAACGTCGGAGCGCTGGGCGTAGTCGCCCAGCACCGTCGCCAGCACGCCGTCGTCGACGGAGCCGGCCAGCTCGGCGACCTGCGGGATCAGATCGGGCGTCGCCAGGGCGGCCAGCGGCGAGGCCGCGCCGGCGTCTCCACGCTTGACGAGCGCGAACAGACGCGCGAGCCCCGCCCGCTCGTGGCGGGCGGCCAGCGCCTCTCCCGCCGCGGCGCGCACCCCCGGCGCCGCGTCGCCCAGCCGCGCCAGCAGCGTCGCGACGACCCGCGGATCGCGGATCGTCCCGACCGCCTTCACCGCGCGCACGCGTACCTCTGGCGCGCGGTGTCCCGTGTAAAGGTCGAGCACGTCGAACGCGCGCGCCGCGGTCAGCGCGCCGCCGCCGCCCAGCTTGGCCAGCGCGTCCAGCGCCGCCTCGACCCGCGCGGGCGCCGCGCCGGCGGCGAGCATCTCGACCAGCGGATCCGCCGCGTTCCCGGCGCCGGACGCGCCGAGCGATTCGATCGCTGCGACCGCGGCGGCGTCGTCCTCGCCCGCCAGCGCGGCGCGCGCCGCGTCCAGACGCGCGGCCGGCAGCGGACGCTTGCTGGTCTCGGCGGCGGGCCTGGACTTGCCGGTCTTGCCCTCGCTCTTGCCCTCGCCCTTGTTCGCGACCGGCTTCGCTTCGCCTGGCTTGGCGTCGGCCGGCTTGGGCTCGCCGGCCGCGCGCGCGTGACCCGCCGCCAGAGCGACGGCGAACGCAATCGCAATTCCAGCGGGCTTCACCGACACGCGCGCGCTCTCGGCGCGCCCCCGGCCCGCCCGATCATCGATGGGACCCTCAAAGGGTCCCATACCCCCCGCGAAGGGCTGCGGCGGGCAAAGCCCGCCTCCGCCCACGCGTCGATCACTTCTGCTTGGCCTCGGCGTCGCTGAATTCGACCTTGCCGCTGTAGTTCGCGCCCTTGCCGAGCAGCCAGAACGTGGTCGTCGCCAGCGTGCGGCCCCGGCTCTCGATCGTCATCATGTAGTGCTTGCGGACGTCGAACTCCGGCTTGGCCAGCTCGATGCTGGCGCCGAAGATGCGTGAGCCGCGCTCGCGCGTCATCTGCGGATCGCCCGCGACGTACTTCTTGTCGCCACCCGTGATGTCGAAGAACTTCACCTGGATCTCGCTGTCGTCGAGCGGCTGGGCG
>Ga0209465_10000368_pt1 | contig 21483 bp, 44 predicted proteins | sample PanSoiPlot1MoBio_FD_188321 | JGI IMG/M metagenome (GOLD analysis project Ga0209465, IMG submission 188321) | Tropical forest soil microbial communities from Panama analyzed to predict greenhouse gas emissions - Panama Soil Plot 1 MoBio (SPAdes)... | ecosystem: Environmental > Terrestrial > Soil...
CCAGCCCCGGCAACGTCGCGCTGCGGATCACGGGCACGGATGCGAGCACGACCGCGCTCTCGATGGATGTGGTGCTCGGCAATTCGAGCGCGAGCGAAAAGACGTTCATCATTCAAGCGAACGGTGGCACAACTCAATTCGGCGGCGTCATTCAACAACAAGTTGTGGGCAACGGCGCGTTCTATTCGCTGAGCACGGCTGATAATTCAGGCTCGACTTACGCGACCATTCAGTGTGATTCAGGCGGTACGCCCAAGCGGGTGCTGCTCGGCGTCGATGGGCCGACCGCACTCGGCTTCGTAGGCACGCTATCTAATCACCCGTTCTCGCTTCGGCAGAACAACACTGAGATTGTCCGCGTCAATTTCAACGGCATCAACGTCACGAATGTTTTCTCGGCCTCAGGGCAGAACGTGTACAACTTCGGCGCGAACGGGGCGACGCAATGGAGCGTGGACTCTACCGTGCCCGGACTTATTCCGCTGGTCGATAATGCTTACGACTTCGGCAGCGCGAGCAAGCGCGTGCGCAACGGCTTTTTTTCCGGGAACGTGACGATCAACGGGGCGCTTTCGGTTTCCGGTGGCACCAGCATCAATGCGAGTGTTCAGAGCGCCACGGTCGGCACCCCGGCCAGCTCTGTTGAAACCAATCTGATGACGTACACGTTGCCCGCGAATAGTTTCTCTGCGAACAACAAGGCAATTCGTGTGACCGCGAGCGGAAACACCAACAACAATTCGGCGGGCTCTCAAGTCGTGAAGTTCTATTTCGGCGGCACGTCAGTCGGCTCTATTGATGCCGGAAATGCTGTTACCGCGTGGTATGCAGAATTCGTCGTTGTCAGAACATCATCGAACAACCAGCGAGTTTCCGGTCGCATGAGCTGGGGCGGTAGCGGCAGTGCGACCAAAGACCAATATAATTTCCGGGGCGAAGTCGTCAACACCGACACGGCGAACATCACGGTGAAGTTCACCGGAACCGGCGCGGGTACATTGAACGATGTTCAGCAGTACATGATGTCAGTCGAGGCTCTAAATCTATGACCGAAGCCGCATACACCGCGATCATCCAGGAGCTTGCATTCCAGCGAAATGCGCTCGGGGATCGAGCGCTTAATCTAGCCGGGCAGCTCGCCGACGCCCAGGAAAAGATCAAGGAGCTGGAGGGGAAGCTCGCAGCCCCCCAGGGCTCGAATGTGGTGGAAATGCCTGATCGCTAGTCTCTGCCTCTCGGGCTGCGTCGCTATCTCGGGGCCCTGCGAGCGAGTGATTACGATCAAGACGACTTGCGAACCGGGCGGTTCGGTCGTCACATTCCCGAGCCCGCACTGAGCGAAAGTCGCCGACTAGAATCCGACTAATTGGTGACTAAATCGTGCTAAACCCAGGGACATCGGTTTTAGCTAACTTGCTGATTCCGTTATAATCGCCTCTGAGACTTTTCGCGTGTCCACAGGATCACCTCCCATGGACACCAACTAAGAATCAAGCACTTGCCGATGATGCCGACTAGAAGGCGACTAGCTGAAAAATGAACCATGCTAGACCCTGCTAACGTCGGCGCAGCAGGCGAGCCGCGATCAATATCGCCAGCGCGGCGCTCCCATACTGAATCACATCCCACAGCAGCTCATTCATCTGACACCCTCCGTATATCCCAGCCGCGTTTGCGGCACAGCTCGATCACGTCCTCAATCGTATAGCGCAGCATCCAGCTCAGCTTGGGTGCCGCTTTCCACACGAGCCCATCCTCAACCACCAGCCCGGCCGTGAACTCGCCGCGCCGGTCCTTCCCCTTCACCTGATACAACATCATGTCGTCGCCGCGATGTAGCGGTAGAACACCACGAGCACCAGCGCGAGCCATGCGCAGCTCGCGAGCATCGCCCCCAGGATGAACCCGCAGGCATGCGGGCACTCCCGCCACACGAACGCGAAGGGCTCAAGGAGCCCACGCAGAATCGCGTAGCCGGTCGAGAGACTGGTAATACCAGCGGTGTAGAAACGGGAGCGCAAAGGTGCTTTCCCAGCCCTTTCTGCGGATCATCATCCAGGCCCACAGGGCGCGGCCAGTGCGTCCGTTGCCGTCCATGAAGGGGTGAAGATCCTCGTATTCGCAATGCACATCGTAGGGGCTCGCCTGACCGTCCATGGCGGCTATCAGGAGCTTCGACAGCAGCCTTTCGATCTGCGGGCCCCCTCGCGGCGGCAAGTGTTTCCCGACACGAACATCCATGCCGTGCGAGCTGCGGAGCAAGGCCTCTTGCTGATAAGTCTGCGCCAGCTCTTGCAGCTCGAAAACCCGTAGGGTGCCCAGCTCCAGGAAGCTCATCGTTTGCACAATCTCGGCCTCGGTCGGATCCCGCCTGATCCCCTCGATCAGGTTGGATTCGGTGAGGAAGGCGACGAGCTGGGAGCGTTTGGTTTTGGTATCCATTCGGATCACGCTCATCGTTCCACCTGGACAAGATAGCCGCGCCGCTTGAACTTGCGCATGGCGTTCGCGAACTTCGCCTTGGCCCGGCGCTGAGCTGGCGTCATGCTGGCGTAGAGCTTCTGTACCGCGATCTTTCCCCAGGCTCTCCGACCTTCGAGGCTCACCTTCTCGCGAGCGGCCGTGAGCTGGGCCTGCTGCTTGGCCGTCCTGGGCTTGAGGCCTTCGAGCTTGGTCATGCGCGCCAAGTGCGCGGCCCTCGCCTCGGGGCTACGGCGATACCACGACTCGCGCGCCTTCTGCGCATGCAGCTCACGCTGTTCAGGGGTAAGCCGGGCCTGACGCGCGAGCGCTGCGATCCTCTGCTTCTCGCTCATGTCAGTCCCACTACGTTCGGCATGCGAATCTCAATCCCCTGCTCCTTCGCCAGCTCGGCATCACGCTTACGCATCTGCGCGGCGTAGTGCTTCTCAAGCATCCTGATCCCTCGGTGCCCCATTTCCTCAGCGATCTTCTTGTAGTCCTGGATACCTCGGGCGGTTTCAATGCGAAGGCAAGCGTAGGTATGCGCCAGTTGATTCGGCCCGCGATAGCGCACACCCGCCCGCTTACACACCGCTCGCCACTGGCCGTTGAGGATGTCGTGCGGATATTCCCAGCGCTTCTTAGTTGAGGGGTCCACGAAAATAAAATCGCCGTCGCTGCCGAAGAACGTAACGGCGCGGTGCTCCTTCAGGGCGGCAAGCGTTTCATCGCTCAAGTGGATGGTGCGCTTGCGATGCTTGTTCTTCATGCTGTTCCTGATCTTGCCGGTGTTCTCAAGCACGCGCTGGAGCTGGGCCTCGCGCTCAACGAAACTGACATCACCCCATTGCATGCCCATCGCTTCGCTCACCCTGGGCCCTTGGCCCGCACACATGAGGATGTAACATTTCCAGCCCGGATTCTTTTCGATCAGGGCCTTCAGCTCGGCCCGGCTAAAGGGATCCGGTTCCTCGCTCTCGAAGTCGCGCGATTCCTGCGTCAGGTGCTCGCCTATGGTGAGCTGGCGCATTGGATTCATAGGGATGGTCTTGAGCCCTACCTCGCGGTCGAGCGTGTGTTTGACCGTGATGAACATATTCGCGATGCGATGCGCGCTCAGATCGCCGTCGCCCTTGTTGCCTAGGCGGATCTTGCAGCGGGCCGTAATGAATTCCTGCACCCTGAACAAGTCGCAGAATTCCACGACCGGAACACCCTTCAGCGCGGGAGCGAACACGTTGAGCGCGTCGCGCTTATACGTGACCCAGGTCGATTCCTTGACCTTGCCACGGAATGCCTCGATCCATTCCTCAAGGGCCTTGTCCATGGTGCGACGCTGATCGCCCTTGCCCGTCTTGCGCATGTACTCCTGCGCGAATCCCGACTCGGGAAATTCTTCCAGGTAATTGAACTTGTCGATGCTCACCCTGAACTTGATTCCGGCCAGTCTGTTCTTGGCCGACTCACGGATATCGTCAAGACCTTTCCTATCGACGTTCATCTTGTGCGGCTCGCGCCGCTGCGGCAATTGCGGGTCAAGCGTAAAGCGAAGATAGACGTGATAGAACCCGCCCCCAGCAACGACAGTCTCAACGCCCTTCTCTTGAAAAGTATCGCCCGGAATGTCTGCGGCGATTACCTGAGCAAGGGTTTTTTTCTTCCGAGTTCCACCCATTTTTGAACCTCCGGCAAATTGATCCAGACGTGTCGCCCGCGCACGATGCAATGAATCCCATCGACCCAATCACCGCGCTGCCTGCGGCTGTACACCGCTGAGCGCGAGTCGCCAGTCATCTTGCAATAGTGCGCGAGCTTCACCCAAACAACCGGATCCATTGTCGCAGAGTCCGCAGATGTTCTCAACTATTTCCCCGCTCTCGCAACGGCCGAGAACAAGCGATCATCGTGAGCGTCTGTTTGTTTAAACGGCTTGTGCTTGCCGTTGCCCAGGCTCGCCATTGCGTCGATCAGCTCGACGCTCACGAAAAACTTCTCATGCCCCAGCGGCCGGGGCTGAACGCAGTAGAGCACCCCGCGCCAGTCTCGTGCGCGCAAACGCACCATGGTTCCGTTCGCGATCCGCGACTCGATGTAGGAGCGCACTTCATCGTAGGAAGCCTCGGGCACCAAGTTCAGCAGTTCGCTGAACCGGAAGTGCCGCTCCCCGAAGTTGCGTACAGCTCGGGCAATCGGTGTATCTCTCATATCGGGCCCGGCAACAGCCGCACCGAAACGTGCATGATTCCCTCGGGGCCGACGTGACCCGACGCGCTGATGCTCAGCATCATGTTCGGCTTGATCGAATCCTCTAGCGTGTCAACCAGACAGAAGATTGCCTCGCGGACGGCGTAGGGCATTTCGACGGGCGCGTGTTCCTCGATGTACTTCGAGGCCGCGTCAACGCTACGCGCGTGGAAATTGATAGACCAGCTCATTCGTTTCTCCTGATGGGAAGGATCACGCCGAACTCGGTTGCGTACCATGCCTCGGTGCGCTCCATGAATTCGGTGAATTCCTCAATAGTCAATTTGCTTGATCGCTTCATCGGGACCATAAGGAGCACCCCGCCGCAACCGATAGCTCGGTGTCCGAAGTGGCGCATCAGCGCGAACTCGTGCATTTCCTCGGGTGCATACCCGGTTACGTTAGAAGCCTCTGTATGTAGCAGCCACAGCCGCGCGTTCTGATCGAGCGTGCGCGGCTGCTTGATCCGGCTAACGACAATCTGGAACGGTACGGGCCGGTTGCGGATGTGAGCCGCAACCAGATCGCGCTGATCCCAATCCTCGACATAGTAGGTGCGCTCAGGCAGCCCGCTTTTTGAGGTCTTTGTCGATGTCGTAGGCACGGCGGTACAGCAAAAACATTTCCCAGGCCTCGTCCAGGTTCGGGAAAAAATGGTGAGCAAAGTCGCCGTGTTCTTTCGAGAACCGGCACAGGTGATAGCCGCCCTCGATGGGCCGGTCGGGGAATACTTCTTCCCACAGATTTTTGTAGGCTGCGATCTGGATCAGGTGGTCCGCGTACACCGCGTTGCCGGATTTCCAATCGCCCAGGCTGAGCTTCCCATCCAGCTCGATGATTGCGTCGGGCGTCCCGCCGAAGCGGTGCCGCTCGCTCACGAGCTTGGGCTCGGCGTAGATCACCTTGAGCCGGGACTGATCGGCCCAGGTGAGAAACGCACCGTAGGCGGCCGCGCCCTTTACCCGCACGTCCTCCGGGTACTTGTCCAGGTCCGGGCCCGGCAGATCGCGGATCTTCGCCTCGACCATGGCGTGCGCGAGCGTGCCCGCGTCGGCGGCTGCCTTGGAAGTCTCGCGGTAGTCGCGGCCTTCCTTGCCTTCGGTCCAGGCCCAATGAATGAGACCCCCGGACTCCTTGAAGCGCCCGATGATGGTGGTGACTCCGGGGACGCGCTTCCCATCTGCGAGGAAGTAACCCTCACGGGGCGTCGGCATCGGCGTCGATCCCGTGGTGTTCTGCGACCATATAAAGCAAGGTCTGGATAGCCGCACGCAAAGCCGCGAGCGCATCCCGCGTGTCGTCGTGGGACAGATTCATAATGGACTTGTGCGCTTGGAGCAGGTATTTCTTCGCGATCCTCACTTCGGTCGGCGTCATTTGCGCTTCTTCTTCGGCTTGTTCTTCGCCTTCGCCTTGACCTTCGCTTTGCGCTTGGCCTTCTGAACGGCCTTGCGTTTCAGAACCGACTTGCTCAGGATGGTCTGCGGATCCACGGCCAGATCGCCGCGCTCGGGATCCGCATGCGGCATTTCGTTGGTGGCCGGGTTCAGCTCGGCTTTGGGCTCGGGCTCGGTCCTGTCACCGAGAAACATCGCCGTCAGTTCCTCGTTCAGCGGCCAGTCGTCGCCCAGGTCGGGATCAGGGATGCGGCCCGCGTCCTTACAGACGTTGCAGTAACGAACGTCGAGGACCGTGCTCAGCTCCTTCGTGCAAAACGGGCACTCGATCATGCGGGCTCCTTCCAGGGCTCCCCGCTCGGGCTCGCGCTCTCGGGCGGGGTCCAAGGATCGAGCTTGGGCTCGTGAGCTGGTTTAACCGCGAAAGGATCGAGCTTGCCGTCCTCGTCAATGTTGCCGCCCAGGTGCGCGTCCATCACTCCGGTCGTGCGCATGTTCCCGACGCTCGCCGACGTGCTGTTGTACATCGCGCTCATGCCGCGAGCGCTCGCGGTGTACCCCGCTGTATTACTCGCCCAAATCCCAAGGCCCTGCGCCTCGGCGAAGGCGTCCACGTTTGCGCCCATGTAGATGAAAGCCCACTTGCCCGAGTCCTGCCGGGCCTGGATCATGCGCTTCACCTGTTCCTTGCTGAAACGGCGCGAGCTGTTTTCCAGGCCGTCCGTGACGATCACCATGATCGCCCGGTCGGGGCGCTCGCGTCGCCAGTCCTGTTCCAATTGCTCCAGTTCGCGTCCTACGGCGTCCAGGAGCGGCGTTCCGCCTCGCGGCCGATAGTCCATATCGGTTAAACGCTCCACGGCCCTCAGATCGCACATCTGCCGGAAGCGCTCGATGGCCTCGGTATCGAAGCGGGAAAGTGAAATACATGCGGGATCATCGAGCTTGCGCTGATCCTCGATGAAGGCGTTCACGCCCTGTATTACATCGGATTCACGGCCGCCCATCGAACCGGAGCGGTCAAGGATTATTGCGATCATCGTTTTCATGCTGTCCTCAAAAAGGTGATGGCGCGGACGCTTGCAGGGGAGGGTCTAGCTTCGCGTCCATTTCCTCGGGCCGGAACCCGCGCGCCGTTACTGTCTTACCGCTGGCGCATACCAGTGGTTTTCTGTCTCGAAGATCGGCGGCCACGATCCGCCTTCGATCCTCAGCACTTCACTCGTCCATACCATGCCGCCGTCGTTCCTGAGTTTCGGGTGATCGAGCGTGCCCAGGATGAGCAACGCGGGTGCGCCCTCGTCAATCAAGTCCCACGGACTTGCGCGGTAGTGAACTTTCGGCTTCATCTAAAACGGTACGTCGTCGTCCATGTCACTGAATGGGCCCGACTTGGGATCTGGCGCAGGCGCGCTTGTCCCAGGTCGCGGCCGTTGCACAGCGGGTACTTCGCGCTGCTGGGGCTCAGGCGCAGGCCTGCGCGGCACAGGCCGCACGCGGATGCCGCCCACGAGCTTGCCGCGAAACGCAACGCCGGGATCCTCGTACAGCACGATCTGTTTTCCAATCCATTCGTCGGTGTCGTCGGATCCACACGCCAGCTCACATTGCTGTATCGTGGTCGAGCCGAGCACCAATCCCTTCGGCAGCTCATCGAAGTAGAGAACCCAGCGCTGCTTTTCTCCCTCGTCCGAGTTGATCGTTTCTTTCTGCAACTCGCGAATCGTTGCCCGCACTCCCTTGCCGACATCTTCCTTTCTCAGCCACTTCGACTCGATCATTTCGTGCGTTTTCATGTATTACTTCTCCGCAAAAATAGCTCACTAAATCCAGCTAACTCCTGATTGATTGCCGTTTTCGTTTCTCATAGTAGAAACCGAAAAGTTTGACGACGCAAACTCTCGGATGCGGCATCCGACCTGTGGCATGAAAACGCGCATTTCATACTAGGCTTTGCAATCACGCTCACGCAGAGCGATGCTGTTCTCCTCTTTTTTGCTTTCGCTTTTTTCGACTTCCTGCTTTGAGCAGGTCGCGCCCGCAAGACCCGACCGGCAACATGGAGCAGCGGCTTTCGTGGAAATTCCATGGGGGTCGGGGGCGCTTGCCACTTTTTTCGGTTTCCTTTTTTCTCGGGCGGATCTCCCGAGAGCGATGTGATGTCAGATACGGGAGAAGGTGAAAGTGGGTCGGCAAAATATTTCGGCGCGGGAACCAAGGTACGCGCCAGTGGAATTGATTCCGCTAGAAGGCGGGAGGGAATACGCAATTTTGCAGGAATGGTTCGATGAGCTTGAACGACTTTATCCAGCGGTGGACGCGACACAGACCTTTCGCGAAATTCGCGCATGGTGTCTCGCTAACCCTTCGCGGCGAAAAACCGCGCGGGGAGTCCGTCGCTTCATCAACCAGTGGTTCGCGTCGGAACAACGCCGTGCTGAAAACGAAACGCCGTGAACCGCGTCAGGCTATCGCGGCAATCCCTTGCTCCTTTACGGGTTGCACTTCGGCCGCCATCGCCCGTGTGCCCGGTACGACGGGCCTCGCGAACGTATGCGCATCGCACTATTCGTTTCTCGCGCAGAGGGAAGCGGAGCTGTTCTGCGATGCGCAAGGCCTAGTGAGCGTCGAGGACAAGCGCGCCTATTGCCGCTTGATGATGGGGAACTTCGGCAGGCTGAGCTTCGAGGCCTGGGCACGCTCGCTCACGCCGGGCGCGGTCAAGCTCCTGGTACGCATGGGCGACAGCAAGTGCCTCGCGAAACTGCGCGATGCGGGATTTATCGACATGAATAATCAGCTCGTTCAAACGACATGAAAGCGAAACTTGAGGGCGTGGTGGTGCAAACGATGAGCTGCCCGGAACACGGGCACTACAGGGCAAGCGTGTTGCACGTTGCAGGCAAAGCCTTTCCGTCGCGGTGCCCGTTGTGCCGCGAGGACGACGCACGTCAGGACATCGACCACTGGCGGGAAGAAGCCTTCTTCGTGCTGCGCAATCTCGGGAGAGCAACGATGGGCAGAAGGCGAAAACGTCGTGATGGTGATCGGGAATTCTTCGTGCGGCTCGTGGACGACAAGAGCGGGGCCCGCGTCGCAGTCGGCAACTTTTGGGCGGCGAGTGAGAGCGAAGCTGTGACCATGGCCGAGAACGAGTACCCCGGCTTGTTTCACGGCATGGAGACTCACACCTGGAGCGCCCGCGCCGAGCTGGTGCCACAGAAGGTGACGGCATGAACGACCGTGACGAGTTCGCGGCGGCGGCGCTCGAAGCGATTATCGCGAACCTGGGAGTTGATGCTGACCCGGCTACGGTGGCGGAACTTTCCTACCACTTCGCGAACGCGATGATGGTGCGACGGCACTACGGCGACAATGCTCCGGTTGCTGGCACGGGAGAAGCGCTGCCGGGGTGAGTCCTACAGCCCGCACGCTCGCCCTACTTCGCGAACGGGGCTACGAGGCTCAGGTAGTCGAGCGCTGGATCCCGCGCGCCAATATTCGCGTGGATCTGTTCGGGTTCATCGACATCGTAGCGGTCGGCAAGGGAAGGACTGTCGGAGTGCAGGCCTGCGCTGGGGCTAGTGTCGCCCCTCGCGTTCACAAGGTCCGCGAAGCTCGCACTCTACCCGCCGTCTTAAAGGCGGGTTGGGTAGTGCTTGTTATCGGCTGGCGGAAGTCCGCGAGGACTTCCCGTTGGACTTACCGCGTCGTGCGGATACGTAGCCCGGCTTCCCACACGTCGGGCAACAGCTCTTAGGCTTACGAGTCTTGCGCAGGCCCAGGCGTCCGAGAGCTGCGTAGATCGCAGTAGTGCTAACGCGGTCTGCTTGAAAGGCAGCTTCACGAATAGGCACGCCGTCAATCAAGTGCAGCATGAGTGCTTTATAAACGCGACCAGAAGGCAGAGCTTCGCCAGTGTTAGAGGTCTTTCGTTCTTGTCCAAATCTGCGCCCATCCAGCAGCTTGTTGAACTCGTCCATCGTGTAAAGTTTGACGCTCATAATTGTGCTAGAGTCCTCTTAGTTGCACATCCCTTTGGTAAGGGGATCCGGGGTCGGTCAGGGAAACTTGACCGGCCCTTTCTTTTTTGATCCCCGCCCCTCCTTCAACTGTTGACAACAACAGAATTGTACACGTTCCAAATGACATATGTAGGACGAAAGCCTGACTTTCATACTATCCGTGGCATCGACCATCCGAGAACTTCCCATGCCGAACACCTGGGGGTTTAATCAGCCGCTCCTTAGTTGTGCGTCTAAACGACACACCTATGACAGCTCCTCAACAACTGATTGTCGAGAACGTCACCCCTAACAAAGCAAAAGAATGGCTCGCGACAATGGTGAACAATCGTCAAGTCTCTCAATCGAAAGTGATCGAGTACGGCATTGCAATGGACGAGGGCCGGTGGAGCCTCAACGGTGAAACAATAAAGTTCGATGACAAGGGCCGACTGTTCGACGGCCAAAACAGACTGCAAGCGTGTTTGCTTGCAGGCAAACCTTTCCGAACTTACGTTGCGCGCGGCATTGATGATCCCGAAGCCTTCGCGACGGTAGATGTTGGTAAAGCGCGTTCACACAGCGATGTGTTCGGAATCGCTGGCTACAGTTGGGCCGCTTGCGCAAGCGGAGCTGCGAATCTGATTTTCTGTTTCAAGAATTGCAAGCTGACTTGGGCTGGTCCGACTGATCGCCGGGCTCGGCTGAAAAATCAGCGCGTCGTTCAATTGATGCAGGGAGCTAAGCGACAGGCATCGACTGTGGTATCAAAGCAGGAGCTACTGGAGTTCGCCGCGAAGGTCAAGGACGACCTGGGCGTTGCGGTGAAGTTCGCTTCCTCAACCAAGGCGCGGCGGATCATGGGGCCGTCAACGGTGGCTGGCCTCTATTATCTATTCCGCGAAAAGAACGCCATCGAGGCGCACGCTTTCTTTGAACAGCTCGGGGAAGGTGCGGGACTCGCGGCCACGGATCCCATTTTGCATCTGCGCGACAAGCTCCAGGCGTATCAGAAGCAGCGCGGTCGTGGCGTGCGCCTGAGTCGTTGGTACTTCGTTGGCCTCGCGATCAAGGCCTGGAACAAGCGCAGGGCCGGGCTGCCTGTCCGTTCTCTTTATGTCGGACAAGGCGAGGCGTTCCCCTCGCGCATTGATTGAGCGTCGTTAGATAGAGACAATGCCATTCTGACTATGCAGATCCCTTCCTATAGTTTAATCGCAGAAATTTCTTGCGAATTGTTCGGAACAGGAGTACGGTTTTGTTCCCAACAACAAAAGCCTGGAGGGGTCCGTGTACTGTCCAAGATGCAAGTCGTTAAAAATTCCGGTCAGGGACACGCGGCCGAGTACATCGGGAAACGGAACGAAACGCTGGCGACGGTGTTTGGACTGCGAGAATCGTTTCACGAGCTATGAGCTGTTGTGGGATGACGTTCGTGCTGTTTTTGACCATGAAGATATTCTCGCCGGGATGCGGGAGCTGCTACAGAAAATGCCGCTTCGGTCCAGGCAAATGCAAGACGATGCACCACCAACCGATAAGGAGCCACAAGATGTCCATTCTCGTAATCGTAAGCGAAAACGGCGATGATCGACTGTTCTGGAGCCCACACGACCAGCTCTCGGTCGAGAAGGTCAAGGCCGTGTTCGATGATCTGATCGGCAAGGGCTACCTTGGCGCACGCATGCTCAGCGCGGGCGAAGGCGAAGCGATCAAGAGCTTTGATCCGCTCGCTCGCGAAATTGTCATGTCGCCCGCAGTTGTCGCCGGATAGCTACGTGCCCCTGCTGGAGAACGGGATCTATTTTCGGCCTTGGCTCGGGGTGAGTCCCGAAGCCAGGGCCGACCGTCTGCTGGAACGGCACCTGAGCCCTGAGCAGTTGCGCGAGTGGAAGGAATCGCGCAGCTTTTGTGTCATTGGAAATGTGACAGGTGTTCGCTATCGCATATATGGTGGCGTCGGCGGCCCGAATATCGCCGTCAACGGCAGGCAAGCTATCTGTGTCGGGCCGCCCTATGGACTGCATCTACCGGATAGTGATAGGGTTTTCGTCCAGAAGCTTTACATCGAGCTGGCTGAGGACAAGATGCTCGAAGCAATTCATGTCCCGCCTGAGCGGTGGAAAGATTGGCCCCGATACTTTTATTGAAAGGAACGCGATGGGAAAGGCCCGAATTTTCTGGACGACAGAAGAATCATCGACCGTGGTTAAACGAGCTGCCGAGCTGCTGGTGGAGAAAGGCCTTGAGCTGAAGTGGGACTCGGCCCGAGTGTTCGGGCTAGCGGAAATTCTTGAGGACGCACAGCGGCAATTGCCGCAGCACCGTCGTCGCCCGAACATCGGCATGAAAGTCGGAACCTATAAAAGCGCTGTGCAGATGGCTTACGAGAAGATCAAAAAACCCAATCCCTCTCCCCTAGCGTTCGTCAGCTTCGACTCGAAAAACCCTCCCCCGATTCCTTCCGTGCTTGGCCTGGATCCGAAAGTCGCTGAAGCCCTCGCCTATATCTTTCAACAAGGCATGCGCGCCTTGGGTGAACAGATCGGCAAGACCATGGGCGAAACGCTTCGGGATCGGCATCTGTACGTGCCCAAGCAAGCGCAAGACGCTTTTGAGCATGCGATATCCGAAGCTCAGCCCGAGCCGAATGCTCTGCCCGAGCGGTTGCGCAAGCACAAGGTCATGGTGAGCAGCCTTCAGCCGATTCAGCAGCAGGAGATTCAGCGGCAGTTCCCCGACCTTGAGTTTCGTTTTCTATCCGGTGATACGGCGAGTAAGACCGTGCGCGATGTTGCGCAGAAGTGCGAGCGCGCCTACCTAATGACGCGCTTCATCGGACACAACATTGAATCGGGCGTGAAGGGTTTGAACAACATCTGTCGGATCCCAGGCGGCCCAAGTGAACTTGCGCGGCTCATACGGATGAACTATCCGCAGACTGCGTATAGAGGGCATGCACACGTCAGTTAAACAAGGAGACAACTATGAACGGAGAAATGGACGTGCTCGATCCAACCGGGCACACCAAAACGACATGGGACAGCGAGAACGAATCGGAAATTGAGGCAGCTCGCAGGCTGTTCGATGCGCTCACCGCGAAAGGCTTCAAGGCCTTCCGGGTGAAGAAGGACGGCAGCGAGGATATGCCCATGAAGCGCTTCGATCCCGAGGCCGAGCGCATGATTCTGGTTCCCCCGGTTCAGGGCGGATGAGCCAAGACAAGACCAAGATCCTGTGCTCGCCCGCGAAGGGGCGCGAGCTTGCGAACTACGTTCCCGGCACGACGAACACGCTCCAGTGTTGGAGCTGCGGGCAGCGCGTTCTCGTTGCGCCTTCCTCGCACAAGATGATCGACAAGGATCCGACGATTGAGCTGGTGTGTTGGGAATGCTTCGAGCCCGAGCCGGGAGACAAGCTTGTGACGCCGGAAGATGTCGCGCAGGAAGCGCGAGACATGCTGAAGAAGGGAGCGCACTGATGCCGTTCCTTTGTTCCACGTCGGATCAAATCTTCACGACCTGGACGAATGCGCAAGCTGCGCAAACGCAGACGGCGACGACCAACCTCATCTGGAGTCAGTGGATCACCACGAACACGACCAGCACCGCGAGCAACTGCTATATCAGCCTGGGCCAGCAGCAGGCGCAGCAGGCGGTACAGATGTCGGCCGAGGAACAGATGCGCCGGGCTCAGCAGATGCGCGACTTCGAGGAACGGGTTGCCCGCCAGAAGGCCGAGAACGATCAGGCCGAGAAGAAAGCGAACGAGCTGCTGCTTGAGTGTTTAAACGAACAGCAGCGCGCCGAGGTCAAGGAGCGACAGTGCTTCCACGTTCGGGGCGGTAGATCCGGGCACCTGTACAGGATCAACACCCGCTGCTTCACCGGGAACATCGACGTGCTGCGCCATGGCGTTGTTCAGCACCGGCTGTGCGGTCACGACCGCAGCCATGGCACGCCCTGGTCGGATCAGTTGCTCGCGCAGAAGTTTTATCTGGAGCACCACGAGGACGAGTTTTTGCGCATCGCTAATCGACACTAACGGAGGGAATGTCTCCATGGCGAAGAAGCCCAAGCAGTCGCAACCGCAGCAGACGCAGGACGTGATTATCGAGTTGCCCAGGCTCAAGCTCCAGACGATGCAGATCACGCTGGTCGGCGACTCCCCTCTTATCTGTCACGCCTGGAGCAAGAAGGCGAAAGCGGCGATGCTGGCGAAGCAGATGAAGAAGGCGGCCCAGGCCAAGGCGGCGAAGGATCCCGAGCAGGACTTCAAGGATTCACTGTATGCGCATCCTGATGGCGGTTGGGGTTTTCCGGCCGTTGCGTTTAAAGCATCAGCGGTCGATGCCTGTACGCACATCGCGAACATCACCAAGGTTGAAGCTCGCGGTGCGTTCCATATCGACGGCGAGCTGGTGAAGATCGAGGGCAAGCCAACACCGCGCGAGGATATGGTTCGGATCGGCATGGGTGTCGCCGACATCAGATACCGTGGCGAATTCAAGAAATGGCGCTGCACATTTTCGCTGCGCTACAACGCCAACGTAATCTCGGTCGAGCAGATTCTCAACCTGTTCAATACGGCGGGTTTCGCGGTCGGTGTCGGTGAGTGGCGGCCGAGTCGCGACGGGAGCAACGGCATGTTTCATGTTGCGACGAAAGGGGAATGATTCAGGCGTGGCAGGCAAGGCTAGTTGCGGTCTGGTTCGTCATGTTTAGGCGCGGCAGGTGTGGCAAGGCTCGGCTCTGTCCGGCTCGTCAGGGCCCGGCACCGCAGGGCAGGCCGGGCGCGGTAGTGCATGGCGTTGTTCGGCTTGGCAGGGTCGGGCTCGGCAGGCGTGTTATGGCCGGGCTTAGGCCCGGCGAGGCGTGGCAGCGTCGGGTATTGCACGGCGGGGCAGGCTAGCCGAGGCTGGTTCTGGCGGTGCTGGGCAGCGCACGGTATGGCTTGGTCGGGCAGGCGGGGCGGGTTTTGGCTGTGCGCGTCAACGCAAGGCCCGGCAGGCATGGCATCGCGTGGTCAGTCCTGGCGGGGCAACGCATCGGCTTCGCACGGCAGGGCAGGCTTGGCTGTGTGTGGGTAGGCTTGGTTCGGCATGGCTAGGCAACGCTGGGCAGGCAAGGCAGAGCGTGGCGGTGCTGGGTAATGCTCGGCGAGCTGAGGCGTGTCGCGGCAGGCTGGGCGGGGCTAGGTTTTGCTGGTCAGTGCGGGGCCCGGCGCGGTCAGTTCTGGCGCGGTCTGGCACGGCAGGCTGGCCCAGGCAAGTTCAGGCCCGGCTTGGCAACGCAAGTTATGGCGCGGCAGGCGTGGTTTGTTGGGTCGGGGCCCGGCGGGGCAAGTGCGGGGCAAGGCACGGCGAGCAGCGGCTAGGAATGGCGGGGCAGGCGTGGTTTGTCAGGGCTGCGCGCGGTGTGCAGGGCTAGGCAGGCAAGGTTGGGCGTGGACGGTTGTGGCTTGGTCGGTCGCGTCTTGTTCTGTCGAGGCGGGGCTTAGGCTTGGCGGGCGTTGCTTGGTTGGTCGTGGCGAGTCGGGAACTAGGCGGGGCAGGCGTGGTAAGGCTAGGTCTGCGTCGTATGGTCAGGTGTGGCTGGGCAGGCATGGCGGTGCTAGGAACGGTCGGGCAATGCTGGGCATGGCAGGCGTGCAATGGCTTGGCGCGTCGAGGTCCGGCGAGTCAGAGCTTGGCATGGCAGGCTAGTTCGGGTTGGGCCGGGAATGTCTAGGCGAGTTGTGGCACGGCAGGCGCGGCGCGGTGAGTTCTGGTGCGGTGTCGCGGGCATGGCGAGGCAGGCAAGGCTTGTCGGGTCGTCGCGGTGGCGCGGCGAGGAATGGCGCGGCAGGCGAGTCGAGGCGCGGCGGCGCAGAGGGCTAGGCGGGTTACGGCGTTGCGCGGTCAGGCAACGGCTAGGCTCGGCAGGCAGGGCCCTGTGTGGCACGGCTAGGCAAGGCATGGCACTTCTTGGTTAAACAGGAGGCAATATGATTTTCGAGTTTCGCGATGGCTATCATCATCCGGCCGGTGCTAAGGCCCAGGATGCCGGGGAAAGTTTGACCAGGATCCGGCGCAGTTTCGGTAGTCTCACCCCGCCCGTCGTGGTCAAAGAAGCGCGGAAGAAAGATCATCCGCTGCATCCGTTTTTCGAGTGGAACAATCGGCGAGCTGCGCACGAACACCGATTGCTCCAGGCGCGGCAGCTCATCAGCTCTATCGTGCGCGTCGAGCGCGACGACGAGAAGAAGAAGGCAACCGAGCCCGTGCGTGCGTTCATCCATATCAACAACGCCTACGAGCCGGTCGAGGTCGTGATGAGCGATTCCAAGCTCCGCGATCAAGTGCTGTCCGAAGTGTACGACTCGATTGAAGGGCTCAAGCGCAAGGTCGCGAGCTACGAGCAATTCATGGACGTACTGAAGGCCCTATCCCGCGTCCAGAGAATCACGAGCAAGCATTACAAGGGCTACCACATGAAGATGCCCAGGCCGCCCAAGGTGAGTCCGAGGCAAACTGTTAAAGTGAGGATCCATGGTTAAACGCACTCTGCGCGGGACTCACCGCGAAGGAACCCGTCAGGAAGGCCTCGCCGCGATCCACGGCGCGCTGTTCGACATCCTGAGCATCCTGGATCAGTTGAAGCTTCCCGAGGACACCATCGAGGGTGAGCTGGCGCGCGATCTGCGCCCGGTATTCGAGCGCTACGATTCCAGGCTCAAGGCCGCATTCTCGATCCCGCCGAAGGGCGAGCTGCTTAACGTGATGTTCAAGACGTTCTGTTCCGAGCACGAGCGGCCGTATCGGGAGCGCAACGCCAACATGCCGCTCGCGGCCGGGTATCTGCTTCAGGCGTTCATGGAAACGCTGAAGTTCCCCGAGGACAAACCGGACAAGCACGAGATTGCCACGCTGTTTCGGTCGGTCGCGGAGGATGCGACGCCTATCTGCTGCCGCTTAACCGAGGACAAGCGCCTTGAGCTGCTGTCCAGGATCGAGCCCAGCACGGGCGATGAGGAACTGGACAAGCAGGCCGCTGAGCGCGCCGGGATCATGGAGCGCGTCAAAGATCAGGGCCCTCTCCAATGATCGCGGACATCGTATGGCTTCGCGGATTCTACCGGCGAGGCCTCTGGTTGCGGCGGCTGAACGTGCTCGCCTTCGGCCTGAACATCTGGACAGCGGCGCGCTGGATCTATGATCCTGGTGCGGTCCCGGTACAGTGGCAGGCGCTCGCGATCTGCATCAACATCGCGGCGGCGGTCTGGATCTGGCAAATCGCGGTTGTCCATGAGCGGCATCTGCGCGAGGTCGCGGAGCTGATTCGACGGTGGGACGGGCCCTGATGAACGACGTGTACATGCGTTTAACCTACGAGCAATATAAGGGGCTCGAAGATCAGCTCGCGCGGTTCCGGGAGATTGAAACCACGCACCGTACCGTGGACGGCGGCTATCACAAGGCGTTCCGGCTCCAGGTCACGGACTCCCTCATCATCGAGTTCCAGGGCCCGCTTATCAAGGCACCGTTGACGTGAGCGTGGTCCGTGCGGATGATACGGGTTCATGGCAATCCGGCAGGCCATCGGTTCGGCCCTGGTGTCGGCGCACCTTGAGACAGTGCCCGAACATGAAAGCGCGATAGATCGAGTCGGGGCCCTCGCCCACGGCTCAAAGCTGGGTCGGTTGCTGTTCCACTGGAAGCACGCGGCGCAAGCCGCATTCGCTGGGCCCGTTCGGGCCGAGCTTCTTCGCAAGGCACGCAAGCGATTCCGAATAGCTCGGTTCCATGTGGAACACGAACGGCTTGTTCGCGCGTGCAAACAAGCGATGATCGAGTATTACGCGCCGTGGTGTCGCGACTGCGGCGGCGCGGGCGAAGTGATCGCGGAGAAGCTGAGGATCGTCTGTCATACATGCGGCGGAAGCGGGATCCGCCCGTGTCCCGATGCCGAGCGCGTCGCCGCGCTCAAGGTCGATTGGAACATCTACCGAAATACATGGGAGCCTCGAATGCGCGAGCTGTTGCTGATTCTGGATGCGAACGACAACGGCACCGCAGCTCAGGCTTTGCATCAGCTCAGGGATGAACACTAGCGCGTGCAAACGCGCGGGGATACAATGGTTTGCCCGGTTGCTGGAAAGGGCCGGGGAATTCGAGAAATACGCCCAGGTTACGCCGGGGCGAGCATCATCCGCAACGGACGTGCTCGCCCCTTTCTTATAGCCCCTTACCAGGGGAGCTTTCTGGTCCCGCCACAATGAAGCCCAAGCTCGGGCCGGTCAGTGCCGTGCTCGGCACCTTCGGCGTGCTCCAGCTCGTGCTCGATAATGGCGGCGATGTGCGTGCGGCTCATGCCGTTGGTGCGGACCTTGATGCGCTTGCTCTCGCGGATACACACGCCCGCCATCTGTCCGAGGAATCCAGGTGTCTCGGGATCCTCGCAGAAGTCAACGAACTGCACGGTGTAGCCGATCTTCCGAGCGCGTTCAACGGCGCGGCGTATCGCCGGGCTGCGTGTCGGTCCTTTCATCGCTTCTCCTTCACGGCGTCTATCAGCGCGTCCAGCTTCACGCTGATGTTGTAGGCTGAGGCGATTATCACCACGATCAGAATGCCGAATTCAATAAGCATGGCTCTAGCTCCTTATGGCCGCGATCAACGCCACGAGTGCGAGCGCGATCAGGTCGTGATTGCTTGCATGTACTACCGGGTGCAGCAGCATATCGAAAAAGTGCATCATGTGTTGCTCCTTGGTAAGGGTGTGGTTGCGGGATTGCACCCGGTAGCCCTCGCGTTTAACCGCAAGGGCTACGAGCTGCCTACCCGCCCGCTTCGTCGTTTCCGCCGTTCAGCCAATGCACACGGAAAGCTGCGTCTTGGCGTTGAGCGTGATCCGACTCGGGGTGAAACTCGCCGGCCGGGTCGTAGAACCCGACCGTGAACAGGTCCGCGCAGTCCGGGCCGTACTGCCCTGCCCGCTCGGTTTGGATGTACACGTAGCTCATGGTTTCACTCCTGAGCGGTCGTGATGTTGCCGACCGCTTCCTGTAGTGCGTCGATTGCCTCGCTGATTTTGTCGGCCGCGTCGTCCAGTGCGTCGGCCGCTGCCTCGATCTTCTGGCCGCGCTCGGAAGCCTGGAGCCCGTCGCTCATGTTGTCGAACTTCTCGCGCTCGGCATCGGCCGCGTCCTTCACGCCTGCCATGTCCTCGCTTTCGAGCTTGCTTTGGACATCTTCGAGCACGGCGACGATGGCCGCGAGCTGCTTGCGCGTCGCGTTATCCATGGCGCGCTCCTAGCTGCCTCGCCCCATGCGGTGCTCCGATGCCTTCGATTTGCAGGACAAGCGGGAATTGTTCGGCATGTTTGTCGTGATAGCGCTGCTTCTCGGGCCAGTACGGGACGGACTTTTCACGCACGACACCTTTGCCGCTCGTGTAGCGAACGGTTGCGCGCTTGGTCGTGATCTTCACGATTTCGCCCGCGTAGTAGCTGCCCATTGCGTGAATCCAAACCTTAGTGCCGACTAACGGATACGGGTTCATGGTGGTTTCCTCTTGGTAAGGGTGACGATGCAAAAGCGCATCCCTGAGCGCGCGGTTAAACGCGCTCAAGGCTAGGCTTTCAGCTTCTCGCGCTCCTTCGCGCGAAAGTCGATCATGCGTAACAGCTTCGCGTTTTCCTCGACCGTGCGATTGAGCCCGCATTGGCAGATGTTGACCGTGTGATCGCATCCGCCCATGTCGTGCGCCAGCTCGACCAGCAAGGCCTGAGAATCGCGAAGCGCCTCGATGAGGCGCTGCTTGGTTGAGCGTTTCATGGCTCAGCCTTCCTTGACTGCGGGCAGATCCGCAAGTCGCGACGGCGTGAAATGCAAGTCCAGCTCTACGCCATTCTCGCGTAGCTCGACTATGCTGATGTAGCCCAGCTCGCCGCACCCAGGGATCAGACGCGCCCAGCCGAATGCCTGATGCTGTTCGCGCTCGTCAAGAGTGCCCGCGTCCTTCAGGGTGATGTACCAATCCGCCCCGCCTGCGAAGTAGTGCAATTGCGCGGTGTCGTGCTGTTCCTCGCGGTCGTCGGTCGTCGGCATGTCGCGAATGCGCTGCGCATACTCGGCAACCTTGCCGATGAAGTACGCGGATTCTTCCCCGCGTAGCCCTTGCACGATTGCCTCGATTTGACTGCGGCTCGCGAATTCGGCTAGCAAGTTCAGGTTGCCAACCGTTGCTTGGTCGATTGCTTTACGCATGATGCTCCTTGGTAAGGGTGTGGTGCAAAAGCGCACCGTGTTAGCCCCGTGCGTTTAACCGCACGGAGCTAAAGGCGCTACGCTTTCACGAGATTGTTACGGGATACAAAGTTCTCCACGTATTCCGCCGTCGTCATGTCGGCGTAGTGCGTCGGGAAGTGGTATCCCCTATGCGGGTCGGTCGTGCTGAGCCCGCGAGTTTTCATCCGCGTTTTAAGCCATGTCGGCATGAGCCTGAATAGCTTTTTCGCGTCGGTGGTCAGGCGCGCTATTTCGTAGCGTACCTGTGCCTCTGATTGCTCGACTTCTTCGGGCCCGTGAATCATGCGGCCGCCTTTTCGCGTGCGATGCGCTCAGCCTGGGCCGCGTAGTATGCGAGCGCTTCGGCCTTGACTGCTTCGGCCTGTGCGAGTGCGGAAAGGTGCTGCGCTTGAACTGCCTTCTCGGTGCATCGCGTAGGCGTCAGCAAAACCGTTTTGCTGTAGTCGCCCATGAGCGCACGCATGGATCCGAAGGCATGCACGGTAAAGCCCGCGCCGTGCTGCGATATGCTCGCGCTTGAGACAAGCCCGCGATTACCTTTATACGTGTGAATCGTGAGCGCATATTCCCCACGATCACCGCGCGCCAGTTCGGGAAGCGGGAAAATCGTTTTTGCTTCCCAGCCGTCGCGGCCCTTGCTGATTCTGCTAGTCGTTTCCATGTAATGCTCCTTGGTAAGGGTGTGGTGCAAAAGCGCACCATATAGCGCACTCGGGAGAATGCGCTAGGGTGCTGCGCTCTAGTCGATCAAGCGTGCCCGGCCTACGTCGTTACCGTTCAGATCATGCAAGCGCATGCCGCGTGATCCGTTTTCTATGGCATCGGCGACTCTGCGCAGAATCCGGGCGATTTCCGCGCCCGCGTCGGGGTTGCCGTCGTGGTCGAAGAATGCCGCGTTGTCTGTCTCAATTTCGAGTTTAAACATGGTCGCTCCCCAGCATGCGAGCGCATGCCGCGTCATAGATCGCGCGGCCGTTCTCGCTCAGGGTTTCCACGCTCAGGCTCGGGCTCGGCCGGAAGTAGCGGCCCATGCTGCACAGGCGCGCGTATTCATCGGACCATTGCCCGCCGTGACAATGCGAGA
>Ga0209465_10000370_pt1 | contig 21412 bp, 38 predicted proteins | sample PanSoiPlot1MoBio_FD_188321 | JGI IMG/M metagenome (GOLD analysis project Ga0209465, IMG submission 188321) | Tropical forest soil microbial communities from Panama analyzed to predict greenhouse gas emissions - Panama Soil Plot 1 MoBio (SPAdes)... | ecosystem: Environmental > Terrestrial > Soil...
ACAGACCCCCAGCCATCGCACGGTGGCTGGGGGTTATTCATGCGCCTTAGTTGGTAATAAACCCTGGTTGGGGGCTATTAACCAGACGCCCCCAGCCAGGCCCGCCTGGCACAGAAAAGGCCGCTGGCGGGCTGCCAGGGGCCTCTGAAGGGCATGTGGATACAGCCCATGCGGATATAGCCCATGCGGATATAGCCCATGCGGATATAGCCCATGCGGATATAGCCCATGCGGATATAGCCTAAGCGTCCTCGTAGCGCCGGCTCCACACGTCGATCCAGCGCCAGCCTTTGAGGCCGTGGTCGTACTGCGCCTCGCTGTCCACCTGCATCCCCCGCCGGCCCGACCGCCGTAGCGGCTCGCGCTCGCACGATGGCTGCCGCAGCGCCCAACAATCCTCGCACGAACTGCCGTACACGTCGTTGGTGAGAGTAGAGCCGCAGGTTTTACACGTTTTTTTGTTCATAATCGTACTTTCCACCCGCCGTCCTCCCCAGCACACACCGGGGAGAACGGCAAGGCAGACAACCAAACAAGGGATTTGAAGGCGTCGTGAGGCTCGTACAGCAATTGTCCAGACAAACCGGGAGCAGTTGGCCAAGAAATGTGAAGAAGTGGAAAATGCAGCCTAGTCCGCCCTTATTTATGCACCCCCTGTGCAAAATTCCAGTAGTGCATCTTTTTCGAGAAGATTTTCTGGCCCGGCGATGACCTCTTGAGAAATTCCAAGTCGCAAGTTCAAGCGGGCCAACTACTTAGGTTGCACAAAAAAGATTTTTGTCATTGCAGCGAAATTCTCAACGTATGAGAGCGTAGTCCATGAATGCGCTCATTTCTGAACGGTCACGCATCTGGCGTACCTACCAAGTACCGAGCCTGGGCCGGAGCAGCTACCCAGAAAGGTATGCCTAAGTGCCGATGTGTTGCATCGAGCCGCCCGGTCAGCCTCTCCATCTTTTCGCCAAAGATTTTCGGCCATACGGCGGGGAACTCGAAAACTTTCGGTTTCCCCCAAAGTTTTTTCCCAAGGCAGGTAAACAACTTACGGCGACTGACAGTAGAAATCTTTTTAGATGCCTGTCACGCCACTGACTAAGGAGAAGGGGATGAACCTGGCCAGCGCCAAGAATGCTCAGGAGTTCTGCAACATCTGCGACCGGGACGCCGCCGGTCGTGCCACCGTCGTCCAGGTGCCTGGGCACCAGGGCCACCGCTACGAGGTCCGGCTGGAGCGGCCCGACAAGAAGACCATCCAGGTGGAGTGCGTCGATCCTGAAGAGGGAGAGCCGTGCAAGGGGTGCCAGCACGGCAAGGTGTGCTACCACGCCCTGGCGGCTGCCATGCGGAGCGCAGCGGAGCATGGCTTTCTGTACGTCTGCGACAGCTACGAGAGCGCCATGAGGGTGGAGGGCGGTCTGAGCCGCCTCATCATCCTGAAGGCGAAGAAGGGCGGCGGGGTGGCCTACTGCCGGTTCTACCTGCACAAGAAGAAGAAGCGCAAGATCGTGATTCAGGTGCAGGAGCCGATCAAGCAGGGTGCCCTGTTCGATGAGTCCATCGGCCCCTACGACAAATAGTGTACAAGGCACCAAATTCGCCAAAGATTCCAGGTGCCTTACTGCCCCACGCAGCCGTTGTCCGGTTTTTTCGCCAGAATCCGCAAAAAGCACCTAAGTCATTTCCAGCCAGGCACTTCGGCCTGGCTTTTTTGTTGCGCTGGGCATATTTGTCGGAATCCTGTTCTGAATCGAAAAGATTTTGGAAGGCTGTACAGTGGTGTACAGCCAGCGTTGTGAAGCCCAAAAGATGCGAAGATTGCGGCTCCCAGCGCCGTGGAGCCTGGCTCGCCCTAACATCTTGGTGAAGCTGGAGTTGCGTGCCCTCTCCCGTGCGAGGGGAAAATCTTTCGGGAAAAGGTGGCGGCGAGTTAAACATAACCACCCTTATCGGACGTTGGGTAGCGAGATTGAACGCTCGCGTTGGTCATTCGCCCAACACCGAAAAGATTTCCTGGCGGTTCACCGGGTAAACCGCCAGGCCATAACTTCTTATTTCTCAAAGACTTAGCCTGGAATTCCTGAACCTGGGCAAATCTTCCGGGATTTTGGTGGGGAAGCTCCGGGTGGCCTGCACTTCCCGTGCCGGGGAGGTTGTATACATTTGTACACTGGTTTTGGCTTACGACATTGTACTCCTCCGGGGAGGCTCCCTTTTACTTTCCAATTTCGGTTACGGCATTGTACTCTGGCCGGCGGGATTACCACATTGTACTTTGCGGCCCAGGGCCGCAAAATTCTGAACGCCTGGCCTCCTGGCGTACCTGGATGGTGGGTTCTTTCACAATTCGGAGGGCTACGACATGCCTGCTCAGCGGTGCGCGTGTGGCGGCGAGTACCAGTTCAATCGGTACTGCGGCTGCCTGGTCTGCGTCGAGTGCGACGACCACAAGGGGATGTGCCGGTGCTTCTGCGGCTGGACGCCGCACGGCGGCGACGGCTACCAGGAGCTTCTGGACGAGGGCGAGTGCATCGAGCCGGAGGACTACTAGACCGCCTGGCCACGGATGGCCAGGCGGTCTTTGTACAATGTCGTAACTTACCACATTGTACTTCAGGGCCTCCGGCCCCAGGCCGGGGAGTACAGTGTTGTAAGTTTCTTAGTTTACAACTGGCCGAACCCTGGAGTACATTGGAGTAATGGGTCGCGCCTCAATATAAGAAGGGGGCGCGAACCCGGCGGAAAAATATCGGTCCAAATTCTGAACGGGTCGGCTCCTGGCGTACCTGGCCGAGTGGAGAAATCGAAACCGGAGGGGACCATGCAGATCACCGACTTGGAATACGCGCTCATCCAGAAGATCGTACTGCACAACGAGTACGGCGAGCGGGGTTGCTTGAGCAACACGCCCTGGTCGTGGGCCGTCTGCGGCGACAAGTCCACCGCTGCCGTTCTGGGCAGCCTGGTGAAGAAGGGCCTGGCCTGGCAGCAGGGCCGGGGCAACGATGCCTCCTGCGGGCTGACCGACGCCGGCAAGCGCGCCTACGTCGAGAAGTTTGGCAGCGAGGGCACCTGGGAATAATTCGGGAAAATTCTGAACGGCGGGCTTTCTGGCGTACCTGGCCTGTCGTGACGGTTACTGAAACGGCCTACCGGCCAGGGGAAACTGGAGGATCGAGCGATGTTGTATCTGAAGATCGAGAACCCCGGCGTCTGCCCGCCCGAAGGCTTCACGCTGTTCGGCGCGACCACGAAGCGGCGCACGTCCAATCCGTTGGTGATCGGCACCTTCGGCTCCGGGAACAAGCACGCCACCTGCCTCTTGCTGCGTGGCGGCTACAATCCGACCATCTTCTGCGGCAGCCTGGGCATGAACTTCGGCACCCGCCAGCGCCGCATCGTGGGCGTTAGCTCCACGGTGGACAGCCGGCAGGTGATCGTCCGCTACCGTGGCAAGGACGCCGAGGGCCGCAGCCGCACCGCAGAAGAAGAGCTTTCGGTGACGCTGGACTACGGCACCGCCGACTGGCCTTCGGTCAGCCTGGCCCTGCGTGAGTACGTCTCCAACGCGCTGGACGCCTGCTTTGAGCAGGGCATGAACGTGGAGCAGGCCCGCAAGGCGGTCAGGGTGGAGGTCGTGGACGAGGGCCAGGTGCGGGCGAAGGCCGACCATACCAGGGTGTTTGTGCCGCTGGTGCCGGACGTGCAGCGCTTCTACGACGACCTGGGCAAGTGGTTCCTGCACTTCTCCAACCCGGAGTTGGTGACGCAGGCCATTCTGCCGAAGGGCGGGCGCAACGTCACGGAGGGCAAGCAGGTGGCGGTGATCTACCGCCGGGGCGTGTTCGTCCGGGAGTTCCTGTCCACGGATCAGCCGTCCCTGTTCGACTACAACCTGTGCGACCTGAAGCTGAACGAGAGCCGCACGGCTTCGGATTGGGACGTGAAGCATCACGCCGGCCAGGCCATTGCGGGGGCCGACAAGCAGACCCTCGCCAGGGTGTTCCGGGCGATGCGCGACACCAGCGCCAACTGGTGGGAACTGTCCTTCGACAGCTACGCCCTCTCTCCCGACTACGTTCTGGACGAGGAGAAGACCCGGCGCGAAGCCAACTGGCAGGCAGCCTTCACGGCGGTGGCCGGTGACGATGCGGTGCTGATGGACGACAAGCACGCCGACATCACAAATGCCGTCTCCCGCAAGGGTTACAACCCGGTGGCCACGGCTGCCACGGCCTGGGTGGAGACGGGCAAGAAGCTGGGCATTCGGTCGGATGACAAGGTGCTGACCCAGGACGACCTGGAGGGCCGCACCTTCTCCGAGGCGACCCCGGACGTGCGCGAGGTTCTGGATTGGGTCTGGAACCTCGTGGAAATCTTCGACCACGCCAACGGTCGGAGCAAGCCGGAGGTCGGCTGCTTCTACAAGCACATGGCAGCCGGCAGCGACAACCGGGGCCTGTACCGTGACGGCAAGGTGTTCGTCCATACCGACCTGGCCACGGGCAAGAGCGAAGCGCTCAAGTGGACCGTCTTTCACGAGGTCGGCCACCATTGCACCGGGGCAACGGACGGCTCCTATGACTTCAACGTGTGGTTCAACCGCCTGTGCGTCAAGATGGGCAACCAACTGACCAGGGCGGTTCCGATGGCGTAAGTCCCTCTAGGGGCCGGGGTTATATCAGAACCCCGGCCCCTCCCCTTTTACCTGGGAGTTTTGCGATGGCTGATAGCTGCTACTTTTGCGAGTGCGGGGGTCCGTTGGTGAAGCTGACGGCGAGCCGGAGCGACACCGCCGAGGTTCTGGACACGGTTTGCATCTGCCCGGAGTGTTTCAACGGCAGCGAAGACCTGCGCGAACTGTTCTCTATCGGCGTGATCGGCTGCGATGACCAGGGCGTGGCGCACCTGGCGGGTCGGCCTCCCTACGAGGGGCCTTGAAAATAAAACCCGGCAAATTCTGAACGGGTCGGCTTCTGGCGTACCTGGCAAAGTGAAGGGGCCGCAACGAGTGGCCCGGAAGCATCCGAAAGTTACAACGGAGGATCGGACGATGAGCGAGAGCAAGGGCGAGCGGGGCAAGAAGGTTTGCCCGAAGTGTGGCGCGTCGGTCGGGGTGCGGACCCAGGCTTGCGAGTGCGGCCACGTCTTCCAGTTCAAGGGCCAGGCGGCTCCGGCCCCGGCCAAGACTTCCCCGGCGAAGCCGGCGAAGAAGCCGGCCCGCAAGCCGGCCCCGGTGAGCCTGGCGAGCCAGATCACCGACACCCTGGCCCTGGTGGGCGAGGTGCGCGACCTGGCCAGCCTGGCGGGCGGGCCGGAGGCGGTCGCCACCCTCCTGGTCAGGATCGAGGGCCTGGCGGGCAAGGTGGGCGGCATCGACGCCCTGCGGGGCATCCTGGCGACCGTGGTGCCCGTGCCGGTGAAGCCGGAGCCGGCCCCGGTGGCGGTCCAGCCGGCCCCGGTGCCCGTCGTGGTCGAGCCGGCCCCGGCCAAGAAGCCGGCCCGCAAGAAGGCCGACAAGCCGGCCCCGGAGCCGGTCCAGGCCGAGCAGCCGCCGGCCCCGGTCGAGGCGGCGCAGGAGCCGGCCCCGGCCAAGGTCGAGGCGGCGTAATATACCCTCCGTTGTGCAGGGCGGGCGCGCCCGGCCCGCCCTGCCTTTCTTCTCTCAAGCAAGAGGTTCTGACCATGACCGAGCGAATCGTGATCCACTGCGACAGCGCCGAGGAACTGCCGGCGGCTCGCGCCGTTCTGGAGAAGCACCCCGGTTGCCAGGAGGTTTTGCACGAGGGCGGGGCCACGTTGTCCGTCCTGGTGCATGACAGCCGGGACGCCGAGGAGGAGATTACCGAGCTTCTGAACGAGGCCGGCGTGACCTGTTACGTCGAAAAAGGTTGAGAAAATTCTGAACGGCCTGGCCCCTGGCGTACCTGGCCTGGTGTAAGGGACAACTCACAACACTTTACGGAGGGTCGAGACGATGTGCCGAGTGAATGCGTTTCTGGAGGCGGGCAACGAGGCGGGCCGGCGGGTGTCGGTCGGGGGCCGGGGCCGGAGCGATAGCTGCTGGGCCTGGCTGAACACGGACACGGCGGACGGCGAGCGGGCCTTGCGGGTCCGGGCCGAGGTTTGCGGCACCGTCCGCAGCCAGGACCGCCGCAAGCCGGGCAGCGACGACCGCACCGCCCATTTCGAGGTCGAACTGCCGGAGCCGGGCCAGCACGTCAAGGTGCGCATCCGGGAGAAGGGGGCCAGGATGGCGGACCTGGCCCGCATCGGGGCCATGCTGTGCGGCCTCAAGGGCGCGCAGCAGATCGCCCAGGGCGACGAAGAGGCGGGGGTCGCCACCATCGAAAAGGCGGCTGAGATCGTGGCCGAGTTGGAAACCGGCCTGGAAAACCTGCCCGACGTGGAGTTGCCGGGCGGCGTCAGCCTCAAGCACGCCCTGGCCTGCGTCGAGTTCGTCCGCCGGCTGAACGAGGGCCAGGCGGAAAGCGCCAACTGATCCACCCTCCGGCCCCGGCGGGACTGCCAACCGCCGGGGCATTTTTATTTCGCAAAATCCTGAACGGCGGCGCGTCTGGCGTACCTGGCTATATGAAAGGAGGGTGGAACCATGAAAGTGACGGTTCACCTGCATCACGATCAGGACTGCGGCAACCCACTGACCGACAACGACGGCATGTGGACGCTGCACAGCTTCGGGCGGCGGCACAACAACTACAAAGACCCGGAGAGCCTGGGCCTGAGCCTGGAGCGCGACAGCGACGGCTGGCCCATCGTCCGCAACCCCGGCCTGCGCCGCAAGCTGGCGGTCGGCCTCGCCTTCTTCGTCTCGTATTACGAACACGGAAATAGCCTGTGGTTCATGCCCGGCTGTGGCCCGTCCTGCCCGTGGGACTCGGTGCGCTGCGCCGGCCTGCTTGTGTGGGACCACAAGCCCGCCGACATGGGCGCGAAGACCCTGGAAGACCGCCGCAAGGACGCCGCTGGATGCCTTGCGGAGTATTCCGCATGGGCTAATGGCGAGTGCTACGGCTTCCAGGTCGATGACGAGGAGGGCAACGACCTGGGCGGTTGCTGGGGCTTCATCGGCTCCACCGAGGGCGTCAAGTACATGCTGGAAGAGGTCAAGGACTGCATCCCGGCGGGCGCAGAGGTCGAGGTTGATGGCGATGCCGCCTACCTGGCCGACGCCGACGACCTGGCCAAGCCCGCCATAACTTCTGTGAACGTGGAGGTTTAAGACCATGACGACGGCAAGGGATTTCGTCTTGAGCGTGCGGCAGGCGCAGAACCCCCGGCACATCAAGCTGCGCTGGACGGGCGAGCCGGTCTTGCATGACGAGACGGTGAGCGAGTACGAGATGCGGCGCGACTGCCGCAACTTCTTCTCGACGCCGCACGGAAAGCGTGAAACCATCACGGTTTACCGTGGCTTCCTCATCGTCCGCAACACCCGGCAATTCACCGGCTGCCGGCCTGAGCGCTGCACGCAACTGTACATCTACCTGCGCAGCCTGGAGGGCAGCCCCGACATGCTGCACGTTGACGGGGCCGGCAGTTCTGTGAAGTCCGCACAGCGGCGGGTTGACCGCATCCTCGCCTGCGGCTGCATTGACGAGAGCCAGGCCGAGCCGGTGTTGCCGGGCGAGCCGGCCCAGAAAATCGACCTGACGCTGTAAGCGGTTTACAAGCCCCCTGGAGGCGTCGTAAACTAAGAGACGGCCCGGAGGTCGCCCCAAGGGCTTCCGGGCCGTCCTGGGGCATCCTAGACGCTTTGCGAGGGCAATCCGATGGACGACCGCAAGAAGATCGCAGAATGGGCCAAGAAGAACCATTATCGGCTCTTGATTATCGTGTGTCCGCTGCCGGCGGGGGAGCGCTTCGGTTACAACCTGTTTGTGCGCAACGTGGAGCTTGACCAGGACATCAAGCTAGGGATGGCCGAGGACATGCGGCGCGCCAAGGAGGAGGCCGAGAAATATCGGGCCTTCTTCGCCTGTCCTGTGAAGATCGAGGGCACCGAGCGAAAATAATTCTGAACGGCCCGGCCTCTGGCGTACCTGGGTAAGTGTGAAGGGAAATATAACGGAGGGCACAGCGATGCTTACCAGCGACTTCGTGACGGCGGGCCGGGCCATCTTCACCGTGGAGCCGACCCAGGTGTTTATCGACGCCAACGCCCGCAAGGGCAAGAAGGTGCAGCCGCACTACACCTTCCGGGTGAACCACAAGCCGGCCAGCGAGAAGGGCGGCGAGTGCTTCTTCGTGGCCCTGCTCAGCGGCCCGGACAACGAGAAGGATTACACCTATCTCGGCATCCTCATCAACGAGGGCGAGGTCCGGCTGACCAAGGGGAGCAAGTACACGGAGGACAGCTTCCCGGTGCGGATCATCCGGCGCGTCCTGTTCCGGCTGTTCCGGGATGAGGGGGCGGTGATCGAGTCGAAGGGGTGGAAGGTCCACCACGAGGGCCGGTGCGGGCGCTGTGGCCGCACCTTGACGGTGCCGGAGAGCATCGAGTCGGGCATCGGCCCGGAGTGCGCCCGGAAGATGGAGGACCGGGGCCAGGTTTTGCAGATCGTCCGGTAGATGGCTGGGTAGCTCAAGGTGGCTAGAGCGCCCGGCGTGCCGTGGAGCGCCGGCCTGGGTATACACGGGCCGGGCCGACAGGTGGAGCGCTACCCTGTTGAGGCGCGCCGGGAGGGTGCCGGGTTCGACGCCCGGCCCCGGCCAACTTTTTTTTCAAAAATTCTGAACGTGTCACGTCCAGGCGTACCTGCCTTGTTGTAAGGGCGACACCTGCCGGTCGCAGGGCTGACTGGCCAGAAACGGCCTGCGATAAAGTGGTGTGACTTGGGGAGTGGAGAGGGGCAAACTCCCGCTTTTTCAAAATAAAGATGGCACCCCTGGGCCTCCCCTGGGCCGGGGGCCACGGAGTACAATGCCGTATTCAATATTACGACATTGTACTCCGCACCCCGGCTGCGCCGGGGTGTTCTTTTTTACACTGGTGTACAAAAGATTTAGCGAGAAAATCCTGAACGGGTTGAACTCTGGCGTACCTGGCTCTGCGAGGAGGGTTCAACCAATGACGACGCTTACCCTGGTCGAGATCGACCGCCGGCCTGACACCACGACGATTCGTGACCTGGCCTGGTACGACTACATCCTGGTCAGCTTCTCCGGCGGGAAGGACAGCGTGGCGCTGGTCCTGGGCCTGCTGAAGAAGGGCGTGGCCAAAGACCGCATCATCCTGATGCACCAACACGTTGACGGGCACCCCGGCGTGGACCAGCCGTTCATGGACTGGCCCTGCACGGAGAGCTACTGCCGGGCCTTCGCCCAGGCGATGGGCCTGCGGTTGGTGTTCCAGTGGCGGCATGGCGGGTTCGAGCGCGAAATGCTCAAGGAGGAGGCCAGGACCGCCCCGGTGAGCTTCGAGTACCTGGCCGGTGGCCTGGGCACCGCCGGGGGCATCCGGGGCAAGATCAGCACCCGCCGCCTGTTCCCCCAGGTCACGGCGGACCTGAGCAAGCGCTGGTGCAGCAGCAACCTGAAGATCGACGTGGCGGCTATCGCCATCGCCAACGAGCCGGCCTTCAAGGGGAAGAAGCTGCTGTTCCTGTCCGGTGAGCGCCGGCAGGAGTCTGCGGCCCGCAGCAAGTACGCCGAGGCCGAGGAGCATCGGACGCACTGCAAGAGCCGCCATTGCGATCACTGGCGTATGGTGATCGACTGGAGCGAGGCGCAGGTGTGGGAGGTCATGCGGGAATTCGGCATCGTGCCGCACCCCGCCTACCGCCTGGGCTGGGGGCGGGTGTCCTGCCTGGCGTGCATCTTCGGCCTGGCGGATCAGTGGGCATCGGTGCGGAAGATCGCGCCCAGCTTCTTCGACCGTATCGCCTGCTACGAAATGGAGTTCGGGAAGACGATCCACCAGGGCAAGACGGTGGTGCAGCTTGCCGACAAGGGCACCCCGTACCCGGCCTGCAACGACGAGGCGCTGGTCAACCTGGCGATGCACCGGGCCTACCCGGTCGATGCCATCCTGACCGACCCGGCCCGGTGGGAGATGCCGGCGGGGGCGTTCAAGCACTGCGGCGGGCCGACCTGAGAAAATTCTGAACGCCAGGGCGACTCGCGTACCTGTATCATCAGCGAGTCGCCCTGGCACATTTAACGGAGGGGTCATGATTACGATTGCCGACGCTGGCGAGGGTGGGTCGGCCTGGGGTGGCCGGCTGGTCCTGAGCCGGGAGTTCTACAACCCGGACACGCGCGACTACATCCACATCGAGGCGCACGAGGTCGGGGAGGAAGACCCGCACCTGCACCCCAAGGGCGAATTCGAGGTCGCCTTCTGGGTGCCGGACGGCAACGATGGCGACCACGGCTTTGCCGGGCCGCTGCATCACGTCGTTCAGAGGATGCAGGAGTACGTCCCGCCGGACGGGTTCGAGGAGACGACCATCCCGCCGGACGCATATTGTTGAGAAAATTCTGAACGGGTCTGCCTCTGGCGTACCTGGGAAGTGTCGGGAGCAACAACAACTGGTGTAGGGGGCTGGCCCGGCCCCATGTGTCGGATCGAACACTTTACGGAGGGTTGAGACGTGGCTCTGAATGCTGACTACCGCAAGATCGAGAACTACGAGGGGCTGTACATCGAGGTCGAGGGCGGCAAGCAACTCGGCCAGCCCTGGGAAACCCTGGTCCTGCTCAGCATCCCGGTGGGGCTGGGTGAGATCAGCGAGAAGAACCTGGACGAGTGGTTCTTCCGCCTGTGCGTCTTGGAGAAGCTGCACGGCAAGTTCTTCAAGGACGGCGATGGCAAGGAGTTCGGCTTCGCTTACGCCGACCTGCGGCGGATGCTGGGCCTGCGGACCAACGCCAGCAAGCTGACCCGCAAGCAGTTCCTCAAGAACTGCGCCAGCGTCCTTGAGCGGGAGGGTAGCTGGCTGGCCACCCGGCTCAAGAAGGAGTGGGACGAGGGCCAGGCCGAGGCCGAGCGCCTGGGGCAGCCGTGGGAGTTGTGGAACCACCCGCTGAACCAGGAGGAGAAGAAGCGGCGGGAAGTGGACGCCCTCGTACCGGGGGCGCTGTAACACATGCGAGGCGGGGGCTGATCGCCCACAGCCCCCGTCTCGCCCCCTTTCCTTGGAGGCTTTCCGATGCGTGTTCCGACGTATCTCGAAGTGGCGAAACAACTTGAGGACACCGGCGAGGCCGAGTACATCGACCACCGCATTACCCCGGTGCCTTTCGACGTGGGCTATGAGGTCAACGGCCCGGACCTGGACGGGGAGCGCTACGGCGACCTGGAGGCGGCGCTTGCGGCCATCCGGGCGACGGTGGCCGAGCCGGAGGCCGAGTGCGCCAACTGTGGCGACCCGTACACGGTCGGCCCCCTGGCGACCCCGGACACCGCCCCCTACTGTTCCTCGCACTGCTACCACCAGGGCAAGGGCGAGCGGTGCCCCGGCCCCTGCGGCTTCTGCGACGACAACGAAGCGCCTTGACTCGGCGGGCGGGTCGGCGGTAAGATTACCTACGGCCCGGCGGACATGCTTCTTTCCATGATTGGGCGACATGGGGAGGGGGTGCCGCCGGGCTTTTCTTATTTTACGACATTGTACTCTTGGTTTCTGCGCTCACCTGAACTACAATACAGTGATTTCTCCGTGCCCGTTCTTGGGCACACCTTGGGTAGTCCTGGCCAGCCTCGCGCTGGCCAGGACGTTTTCTTGCGCAAAATTCTGAACGCCTTCCCTCCTGGCGTACCTGGCATATCGAAAGGAGGACCAAGCATGGTTTGGATCGACGTTTGAGCGGACGGCACCACAACCTGCCGTGAGCAGGGCCAGAAGCGCCACCGGGGAGCCGCACTGCCAGCCTACTCGGTGGAATCGGCGGACGAGGCCAAGACGTTGATAACCCTGGCCTGCGTCAAGAGTTACGACGGGAGCTTCCGCATCCCCGGCTTCCCGGTGGGCGACCTGGCGGGGATGGACCTGGCGAGGGAACGGCTGGCGCTGTTCCACAGCCGCATGAGGAAGTGAGGGCCATGTACAGCTTTCTTCTGAACGACGAGGAGTGTCCGGCCTGCAAGGTCAACCTGACGGGCGAGGGCACGATCAAGGTGGAGGGCGACATTCAGAGCGTCAACGAGGCGGGCCGCATCGTGGAGAACATCACGGAGGGCGGCAGCGACCTGGACGACACCGACGTTATCCTCGACTACAAGTGTCCGACCGTGACCTGCGCCGCCTGCGGGGCGGAACTGGACATCAGCTACAACCCGGAATCTTGAGAAAATTCTGAACGGGTTCGCCTCTGGCGTACCTGGCAAGTGTGGAGATCATCAACCGCTTTACGGAGGCATGAACGATGAGCGTCAAGATGCGGCAGATGGTGGAGAAGCGGATCGCCCGGCGGGTCATCCTCGACGCCCTGGCGGCGGGGTACACCCTGAACGTCAACAACGGGGGCGACACGCACGAGTTGCCCGCCCCGTCCGACAAGGTGAAGGTCATCCTGGGGGCGATGTTCGCCGCCGATGAGGATTACCTCATCTTCTACAAGGAGGGCAAGAAGGTGGGTTGGGTGTGGCTGATCTACGGAAACTCCGGCTGGGACGTGGTTTCCGACTACACCTGCAACCTGGAGGACGTGATGAAAGGCGCGTCCGACCTGGCCGACAAGTACGCCTAGTTTACAACTGTCCTGATCCGAAGTAACATCCAATAGCCCGGCCTGGGGGCGTACCCTGGGCCGGGCTGGATGAGCGAGGGAGATTTACCGATGGCAGAGCAGCAAGCCGTGGCGCAGCCCCGGCCCGCCGAGCATGACGAGTACGAGCGCAAGCCGGCCTTCCAGCTTGGGCGCTTCAAGAAGAACCTGCACGCCGACTTCAACGAGGAGTTTGGCGAGCTTCTGCTGGGCGTCCTGAACCAGCACGAGGAGCTTCCCAGCCCGCTGTATGCGTTCCGGCAGAAGTTGGACCAGCGCTTGCACGACGGCTACGCCCCGGCCCAGGTGCGAGCCGCCAGCTAGGAGGGCGAGACGATGAAGACCGTACACCTGGCAAGCTGTTTCCCGTCCTGCTGCCACGCAAAAGGTGTGCCGATGACGTTCACCTTCTGCGTCCAGAACGTGACCTGCAAGAAGTGCGCGAAGCGCTGGAACGACCGCCTGGCCCTGGCCGATTTCGTCGTGGTGGACGAGGGCAGCGTATGGCGTTTTACGGCCTCCAGCGAGCGCGCCGTGGCCTTCTCCGAGGCCGACCTGGGCCTGGAGCCGTGGCAGATTCTCGGACGCCCTGGCGGGCCGCAGGGCGATTCCCTGGTGTTCGCCGTGGACCACCGCCCGGCTGCCGCCCTGACCGGGGCGCTGATTGACGAGGGCTTCACGGTGTACAACCGCTACCTGGAGCCGCTGCGGGTCTTGGACGACCGAACGATTGTGGCCGGAACAGACTCATAAGGATGAGTCCGGGGGTGGGCGGCGGGTGAGAATCCCGCTGCCCTAACCCCGCACTCTGGAGGGTTTTACGATGAGCCTTGCGCACGCTTTCGCCCATGCGGTTTGCTCTGCCCTGCAAGACCAGGAGTTGAGCGCCGCCTTCGACCTGATCGTGGCCCGGTACTTCGAGGAGTACACCGACGCCACCGAGCTTGACCCCACGTTCTACCACGCCCTGCAAACGGTGTTCGACCTGTGCTTCCCCAGCGGCGAGGACGACCGGGGCCGGGAGTTCGAGGAAATCGCCAAGAAATCCTGAACGCCCCCGCCTGTGGCGTACCTGGATGGTAGAGGCGATCACAACACTTTACGACGGAGGGCCAAACATGGTTTCGTTGTACACCTTCGAGGAAACGGCCTGTCTTTCCTCGCAGTACCCGGTGCCCGCCCTGCGGGTTCACGCCGGGGCCGGCTGTGGCCGAGGCTTTCAGGACGTGGCGGCGATCCTTGAGCCGGACAGCGAGAACCCCTGCCTGCTGCTCAACAAGCCGCTGGGGGTCAACGGGGTCCAGGCCATTCTGGACATGCTGGGCCGGCGGAAGCTGACTCCTGGCCAGATCATGCGGGCCGAAAAGTGGGACTACGACCTGCGCCGCATCAGCGAGAGCAAGGGCCAGGTGTGGGGCATCGTCCAGTTCCAGAAGCCGGTCCACGGCTACAAGGTCGGTGATACGGTCGAGGGCGTCCTGACCGCCGACCTGGAGCGCTGGACGCTGGGCCTGTTCGACTCGTCAGCGACCCGCCGGCAGATCGACGGGTTGAAGCATGACGAAGTGACTTTCACCTTCTGAGAGGCCGAATGTACACGAGCGGTTTTCGTTAGCTCATGGGGCGGCGCACCCTGGAAAGTGCGTGGCCCCACAAGAAACTGCGAGTGCCGGTGCGAGCAGGCAGTGTGTCCTGTCCTGGCCCACCCAGCATCGTGCGTGTGCTGGGAGCCGGAGCCGGCCTTACTGGAGCGTGCGAACCAGGGGCAACCCCCAATGTACACCAGCGGCTTTCTCTAGCGTCGGGGGATGGTGCGAGGCCGGCGGGGCAACTGCTCGCCGGCCTGATAATCCCAAGAAAATTCTGAACGGGTTCGCCTCTGGCGTACCTGGATGAGTGTAAGGGCCAGACGGGTTTCGACGGAGGGAATCAGCAACCTGCTGCTCGTGGTAGGGCAACGCCGAAAAAGGCCCAAGCTAAAGTAGGCGGGCAGGCCGAGTGATAGACCTTCGGACCCCGGTTCAACTCCGGGCTGGTCCACTTCCGGTCCTGCAAACAGGGTAAGCGTGGCGGCAGGTGGCCGTCACCACCGGGAAAGCAGTGGCTAAGGGCGGCAGAAGGGGTGAGCCGGTTGGACTAGGCTGTTCGCTCACGCAGCCTGACTCAACTGCCCGACTGCCGTACCTGGCCCGCTCTTACAAACGGTGTCCGTAGCTCAAGTGGCAGAGCAGCGGTGTGCAGGGGAGTAATTACCCCGTAAGTCCCGTAGGTTGCCGGTTCAAGTCCGGTCGGACACCCTGGCGTTGAGGGTATCAGACACACAAGAGGTTTAAGACCATGAAGAAGGCCGAAGTCCTGGCGCATTGGGCCAAGCTGGAACCCAACCAGGCTGTGAAGCCGGAGCCGGTGCCCTACAAGCACAAGGGCAGCACCTACGACGAATGCGGCATCCGCATCACCGGCACCCGCAAGTTCATCGACTCGGTGCTGTCCCGGTTGAAAGACCTGCTGCCCTACGAGGGCGGGGAAACCCGCCTCCAGGTGGTCTACGCCGAGGCCAAGGACCGCCAGACGGGCAAGCCGACCGGAAGCTGGACGGCGTACATCCAGGTCCACGAGCGGGGGCCGGAGGCGAAGATGATGAACGCCTTCCTGGCCGGCGCGAGGAAGTCTCAGACGGCCTGAAAAAATCCTGAACGCCCTCGCCTCTGGCGTACCTGGATAGTGTCAGAGGCGAGGGCAACCAACATCAGGAGGGCTTTACGATGAGCTTTCAGGTTTGGCTCAATCAGGTTGACCGGGTGCTGCGTGGCATCTGCGGCCTGACGCACAACGACCTGGCGGACCAGACGTGGTTCGACTGGTTCCGCAGTGGCATGACCCCGGAGGAAGCGGCCAACGAGTGCCTGGCCAACGAGGGCTTCCCCGGCCTTGAGGACGAATAGGAGGGCTTTACCGTGGCCGATGAGAAACTGACCAAGGATCAGATCACCGCCAAGTTCCGGGCCGGCGAGATCGACTCGGACACCATGCTGCGGCTGATGGCGGACGTGAACAAGAAGCCGCCGGAGTTCGCCGTGGCCGAAAAGTCGGGCTGGCTGTCCATCTATTTCGACGGCCTGCGCTTCCCGACAAGCCTGCCCTACGAGGCTGCCCAGGAGCTTTTCACCGACGAGAACGTGCGTCGGGTGCGCGAGTACCTGGCAGCCAACAAGGGCCGGTTCAAGACGAAGGACGACCGCAAGAAGAAGTAACCCATTCACCCTCCGTCGCCCCCTGGGTGCGCCGGCCTCCAACGGCGTAGGTTGGCCCCCAGGGGGTTTTTTATTTCCAAGAAAATTCTGAACGGGTGCGGCTCTGGTGTACCTGGATTAGTGAAGGAGGCCAACATCATGGCTGCGACGTTTTGTGAATGCGATCAGTGTGGCGACCTGACACGCCGTAGGTGTCGGGACTGCAAACGGCCCGTCTGCCAGGGCTGCCATGTCCACGGCCAGTGCGACAACTGCGTGGACGGCAACACCTTCAACCAGACCTGCCGGAGCAGTCAGAACATCAGCTTCGAGCATTATGTCGGGGGCTGCTCGGCGCAGTACCACGGCAGGTGCTTGGACGACGTGGCGTAGGCCGCTGGGATATAGCCCGCCGGGGATATAGCCCATGCGGATATAGCCCCGGCGGGATATAGCCCGCAACCCATTCAGGAGCTTTACCGTGGCGAAGAAAGACCTCACCGACCGGCAGGAGGCGCAGTTCTACCTGGAGCGCCTGCTGCGTGACCTGGCCCTGTCCACCGGCGACCACTACAACGCCCGTTCCGTCGCCAAGCAGGCCGAACTGTTCCTCAACGACTGCCCCGCCTCCAAGGGCCTGGCAGCCTCCCACTTCTACGCCATCGCCAGCCTGGTCGAGCGCTGCGTCTGGCGTGCCCTCAACATCGACACCAGCAAGACCCGCCTTGAGAACGAAATGAGCGTCCGGCGCAAGCTGGAAGCCTACGAGCAGGGGCCGACCATTGACGACCTGCTCGCCAGCGACCGCCCCGACTGAAAATGTGAAACAAAATCCTGAACGGGTTCGCCTCTGGCGTACCTGGATAGTCAGAGGGAACCCAATCAGGAGGGCTTACGATGTTCGAGCGAATCAAGGTCGGCTCACGAGTGACGATCCTGGTGCCCAACGGCCAGCGGATCAACTGGACGACCCGCAAGGTGGAGCAGGAGTGGAAGGAGTCCACCGGGCGGGCTGTGATGCGTGGCCCGGCGGGCTGGGTGCTGAACATGGGCGGGAAATTCGGCACGCCCGGCATCGCCACCCCGGAAAACACGGTCGCCGTCAACGGCAAACGGAATTAGCAAGAAAATCCTGAACGCCAGGTGCGGTGGCGTACCTGGCATATCAGAACCTCAACCCCCAGGAGCTTTACAGATGAAGCCGATCAAGAGTCTGAGCGCGTCGGTGAAGGTCAACGCCCTGAGCGCCACGGTGCGCTACCTCCGCAACGAGCGGGGGCGGAAGCTGGCGGTGGCCACCCAGATCGAGGTGCGCCACGGTGGCGTGCTTCTGGGCACCGCCACCATCGGCGGGCGCTGGAGCCAGGACCAGGCGCTTGCGGAGTTCCGCAAGAACCCGGCCCGCTTCGGCTGGAAGCAGCCGGTGCCGGAGGCGTCGAGCGACCTGGCCATCGGCCTGGGGCCGGTCGCCGTGGCCCGCCTGGAGGGCCTGGCGGGGGTCGCCACGCCGGCCAGCGCCCTGGCCTTGTTCCAGGCCAGCCCGGAGCGCTTCGAGCGCCTGGACGGCTTCCCGTTCGCCCTGGCCCTGGGCCTGGTGCGGCTCGCCGCCTGATCGGGCCGGGGCGTTCAGGAATTATCAACAAATTCCTGAACGCCCCCGCCTCTGGCGTACCTGGCATGTTGTAAGGGAACCACCACCACTCAGGGGATTTACGATGTACCGCTACCGCTGCGAGAAGGGAACGACCCGCCAGGCCCGCCCGATGTTCGCCAAGTGCGCCAAGCTGGGGAACATCCTCAGCATCGAGGGCCGGCGCTACCGCTCCAAGGGCATTACCCACGAGCGCGTCTTCGTGGTCGGCACCCACGGCACCGCCCGCTTCGACGGCCTGTGCTGGGGATATGGCGGCGAGGGGCCGAGGGGCCTGCGCGACCTGCTCCTGTTCCTGGGCCTGAACAGCATCCTGGCCGAACAGGTGGCCTTCAAAGCGCCCCGCAACGAGGCCCTGGGCACCGACTGGAGCATCAAGCTGGGCCGCAACATCAGCGGCCTGCCCATCGCCCTGGCCATGCACCAGGCCGACGAGATCGAAACCACTTACTTCAGCAGCGCTTACTTCCTGGCCGTGCGGCCTGTGGCGCTGCTGGCAGACTGACGGAGGCACCATGCAGAAACGTGGCCGAGGTCGGCCCCCGGTCTTCACCGGGGCGCTGGCCTCCCAGGTTGTGAAGGCAGTTGAGAAGTACGGCATCACCCACGGTCAAGCCCACCTGGCCGCAAAGGGAATCCAGGTCAGCCGGCCCACCCTGGGCAAGCTGGCCAAGGGCGCAGGCATCGCCCTGAGCCGGGGCCGACCCAAGCTCGCAGCCTGATCGCTTGTACACCTAACCCCTGGCCTGGCCAGGGGTTAGGCCCAACCGCTCCCTACGGTGTACCATGTCGTAAGTTTCATTTCACCATTGTACACCGGGGCCTTCGGCCCCGTGGTGTACTGGCGTACACAACTTTTTTCTTGCAAATAATTCTGAACGCTCGCGCTTCTGGCGTACCTGGCTCATTGTCAGAAACGACAAGCCCCTGACCGGGGCGACCGCCAAGAGGATGCGGAGGGGATCGAAAGAGTCCTGGTGGGCCGCTGTGCCTGCCAGGAACGCCACGAATAAGGGAGCGCTGTAGGTCGAAGCCTGGGCGTGCGCACGAGCCGGGAAGAGGACACAAGCGAGCCGAATAAGTGCAATCCCTGTGGTGCGGCATCTGCGGCGACGTTAGCCACCCCCTGACGGACGGGTGCGCGACCCTGCGAGAAAGCCTAGGCGCTCGCAGGGTCGATTTATCCTGGCGTAGCTCAATGGGAGAGCAAGGCGAGCGCTGTTGCGGGTTCGACTCCCGCCCTTCGGGTAGCTCAACGGGAGAGCAAGCGCGAGCCGGGTTGCGGGTTCGACTCCTGCCGCCGGGACTTTTTGGAAACAAAATCCTGAACGGGTTCGCCGCTGGCGTACCTAGTCAGTTGTGAAGGCAACATCACTCAACTTTACGGAGGGTCGAATCATGGCGTTCCGCACCATCACCGCCCGTTTCGCTGGCACCTGCCGCCGCTGCAAGGGGGCGATCAACCCCGGCCAGAAAATCCGCTTCGGCGGCAAGGGCCTGACCTACCACTTCGCCAACGAGTGCAACGGCGAGGAAGCCCCCAGCGACCGCCAGGAGCGCGAGGACCGCCAGCCGCAGCGCGAGCGGTTCAACACCCCCTGCGGGTGTGAAGACTTCCCCTGCTGCGGCTGCTACGGGCTGCACGGGCGGGAACTGTACATGCCCAGCGAGCCGGACGTGGATTTTTGAAAGAAAATCCTGAACGGGTTCGCCTCTGGCGTACCTGGGAAGTGTAGGGAGCAACAACATTCGGCGTGCGGGGGCTGGCCCGGCCCCACTTCTTCTCTCGGCCCTTTTCGGAGATTTAGCGATGGATCATTCGGTCAGCATCACGGTTCCCTCGACGGTTGGGGTCAATCAGCCGGCCCCGGCGGAACTGGTTGCCGAGTACATCGAAAAGGCCATGCGGTTGCTGGCCGTTCTGTTCGGCGGGTTCACCGCCCTGCCTGGCAAGGGCGGCTACATGAGCGACACGTTCGGCCTGGTGGTCGAAAACGTCATGGTGGTTTCCGCCCACTTTGACGAAGCCGACATTGCGAAGCTCAGCAAGGTGCGGGCGCTCGCAAGCGAGATTGCGGAGGGGATGAGTCAGGAATGCGTGGCCGTCACGGTTGACGGGCGCATGGAACTGGTCAAGGCGCGAGCCGCATAAGCGCCTATAAGGGATGCGCTGAGTAGAATACTCAGCGCATCCCACAAGCGCATAGCGCACAATTGAGACGCGCTGAGTAGCAATTGCGCAGCAATTAAAGATCGAAAAACTCTTTTGAGAAAACTTCGCGCGACACCCCTGGGAGAGTACAATGTCATAGCCATGTCGGTTTCTTTTCTTTATTTCTCCCCCCATTTTCAAATCCCCGACACCCCTCGCAAAAACTCCCATCAAACGAATTCCCAAAAATCGCCGCCGCCAAAAATTCCCGATCCCCCTAGTGAAAAATTCTGAACGGCGTCCCTCCTGGCGTACCTGGATGGCAAAGGAGGGATTCTCCAATGTGTTTTCACGAAGAACCGCCCACGGACCCGCAGGCCACCGAATCGTGGTCCCGCCCGGAAGAAGCCTCGTCGTCGTCCATCGACTTCAGCACCGTCCTGTCCGTGGAGCGCAAGCCGGCCCCGGATCATACCAAGGGTTCGCGTGAGGCGATCAAGGCGGTCATGGAGCAGGTGGCCGACCTTTATTCCCGGCTCGTGCCGATGCTGCGCCGCACCAACCCGCTCACGGCCACGGCAGTGGCAAAAGAACTGCTCGCCATCCACGACCAGATGGGCCGGGTCAAGATCGGCTTGCTTCCCCGCTCCACCACGATGTAATTCACCGTTCGCCCCAACCGTACCCCGAAATCACCTTGGTGCCCGCCGGCACGATCACCAGTTTGCCGCCGCCTTCGGGCGTGTAGCTCTGATAACGGGCGCTATAAGTGGACTCGACCATCGCATTATATTCGACGCCCTCCTGGGGCTGGAGCTTGATGCACCAACCCACGCCCTCGACCAACATCTTCTCGCCGGGGGCGACTTTTTCGACCGTGGTTTCATAAAGGCAGGCCATGTTCGTTCTCCTTTCTACAAGGAAAACGAACGAGCGTTACAAATAAGAAGCCCGGCCCTTCGGGGAAGGACCGGGCTGGGAGGGAGGCTGGGGGAAAGGTTCAGATTTCCTGAGTGCGGTGTTTCCACCCCAGGGTCCACAGGTTGCAAACGGTGGCGATCAGGCACAGGGCGGCGACGATGTAGCAGCCGACCGCCGGCACGGCGTAGTACCACTCGGCAAACCCGGTGCCCGGCCCCAGCACCAGCCCCACCGTCATCAGCAGCACCAGGAACAGTAAACCGAAGGTGATGTTACCCAGGCCGTTGTTCCAGGCGGACCACGGGTTGTTGGCGAGGGCGAGCTTGTCCTGGGCCGAGGCGGGTTCCTTCCAGTAGTGGATGAGGAGGTCGTGGCCGGTGCGCAGGACGATGCCGGTCGCAAAGCCGCTGACGACATTGGCTCCCATGAAGCACATGTTCGGCAAATCGAAAGGATCCTTGATCTCTTGTTGGTGCGGATGGCAAAATTTTTCAGCCGGCATGGCTTCGCCGGTCAGCGCGGATTGATTGATGAACAGGTCCTTTGCGTCGAGCAAGCGCAGATCGGCCGGGATCATGTCGCCGGCCGACAGTCTCACGATGTCGCCAGGGACCAGCGACTCGATCGGGACCTCCGCGAAATCGCCGTCTCCGATGGCCGGCCGTCGTTTCACGCTCGTGGTGGTCTTTACCATTGCGCGCAAGCGGGCGGCCGCCTCGTTGGATC
>Ga0209465_10000372_pt1 | contig 21366 bp, 17 predicted proteins | sample PanSoiPlot1MoBio_FD_188321 | JGI IMG/M metagenome (GOLD analysis project Ga0209465, IMG submission 188321) | Tropical forest soil microbial communities from Panama analyzed to predict greenhouse gas emissions - Panama Soil Plot 1 MoBio (SPAdes)... | ecosystem: Environmental > Terrestrial > Soil...
GGTGCGCGGTGATCGCGTTAATTGCCAGAGTCGGGAAACCGTTGGGGATCCCGCGGCGCCTACGGGCGCTCGTGCGAGCGCGGGAATCAAGCCTCATCCTGCTCGCGGTGCTGGTCGGCGTGCTCGGCGGCCTCGTGGTCGCGGCAATGGGAAGCTGTGTCGATTTCATTCACCTCTGGCTGTTTCAGCTTGAGCCCGGCGAACGTCTCTCCGCCCGGATCAACCTTGACCCGGTGCTCGCGCTGTCCGTTCCGGTAGCTGGCGGGCTGTTATTCGGGATCGCCAGCGAAATTATCCGGCGATGGCGTCCGGAACGGGAAATCGATCCGATCGAAGCTAACGCCTTGCACGGCGGTCGCATGTCGCTGTTGGGAAGCGTGATCGTCGCCGCCCAGACGGTGTGGTCGAGCGGGGTGGGCGCGTCCGTCGGTCTGGAAGCGGGTTATACGCAATTTGCCAGCGGCATCGCCTCGCGTGTCGGCATGGCGTTTCGGTTGCGCCGTGGCGACCTTCGCATTCTCGTCGGATGCGGCGCCGCCGCCGGGATTGCCGGCGCGTTCGGCGCACCATTGGCTGGCGCGTTTTACGGTTTCGAATTGATCATCGGCAGCTATGCGCCGGCGAGCTTGGCCCCGGTCGGAATTTCGGCGCTGATCGGATATTTGGTGGCGCGCTCGGTCGAACCCGCCGATCTCGGGGTCGTCGCGCCCGACAAGGCGGTCCTCGTCACCCACGATCTCGTCCTGGCCGCCATCCTGGGGCTGTTCTCGGCGGTCCTTGGCATCATTCTGATGCGCGGCGTCGCGCTGTGCGAAACGCTGTTCGTGCGCATGCGGATGCGGCCGGCGCTACGGACCGTGGCGGGTGGCCTGGTGGTCGGGCTGATGGCTCTTGTTTCGCCTCAGGTCATGTCATCGGGTCACGGCGCCTTGCGCGTAATCGGCACGCTCGACCTGTCGGTGCGCACGGTGGCGATTTTGTTTCTTCTCAAAATCGCGGCATCGATCGCTTCACTGGGTTCCGGTTTCCGCGGTGGCCTGTTCTTCTCCTCGCTTCTAATCGGCTCGCTGGGCGGCCACCTGCTTGCCGAAGCGATCACCATGAGCTGGCCGACCATGAATTTCGATACCAATGCGTCGGCCGTCATCGGCATGAGCGCGTTGTCGGCATCGGTCATCGGTGGCCCGCTGACCATGACTTTTATTGCCCTGGAGACGACAGGCGACCTCTGGCTGACGACGGCGGTGCTCATTGCGGTAATCATCGCAGCGCAGCTTACGCGCGAAGTATTCGGCTATTCGTTCGCAACTTGGCGCTTTCACCTGCGTGGCGAGACCATACGCAGCGCCGCCGATATCGGCTGGATGCGCGACCTCTCCGTGGAAAAGATGATGCGGCAAGACGTCGAAACAACCAAGGCGACTGCCACTATTGCCGAATTCCGCGAAGCTTACCCGCTCGGCTCGACCGCCTACGTCGTCGCGGTCGACGACCTCGACCGCTATGTGGGGCTTGTTCTTGTCGCCGAGGCCCATACCGTCGAAGTCGCCCCGGAAAAACCCGTCAAGGATTTCCTGCACTTTCCAGATGAAATGTTGCTGCCCGAAATGGCGGTGAAAGAAGCAGTCCTGGCGTTCGACCGCGCCGAAGCAGAAGCGCTGGTCGTGGTCGACTCGTTCCTTGATCGACGTGTCGCCGGATTGCTTACGGAAGCCTACGTGCTGCGGCGCTATTCAGCGGCCCTGGAAGGCCGGCGGCGCGATCTGGCCGGCGAATAGAAGCACTGAAAATGCGATCCTCGACCGCTGCCGTATCGGCGCAATGCGCGGGCTTTCGGCCAATCAATGGCCCCCCTTTATGAAATATATTGACGGGAGCGACTTCAATCGCAACCGGAGCTTTGCTAGGAGTTAAGTGCGCCATGGGTCGGCTGACGCCGCCTTTGAACGTCTTCCAAGCAAGCTGCCAAATGAAGCTCTAACGAGCAGAGACGTCCGCCATGTTCGGTAATCCGTTCGCTGCGCTCTCGATTTCCATACCGCCGGCCATCATGCAGGCCTATGTGATCGTGATGGCGCTATTGGTAGTGGCCGGCACGCTGTTCGACATCATCCACAAACGAAGCGCTACCTACTTTTTTGATAACTGGCGGCGTTTCAAGGGCAAAGCCGAACGGCCCGTCGGCGCTGGCGAGATGGTCTCCTTGGCAGTGCAGACCGCCATTGTCGACGTTATGGCGTCCGGCGAGTTCTGCAACGCGCGGCGCAGAGTAACGCACCTGCTGACGATGTACGGCTTTATCATTTACGTCGTCACGACGATCATGTTGGTGTTCGCCTATGCGACGCCGGCCACGCCGGCGCCGCCGGCCGTCGCTGCCCTGTGGTATGTCGGCATGCTGATGGTTTGCCTTGGCGGCTACTGGTTCTGGTTTTTCATCAGAGTCGATGTCGCCGCGGAAGGCAATTCACCGTTCCGTTTTGTTCGTGCGGATTTGTTTATTGTTGCGCTCCTTCTCAGCGCGACCTTCGGCCTGATCTGGGCCTGGGCGCAAGCAAGCGGCAGCGCGCTGTGGAGCTATGTTTTCCTCGCTCTCTATCTTATCGCCACGACTGTGTTGTTTGGGTCGATTCCGTGGTCAAAATTTTCGCACATGTTCTTCAAGCCGGCCGCCGCTCTGGAAAAAAGAGTGGCGGAGGCCAACGGCACGATGAGCAACCTGCCGCCACCAGCCGATGCACCAAGTAATTTCGGCGGCGGTCTCAAGCATGCGCGGCATTATTAATGGCGCGCCGCGTCAACAGAGCGGAGATTAGGGACACACTATGCCGACTTTCGTTTACATGACGCGTTGCGACGGCTGCGGTCATTGCGTCGATATCTGCCCGTCCGACATCATGCACATCGACACCACCTATCGCCGCGCGTTCAATATCGAGCCCAACATGTGTTGGGAGTGCTATTCCTGCGTGAAAGCCTGCCCGCAGTTTGCCATCGATTGCCGCGGCTATGCCGATTTTGCGCCGCTCGGCCATAGCGTCCGCGTGCGGCGTGAAGAGGATAAGGCGACCATCTCGTGGAAGATCAAGTTCCGCGACGGCCGCGAAAAGAATTTCGTATCTCCGATCCGCACCACGCCGTGGGACTCGATCAAATCGCCGTCGGAATATGCGGCGCCGAGCGCCGAAGCCATGAAGTCGCAAGAGCTCGCGCACGAGCCTGAGTCGCTTAAGGTCGCCGCTTTGCCGGCGCTTTCCCGCGATCGCTTCAAGCAAGGCCTAGTCTGATGCGCCGGCGCAAGACCGTCTTGGTTGACGCGGACATACTCGTGGTCGGCGGCGGCATGGGCGGCTGCGGGGCGACCTATGAGTCCCGCTACTGGGGACGCGATCTCAAGATCGTCTGCGTCGAGAAGGCCAATATCGAGCGCAGCGGCGCGGTCGCCCAAGGCTTGTATGCCATCAACTGTTACATGGGCATGCACTGGAACGAAAATCAGCCCGAAGACCATGTTCGCTACGCCCGCAACGACTTGATGGGTCTCGTGCGCGAGGATTTGGGCTACGACATCGCGCGCCATGTGGATTCCACCGTCCACAAATTCGAGGAATGGGGCCTGCCGATCATGCGCGACCCCAAGACCGGCCGCTATCAGCGCGAAGGCAAATGGCAGATCATGATTCACGGCGAGAGCTATAAGCCGATCGTCGCCGAAGCCGCGCGCAAGGCCGCAAGCGAAATCTACAACCGCATCATGGTGACGCACTTGTTGATGGATAACAAGCGCGCCAATCGCGTTGCCGGCGCTGTCGGATTTAACGTCCGCACCGGCGACTTCTACGTGTTCCGCGCCAAGGCGGTGATCGTTGCCGCCGGTGGCGCCTCGCACATTTTCAAGCCGCGCGCGGTGGGCGAAGGCATGGGGCGGACCTGGTATGCCCCCTGGAGCAGCGCCTCCGCCTATGCGCTGCCGATCCTCGCCGGCGCGAAGATGACACAGATGGAAAATCGCATCGTGCTGACCCGGTTCAAGGACGGCTACGGGCCGGTTGGCGCCTATTTCCTGCATCTGAAAACGTACACGCAAAACGCCTATGGCCAGGATTACGAGCCAATCTGGTTCGAAACGCTCAAGGAACGGGTCGGCGATTATGTCAATCGACATCCGGTCCCGACCTGCCTGCGCAATCACGCCCTCCTCGAAGAGGTGAAAGCAGGCCGCGGCCCGATCCGAATGGTGACCAAAGAGGCGTTCCAGGATCCGCACAAAGAAACGGTCGGATGGGAAAACTTCCTCGGCATGACAATCGGCCAGGCGGTCGTCTGGGCGTCGCAGAATATCGATCCAAAGGAGATCAATCCGGAACTGACGACGTCGGAGCCCTATGTCATGGGCTCGCACGCGACCTGTTCGGGCGCTTGGGCGAGCGGCCCGGAAGATTATGCCCCGGCAGAGTACCAATGGGGCTATAACCGTATGATGACAGTCGAAGGGTTGTTCGGCGCCGGCGACGCCATCGGCGGCAGCGCCCACAAGTTCTCGTCGGGATCCTTCACCGAAGGCCGGATCGCCGGCAAAGCTGCCGTCAAATATGTCAACGAAGCCGACCGGGAGGGTCCTGAGGTCAGCGAGGCGGAATACGAGAAGCTGAAGAAAACAATCTATCAGCCATTGGAGAACTACAAGATCGGCCGCAACGAAATCGTCGCGGGCACCGTGTCACCGAGCTACCTCCTGCCGCTGCATGGCTTGCAACGGCTGGAGAAAATCATGGACGAATATGTCGGCGGGATTGGCGCCAATTACACGACCAACGAGCCGCTGCTTAATCGCGGCCTCGAATTGCTCGACATGCTGAAGGAGGATCTCGCCCTTCTTGGCGCCGAAGACCTGCACCAATTGCAGCGCGCCTGGGAGCTTCACCACCGGGTGCTCGCTTCGGAATGTGTCACCCAGCACACCTTGTTTCGCACCGAAACCCGCTGGCCGGGCTATTACTACCGAGCCGACCATCCGAAGCTCGATGACGCGGATTGGCACTGCTTCACGCTGTCCCGTTACGACCGGAATTCCAGCAAGTGGGCGATGGAGAAAGCGCCGGTCTACCACATCATCGATTGATTGCACCGACTACCTCGTCAGGTGCCGCAGCTTTCAAGGTGATCCAGAGATTGGCTCAAGCACAAATTCTGTGAGCGATCAGAGATGCTTATTCGGTTCGAATCGTCTGGTCTTTAGAAAGCATTCGCAATGGCCCAACTCGTGCCGCCGCATAATTCGCAGGAGGTCAAGCCGCTATTGGCGCCGGAGCTACAGCGGCGCGAGAAGCGAAAGCGCGCCGAAAAGCTGCGGAAAGTACCTCTCGATTCGCGCACCGTCTCCGATTTGTTCATGCTGGCCATGGGGGCTTACACGCCGCTGGGCGGCTTCATGGGATATGACGACTGGCGCGGATCGTGCCTCGACATGAAACTGATTAGTGGCGTGTTCTGGCCGATCCCGATCACGATCTCGGTCGATACCGAAACCGCAGGAAGTATCCATCCAGAGGAAGAAATCGCGTTCGTAGATTCCGAGAGCGCTGAGATACTCGGCGTGATGGAAGTGCGTGACAAATATTTGATCGATAAGAAACTCGAGGTCGAGCACGTCTATCGAACCGCCGATCCAAAGCATCCAGGCGTGGCAAAAGTATTTCAGCAAGGCGACGTCAATCTGGCGGGGCCGGTTTTGGCGTTGAGCGAGGGCGAATATCCGCTCAAATATCCGAACCTTTACATTCGGCCGGCCCAGGCGCGGGCTATGTTTCTGGAGCGCGGCTGGTCGACGGTTGCAGCGTTTCAAACCCGCAATCCGATGCACCGCAGCCACGAACACCTCGTCAAGATCGCAGTCGAGGTTTCAGATGGCGTGTTCATCCATCAGGTGCTCGGCAAACTCAAAGCCGGCGACATTCCGGCCGATGTCCGCACTCGGGCGATCCAGGCTATGATCGACAATTATTTCCGGCCGGGAACGGTGATCCAGGCCGGTTACCCGATCGAAATGCGCTATGGCGGCCCGCGCGAAGCGCTGCTGCATGCGCTCATTCGCCAGAACTTCGGCTGCTCGCATCTCATCGTCGGGCGCGACCATGCCGGTGTCGGCGATTATTACGGCCCGTACGATTCACAACATATCTTCGATCAGCTTTGGCCAGGCGCGCTGCTGACGCGACCACTGAAGATCGACGTCACTTTCTATTGCCGCAAATGTTATGGAATGGCGACTGGCAAGACCTGCCCGCACGATCCGAAATATCACATTTCGATCTCCGGCACGCAGCAGCGTGCCATGTTGTCGAGCAACGCCGAAATTCCGCCAGAGTTCAGCCGGCCTGAGGTCGTGGCAATCCTGAAGGATTATTATGCGAGCCTCGCCGCGAAAGGCGACGGCCGGAAATCATGATCATCGCGCAAATCTCCGACACCCATTTGATGCTCGATACGCCCGATGCCGATCGGAGAATGCACGATTTTGCGTCGACAATCGCGGACATCAACGCCCTTGATCCTGCTCCCGATGTCATCGTCCACACCGGCGACATCGCCCATAACGGACGAGCAGACGAATATGCGCGAGCGGCGGCGATACTCGCGGCTGCGCGCGCGCCTGTCTATGTGCTGGCCGGTAATAGGGACGATCGGAGAAATTTACGTGCGGCATTTTCGGCACGCGGCTATCTCGCGCCGGGTGCCGATTGCATCGATTTCGTTGTCGAGGATTACCCGGTTCGGCTGATCGCGCTCGATACACTCAGCCCGGGCGACAACAAGGGTGAATTCAGCGCCGCACAGGCGGAGCGATTAATTGCGGCCATTGACGCGCACAAGACCAAACCGGTCGCGGTTTTCACTCATCATCCACCGTTCGAGGTGATGGTTGGCCCGGAGCGCTTCCATTTCAAGTCGGCGGACGGCATGTCGCGGCTGCGTGGGGCTTTGCAGCGCTGCGACCGGGTAATCGCGGTCTTCAGCGGTCATGTGCATCGCGCCGCCGAAGGTTTTGTCGGACCAATTCCCGCAAGCGTAGTGCAATGCATTGCGACAACGCTTCGCAAGGGCGAATATCCGCCGTCTATGCGCAACCGCCCGGTCTATCACCTGCACCGATTCGATCCGGCCTGGGGTTTTGCCACCGAAACGCGGCTTGTGAAGAGCGAGCCAAACTCGCATGAACGCAGCACAGCTTCGATTTCAGCAGCATCTTTGGCCGACGGCTGAAAACGCCGCGCGGCGGCAGGCTGTTGCGCCATTGGCTGCGTTAATTGATGCATAGACCCAACCAGCAGAGGTTTCCTTCTCGTTTCGGCTAAGCTCTAAAAAAATTCCTTCTGCCTGTGCCATGATCTGCGGAAGCCAATATTCAGGGAGGGAAACATGATCTCAGTCATTTATGACGAGAAGGCGCGGCGCATGAGCTATTGGCCGTATGCGACCACGCTGTTGAATTGCGCCGGACGCCAAGTCTGGCCGCGATCGACCGATACAGCGGACTTGCCTGGAGCGGGCGCGGCCGCGTGCAATCGGTCCGACCGACACGATCAATGCGTCGATACTGCCGAAAGTGACGACGCCGAACCGCGATGGCTTCATTCCGGATTCGCGGCCGGAACTGGAGTTGTATCACTGACGGTCCCGCTCATTTTCCCGCGCATACGGGTATCCAGAAAAGTCCTGGGCCTCCGCTTTCGGGACGAGCGGATGATGCAGCCGACCGATTTGTTGCCGGTAAAATCTCAATCCGGAACAACGGCGGTTGCTTCGATTTCGAGCTTCGCTTCGTTTTCGACTAGCGCGCCGACTTGCACGAGCGTCATGGCGGGGAAGTGCTTGCCTATGACGCTGCGATAGGCTTCGCCCAGTTCGCGCAACCGCGACAGATATTCCTGCTTGTCGAGCACAAACCAGGTCAGCCGCGTGATATGGCTGGGCTTGCCGCCGGCTTCTTGGACGAGCGTGACGATATTGGCGAGCGCTTGACGAGCCTGGGCGACGAAATCGATGCTCTCGAACCGTTGCTCGGCGTTCCAGCCGACCTGGCCGGCGAGAAACACCGTGCGCCCTTTTGCGACGACGCCATTGCTGAAACCCTTGGCTGCTCGCCAGCCGCGCGGATGAAGAAACGTGTGCATGTCCACCACCGTTCTCCTCCTTACGTCGCCGTTTGGCGCAGCCGAAAGCGCTGGATTTTGCCGGTCTGGGTTTTCGGCAGCGCCTCAATGAACTTGACCGAGCGCGGATATTTGAACGGTGCGATCGTCGCCTTGACGTGATCCTGCAAGCGTTTGGCGCAGTCGGCGCTCGCTGCCACGCCGTCCTTGAGCACAATATGGGCCTGGACGATTTGCCCGCGCTCCGCATCGGACACGCCGATGACCGCGCATTCTTTGACGTCAGGATGCGATAACAGCGCGGCCTCCACTTCGGGGCCGGCAATGTTGTAGCCGGAGGAAATGATCATATCGTCGGCGCGCGCGGCAAAATGGAAATAGCCCCGCTCGTCTTGCGAGAAGGCGTCGCCGGTGAGATTCCAGCCGTCGCGCACATAGGCGTCTTGCCGTTTATCGGCTAGATAACGGCAGCCGGTCGGGCCGCGAACCGCAAGCTTGCCGACTTCCCAGCGTGGCCTCTCCTCCATGTCGTCGCCCACGATCCTGGCTTCGTATCCGGTCACCGGCACTCCGGTCGAGCCCGGCGACGCATCGCCCAGACGGTTGGAAATGAAAATGTGCAGCATTTCGGTCGAGCCGATGCCATCGAGGATTGGTTTGCCCGTTTTGGCCATCCAGTCCTCGAACACCGGGGCCGGTAGCGTTTCTCCTGCGGAGACGGCGACGCGCAGCGAAGACAGGTCCGCGCCCTTATGCATCGCCCCGAGCATGGCGCGGTATGCTGTGGGGGCAGTGAATGAAATCGTGGCCTTATAGGTCTCGATGATTTCAACCATATTGGCCGGTGACGCGTTCTCTAACAGCGTCGCCGTGGCGCCAAACCGCAGTGGAAAGATCGCCAAGCCGCCGAGTCCGAAGGTGAAAGCCAGCGGCGGCGAGCCGACAAAAACATCGTGCGGCGTTACCGCGAGAATTTCCCTGGCATAGCTGTCGGCAATGACGAGGAGATCGCGATGAAAATGCATGGTCGCTTTGGGCTCGCCTGTGGTGCCGGAGGTAAAGCCCAACAGCGCCACGTCATCGCGGCCGGTCTTTATGGCATCGAACGTCACCGGCTTGCTCAGCGCAATGCCGTCGAGTTCGGCGTCGTGATTCGCGGTGCCGTCGAAACCGATGACTTGTTTGAGATGTGTGCTGGTTTTGGCGCAATTGACCAATTCGTCCATCAGCCTGGTGTCGCAGAGCGCCAGCGTTACTTCGGCCTTATCGACGATCTTGTTCAATTCGCCGGCGCGCAACATCGGCATGGTGTTGACAACAACCGCGCCTGCCTTGGTCGCCGCGATCCAGCAGGCCACCAGAGCCGGATTGTTGGCGGCGCGGATGAGAATGCGATTGCCCGGCTTTATGCCGAAGTCCTCGACCAGCGCCCGGGCGATCCGATTGGTCCAGTCGGAAAGCTCCTTGTAGGTGCGGCGGCGGCCGTTGCCGATCAGCGCGACATGGTCGCCGAAGCCGCGCGCCACCATGCGGTCTGTCAGTTCGACTGCGGCGTTGAGCTCCTCGGGATATTCGAAGCGGCCAAGCAGAATATCCGGCCATTTCTGCGCCGGCGGAAGATTGTCCCGGGCGAAAGTGTCGGTATGGGCCGAGCGCCCGAGCGACGGCTTAGCCATGATCCCCTCCCGCGAGCACCTGCCGCGCAATGATGACCTTCTGGATCTCGGAGGCGCCCTCGTAAATGCGCAGCGCCCTGATATCCCGGTACAGCCGCTCGACGATGTGGCCGCGGCGAACACCATCGCCGCCGTGAAGCTGCACCGCCTTGTCCACCACCCGCTGTGCGCGCTCGGTCGCAAACAATTTCGCCATTGAGGCTTCGCGCGTCACTTTTGCGGCGCCGGAGTCCTTGGTCCAGGCAGCGCGATAGATGAGCAGTGCGGCAGCGTCGATATCAAGCGCCATTTCCGCGATGGCGCCCTGCACGAGCTGTAGGTCGGCGAGGGATCCCGCAAACATCTGCCGGGTCCGCGCCCGTTCGAGCGTCTCGTCAAGTGCGCGCCGGGCAAAGCCGAGCGCGGCCGCGGCGACCGTCGCGCGAAACACGTCCAGCGTCGCCATGGCGATCTTGAAGCCTTCGCCGGGCCTTCCGATCATAGCAGTTGCCGGCACCCGCACGCGATCGAACCCGATGCGCGCCAGAGGATGCGGCGAGATCACATCGAGCCGTTCGACAACCGAAAAGCCCGAAGCCTCGGCGGGAACTATAAAGGCGGAAATTCCCTTCGCTCCCGGGGCTTCGCCGGTGCGGGCGAAGACCACATAGAGATCGGCGATACCGGCATTCGAGATCCAGGTTTTCTCCCCGTCGAGAACGTAGTTGTCGCCGTCGCGCATGGCCTTGGTGACGATACTGGCGACGTCAGAGCCTGATTTATGCTCGCTCAAGGCAAAAGCCGCGATTGCCTCGCCGGCTCGCGTCCGCTTGAGCCACTGCCGCTGATCGGCATTGCCGAACAGACTGATCGGGCCAGCGCCGAGCCCCTGCATGGCAAAGGCGAAATCGGCCAGCGCATCATGGCGCGCCAGTGTTTCGCGAATGAGACACAGCGCGCACACATCAAGCGGCGCGGCGGCAGCTTTGGGATCGGGCGCGGTATGGTTGAGCCAACCATCGCGGCCGAACTTGCGCACAAGATCGCGGCAGGTAGCATCGACATCATCATGCGCGCACGGCAGATTGGACGCGCACCAAGATTCGATTTTCCCGGCAAGCGCGCGATGGCGCTCGTCGAAGAACGGCCAGCCAAGAAAGCTTCTGTCCGGCACTAGTTGCCCTCGAAAGCGGGTTTCTGTTTAGCGACAAACGCGCGATAGGCACGCTCGAAATCTTTGGTTTGCATGCAGATCGCCTGCGCCTGCGCCTCGGCCTCGATGATCTGATCGAGGCTCATGGACCATTCCTGATTGAGCTGGGTCTTGGTGATGCCATTGGCGAAAGTCGGACCCGACGCGATGCGCCGCGCCAACGCCAGCGCTTCCCCCTCCAGGGACCGCGCATCGACGAGCCTGTTGAAAAATCCCCACTGTTCGCCTTCCTGCGCGGTCATGGCGCGGCCGGTAAGCAACAGTTCGGTAGCACGGCCTTGACCGATGATGCGCGGTAATATCCCGCATGCCCCCATATCGCAGCCAGCAAGGCCGACGCGATTGAACAGGAACGATACCTGCGCCTGCGGCGTGCCAAGGCGCAGATCGGCCGCCATGGCGATGATTGCCCCCGCCCCTGCCGCTACCCCGTCGACCGCGGCGATGATCGGCTTGCCGCAACAAAGCATTCCCTTGACGAGATCGCCGGTCATGCGCGTGAAGGCCAGCAATTCCTTCATCTCCATTCCGACCAGCGGACCAATGATTTCATGAACATCGCCGCCGGAGCAAAAATTGCCGCCATTCGGCAGGAAGACAACGGCATGGACGTCGTCGGCATTCACAAGCTTTTGGAACGTATCGCGCAATTCTGCGTAGGAAGCGAAGGTCAGCGGATTCTTCCGCTCCGGCCTGTTCAGCTTGACCAGCGCGACGGCTCCGTCGACACGCCATAGAAAATGCGCAGGCTTGAAACCTTGCATCGAGGTCATGCTTCGGCCTCCCACTCGCTTCGAAACGATTTCAACTTGGCCGACAAATGCTCGGCATCGCGCGCTGAAACATCGCCAAGGAGCTCATCGATCCAGCCCTCATGCGCCGCCGCCATTGCTGCGAAAGCAGCGCGCCCGCGCCGCGTGAGCGTGATGAATGAAGTCCGGCGATCGCCTTCGCGTTGCGAGCGGGCGACGAAGCCCTCCGAGACCAGGCGGTCGACGATCCCGGTCACATTGCCGTTCGACACAATGAGGAAGCGCGCGATTTCGCTCATCAACATGCCTTCCGGTTTTCGATACAGCGCCGCCATCACATCGAAACGCGGTAGCGTCGCGTTGAACTGCTTTTTGAATCGTTCGCGTGTCACGCCCTCGATGAAGCGGCTGGCGCGCAACAGCCTGATCCAAAGGCGCAGACGCGCTTTCGTGTCGCCAGTTTTGCCATTCTCTTTATATGCCGCCGCAGCGGCAGGCGCCGTCACCATGTTTCGCCTCCTGAAACCGAGATCGCTTGGCCGGTGATCGCGCCGCTGTCGCCGGCGCACAGCCACATGACCGCATCGGCGACTTCCTCGGGCTTGATGAATCGCGCTTGCGGATTGTTGGCCTCGAGCGTGGTGCGCGTCTCTTCTCCGGTGCGCTTGGTGGCAGCGACGATCCGATCGACCGCGCGTTCAAGCATCGGCGTTTCGGCAAAGCCGGGACAGACCGCATTGACGGTAATCCCAGCTCTTGCGGTTTCCAGCGCTAGGGCGCGGGCGAGTCCGACGACGCCATGCTTGGCGGCGACGTAGGGTGCCACGTAAGCGTAGCCCTTCAATCCCGCCGTCGAGGCAATAAAGACGATGCGTCCCCATCCCTGTTGGCGCATCTCAGCAAGCGCGGGCTGCACCGATAGAAACGCTCCAGTCAGATTGATGCCGACAATTTCGTCCCACAACGCGCGGGGAATTTTTTCTGCGGGCACGCTTTCCGCCACGCCGGCATTGGCGACTACAATGCTGAAGGCCCCGCGCTCGGCTTGCGCATGGCAGTAAAGACGCTGCAACGATGCCTGATCGGTCACGTCGGCGGCGTGCGCATGAATATTGCCATGACGTGCAGCGCTTGCATCAAGCTCCGCTTGGCGACGCCCGCAGATTGTGACTTGAGCGCCCGCTCGCGCCAGCGCCAACGCGATCGCTGCACCGATCCCGGTGCCGCCGCCGGTGACGAGCGCGTGCTTGCCGGCAAGATCATATGTGGCGGCGCTTAACATTTCAGACTGCACCCGGCGGTTGCTCGCCGCTGCCGGACAATCGATAAAGCTGATCGCGTCCGGCATAGTAAGGCGGCGGCCACACCTCCTCCCGATCCCCGAGCCGTGCTGCCGCATGAAGCGTCCAATACGGATTGGCCAGATGCGGCCGGGCGAGGCAGACGAGATCGGCACGGCCAGCCATTAGAATCGAATTGACGTGATCGGGCTCGTAGATATTGCCGACGGCCATGGTCGCCATGCCGATCTCATTGCGGATACGATCGGAGAACGGGGTCTGGAACATCCGGCCATAGACCGGGCGCGCTCGAATCGACGTCTGACCTGCCGACACGTCGCAGATGTCGACGCCGGCTTCTTGAAACATGCGACTGATGCTGACGGCGTCCTGCGGCTCGATACCGTCGGCGCCGACCCAATCATTGGCGGAAATGCGCACCGATATCGGTTTTTCCGCCGGCCAGAACGCGCGAACTGCATGAAAAATCTCCAGCGGATAGCGCATGCGATTCTCGAGCGAGCCGCCGTATTCGTCGGTGCGCCAGTTCGTCAGCGGCGTGATGAAAGAGGACAAGAGATAACCGTGCGCGCAGTGGATTTCGAGCATGTCGAATCCGGCGCGCGCCGCCATTACCGCGGCAGCGACAAATTCATCGCGCACCCGGTCCATGTCGGCGCGGGTCATGGCGCGAGCGCGCTGGTTACGCTCCGACCAGGCGACCGGCGACGGCGCCATGACCGGCCAATTGCCGGCTTTTAGCGGCACGTCCATCTCTTCCCAGCCGAGCTGGGTCGAGCCTTTGGCGCCCGAATGGCCGAGCTGGCAGCAGATTTTCGCGTCGGTCTCGATGTGAACGAAATCGACGATACGGGTCCACGCCCGTTCATGCTCGGGCGCATACATCCCGGTACAGCCGGGTGTGATCCGCCCCTCGGGGCTCACACAAGTCATCTCGGTGCAGACCAAAGCTGCACCGCCTTTGGCGCGTTCGCCGTAATGCACGAGATGCCAATCGGTCGGGCAGCCCTCGACCGCCTTGTACTGCGCCATCGGCGACACCACGATGCGGTTCTTCAACCGCATCTCGCGCAGGCGAAATGGCGCGAACATCGGACGGCGGACCTTGTTGTCGCCGGCGCCGGCAAGGCGTTGAAACCAAGCTTCGGCGCCCTCCAGCCAATCGCGATCGCGCAGCCGCAAGTTCTCGTGGCTGATGCGCTGCGAGCGCGTCAGCAGCGAATAATTGAATTGCACTGGATCGAGGTGGAGGTAACGCTCGACATCCTCGAACCATTCAAGCGAATTGCGTGCCGCGGACTGTAGCCGCAGCACCTCGGTGCGGCGCGCCGCTTCGTATTTTGCAAATGCCGCAGGCAAGGACGGTTCGCCGGCGAGATAATCCGCCATCGAGATCGCACTTTCCATGGCAAGCTTGGTGCCCGAGCCGACCGAAAAGTGTGCGGTGGCGGCGGCATCGCCCATCAACACGATATTTTCGTGCGACCAGGTCTCGCACAATACGCGCGGGAAGTTCAGCCAGGCCGAGCCGCGCAAGTGCGCCGCGTTCGACATGAGCGGGTGCCCGGCTAGATATTTGGCGAATATGCGCTCGCAGGTCCAGCACGACTCTTCTTGGCTCATGCCTTCGAAGCCGAACTTCCGCCAGGTTGCCTCCGAACATTCGACGATGAAGGTCGCAGTATCAGAGTCGAACTGGTAGGCATGGGCCCAGACCCAGCCATGTTCGGTTTCTTCGAAGATGAAAGTGAAGGCGTCGTCGAATTTTTGCTGGGTGCCGAGCCAAACGAATTTGTTCTTGCGCAACTCGATCGCCGGCTTAAAGGCGTGGGCGAATTCGCTGCGCGTCTTGGAATTCAAGCCATCGGCCGCGATCACCAGATCATATTCTTTGGCGAGCTCCCTGGCGCTGGTGACCTCGGTTTGAAAACAGAGCTTGGCGCCGAGCTCCTTGGCCCGCTCTTGCAACAATAACAGCAGCGCCTTGCGCGCGATGCCGGAAAACCCATGCCCGGTGGAAACGACTCTTTGCCCGCGGTAATGAACCGCAATGTCGTCCCAATAGGCGAAATGCTCGCGGATTGCCTGCGCGCTTGCCGGATCGTTGGCGGCAATATTGTCGAAGGTTTCGTTGGAGAACACGACGCCCCAGCCGAACGTATCGTCGGGGCGATTACGCTCGAACACGATCACGTCGTGCGCGGCATCGCGCAATTTGATGCTGATCGCGGAATAAAGCCCGGCCGGGCCACCGCCGAGGCAAGCGATTTTCATGTCGAGGTCGCCTGATTGAACATGCCCAAGAATGCCACTCGTGAGAAACTATTTCAAGCTTAAAAGTTTAACTTTAAAGTTTCTTGGGCCGCGTGAACACCTTCCAGCACGTCGATGGCTGTGTATTATGGCCTTGGATTTTAAGGGGTTTTTTCCAGGGAGAGCGCGTGCCGGTCATGAGCGGTATTCCCACCGTTGCAAGCGTTATCGCCGGCGACCTTGCCCGGTATGGCGCGCGCCGCTGCTTCGGTTTGCTTGGCACGGCCAACTTCAAAATATCGCATGCGCTGGTCGAGGCCGGTGTCGAGCTCATTTCGGCGCGGCACGAATGCAATGCCGCGAGCATGGGCGATGCCTATGCCAAGGCGACCGGCGAGTTGACATTGGTCAGCGTGCATTCGGGTCCCGGCCTGACCAACGCGTTGACCGGAATCGGCGAAGCCGCGAAAAGCCGCACCCCGCTCGTGGTGCTCGCCGGCGACGTGCCGAGCGGCGCGGTAAGAAATAATTTTTATATCGAACAAGCAGACATGGTGCGTGCGGTCGGGGCCGTGCCGGAGCGGCTCCATACGCCGTCCTCGGCGCGCGATGACGCGCTGCGCGCTGCCACCCGTGCGTTGCGTGACCGGCAGACCGTTGTCCTGAGCTTGCCGCTCGACGTGCAGCATGCATCGCTTGCCTCGAACCTGCCGCCGCTCGACTTGCCGCCGGCCGCAGGACGGCTTTATCCCGATCCGCGCAGCATCGAGCGGCTTGCTGACGCACTACTGCATGCGCAGCGTCCGCTTATTCTCGGCGGCCGCGGCGCCGTGCTTTCGGATGCCGAAAACGCGCTGATCGCATTGGCCGAACGCACCGGCGCGTTGCTTGCGACTTCGGTGTGCGGCCATGGCCTGTTTCCCGGCAATCCCTGGTCGCTCGGCATCTGCGGCGGGTTTTCCTCGCCGATCGCCGATGAGCTTATTGGCGAGAGCGACTGCATCCTGGCTTTCGGCGCCAGCATGACGCAATGGACGACCAAAAGAGGCAAGCTGGTCGCTCCAGGCGCTGTCGTTGCGCAAGTCGATGTCGAAGCGGCAAGGCTCGGCTATCAAATGCCGATCGAGATCGCCGTGCTCGGCGACGCCAAAGCCACGGCTGAAACGTTGCTCGCCGAATTCGACCGACGTGGCATGGCCGCCCGACCGGGTCGTCGCAGCGCGGCAATGCGCGAGCGCATCCGCGCCGGCGACAATCATCATTATCCGCACCCGGACGAATCGAGCCGCGACTTCATCGATCCACGCACCTTGAGCAAAGCGGTCGATGCCATTCTGCCGGCAGATCGCGTGGTGGCGTCGGATTCGGGCCACTTTTGCGGCTGGGTGCCGCGATATTTGCGGGTGCCGAATCCACGCGCGTCGTGCTTGAGCCATTCGTTCCAGTCGGTCGGTCTCGGCCTGCCGTCCGCGATCGGGCTCGCCATTGCCAATCCCGGCAAGCTTGCCGTGCTCGGCACCGGCGACGGCGGGTTTTTGATGTCGATGGCCGATCTGGAAACAGCGGTGCGGCTTAAGCTTCGCCTCTGCATCCTCGTCTATAACGATGCGTCCTATGCCGCCGAAGTGCATTACTTCCGCCGACAAGGCTACTCGGTGGACATCGTGCAATTCCCAGACACAGATTTTGCTGCGATTGCACGCGGTTACGGCGCGCGCGGGTTGACCGTGCGCACGCTTGGCGACCTCGACGAGGTGAAGGCTTGGGTCCACGAAGGTACGCCGGGCGTGTTCGTCATCGACGGCAAGATCAATCCGAAGCTCGAAGCCGACTGGCACGCCGAGCATTTCCCCAATTGATTATCCGGCTTGTTAGCCGCCTTGGCCGCTGCCGCGCGCCGGCAGGTAATGCAACACGCGGCGCTCGACCAGGATCACCATCAGATAGGCGATGCCACCGACGAGTGTCAGCATGACGATCGAGACGAAAACCAGCGGCGTGTTGGCCTGGCCTTCGCCGAATGTGAGCAGATAACCAAGCCCGAGATTACCGCCTACCAACTCGCCCACCACGACCCCGACCACTGCGAGTGTCGAGCCGATGCGCAAACCGGCGAACATTGGCGGCATCGAGCTCGGAAACTCGATCCGCCAGAAAATCTGCGCCCGCGACGCCTTGAATGCACGCGCCAGATTGATCAGGTCGGGATCGACATTGCGGACCGCGGTCAGCACATTGACCATGACCGGAAAGAACACGATGAGGATCGCGACGAGAATCTTCGGATAGACGGTGAACCCCATCCAAAGAATGAACAGCGGGGCAAAGGCCACTTTCGGTGCGATTTGCAAGGCCAGAATATATGGCGACAACGCCAGTTCGGCGGTCGGCGACATGCCGAGCAAATAGCCAACCAGCGCGCCGAGTAGACTGCCGAGCAAGAATCCCGCCAACACCTCGGCGACAGTGACGCCGGTATGAAGCGGCAGATGATAGACCTGCCAGGCGCGAACGAACTCGGCGGCGACGCTCGAGAGCGGCGGCACGATAAACGAGGGCACGCCGAGCAGGTCCGGTCCCCACTGCCATGCCGCCAGGAACACAACCAGCAAGGCAATGCTGGCAATGGCTCCTCTGCGGGCTGGCGTGGCGCGGGCGCCGGTTTTCATGACGCCGCCTCGTGTTCGAGCGCAACATGCGCGATGTCGAGCCGGTCCATCAGCTGCGCCACGTAGTCGTTGAACTTCTGCTCGCGGCGGCGGGCAATCGGATTGTCCCGTTGCGGGATCTCGATCTTGATCTCGTCGATGATCGTGCCGGGGCGGCGGCTCATGACCAGCACGCGATCGGACAAGGTCACCGCTTCGGCGAGGTCATGGGTGATGAGAAGCGCGGTCTTGTTGGCCTGATTGAGGGTCTGCGCGAGATCGCGCTGCAAGAGCATGCGGGTCTGCGCATCCACGGCGGAAAACGGCTCATCCAATAGCAAGACATGCGGATCGACTGCCAGCGTGCGTGCCAGCGCCGCGCGTTGACGCATGCCGCCCGACAATTGATGTGGATAATGGCCAGAGAATTCCGCAAGTTTGAAATTGGCAAGGAGCGCCTGCGCGCGGCGCTTGCATTCCTTCGCCGGGAGGCCCTGAATTTCAACGCCGAACATGACGTTCTCGGCGACGGTGCGCCACGGCAAAAGCAGGTCCTTCTGCAGCATAAAGGCGACGTGGGCGTTGGCGCCGGCGACGCGCTCGCCGTCGACGAATGCAGCGCCTTCGCTCGGCGTCGCCAGGCCAGAGCCGATATTAAGGAGTGTGCTCTTGCCGCAGCCGGTCGGACCGATGAGCGATACGACCTCCGCATCGTAAACGGCGAAGCTCACCCCGCGCACGGCCGTAAGCGCGCCCTCCCCTTTGGCATCCGCGAAACGCATCGTGACGTTGCGGTATTCGAGCCGGATAACGGACATGTTCTGAGAAATGCGTTGCGTATTCTCGATCGGGGAATTCAACTATACTGGAAAATCGCTGGACCGCAGAGGGAAGCTTGCTGCCGCCGGGCCGCGGCTCAAGGGAAAGAGGCAGCCGATATGCTCACCCATCCGAGCCGATTGTCCATTCGCCACGCGCTCTGCGCTACGGCTAGTTTGGCGCTCCGCGCCGTGGCAGTTTTGGCGCTGTGTGCCGCGATTTTGCCGGCGCGCGCTGACGAGAAGATCACATATTTATTTCCCGCGCCGCCGATCCTGCCGGCATTCGGCCCGATCCAGATCGCAAAAGGCAAAGGCTATTTTTCGCAAGCCGGCCTCGACGTGAACTTTGCCGTGGGCCGCGGTGGCGTCGATGTGGCCAAGGAAGTCGGCGTCGGCAACGTGCCGCTAGGCGGCATCGTCGCAGACGGGCCGATCGTTGTCCGGCAGAACGGCGTTCCAGTGAAGATTGTGGCTCTGTTCGGCGGCAAGGGCTTTATGCAGCTCGTGGTGCGCGCCGATTCGGGCATCCAGAAGCCCGCCGACCTGAAAGGCAAGACCATCACCGTCATGTCTTATCAGGACACGACGTTTTACGCGTTGCTCGGATTGTTGGCGAGCGCGGGGCTCACGCAGAGCGACGTCGATATTCAGGCCGCAGGCCCAGTAGGGGTCTGGCAATTGGTGGCTTCCGGCAAATCGGTCGGCATGGCCGGAGTGCCGGATTGGATTCCGCCGGTCGAAGCCGCGGGAGTTGCGATTAAGGTGTTGCCGACGGACGAGTTCTTTCCGCATATGGCGCAGGCGATCGCGGCCTCCGACCAGATCATCAAGGACAAGCCGGAATTGGTGCGCAGCTTCGTCAAAGCTGCGCTGCGCGGCATGAAGGACATCATGGATGACGGCGACAAAGCGGCCGCCGATTTCGTCAAGTTCGTCCCGGAATGGACCGGCAAGGAAAACCAGGTCAAGGAAGCTTTCGCCTACTACGACAAGCTGGTTTACCCGGGGCAGAAGGTGCTCGGCGCCGTCGACCCCGAGCGAATGGCGAAATTGCAGGATTTCTATCTTGCCAAGGGCATCATCCAGAAAAAGTCGCCGGTCGAGGAACTGTTCACCAACGAATTCGTTTCCGGTTCGAATGGCAAAAATTAGCTAATTAACTCAAATACTTCTTCGGATGACGTAAAGCCGATTTAAGGCGCTAGGTACAGCATAGGTACACTCTGGCCTTTGGCCGGTAAGGGACCTCAATAATTTTTCTTTAATCGCAGGCTGGCTGAGAGGCGCGGGCGCGCTCTCAATAATCGGCGGCTCGAATGCGCCCACGCTTATGCCTGGGCCTGGGCCTGCCGGTGTTATAATCACCAGCTAACGACGACCAAAAGAAAAGACCCCAAGCAGATACGCGCTTGGGGTCCACACAACTCAGACGCTTACTTAGCCCGGGCGACAGAGGGTTTAGCGGGATGATGGAGACGCCCGGTTACCTCAACTGAACTAAGCGTCGGGCGCTCGAATACAATGCGGATCACGAATTGGTGTTGGGTGCGCAAGGCTGGCGCAATCGACGAACTACGGCAGCCCAACGACTTCAAGTATCAGCACAACCACCCCGAGCCAGATGATAAGACAGACCAACATAACCGTGACGACGGTTTCCGTTTGAACTTGCGGCTCACGTTTTCGTGCGGTGACCCGCGCGGCGTCTAAATCGGTTGCCATGATTAGCGGCCTCGTCAGTTATGTCTGGGTGATCATTGCTCAATAACTTGTAAGTAAACGATGTCACGGCCAGGCTATTCACCCGCGATGAGGCGCAGCGGATTGCGGCGAACATCGCCAAGCTGCCAGAGGTATTCCTACCAAAATACCAAATCGACTTTTTCACTTTGCGACTTCAACCAGTGGAAAGTTCCATTGGAACTCAAATTAAAGGCGATGTGTCGGGGAACGGTCTTAGGTTCCTCTGATTAGCAAGACGTGAGGTGCCAAATTGGGGACCCGGCATGTCACAGGTGCAATCATTTTACGAGGCCGACTCATTCTTTGAGAGGCTTACCTTGCGGTTGGTCAGGGAACGGATTGGCCACTGCCTCAGAGAACGCTACCAAATTCCAAAAGAGTTGCCGCCCAAATTGCTCGCATTGATCAAGAAATTAGACGCAATCGAAAACAAGTCACCCCGCGCGCGCACGTTGGTCGGAACATTGGACGCAATTGAAGGCGACTACTTGAAGCGCTATGCGCCACCAGTTGACCCCCGCAGCGTTGGTTCAAGCGACGATTGGCCGTTGTGCACTTGAGGTTCGGCTCGTAAGGGAGGTTGCAATGAACTCCCGGTTATTAGCTGTTCTTATCGTGATGGTGCTAATAGTTGGCAGTGCAGTGGTGAAGAAGACCTGCAAGAGCGGCTATTACTCGTGGTGTGCACCTGTTTTCACAGTACGGCACCACGTAAAAACGCAGCCCCCTACATAATCCTGCCAGAAACGCCCAAACCTATCGGGTCCGATGAGATCGCAGCCAACGTGGCGAAGCTGCCGGGGCTGCTACACAACTCCTAAAATGAC
>Ga0209465_10000375_pt1 | contig 21244 bp, 19 predicted proteins | sample PanSoiPlot1MoBio_FD_188321 | JGI IMG/M metagenome (GOLD analysis project Ga0209465, IMG submission 188321) | Tropical forest soil microbial communities from Panama analyzed to predict greenhouse gas emissions - Panama Soil Plot 1 MoBio (SPAdes)... | ecosystem: Environmental > Terrestrial > Soil...
GTCCGCGAGCTCCGCGCCGTGATTGCCCGGGCGGTCCTGCTCCACGACGACGAGGTCCTGCGCACAGCGCATCTGCCTGCAGAGCTCGTGGCCGCGGCGCTGAGCGCGCCGCCGCTTCGCGCGCCCGACGCGGCCCCGCGCGACGGCGACGCCGCGATCCCGACCCTGGAGGAGATCGAGCTGGCGCACATCCGGCGCGTGCTCGAGATCTGCCAGGGCAACCGGACCGCGGCGGCGCAGCGTCTCGGCATCACCCGACAGACGCTGGCGAAGAAGATCGGCTCGTCGGAAGACGCCTAGGCGCGCCAGGGTCATGACGGCATCTGATGCACCACCGGGCGAGCCGCCCGTCGACGAGCGCCGAGAGGCGAAGCCGACCAGCCGCTCGCCCCTGGCTGCGGCGCTCGGTGCGATGGCGCCACCGCTCGACCTCCGGATTCTCGGACGGACGCTGCTGCACACTGCCGCGGTCGGCCTCGCCGCCGGCCTGCTCGGCGCTGCGTTCTTCGCGGGGCTCGAGTACGCGCAGAGTTTCCTGCTCGAGCACATCGCCGGTTACGCGCCGTTGCGCGCGCACGGAGAGAAGATCTTCGGCGAGCCGTCGAAGATGGTCCTCAGGCCGGCGGTGATCCTGATCCTTCCGGCGGTGGGCGCGTTGCTGGCGGGCCTTCTCTGCATGCTTGCGCCCGAGGCGCGCGGCGGTGGCGGCGACGCCATGATTCACGCCTTTCACCACCAGGGCGGCGTGGTGCGGAGGCGGGTCGTCTGGATCAAGGCGCTCGCGTCGATCCTGACCCTCGGCAGCGGCGGCTCGGGCGGCCGCGAGGGTCCGACCATGCAGATGGGGGGCGCACTCGGCTCCTGGGTCGGGTTGACCCTGAAGGTCAGCGCGCGTGAGCGGCGGATCCTGATGCTGGCGGGCGTGGCTGCCGGCATGGCCGCCGTCTTTCGGACGCCGCTCGGCGCGGCGCTGCTCGCCGCCGAGGTCCTCTACCGGGACGATTTCGAGGCGGAGGCGCTGGTCCCTGCCGTTCTCGCGAGCGTGATCTCCTACTCGGTCGTGATCTCGATCTTCGGCGAATCGATTCTGTTCGCGCACGCGCCGCGCTACCCGTTCGTCCCCAAGCATCTTCCCCTTTATGCGCTGCTCGCCGTGCTGGTCGCCGCCGTGGCGTCGCTGTTCCTCAGCGCACTACGGGGCGTTCAACGAGTCTCCGCGCGGTTGCCGGTGCCGATGTGGCTGCGCCCCGCCGCCGGGGGGCTCGCGCTCGGCGTCGTCGCGGTCCCCCTGATCTTGATCGTGGGCGGACGCGTCGGCAGCCCTGGCCACGCGCTCGGCATCCTGGGCGGCGGCTACGGAGCGGCGCAGATTGCGATTACCGGGACGGACTGGTTGCCCGCAGGATGGCGGGGCGCCGAGCTTCTGCTGTTCCTCTGCGGCGTCAAGCTGATCGCAACGTCCCTGACGATCGGAACTGGCGGCAGCGCGGGAGACTTCGGGCCGTCGCTCGTCCTCGGCGGCCTGTTCGGTGGCGCGTTCGGGCGCGCGGCCGCGGCGCTGCTCCACGATCCGACCATCGATCCGGGAGCCTTCGCTCTGGTCGGCATGGGAACCTTCTACGGCGGCCTCGCCCACGTCCCGGTCAGCTCGCTGATCATGGTCTGCGAAATGGCCGGGAGTTACGACCTGCTCGTCCCGCTCATGCTCGCCGAGGGGATCGCGTTCGTCGCCTTGCGAAAGCGGTCCCTGTACCACGCGCAGGTGCCGACGCACGCGGATTCGCCCGTCCATCGCGTCGCCGATTCGCTGGAGGTGCTGGCCCGGCAGCGGGTGGGCGATGTGCTGATCGCGCGGAACCCGTTCCACGTGTTTGCTCCGGAGAGCGATTTCGGCGCGATGCGGGCTGCGCTCGCGGAGGCCAGCTGGCAGTCGACGTTCCCGGTAGTCGGCGGCGACGGCAAGCTGGTCGGCCTGGTGAAGGCCGCCTCGATCGGCCTATTGGGGCCGGACAACGAGGTTCATAGGGAGGCCTCGGCGGCGGACTTGATGCAGCCGCCGGCGGCGCTGAGCCCCGAAGACGATCTCAGGAAGGGCGCCGAGATCATCCTGAAGAGCGGATTCCGGCAATTACCCGTGGTGGGCGCGGACCAAAACATCCTCGGATTCATCGAGGAGTCCGAGGTAACCCGCGCCTACCTGAACCTCGCCGACCGGCGATCCGAAGCCGGCTGAACGTCGGATCATCCCGCGAACGTCCAGCGAAAGTCGAGGGCGGTACAGGCGCGATCGGAGATCGGCCGCACCTCGAGGACCAGATAGCGGGTCGAGCCGTCGACGGCGGCGGTGAACGAATCATCCACGGTGACGTCGTTGATCGTCGCTCCCAGGTGCCCGCGGCGCACGAAGGTGCCGACGGTCCGAGTATCGGCGATCGGATAGCGCCGGCCCCGATCGTCCACCAGCTGGAACGAGTAGCTCGATGGCTGACCGCAGCTGTCGGCGTTGACGAGATGGATCCGGAACGCGACGGTCGCGGGCGTCCAGCGCGCGAGCGTCACCTCGTACCGGCGATCCTCGCCGTAGGGAGGGATGTCGTAGGACTGCGTCCCCTCGACTTCGGCGCTCGCTCGCGCAGGGTTCGGCATGGTCATCGACAGCGTGGCGGGCGCGCAACCCAACGCGCCCGCCACGGTTGCGACGGCCAGCACCGCACCGCGACGCATCAGTGGACGAGGAAGTCGTCGCGCCGGTTCTTCGCGTGCGCTGTCTCGTCATGGCCCGCGTACTTGGGCCGTTGCGCGCCGTAGGTCACGGTGGCGACCTTCTCGGACGCGACGCCGAGGTGAACGAGGTATTCCTTTGCGGCCCGCGCGCGCTGTTCTCCCAGCGCGAGGTTGTACTCGACCGTCCCGACCTCGTCGCAGTTACCCTCGATACGCACAGAGGCGCGCCGCCCCTGCAGCGACTCGGCGACGCGCTGGAGCACGGGCCGATCCTGGTCGCGCAGCAGCGCGGAGTCGAAATCGAAGTAGATGGCGTCGTCTTCCTTGTTCTTCGGCGTGTCCTCCGCGACCGGAGGCGGGGCCTTGGCGGCCGGCCGGGCGGACGCAGGCGGCGCCGCGGAGGCGACCTTCGGGGTCTGTTTGACCTCCTGCTGATGCGAGCATGCGACCGACGCCACGAGCGCCGTGGCGATTGCCAGCACCAATCGATGACGAGACATGACGTGCTCCTCTCGGTGTTGCATGTGAGTCCGACGCAGAGCAACCCTGATGCCGCGGGCGCACCCCAGCGGTCGGGGAATTACGCGCGCCGCTCCCGTCGAGGGCGTTAGGAAATCAGACGGGCCGGGCGCGCCGCGTCCGTTTTCTTAACAGCACGGTCGCAGCGCGACGGCAAATGGCGACGACGGACAACCCGGAGCTCGGGGCGGCATTGGCCTTGCTGTCATGACGCTCGATGCGTGTGCTGGAGGCACGGTTCAGACCCGAGCTCGACTCGCCGTTTCTGATCGTGGGCCATCTCGTCTGGTTGGGGCCGCCCGATCGAAAGCCTGCGTTCGTTCAGCCGGCGCCGTCGCCGCTGGATAGCGCAAGCCAAAGAACGTTCCTTTCGAAGCTCGACTATCTGGTGTCTTCGACAGCGCCAGACTGTTTCGAGCGGCTTCAGCGGCTCCCGAGCCGCTTCTGGTCATTCGTCGAGGTGGCGCCCGCGATCGTGCAGAAGGGCGCCTGACGTTGCGCGCTCGCCTACGCGTAGCGCGGTAGTTGGATGCGGTCCAGCAGGCTCCGGCTGAAGGCCAGTTTCGCCAGCCGGCGGGCGTTGAACAGCTTGGTGACCTGATTGCGGAAGAAGATCCCGAAGCGAGTTTTCGGCGCGAACGCGCCCGCGAAGCCCTGGGCGGCCTTCTGCTTGTCCCGCATGAACGGCTGGAGCAGCGATTCGTAGCGGGTGAAAGCCTCCTGCACCGAGCTCGCGCGTCCAAGCTCGCCGGCGAGCACGTAGGCACCGATCAGCCCCAGTGCCGAACCCTGCCCGGCCAGCAGCGACGGTGCGTAAGCCGCATCCCCGACCAGCGCGACGCGGCCCTTCGTCCAGCGCTCCATCCGGATCTGGCTGACGCGATCCAGGTAAACCTCGCTGCTGCGCTCCATGGCTGCGGCGATCTCCGAACATTCCCAGTCCAGGCCAGAGAGTCGGGTGCGCACGAACTCGCGCGCGGCCGACTGGTCGCGCTGGTCGACAGTCTCCGCCGACCCTTCCGCGAACACGCACAGGAAAAGCGTGCGGTCGCCGCGCAACGCGAAGCGGGCGACCTGGCGCCCCGGCGACGCGTAGGCAACGTAGGCGTTCTCGTCCCGGTGCGGGTAACCGTCGACCTCGAACGCCGCCACGGTCTGCCCGAGGTAGCTCTCGAACCGGGCCTCGGGGCCGAAGGCGAGGCGCCGTACCGCCGAGTGCAGACCGTCCGCGCCCACCACCAGGTCGAAGCGGCGCGGGGGCGCGTGCTCGAATCGCACGAGCATTCCGTCCCCGTCGGGATCCAGGGCGCTGATCGAGTCGCCGAACAGCGTCTCGACCCGGGGCTTGACGGCGTCGAACAGAATCGCACCGAGCTCGCCGCGGCCGATGGTCGTGAACCGGCCAAAGGCCGCCTCGCTGAACACCGCAGCGTCGAAACCCCCGCGGCGGTGGCCGCGGTTATCGACGATGCGCACCTCCCGGACGCGGTAGCCCGCCGCGAGCACGTCAGGCAGCACCCCCATCTGCTCGGCGATGTCGTAACCGGCCCCCCAAAAGTCGATCGCGTAGCCGCCGCGCCGCAGGGCAGGAGCGCGCTCGAGCAGCGTGGGAGTCAGCCCGTGCCTGTCGAGCCAGAACGCCAGGGCTGGCCCGGCGATCCCGACGCCGGAGATCAGAACGGACTTCCCTTTCATTGTTCGCTCCCTCAGGTAGGTCGGGTCGTTTCCGGCCGATCGATGGCGTCGGGCGCTGGGCGCGCCGCGCTGGTGCCGATCAGCCGACTTGACCAGAAGCGGCGAATCCAGCTCTGCCGAGGCGGGCGGTTGCGATCGTAGAGGGATTCGTTCCACATCCGGACGAGCAGCCAGCTCAAGACACCCATCACGAAGGACCACTCAAGCAACCGCCACATGGAATCCTTGGCTTTCTCGCCGACGCGCATGGCCCGCAGCCCGTTTCACGAAACGGAGACGGTGCAAACGACATTCCCGTTTGGGGAGCGCGAGGACGGCGAGAGAAGAGCCCGGGATTCAGTCGAGCGCGGAACCGCCGCCAATGAAACGAACAGGCGACGGCCGGATCGGCAACTTTTCGTGCGCAGCGTCGAGCGCGTGGTCGGCGTCGGCTCGTGCATGTTAAGCATCGCGATTGCTCGTCAGCGCGGTCCGCTCACGATCGCCCTCCCGCGGCGGCGCGTTGGGGGCGCCCGTGAAGGCGGCGCATGAGCCCGAAAACGATCAGCAGCGCGCCGACGATCTCGTGGTTCCAGTATGTGTATGGGCTCGCCACGCGGACGAACAGGGGCGAGACGATCAACCACGCCCCGAGGAGGACGTTCAGGAAGCGCGTCCAGCCGAGGCCGGACAGCCCACCAAGCGCCATGATCACCGCCATGAAGCCGACCACCCAGGCGTTCTCCGTCTCGCCGTAGGTGTGTGGCCAGAGAAACGCGGACACGAACAACCATGTCCCGACGATCGCATTGATCGCCCGCGCGCCCATGTTGACCCCCGGTAGCGAAATCTAGGGTCTCATCCGGCCACTAAGGAAGAGGCTTACGAGAAGGCCCAAAGCGATCGCCGCGATGAAGACGACGGCAGCCCATCCAGAGGTGCCGCGCCTCGCCAGCTGCCGGCACCCGGACGAGCCGGGCCAGCGGATCGCGGTCCTCGCACCCGTGAACATGAAGGGACCGATCCGCATGGGTCGACAATCCGCTCTCGAGCAAACTACGTGCCCTGAGGGCACCCTTTGATCAGCGCGCGATCGCCGAGCGGAATGCCATCGCCGGTAAGAACCTTTCCAGGATGAGAAGCGGGCGGAAGAAAATCTCCCACGAGGCATGAACGCCGGACCAGCCGGCTCCTCGAATGCCTTGACGCACCCGTCGGGGCGAGCCATCTTCCGGGCGTCAGGGTGCGGCAGCTTGCCGCAGGAACACGGGTGGTCGGGCCGCCACCGATGAGAGGTGAGCCGTGCCCGAATCGCAGAAGACTGAACCGCGTCAGGCGAGCCATCCTGCTCCGCCCGGCTCGTGGCCGGCGGCGCGCGCGGCGGCCCAGCGGCTGCTCACACCGGTCGAGAGATTTGTTTCAATCGAGGCCTCGAGCGGAATCCTGCTGTTGGCCGCGGCTGTCGTCGCCCTCGCTTGGGCGAATTCTCCGTGGCGATCCGCCTACGAGGCTGTCCTGCACACTCATGTCGGGATCCGGATTGGTAGGCTGGCGTTCGAGCGACCTCTGCACTTCTGGATCAACGAGGGCCTGATGGCCGTGTTCTTCTTTGTCGTCGGGCTCGAGATCAAACGCGAGCTGCACGGAGGAGCACTGAGCGAGATCCGTCGTGCCGCTCTGCCGGTGGTCGCTGCGCTCGGGGGAATGCTCGTTCCCGCTGGCATCTACCTGCTGCTCAATGCTGGGACGCCCACCGCGGCCGGTTGGGGCGTTCCAATGGCGACTGATATCGCCTTCGCCGTCGGGGTCCTCGCGTTGCTGGGAAGGCGTGTGCCTCCGTCGCTGCGGATTCTTCTCCTCACGCTGGCGGTCATCGACGATCTCGGGTCAATCATCGTCATTGCGTTGTTCTATTCGCCCGGAATCAGCGTCGGCGGCCTGGCGGTGGCCGCGGCTGGGCTTTTCGTCATCGTCATCATGCAGAAGTTTGGCGTGAGGTCGGCCTGGGCCTATCTCCCGCCGGCGATCGTCACCTGGGCGGGGACCCATGCGAGCGGCGTGCATCCCACGATCGCCGGCGTGGTGTTGGGACTTCTAACGCCCGTAAAGGCTTGGCTCGGACCCGAGACGATTTCGCCGGCCCAGCGCCTCGAACACGGCCTTCATGGTCTGGTCGCGTTCCTCATCATGCCAGTCTTCGCCCTCGCGAACGCTGGTGTGACGTTCGAAAATGTCAGCCTCGGCGGCCGCGGGCATTCGGTGCTTGTCGGCGTGGTGCTTGGTCTCGTCGTCGGCAAGCCGATCGGGGTGCTGGCTCTCGCATGGCTGGCTGTGCGCGCTCGCATGGCAGCGTTGCCTGCGGGCGTGCGCTGGTCCGGCGTGCTGGTCGTGGGTCTCGTCGCGGGTATCGGGTTCACGATGGCCCTCTTCATCGCGTCGCTGGCATTCCCAGAAGGGCCAATGGAAGACGTGGCGAAGCTCGGCGTTCTGTTGGCCTCCACACTCGCGGGGCTCGCCGGCTTGATCGGGGGGCGCTTCCTGCTACCAGGCGCGCCGCCGTCCGCGGCCGTCCGAGACCGATCGGATATTGGGTCGTGAACATGGAGACGCGCCCGGGGAGTGAAATCGGCGAACAGAGACCGACTGGTATCGCGGTGTTGGCGCTGTTCTCCTTCCTCGCCGCCATCGTCAGCATCACCTCCGCTGTATCGCTGTTAGTGCCCGGCTCGTGGCTCGAGCCGATGTGGAGCGTCAACCCCCGAGCGCGGTCGACCTTTGCAAGCATGGGCCCATGGGCGGTCGTCCTCTTGACCCTCGTTTCCGCCGCCTGCGTCGGCGCGGCGATCGGACTCTGGAGAAGACGACTATGGGGATACCGTCTCGCCATCGCGGCGCTGGCGATCAATCTCGCGGGTGACCTCACCATCGGCGTGGCTCGCGACCGCAGGTCATTGGTTGGCGTTCCCATCGTCTTGGCCCTGCTCGTCTACTTGCTTCGACCAGCAATCCGCAGGTCCTTTCGACGTCATCGCACTTGAACATGGCGCGCCCGAGGCGCCGTTTGTTACCCGGTTGCTACCCGAGCGCGCACGAGATGAGGCGGCGTCTTCGGCGAGCGCGAAAAACTCTAGAAATCCGTGGGCTTTGGAGCGGGATATCGGGTTCGAACCGACGACATTCAGCTTGGGAATGCGCTCCGGGGGCATTGGCCGGGGTAGCTCGCGGTAGCTCGCCGTCGCAAGCGACCGATTCCGTTAGAGGTGGGATCGGCGGCGAAGTCCAGCGCGTGCCGCCGGTAGCCCCGCTTCGCCAGGTTTTTGCTGCACCCTTGCTGCAGGGTTCGCGCGCGCTGGCGGTGGTCGGTGAGGGGGACGGCGCGCTGCTTTCCGTGCGCGACGTGGCCGCACGGTTGGGCGTGTGTACCGCGACGGTGTACCGGCTGGCCAGTGAGGGCCAACTCGCCCACGTGCGCGTTCTGAACGCGATTCGCGTAGCGCCGGGCGACTTGGCGGCGTTCATCGAAGCGCAGCGCCGGGGCGGGTAGGGGAGCCGTGACCCGCGCTGATTCCAGCGCTGCTTGCCCCCTGCTTGTCCCGTTGCTTTCGCCCCTGCTTTCGCACCGCCCGGCCACCAGGCCCGCTGCCACCCCTATTTCTACCGGAGGATCCATGCCCAACCCCATTTCGACCCCCAAGCAATCTGATAAAGCAGCCTCACCCCACGCCGGCTGGCTCACGCGCGCCCAGGTCGCCGCCGAGCTGGGCTACCGGAGCATCTTCCCGATCCGAAAGATGGAGGGGAAGGAGCTGCATCCCGTGCGCGACGCGCGCGGCTGGCTGTTCGATCCGGCGGAGGTCGCCGCGCTGAAGGCGAAGCGCCCGCCCGGTAAGTCGCCGGCGCCGCTCCCGGAAGGCCGTCTCGCCGCGCGCGTCTTCTTCTTGTTCGACCACGGGCGAGACCTGCGGGAGATCGTCGAGGAGCTGGAAGTCCCGCCGTCGGTCGTCCGCAACCTCTGGCACGAATGGTTGGTGGGTCTCGAAGACGGCGAGCTGGAGCGGCGGAAGAATGACGATCGCGAGCGACGTCGACGCGCGCAGGAAGAGGAGATGCGCGAGCTGGAGCGCCGGAGCGAGCAGGAGCAGAAGAACTTCGAGACGATGATGTCCGCGCTCACCGGGTCGATGGTCAACGGCAAGCCCAAGTAGCGCGGACTGCCGCCCATAAGGGGGGCCCGGAAGGCACCCAGATTTTCTGACAATTCTGACTGCGTCCTGACAGTTGCTCCCATGTGCCTGAAGGAGCCGCGCGTGATGCGTGAGGTCGAGACGCCCGCTTGCGTGCCGGGGCGATGACGGCGACGAAGAGGGCTGGACAGCAGGGGCCGGTCGATCGCCACACGCGCATGCGTGCGATCGTCGGGGATAACGTTCGCTTGGTTGCCCGCGCGCTGAGCCGCGCGGGTGTCCCCCGGGCGGAGATCGACGACGAGATCCAGCGGACATTCATTGTCGTGGCCGGGCGGCTCGACGACCTCCGCCCCGGCGCGGAGCGAAGCTTCGTGTTTCAGGTGGCGCAAAACGTTGCATCCCACGCGCGCCGGGCGCTCTCGCGGCGACGCGATTTTCCGACGGATCGGATTCCTGAACAGATCGAGCCGTTCACGCCCGAGTACCTTGCTGGTCGGAAACAGACGCACACGCGGCTCGATCGAATCCTCGGGAGCTTGCCCGCATCGCTGCGCGTCGTGTTCGTGCTTTACGAGCTCGAAAACCTGGAGCTTTCCGAGATCGCCCGACACCTTCGTATCCCGCGGGGCACGGTCGCGTCGCGCTTGCGGCGGGCGCGGATACAGCTCCGCGCACACCCCGAGGCGATCGAGCTCGCGTGGGATAGCGGCGTGAAAGGGGTGACGCCGATCGAGGGACCACAGCTCTTGCGTCGAAATGCGCGATCCAGGCTCGAACGTGCGCTCCTCGACGCCGGCACCCGTTTGCCGGTATCGGACGCGATCGCCGTGAGGACGTTCGCCGTGCTCGGGTGCGGGCTGTCGTAGCCCCTCTGCTATTGCTGGCCGTTCACCGTCTGGCGAAGCCGAGGGAGCAGCACACTGCGGGGGAATCGATTTGCGAACGCCGAGATGGCGTGGCTGGCTTCGTCATCTCGTCCCGAGCCGACGAGCGATCGGATGCGCAGCGCCTCCCGCTCTTCGGCGAGGCGTCCATTCGGAAAGCGCCTCCCGTGCTCGGCGACCAGAACCAACGCGCCTGCGAAGTCGCGGCTGGCGAATGCGACCTGCGCGCGTTGAAGGAGATCGAGCTCGGCGCGATAGGATTCCTGCGCGCCGGCAGCCCGCGCCGGGCGGTGCACCTTCCCCGCCGAAGCCGGTTCCGGAGCTGCCGGCACCGGCACGGGGATTTCGGGCGCGACGACACGCGCCCGCGGCATCGCGGGCGGGGCCGACGGAGGGGCTGCTTCGGGCCGATCAAAGGTTCGGGCGCGCAGGGCCGCCACGGCGCCCGCTGCGCCGACGAGAAGCGCAATCGACGCGGCGACGGCGATCCGCCGCGCGCCGGGCCGGACCGGAGCGGTTGCCGCGGGAGTCGGCGGGGCGGTCTCCGCGGCCGCCGCAGCGACGGTGGCGCGGGCGCGGGCAAGCGCGCGGGCGCGGACGACGTCCGGCAAGGTGCGGATGATCCGGCCGCGCTCGATCAAGCGCTCGAGCTCGGGCTCGGGGAGGCGGGCGTCGCGCTTCATCGAGGCATCCCCTCCTTCAGCAAGCGGCGGACCGCGTCTGCGAGCTCCTTGCGCGCTTTGCGAAGCCTCGCGTACGCGCCGAATCGGGTGATCGACAGCTGTCGCGCGACGTCGGCAATCGGAATGCCGTCGAGGTCGTGCATCACCACGACGACGCGGCGGGGAAGGGGAACGCGTTCGAGCGCCGCCATCAGAAGCTCGAGCGACTGCTTGCTCTGCAAGGCACCCTCCGGGCTGCTTCCGCCGTCCGGCGCGTCCAGACCCGGATACGGGATCTCTCTCGCGCGCCGCCGACGGTGCGCGCAGACGACCCGGAACGCAACGCCGAAGAGATACGGGCGCAGCGGTCGGCTGGTGTCGAAGAGCGCCCAGTTGCGGTGCAGGACCACAAAGACTTCTTGCGCGAGATCTTCGACTTCGCGCGGACCCGCGCCCAGGCGCTGCAGCGTCTCGAACAGGTAGTCGAGCTCCCGGTCGTACGCCTCGACACAGCTGCTCTCGGGCGCCGGCGCGGGCGGCGCCGAGTGGACGAGGCGGAGGTAGCCCATGGGATACATGGAATTGTCGCGAGCCGGCGTTTTGTTCATTGAAATCGCACGCCGAAATCCAGCCCGACGGCGGCCGCGATGCGCGGGGTCGTCCAGACGGGCATCCCATCGAGGGTAACGATCCCGCGCGTCAGCGACGCGAGACCGTCGCCGTGCACGACGATCTGAGCGCGACGACCGAGGGCCTGCGTCAGCCCGAGGCGCAGACCGGTTTGAAGGGACAACCGGGATACCGTCCCCGGAGTGTCCACGCCTTCGCCGGCCACGCGAATCTCGCCGGCCTTGCCCAGCAGACAAACGCTCCAGCGTCCGTTCACGCCGCAACCAGCCAGGCCCGCGAGCAGGACCTGCTGCGAAACCCCGGCGCCGTCCGCCCGATGCAGCGTCGAAGGGACGCTCGCCTCCGCTGCGACCTCGACCGCAACGTGCGACCACGATGCGGTTCCAAAAAGACGGCCGACCGCCCCGAGGCTGGGCGACAACCCGACAGCGGCTGCGGCGCCGGCGCCGGCCGAGAAAACAGGCGCGGACCTGCTTCTCGTAGCCTGCTGGCGGCTGTCGGGCGCGGTGGGCGACACGCTCAACGTCGCCGCCGGCGCGACGTCAGGCGGAGGGTGATCGACAGTTGGCGATCCGGCCGGCCGCTGCGAACCGGTCTGCGCCGCCGCCAGGAGCTGAAACTGGAGGGCGACCGCGAACCCCATCGCGCGGACCAGCTCGACGCAGTTGGTGCTGCGGGACGGGAACGTCCGCTCGCCAGCCCAGCCTCCAGATTCGTTCCACCATTCGATCAGTCCTTCGAGGCCGCGTCCGGAGGTTTCAATCCGGACGATCACACTCTGGGGCGCATCGCTCCGGAACGGGCTGTATCCGAGGTGCTCGGCGACGGTCGCTTCGAAGTCGGCGCTCGCCGGACAGTCGGGGATCGAGGTGTAATCCAGCCGCGCCGCGATGTCGGCGGCATGGGCCGCGCCTTCGCCGAATGCGGCGAGCGCGAGCACCGTTGCGCATGCAAGACGTCGACGCATGGTCAGTGTGTGAAGGTGGTCGGGTCTTTGAGCAGGTTCCAGAACCGCGTGGTCGCGACTGCGCCGCTGATCTGCGTGACGAGCCAGGCGGGTCCGTTCGGATCCATGACCAGATCGGGTCCCGCGCTCGCGCCGGCGGCGACGGAGCCGGCGGACGACACGCGTTCGATCGCGACCGCGAAGGTCGGGAGGCCAAGCGCCGCCACGGTGACTTGGTCCGCCGCCACGGGCGTGCTCCAGATCTTCGGCTGCTTTGCCGCGATCCAGGCGCCGAGGGGATTGTCGGGCAGCTCGGTCAGGCGCGAGGCGGGAACGTCGGTGAGCTGGTCGTAGAACGCGCTGACCTGCACGTACTTGAAGCGCGCCGCCACGATCGTCTCGGCCCAGGGGTCCATCTCGCCGTTCGGAATTCCCATCGCGCCGCCCGTCGACGACGTGGTGCCGAGCGACGAGACGACGACGATTCGATCCGCGACCGTCCGATCGATGAGGTAGGCGTCCGCGATGTCGGTGAGGCGCCCGCCGGTCAAGACCGCCAGCGGCCGATAGGGCAGGCTGAGCCGCATCGACGTGTCGATGATGGCGAGCGCGCCTTCGGATCGATTCGGCGTCGTGTCCTCGATGACGCCAGTATCGGGCCGGACGAGCGGAACGCCGATGCTCGTGATCGGGTCCGGGATGTTCTGGAGCCCGCTCGCCCGTGCGGCCGCCACGAGCTGGCGCCAGCCGTCGATATTCGTCTGGATGTCGGGCCAGGGCGGGCTGGTGCCGATGACGATGCCGCCGAGCTTCAAGCCGCCCGTGCTCGCGAGCAGCATCGCGTACTCACCTTGCCAGTTGTCTTCGCTGCCGTCGTTCAAGAGCAGCACGGGGTTGCGCTCGTCGACCGGCAGAATTCCGTGCGGATGGTTCGACCCCGCGTCGAGCATCTCCGTGCAGCCGGCTCCGAGCAGAGCCAGCGCCAGCGCCGCGACCGGCCGTTCGCGCCCGAAGCAAAACATAGCGTCCTGCTTGAATTGCCTCCGCTGTCGATCTTGTTGAAAGAAAAACGCAGGTCGGCCCCAGATACCGACGCCGCGCGCGATTTTCGGCCCGATTTGATTACAAGAACCGGGGTCGTCCGGCAGTACTGTCATCGTGAAGTACCTCCGCGTTCAGCTCGTCCCCTTCGTGACAGTCGCGTTTCTCGCTCTGGCCTGTCAGCCGGCCGGGTCCGGCACGGGTGGGCCGTCAGGCGCCGGCGGCGCGACAGGCGGCGCCGGGGTCGGCGGTAGTGCTGGCTCGACCGGCGCCGGGGCCGCGATCGGCAGCGGCGGGTCGGGCGGTGCGGCCGGCGTGACGGGCGCGGGCGGTGGGGCGGGCGATGCGGGCTCGGCGGGACGCGGAGGAAGCGGCGGATCGGGTGGGACCGGCGGCGGTAGCGGGACGACGGGCGCTGCCGGCGCCACCGGCGGATCGGGGGCGCGCGGAGGCGGAGGCGCCGGGGTCGGCGGTGCGACCGGGATGGCGGGGCAATCCGGGACGGGAGGTCGCGGCGGCGGCGCCGGTCAAGGTGGTGGTGCTGGCTCGACCATGACGTGTTCGGCGCCGCCGACCGGCTCTTCCTATTCGATCGACGCGACCGGTGTGACGTTCACGTTGAACCCCGGCCGGATGAGGCTGCAGGTCTGCCAGGCCGACATCATCCGGATCACGTACGCGAGCGGCTCGTCGATTCCGAGCAAGACATCTCTGTCGGTCAGCGCCACCTGGCCGACGCCGAGCTTCTGCGCGACCGAGGCGGGCGGCGTCCTGACCATCACCACGTCGCGCATGAAGGTGAAGGTGACCGAGAGCAGCGGCCTGGTCGCTTACACGGATCTCGCCGACAACGCCCTCACCTCCGAATACAGCAAGAGCCTCACCGGGGCGACCGTCGAGGGCGTCGCCACCAACACCGTCGCCACCACGTTCAACTCGCCGACGAACGAAGCGCTCTTCGGCCTCGGCCAGCAGCAGGACAGCATCCTCAACCGCAAGGGGACGACGCTTCGCATGCTGAACGAGAACACGAAGATCATGATCCCGGTTCTCGTCTCGAACAAAGGTTACGGTCTGCTCTGGGACAACTATTCGATCACGAACTTCGCGGGCAATGTCAGCAGCAACAGCCGGTACAGCTTCAGCTCCGAGGCGGGCGACCTGGTCGACTACTACTTCTTCTACGGCCCCACCATCGACCAGGTGATCGCGAACTACCGCGCGACGACCGGCGCCGCGCCGATGTTCCCCAAGTGGGCCTACGGTCTCTTCCAGTCGAAGGACCACTACCAGAGTTCATCGGATCTGACGGCGGTCCAGAACGGCTACCGCAACAACAACATCCCCGTCGACGTGATCGTCCAGGACTGGCAGTACTGGAGCCCGGCCGTCTGGGGCTCGCACCTGATGGACGCGAGCCGATATCCGGACCCCGCCGGGATCGTCAACCAGCTCCACGCCGCCCACATCCACACGATGATCTCGATCTGGCCGCTCTATCAGACGCGATCCAATGGCGTGGCCACCGTCGCGGGCGAGCTGGACAACTACAACGCGTTGAACGCGATCAACGCGCTCTATCCGACGACGACGTCGGGCGGCGTCTACCACTTCTATGACACGTTCAACGCGCAGGCCCGTACGCTCGTCTATCAGCAGTCGTACGATCACCTGATCGGGAAGTACGGCTGGGACGCCATCTGGGCCGACAACACCGAGCCGCAGAGCTACCCCGAAGGCGTCAACGTGCACGCGGCGGACACGGCCCTCGGCAAGGGCGCGCTCGTCATCAACGCTTACCCGCTGCAACACAACAAGGCGGTGTACGAGGGCTGGCGCAAGGTCGGCCCGAACAACAAGCGCGTTTACATCCTCACCCGCAGCGGGTACGCGGGCCTGCAGCGCTATGCGGCGGCGACCTGGTCGGGAGACATCAACGCGACCCAGCCCGTATACACGGCGCAGATCCCGGCCGGCCTGAGTTACGCGCTCTCCGGCATGCCGTACTGGACCACCGACATCGGTGGCTACTTCGGAACGCCGACCGAGGAGCTGTTCACCCGCTGGTTCCAGTTCGGCGCCTTCTGCCCGATCTTCCGTATCCACGGGCAAGCGCCGAAAGAGCTTTACGGTGGACAGTGGAGCGCGACGGGCAAGGCCAACATGCTCGCGGTGGACCAGCTGCGCTACCGCTTGATGCCGTACATCTATTCGCTCGCCTGGAAGGTGACCAGCGAGGGTTACACGATCATGCGGCCGCTGGTCTTTGACTTCCAGAACGACACGATGGTCTACGGCGTGAAGGACCAGTTCATGTTCGGATCGGCGCTGCTGGTCAGTCCTGTCACGGCGACGGGGGCGACCAGCCGCTCCGTCTATCTGCCGGCCGGCACCTGGTACGACTTCTGGACCGGGTCGACCACGACGGGCGGAACGACGATCACCGCGAACGCGCCGCTGAGCCAGATCCCGATCCACGTCAGGGGCGGCTCGATCGTTCCGATGGGTCCGATGATCCAGTACGCCACGCAAAGCGCCGACCCTCTTGAGATCCGCGTCTATCCCGGCGCCGACGCGTCGTTCACGATCTACGAAGACGAAGGCGACACGTACGACTACGAGACGGGCCAGTACGCGCGGATCCCCCTCACCTGGAGCAACGCGACCAAGACCCTGACGATCGGGGCGCGAACCGGCAGCTACACTGGAATGCCGACGACGAGAACATTCAACGTGGTGTTCGTCGGCACGAACCACGGCAACGGCCTCGCCGTCACCGCGGCGCCGGATCAGGTCGTCAAGTACGACGGGACGCAGGCAGTCGTGACCGCGCCCTGAGGCGGCCGCCGGTCATCGCGTCGCGCGAGTCGCGCGCTGATCTCCGCGCGCGTAGGCCGACTCGATTCGATCCCGCTCGAGCCGCCGCAACAGTCCCTCCCGGATCCGCTGCCGCCGCTGCGGCGAGAGCGTCGTCGACTCGGCGCGCTTCGCCTGCTCGATCAACTCCTTGACACGCTCCCACCCCTCGTTGTGTTCCAATGCGTCGCCGGTCTCCACGTGCGCTCACCTCGGCTATTCGCGCCGAAACCTTGAGGGTTGCGAGTCACACCCGACCGTCGCAAAAGAACCTGACAACGGGACGACCGTTCCGACAACTGTTGGTATGCCCGTTGCTCGCCACCAGCCTCGTCTCGCCGTGGCTGTCCTGCTGGCGGGTCTGGGCGTCTGCGCCGCCGACGTCGCAGAGGCGAAGCCCTTCGAGGCCTACCTCAACCCGACACCCATCGTCTGCTCGCCGCTCAGCGCGGCGTCGTGGGGCGTGGCGGGCGTATTGCCGCGGGACCTATGCAACGGAATCGAGAACGCCAAGGGCGCGGCTGTTCCCCCGGATTGGTTCTATTGGGACGGCCAGATCATCAGAGCCAACGACGGCAAGTACCACATGTTCATGAGCACCTTCGGCCCCGGCACGGTCGGATTTCAGAACTGGAGCAACTCCGACGCCTACCATGCCATCAGCGACAACGGGGTGCTGGGGCAGTACCAGCGGCAAGGGTACGTGTACACCAACAACGGCTCGCACAAAGGCCACAACGTGTCGGCGGCCCAGCTTCTGGACGGTACGTACGTCGTCGTCGTCAGCGAGATCGTCCAGTTCACGATCTACAGGTCGAGCTCGCTCGACGGCCCCTGGACCGCGTGTCCCGGCGGCGAGCTGATTCAACCGAACGGCATCAAGACCAGCTCCACCGGGACCTGCGCTCCCGGCGGCCCTTGCAACGATACCCACTGGGACTCCAACGTCAGCATCGTCGCGCGCCCGGATGGGAAGTTCGAGATCGTGCAGCGCCACGGGTTCATCGCGATCGCGGACACCCTGTGCGGTCCCTACAAGATGCAGAAGCCGACGTGGACCTATCCCCAGGCCAATCTTCCCGACGTCGACAGCATCTACCCGAAGCGGACCTCGATCCCGGGCGTGACCAATCCAACCTTCGGGTGGGAGGAGGATCCGCACATCTGGTACAGCGCGGGCACCTACCACGTGATCTATTCGGGCTCCATGGATCGCGTCGGCTACCACCTTTATTCGTCGGACGGGCTCACGAATTGGAAAGACAACGGGTACGCCTGGTCTCCTCGCGATTACCAGAAGATCTTCTGCTACGAGGGAAGCAGCACCTGCAGCCAGTGGTACAAGATGGAGCGGCCCGGCGTGGTTCTGGAAAATGGCCACCCGACGCACATCACCTGGGCCGTCGCCGACGTAGACAAGGACAATCAGATCCCGGCCGGCTCGAACCACGGTAGCAAGGTGATCGTGGTGCCGTTCGATGGCGTCACGTTCGATACGGATTTCGGCACCAACGGCAGCGGCGGCACCGGCGGCGCGGCGGGGACGGGCGGCGCCGGCGGCGCGGGCGGCGGCGCGGGGACGGGTGGAAGCGCGGGACTCGGCGGTGCGGGGCGCGGCGGCACCGGCGGCGCGGTCGGGGGCAGCACCGGTAGCGGAGGACGTGGTGGCACGACGGGCGCGACGGGAGGCAGTGCCGGTGGTGCGGGGCGTGGCGGCACGACGGGGGCCACGGGAGGCAACGGCGGCGGTGGCGGTGCAGCGACTGGCGGCGCTGCGGCGACCGGCGGTGAGGGCTGCAATTCTCCGACGGGCGGTGGCAGCGGCAGCTCCGCCTCCGGCGGTCGTGGTGGAGGCGGCGGCTCCGCGGCCGGCGGGGCTTCGGGCGCAGCAGGTGCCGGCGGCGGAGTTGGTGGCTCGTCGTCGAGCGGCGTTGGCGGCACCACCGGAAGTGGCGGCTCCACGTCCATCCCGGGAGAGGGCGGCAATTCCGGCTGCGGCTGCGCTTTGGGCTCGTCGTCGCGCGACGGCGCGCTCGTGCACGGTCTTCTGCTGGGCGCGTTCGGCATGCTGATAGCGCACCGACGGAATCGCAGAAGCCGCAATCGGCGCTGAGCGCGCAGTACGACGGTCCGGCGCCGGCAGCCCTTGCTGACCCTCTAGATCTCCTGGCGCGCGTGCGGGCATAGCACCAGTGATCGCAGGAAACGATAAAACGACGGAAATGAGAAGCTCTTGGTGATGCGGTCGGTTTCACGGCCCCGCAACACGAAGAGCGACAGGAAACCGGCGGCACCCGTGTGGGTGGGCGCGGTGGGCGGTTCCGCCAAAAGAAAGGCAGACCATGTCCTCACCGGTACGCGTCACGTGCGTCCTGTTTTCCGTTGCCTTCGGATTGGGTTGCATCGGAACCGCAGGTGGCGGTGGGGGAACGCACGGAGCCGGTGGCAGCGGAGGTGGAGGCGGAGGCTCCGGCGCAACGACGGGCGCGGCCGGGACGGGACACGCGGGCAGCGACCAAGCCGGCACGGGTGGGAGTACGACAGGCGCGGCCGGGAGCGGGGGCACGAACGGTAGCGCCGGATCGGGCAGCGCGGGGACCACTGGCGGCGCGGTCGCTGGCAGCAGCGGTTCGGGCGGCGAAGGAGGCGGGCGTGGCGGCGCGATCGGCACCGCGGGCCGCGGCGGTATCACCGGCACGGGAGGACGCGCCGGCGCGACGGGGACCGGCGGTGATACAGGCGCCGCCGGGACGACAGGCACCGCGGGCACGACCGGCAGCGGTGGCACGGGCGGGATGTACATGGGAACGAAGACGCCGGGCATGCCGCAGTCGGGCGACATCACGGTCGATCCGACGAAGCTTCACCAGGTCGTGGACGGCTTCGGGGAGGCTGACGTCTGGCAAGGGTCGTCCTCGGCGACGATGCAGACGCTCCTCTGGGATCCGGTCAACGGGATCGGACTGACCTTGCTCCGGATCGGCATCGACGGCACGAGCGGCAACCCTAACATCATGGGCGCCGCCGGATACGCCGACGGTACCGCGTGCGTGAAGTTCAACGGCAGCGACTGCAAGGTCTGGGCGGCGCCTTGGTCGCCGCCCGCCGGCATGAAGGACAACAACAACGTCAACAACGGCGGCCATCTCCAGTCCGGCAACTACACGGCGTGGGCCAAGGTGCTCGCGGCGTTTCCGGCGTTCTACAAGAGTCACGGCGGCGTCGACCTCTACGCCATCTCCGCGCAGAACGAGCCAGACTTCACGGCGAGCTATCAGTCGTGCCTCTTCAACGGGTCCCAGATGGTCTCCTTCATCAACGTGCTGGGACCGATGCTGGCGGCGCTCAGCCCGCCGGTGAAGGTGATCGCAGCCGAGCCAGACAACTGGGGCAACATGTGGGGCGGCGACAACTACGGTCCGGCGATCATCGCCGACTCGATGGCCAACATGTACGTCGGGCCGATCGCGACGCACGACTACGGCGGCACCAGTGCGGGAACGTACGGGCGTCCGGCGCCGCCCGCGAACAACACGCACCACGTCTGGGAGACGGAGTGCACGCCAGGTGACACGGGACCGATCACGATCGCGACCATGATCTACGCGGCGTTCTCGACGGGCGGCGTGAACGGCTGGCACTACTGGTGGACGCAGCAGCTGGTGCCGAACGCCAGCAGTCCACCCCCGCAGGTCTACGCGCTCGGCAACTACAGCAAGTTCGTCCGCCCCGGGTACTACCGGGTCGACGTGAGCGGCGCCGCCAAACCGTCTGGAAGCGTGCCGCTGGTCGTCGCGTTCACGAATCTGCCGGACGCGACAACGGCCATCGTCGTCGTGAACGGCGGCGGCGCCCAGAACATCTCGTTCTTCGTCGCCGGCACGGCATGGCCGGCGTCGGTGACGCCCTACGTGACGACCACGAGCTCCAAGCTCGCGGCCGGATCGCCCATCTCGGTATCCGGCGCGCGGTTCTCGGCCTCGCTGACGGCTCAGTCGGTGACGACCTTCGTCGGCAAGCCGTAACGGCGCCGGCTGGATTCGGGTACGCTCGGGGGTTTGAACCCCTCGCGACGGGATCTCGGCACCGCGCTGGCCGCAGCGCTGCTTCTCGCCGCCTCACCACGCCTCGCGAGCGGCGCCACCGACACGGTCGTGCGCCTCGAATATCAGGCCGACGAGCAGGGCGGGTGTGTCGGAGAAGACGAGCTGCGCCGCATGGTGACGGACCAGCTCGGCCACGATCCGTTCCGTCCCGACGCCGACCAGCGGGTCGCGATCAGCATCGCCAAGACCGAGGTCGGTTTCCACGGCCGGATCGTCTGGACCGAGCCAGACGGACGGCAGGTCGGCGAGCGGAACCTTCTGTCGCGCAGCCGCGACTGTCGCGAGATCGCGGCGAACGTCGCATTCGCCGTCGCGCTGCAACTGCAGCTCATCGAGCGCGGCGGCTCGAACGAGCCGAACGCCGCGGCGTCGAACGCCGGACAATCGCCACCGACCGCCAGCGCGCAAACCAGCCCCACGCCCGCGATCCTCGAGGCCCCGAAGGTCTCGACGGAAGGTCCCCGCCCTTCCGGTCCGCCGAAGCTGGCGCTCGCGGTCGGGGCCGGTCCGGCGGCCAGCATCGGAATGACGCCGGAGCCCACGGCAGTCGGCCGCCTGTTCGTCGCCGTGCGCTTCAGAAGATTGTCCGCCGAGGTTGCCGCCGACGCCGCCCTCCCGACGGCGCAGCACGAGCCGGACGGCACCGGCGTCGACGTCAACGCGCTAGGCGCGAGCGCGGCGGGTTGCGGCCACGTCTCCGTCGCGTCGGCGTGCCTGCTCGGCCGGCTGGGCTGGATTCGCGCGCGGGGGAATGGCATCGCGCTTCCGAGCACGTCCTGGGGCCACTTCGGGCAGGTTGGATTGCGCCTCGCGGCAACGCGAGAGATGGGCCGGTTCATCGTCAGCGCTCACGCGGACGGCCTCATCATGCTCTCTCACTGGAACGTCGTGTTGAACGACGCTGTCGTCTGGTCCGTCCCGCGGGTCGGGGGCGTCGTCGGCGTGGACGTGGCACTGCGCTTTTTCTGACAACACCGCCCGCGCCGGGCCAATGAGCCCCAGATGGGCAGTCATC
>Ga0209465_10000377_pt1 | contig 21166 bp, 28 predicted proteins | sample PanSoiPlot1MoBio_FD_188321 | JGI IMG/M metagenome (GOLD analysis project Ga0209465, IMG submission 188321) | Tropical forest soil microbial communities from Panama analyzed to predict greenhouse gas emissions - Panama Soil Plot 1 MoBio (SPAdes)... | ecosystem: Environmental > Terrestrial > Soil...
GTCGCGTCGGAGTTCGCGGCGTACCCGCAGCGGTGGGCGTCGGGCATCGAGATTCCCGTCAACCCGGAAACCGGCGAGAAACTGAACCCGAACTATCTCGCCGGCGTCGACCGCGTATGGGGGACCGAGCGCAACGAAGCCCGGTTCGGGAACTTCGCCGTCTCCGATCTCTCGCCGTACGTCCGCGCAATCGAGATGTGCATCCAGCACATCGCCGCGCAGACGCGGACGCCGCCGCACTACCTGCTCGGCAGCATGGGTGCGTTCCCTTCCGGCGAGAGCTTGAAGGCGACCGAGACGGGGCTCGTCGCGAAGGTCCGCCGCAAGCAGCTCTCGTTCGGCGAGGGTTGGGAGGAAGCGATGCGGCTCGCCTTCCAGGTCGAGGGCGATACGGCGCGCGCCGAACAGGTCGCGGTCGAGACGATCTGGGCCAACCCAGAATCGCGGATCGTCGCCGAGACGGTCGACGCGGCCGTCAAGCTCGCGAGCATCGGCGTCCCGCGGCCGGCGCTCTGGGAGTACGTCGGCGCGTCGCCGCAGCAGGTCGCGCGCTGGCGCGAGGAAGGCCAGCCCGAGCCGACGCCGGTCCTAAAGGAGACGATCACCGCCGCCGCCACGCCGGCGCAGGCGCACGAGATCGAGCTTGGCGAACCGCCGACCGGCCCGGCGCCGGGCGGCGTACCATCTTCGCCGCCGGCGGCGTCACCGCCGGCAGCCACACCACCACCAGGAGGTAAACGTGGCGGATAACGACCAACCAGCCGAGCCAGGCGCGACGCCAGCTCGGCCCGACCCCGCCGCCGGCGCGACGCCAGGCGGGCAGCAAGCGACCGGTGGCGCGACGCCGCCGGCGGGTAGTGATGAGGGCGCGAAGCCCGACGGGTCCCTCGGCGACGCAGGGCGCGAGGCGCTGGATCGAGAGCGAACGGCACGGCGCGAGGCCGACCGCCAGCTCGCAGCGGCTCGCCAACGCGTAGCCGAGCTGGAGGACCGCGATAAGTCCGAGAGCGAGCGGACGCGCGCCGACCTGGAGCGCGCGCGCGAGCGGATCACCGAGCTAGAGGCTCAGGAGTCCGCGCGCGAGCTGCTGGAGCTAAAGCGCGAGGTCGCCGCGGAGCTAGAACTGCCGCCGACGCTCGCGCCGCGGCTAGAAGGCAACGACCGCCGCTCGCTGAAAGCCGACGGACAGAAGCTCGCCGACGAGCTGAGGGCCGGCGTGCCGGTAGGCGATCTCGGTATCGGCCGCGGCGGCACCGCGGGCGGTCAGACAGGGCGCGGACCCGACATGAATCAGATCATCCGCGAGGCAGCCGGCCGAGGCTGACAGGCAGCGCGACGCGCTGTCACCCGTTACGGCTCTCGCCCTCATCGAAAGGGTTAGAACCCCATGGCTTACAACAGCCTCATCAGTCGGACGAACGCGTCCGCGCTGATCCCGGAAGATTATTCCAACGAAATACTGAAGCGTCTCCCTACCGCGTCGGCGGCGCTCGCGCTGTTCAAACACGTCACCATGTCGCGCCAGCAGTACCGGATGCCGATCATGGCGGCGCTGCCGGTCGCGTATTTCGTCAGCGGCGACACCGGGCTAAAGCAGACCACTGAACAGCAGTGGGCAAATAAGTTCTTGAACGCCGAGGAGATCGCGTGCATCGTGCCGATCCCTGAAAAGGTGCTCGACGACTCCGCGTTCGACATTTGGGGCGAGGTCCAGCCGTTCGCCATCGAGGCGATTGGGCGCGCGCTCGACGCCGCCGTGTTCTTCGGGGTGAACAAGCCGGCGTCGTGGCCGAACAGCATCAACACGGAAGCGACCGCGAAGGGGAACGTCCAGGTCGCACCGACCGCGACCGCCGCGACCGGCGGCATCGTCGGGGATATCTCCGAACTGATGGCGAAGGTCGAGGCCGGCGGTTTCGACTGCAACGCGATCATCGCTCACCGGAAGCTGAAGGGGATGCTGCGGCAGGCGCGTGGTACGACCGGCGAGCAGCTAACCGCGATGGACCCCGGCACGGAGGTCGAGCCGCCGCCGTCGTCGGTGTTCTCTGTTCCGATCAGCTACCCGATGCGCGGCGTCTGGCCGACCGCCGCCAAATCGACCGAGGCGATCACCGGCGACTTCACGCAGGGGATTCTCGGCGTCCGTCAGGACTTCACCTGGAAGCTGCTCGACCAGGCAGTCATCAACAACGCCGAAGGCAAAGTCGAATACAACCTCGCGCAGCAGGACATGGTGGCGATGCGCGTCGTCTGTCGGTTCGCGTGGGAAGTCGCGAACGTCCCGCAGCCCGAGATGAGCGGTACGCAGTACCCGTTCGGCGTACTCCAGTCGGCGACCTAATAGAGAGGCGAACCACACATGACACCGCAGGCGAAGGCGTCGGCGTCGACCGACAAACCATCGACGCGTGAAGAAGTCGGCGACCCGGCCGAAGTCGAGTATGAGGAGGCGCTCGTGCTCGGCGTCTGGCCGATGATCGGGCTAGCGCCGATGGACCAGACCGACCACACCGTCGAAGGCGTGGCGTAGCGACCGGCGGCGCCGGTTCTCCTCCGACCGGCGCCGCCACACTTACCGATGACGACTCTCGTCGAACAAGAAGCTGCCGACTCCGAGGCGCGCGCGAAGCTCTACCGCGAACAGCGCCAGGCGCGGCTCGCTTACCAGACCAAGCTCCACGCGTCGCTCGCCGGCGACCCGGCGGCGTTCCGCGTGCTCTATGACCACTGGTCGCCGCTGTTCGACTGGCTCGCCGAGAGCGAAGCGCCACCCGTCGAGTCGCAGGACGAGCTTGATCCGCTCGGCATCTCCGATCAGGTCAACGTCGGACGATGAGCGCCGAACCGACACCCCCGAACCTCACGCCGACGGTCGCCGACGTAGCGGCGATGATCCGCGCGCGGACGAAGGACTCCAACGGGAACGAGCTTGGGACGTTCACGACCGATACGCGTCCGACCGAAGCACAGGCGCAGGAGGCCATCGACCACGCCGTACTCGCGATTCACCAAAAAGTCGGCGAGGTCAGCGCGCACTGCGCGGATATCGCGCGCATGTGCGCGACCTACGGCGCCGCGGCCGAGATCGAGCTGTCTTACTTCCCCGAGCAGGCGCGGACCGACCGCTCGCCGTATACGTTCCTGATCGCACGCTGGACCGAGACGCTGGAGGGCGTCCACCAGTGCGTGCTCGGGAATCTCCCCGGCGGTATCGGCCCGGACCCGACGACCGGTTGGGGGCAGGGGACGCTCCAGGCGTACTCGGGGGTCGCCTGGGACTTCTACACCGGCGAGACGGGCATCCTCGGGAACCTACCGCCGCCGCCGCCGACGCCCAAAAGCTGATGGAGACGTTCACGACCAACGCGCCGGCGCTCGCGTCGCGGCTCGCGTCGCTCGCCGAGCGCGTCGGCGATCCGCAGCCGGCGCTAGAGCGAGCGCGGACCGCGCTCGCGGCCGGCGAGCGCGAGGTCTGGTCGAGCCAGGGCGCCGCTATCGGCGACCACTGGTCGAGCGCCGCCGAACCCGACCGGAAGGCCGACGCGATGATGCTCGTCGCGACCGGTCGGCTCCGTGCGAGCCTCGCCGGGCCCGACGCCGGCGAAGTCGCCGGCGAGACGCTGAAGTTCGGCACCGACGTTCCCTACGCGCGCTTTCACCAGTTCGGGACGAGCCGGATGCCGGCGCGACCGTTCCTCGGCGTACCGCCCGACGTACAGCACCGCCTGACCGACGAGCTGGCGCAGCTCGCGCGACCGTGACCCGTCAACGTCTCCTCACCCACGACTACCAGATCACGTCGGCGTTCACCGACGCTATCGACGCGGTAGCCGCGACGACGGCGACGAGCGCCGGGACGCCGGGCGAAGTCGGTCCGATGGTCACCGGTGGCGACGTAGAGGACGCGATCCTCGAGCTACTGAAGGAATGGCTCTCGCGCTATCTCGCCGCCGGCGAGATGCAGCACGGCATCACGCCGGGAGCGACGCCGCGACCGCGCGGGTGGGCGATCACCGAGCGCGACGTGCAGAAGCTCCTGAGCGACCAGTTGCCGTGCATCGTTCTCCTGAACGCCGGGATCAACGAGACGCCGCAGCGCGAGTCGACCGGCGCGCTGACGGCGGTCTGGGGGATGAGCGTCGCGGTCGTGTTCAACGCCGCGTGGGGGCGCGAAGCTCGCCGGCGAGCGCAGCTCTACGCGCGCGCCGCGCAGCTCGCGCTCCAGCAGCGCCCGCTTGTCGCGCTCGGCCAGCCGTGCGAGGTCGAGATGCTTCGCGAGCGGTACGACGAGAGCGACTTCGCCGACAGCCGGTCGTACTCGGCGAGCCTCGCGAGCTTCAACGTCCTCTGCCGGGAGATCGCGAACACCAACGGCGGTCCGCCGCCGGGGGCGGTTCCACCTAGCGATCCGACGGTGCCGTTCGTGCCCTGGGTCGAAGTCGTCAAGACCGAGGTCACTGTCAACAACGAACCACTAGATGGGAGCAAACCATGACCAGACCGGGCGTAGTCGTTAGCTCGGCGACCTCGGCACCATCGGCCGGCGTCCCTACCGACACCGGCGTCGCGTTCATCGCCGCGGAGGCGGCGATGGGTCCGACGGAAGGGCCGGTGCGCCTCACGTCGCTAGACCAGTTCACCGCCAACTTCGGAGCGCGCATCGCCGGGACCTACGGCTACGACGCGCTCGACGCCGCGTTCCACGAGGGGCTAGGCACGGCGTATTTCGTGCGGCTCGCCGAAGGCGCGACGGTGGCTAAAGAATCGGCGACGACGGTCGCCGGCGAAGGGAACCTGGAAGCCGCGAGCCCCGGCACCTGGGCTAACACGCTCTCGCTCGTCGTCGCGGGCTCGGGCGAAGCGTGGACCGCCGAAGTCAAGCAGGGGGCGACGACCGTCCAGAAGTCGCTCCCGCTCGCGACGACCGAAGCACTAGCCGCGTTCCTCGCGACGGGACCGTACCTGCGGCTTACCGGTATCACGAAAGGGACTGAAAAACCGAAAGCCGGAACGGTCGCGCTGAAAGGCGGTACGGACGGAACCGTCCCGATCACGAAAGCGTCAACGCTCGCGACGGCGCTCTCGACCTGCCGGCCCGATCTCGGTCCGGGCCAGGTCATCGCGCCCGGCAAGACGACCGCGGAAATGCACGCGGCACTACTCGCGCACGCCGCGGGGACGAGCGATCTCGGCGTGAACCGGATCGCGTTCCTCGACGGCGCGCTCGGCGACGACGAACTGACGCTAAAGACCAAGGCCGGCACGCAGCGCGGGACGACGCAGGATCGCTACGGCGCGCTCTGGGCGCCGTGGGCGGTAATCCCCGGACTCGCGCCGGGGACGACGCGCACCGTGCCGTGGTCGGCGATCCAGCTCGGGATCGAGTCGCGTAACGACGCGGCCGGGCATCCGAACCAGGCGGGCGCCGGCGGTTGGGGCGTATCGCAGTACGCGACCGCGCTCAATCGCACGTTCACCGACGCCGAACGCGAAAGCCTGCTGCTCGCCGGCGTGAACACCGCGCGCGCCGTCTACGGCGTCGTCGAGAGCTACGCCTTCCGTACGCTCGTCGACCCGGCCGGCGTCCGCGGTCCGTGGTTGCAGCTAAACCACGCGCGCCTGAATATGGCAATCGTCGCCAAATCGGAGGCCGTCGGCGAGGAAGTGGTGTTCTCTCAGCTCGACGGTCGCGGTCATACGCTCGCGAAGTTCAACGGGCTCCTAGCGGCGATGTTGAAGGAACTGTACGACGACGGCGCTCTCTACGGCGACGAACCGACAGAAGCGTTCACCGTCAACACAGGGCCGGCGGTGAACCCGCCGGCGCAGCTCGCGGAAGGGATCATGCGCGCCGTTCTCTCGGTCCGTATGTCACCGCACGGCGAGCTGGTTCAGATCGAAGTCGTCAAGGTGCCGATCACGGTCGCCTTGGCGGCGTAAACACGAAGGGGTGAACTGACATGCCTACTGGCGCACGCGCAGACATGTTCGCGGTCACCGTCTCGGTCGACGGGATCGGTGACCTCGGCGTGTTCGACCGTATGACCGGCGGTGAAGTCGACTCAGAAGAACAGAAGTATGCGCCCGGCGCGATGGGACCGCCGCTCTCGCTCGGCGGTCGCGTAACGATGGGGAACGTAACGCTGGAGCGGCTATACGTCCTAGAGCGCGACAACGCCATCGAGCACGCGCTCGCCGCGGCGTGCGGCGTCGCGAACGTGACGGTCACCAAGCAGCCGCTCGACACGAACAAGGTCCCGTACGGCCGGCCGCTCGTCTACACCGGGAAGCTAAAGAAGGTCGAACCGCCCGACCACGACTCCGACAAATCAGACCCGGCGATCCTGCACCTGGAGTTCGTCCCGACGGGTACGGTCGGATGAGCGGGCTCGGCGACGCGATCAACCAGGCGACCGGCGAGGAGTCCGTCGCGACGGTCGACCAACCGACCGCCGCGTTCGACGCGCTCGGTAACGGCGATGCGCCGGCGCCGGCGTTCGATGCGCCGGCCGGCGACTCGGTTCTCGCGGCGGTCCGCGCTCGCGCGGCGGCGCTCGCCGAAGATACGACCGTCGACCTGGAGCTGCCGGGTTTCGGCGGCGTGCTCGTCGGTCGCTACGGCGCCGTGAACCTCTCGCAGTTCGTCGGCGTCAGCGGCGGGACGATGCACAACCCGTTCACGGAGGCGGGACCGGCCGCGGACGCGCTCGCGACCGCGCTGATTGGGCTCTACGGCTACGACGAGCACGGCGAGCTACAACCGCTCGTCCTCCCGAGCGGTCACCACGCGACGAGCTACGACGACGAGCTGGCGAGCGCGCTCGGCGTCGTCCCCGACGCGCCGACGGCGCGCGCCGTCCTGATCGCGGTCTGCGGTGGCGGTGCGCGCGGTGAATCGCTCGCGTGGACGCACTTCGCGCAGTACCAGGCGTGGCTGACCGAAGGCGCGGCGTCGGAGGTCGCCGAGAACGCCGTGGGGGAACCCTAAGCCGCGAGGAAGTCGAGACGCTGGCGGTCGCCGCGCTCTGCGGGCTCCCCGTCGCTCGGATCGTTACCTGCGACGCGACCGAGCGCGCGCTCTGGGGCGCGGTCACCACGCGCGCCGGCGAGCTGCGCGTACAGATGATGCGCTCGCTCGCCGCTCACGTCGGTAACGAGATCGCTCGTCGCTTCAAGTAGATGGCTGACACCAATCTGAACATACTCGTCCGCGTCCAGGGCGCTAAAGAGGCGTCGACCGAAATAGTCGGCATCTCCAAGTCGACCGCGCAGGTAGGCAAACAGACCGAGGAGACGAGCAAGCGCACATCGAACCTGCGCAAGACGATGAGCGGGCTCGCGACCGGCTTCGCCGTCTACAAGGGCGCGCAGTGGATCAAAAGCGCGGTGAACGAGACGACCGCGCTCGCGAAGTCGACGATGGGGCTCCAGCGGATTACCGGTATGGACGCCAAGACCGCGGCCGGTTGGGTCGGTGTCGCTAAAGAGCGCGGCGTCCAGTCCAAGCAGTTGAACATGGGGTTCATCACCCTCGCCAAGAACACGGAGCAGTTGGCGAAAGGCGGCAAGAGCGCGGTCGAGCTGTTCCACGGCCTCGGGATCAGCGCGCATCAGTTTCAGTCGATGAACGCCGAGCAGCGGATGCTCGCGCTCGCCGACGCGTTCAAGAACATGAAGGACCCGGCGCAGCGCGCGGCGACGGCGCAGAAACTATTTGGGCGCCAGGCGCAGACGATGATCCCGCTGCTCTCTCAGGGCAGTAAGGCGCTCGGCGCGCAGATCGACGAGATGGGGAAGTCGAGCGGGATGACCGGCAAGTCGGTCAAGGAACAGCTCGCGCTTGTCCGCAGCCAGCGCGAAATGAACCGCGCGATGCTCCAACTGAAGGTCGCGGTCGCGACGGCGCTGATGCCGATCATGCTCTCGCTCGCGCAGGTGCTCGCGCCGCTGACCGCCGGCTTCGCGAAGCTGATGCAGGGTTCGGGCGCGTTCCGCGTCGTCGTCGTCGCGCTAACGGCGGCGATGGTTGTGTTCATCGCGACGATGAAGCTCATGCAGCTCGCGGCGGTCGGCGCGCGGACCGCGCTGATGACGAGCGGTATCGGCGCGATAGTCGTCGGGATCGCCGTCGCGATCATGCTGCTCTACACCAAGTGCGGCTGGTTCCGCGACGCGATCCAGGCGGCGATGAAAGGCGTCGTCGCCGCGTTCGGGTGGGTCAAGAACGCCGCCCTCGCCGTCTGGAACTGGATAAAGGGTAACTGGCCGCTGCTGCTCGCCGCTCTCGCCGGTCCGTTCGGGATCGCCGCGGCTCTCATCATCAAACACTGGCACGCAATCGCGAACGCCGGCCGGATGGCGTTCGCCGCGATCAAGGGCGCGATCCTCGCCGTCTGGAACTGGATCAAGGCCAACTGGCCGCTGCTCGTCTCGATCCTGACCGGACCCATCGGCGCCGCCGTGATCCAGATCGTCAAAAACTGGGGGCGGATCAAGAGCGCGGCCGAAAGCGCGTTCAACGCGATCAAGAGCGCGGTCAACATCGTCGGCTCGATCATCAGCGGCGTTCTCGGCGGCGCGTTCCGAGCGGTCCTGACCGTGGTGAAGGAAGTCGTCAGCGCGATTGAAAAAGTCGTCAGCGTCGCGAAGGGGATCGCGAGCCTGCCCGGTAAGGCGGGCGGCGCTATCACTGGCGCGTTCAAGTCGGTCAGCCCGTTCCAGACCGGCGGCTACATGCACACCGCCGGGACCGCGCTCGTCGGCGAGCAGGGACCGGAGATGGTCCACCTGCCGCAAGGCGCGCGCGTCTCGCCGTTCGTCCAGGGCTACGGCGGTAGCGGACGGACCGTCGTCCAGGTTCCGGTCTATCTCGACCGCCGCCAGATCGCGCTCGCGATGGGCTCGTTCGTCGCCGACCAGCAGGCGGCGCGGTAATGGCGAAGCGCCCCCGCCGCCGAGCTACGGGCGGCGCCAAGAAGGTCGTCCGCCGCCTGCCGTTGCCGAAGGCGACGACAACGACGCCGGCGCCGCCGCTCGCGACCGACCGTCGCCAGGGGCATCTAGCCGGCGGTCACTACGTCTACATCTTCGCCGTCGCGCACGCGACGCAGGTCACGGCGCAGCTCGCCGAGGCCGGCGGGCGCCTGACGGGTGGCTACGGGAAGTGGGAAGAAGTCGCGATCCCGCGCGGGCAAGCGTTCTCGCAGTGGACCGGACGGCCGCTGCGGACGATGGACCTCGAGCTAGTGCTCGACGGCTACGGGACGCAGACACCCGTCGAGACGGCGATCCGAGCGATAGAGGTCATGGCGTCGCCGGTCGGCGCCGGCGCCGAGCCCGCGCCGGTACGGATCATCGGTGCCGTTCCGCACCCCGAGCTGACGTGGGCGATCACCGGGCTCGATTGGGGCGACGTGATCCGCGATAAAGCGACCGGCCAGCGGCTCCGCGCGGCGATCACGCTTCACCTAATGGAGTACGTCGCGGAGTCGGTCATCAGCGCGCTCTCGTCGACGACGGCGGCAAAAAAGCCGGCGCCGCGGAAGTACAAGGTCAAACGCGGTGACGATCTAAAGAAGCTCGCCGCGAAGTTCCTGGGCAAGTCGTCTCGCTGGCCGGTGATCGTGAAGGCGAACAAGGGGCTGCGCGGCTGGAAGCTGCCGAGCAAGTGGGTGGGCAAAACCATCCTGATCCCGCCGAAGTGATGGCGAAGCCGAAGGTCAAACGCAAACCGCCGAAGGTAAAGGTGAAACCGCCACCGCGGCTCGGCGTGATCCGCGGACCGCAGGCGACGCTCAGCCCCGGCGCGCTCGTTCTCCAGGGTGCGCCGATCTCGCCGCAGATCGCCGGTGCGGTTACGCAGATGACGCTAGAGCAGACGACGCAGGGCGCGTCGACGCTCGCGCTAACGGTCACCGACGCGACCGGCGCGCTCCTACGCTCGCAGCTCCTACGCGGGAAGATCGGCCTGACCTGGGACGGGCTGCCGTACACGCTCGTCAAAGTCGACCGCGGCGACCGGACCACGACGCTGACGTTTGAGGAGTCGGCGGTGAATCTCTTGCGGCACTACACGAAACCGCGGAAGGCGCTGCGGACGAAGGTCACGCGCGCGCAGTTCGTCCGCTCGCTTATCACCGAGCCGAAGGAGCGACGCATCCCGTACAGCATCCCCGAGGTCAACGTCCGTCAGCCGGGCGGCTAGCGTGGCGTCGCGACCGACCGTCAAGGGCTCTGGAGCGAGCGGCGAACAGGTCAAGAACATGACGACCTGCTGCAAGATCGCCAAGACGATGGGTGCGAACAGCGAGCAGATGGCAGGCGCGCTCGCGACGATGATTCAGGAGTCCGAAGCAGTGAACATGAAAGGCGGCGACCGCGACTCGGCCGGTCTATTCCAGCAGCGGCCGAGCTGCGGGTGGGGAACCTACGCGCAGGTGACCAACCCCGAATACTCGTGCCGGAAGTTCCTGACGCCGTATATGAACTACTGCCGCAAGGGCATGGACGTCATGTCCGCGTCGAACGCCGTCCAGCGGTCGGCGTTCCCGACGGCGCCGGCGAAGTGGCTGCCCGAATGTCGCCGGAACGTCCAGATGATTCTCGGCAGCTCCGGGTTCACCGACGCGACCGCCGGCGGCGGCGCGTTCGGCGCGCTGAAGTTCAACACGAGCACGCGCACGCAGCCGTATGAGTTCTCGCGCGGCTCGGCGAACCAGGCAGAGGACTCGTGGACGTGCATCGGCCGGCTCGCGCAGGAGGTCCAGTGGGATCGCTTCATGCGCGGTGGCGTGCTCTGGTTCGTCTCCGAGGAATGGCTCGCGCGCCAGACGCCGCGGTTCGTGTTCGCCGAAGGCGCGCGCGGCGTTCTCTCGATTCAGTTCTCCGCGGATACGCGCCAGGCCGCGGCGGAAGCGACCGTGACCGCGCTCGCCGACCGCTACTCGGTTCTCCCCGGCGACGTGGTTCGCGTCACCGGTCAGGGTCCGGGCGACGGGCTCTGGCTCGTCGCGAGCGTACGGCGGACGATCACCGACGCGCCGACCGAGATCGCGCTAAAGCGACCGATCCCGAAGCTCCCCGAGCCGAAGGCGGAAACCAGCTCGACGACGGTCGCGGTCGGCGGCGTCAACGCCGGCCGGCTCGGCGCGTCTGCCATCGGCGGTGGCGCCGCGTCGGGCCCGGCGCAGGCGCAGGCTCTCTACAACGCGTGCCAGTCGATCTCCAACAAGGGCTACCCGTACGTCTGGGGCGGCGGTCACGGTAGCTGCGGGACGCCCTCGGGTGGCGGCTACGACTGCTCGGGCTCAGTCTGCGCGGCGCTCGCGATGGCGCACATGGGCTACCGGCTCGGCGGCTCGGTCGACGTATCGGGCTCGATGGCGTCGAACTACGGACAGCCGGGGCAGGGGCGCAACCACACGGTCTGGGCGAACGCCGAACACGTCTGGCTCCAGCTAAAGGGGCTCGGCCCGGCGTGGCGGTTCGACACGAGCCCGTACGGCAGCGGCGGGAACGGCGCACGCCTGCGGACCGGAGCGCGACCGACCTCGGGCTTTAGCCCCCGACACTGGCCGGGGCTCTAGTGCCGGCGCTCGACCAGATATTCGCCGAGAAGGGGCTCGACTCGTTCGGCAACGCGCAGTGTTTCGACGCGAAGGTCGTGACCGTCACTGCGCAGGGTGCGTACGTCGTCCTGACCGGCTACGACCGTGAACTGAAGTGGGGACCGTGCCAGCCGCCCGACGCCGGCGTGAAAGTCGGCGACAAGGTCGCGGTCGTATTCACCGGTGCGGGCGAGCCGTACCTGATCGGCGTCGCCGGCGGCGGCGGTGCGCCCGGACCCGAAGGTCCGCCTGGACCGACTGGACCAGCGGGACCGACCGGCCCGCCGGGTCCGACCGGCCCGGAAGGTCCGAAAGGTGCGACAGGATCAACCGGGCCTGCCGGCCCGAAAGGCGAAACTGGAGCGCCGGGACCGGCAGGCCCGGAAGGGCCGAAAGGCGCGACGGGCGCGACTGGGCCGAAAGGCGAAACCGGCGCGACCGGTCCGCAGGGACCGCCCGGCCCGGAAGGCAAACAGGGACCCGAAGGGAAAGCGGGACCGGAAGGCAAAACCGGGACCGTCTACGACACCGATCAGATCGGGACCGTCAAGGCGTTCTCGGGCGCGACGATCCCGACGAACTGGATGCTCGCCGACGGGCGCGCGCTCTCGCGCCTCTCCTACCCGCAGCTCTATGAAGCTCTCGGCGGCGCCGCGTCGCCGTGGGGCCAGGGCGACGGCTCGACGACGTTCAACATCCCCGACCTACGGTCGCGGATGATCGTCGGCGCCGGCGCGGGGACTGGGCTGACGAACCGCGCGCTCGCCGCGAAGGGCGGCGAGGAGTCCCACGTCCTGACCATCGCCGAGATGCCGGCGCACATGCACGGCATCAACGCCGCGACGGGCGCGGGCTCGGCTTACAACAACAACGCGATCCCGCCGAACAACGGCGTCTATGGCGGACGGAATATGGAAACCACGCTGGAAGGCGGCGGCGCCGCGCATAACACGATGCCGCCGTGGTGCGCGGTCGCGTTCATCGTCAAGGCGACCGGCGTCCAGGTCGATCCCGGCGGCGCGCTGAAAGGTGCGACGGGACCGCCGGGCGCGGACGGCAAACCGCCGGGTGAACTGAACATCTCGACCGGCTACCGCAAAGCCGCGCAGAAAATACCGCCGAACGTCTTTACCCGGCTGAAACTGGACACGGCGATCAACGACACCGGCGGGAACCTGAACCTAACGGAAGGGTGGTACACGGTTCCGAGAGACGGCTACTACCACGTCGACGGGAACGTGGGGATGAACGTCGCCGTCGGCGGTAACTACGTCTCGATCCCCGCGATTCTCGTCAACGGGGCGGAGGTAATGCGTGGGACGCGCTGGAACCAGAGCGCCGCCGGTATCGCGTCGCTCAACCACGTCGTCTCGGGCATCCTCTACGCGAAAGCCGGCGACCACATCGAACTATGCGCGTGGCAGAACGGGCCGGAAACCGAACTGGTCGTCACCGAAGCCGCGGCGGTGAACCGACTCTCGGTCATGCCCGCCGCATCGGCTGGCCCGCAGGGACCGGCGGGACCGCCGATAGAACCGCCGACGTGGACGGCGCCGACGCTAACGGCATCGTGGGCGAACGCCGCCGGCGGCTACCAGACGGCCGGCTACTGCAAGGACGGCGCCGGGTTCGTCCACGTCCGGGGCGTGCTCAAATCGGTAGTCGGCTACGCCTGGCCGAGCACGAACACGCTGCTCTTTACGCTGCCGCCCAACTTCCGCCCGCGCGAAGTCGAGCAGTTCACCGCCGCGCAGTACGACACCGCCGGCAACGATGCGTGGCTGACCGTGCGCGTGTTGCCCAACGGCGAAGTATCGATCTCTCGGCCGAGCACCGGCGCCGGCAATAACGGCATCGCGCGCGAACTGTTTCTCGGCGCCGTGAGCTTCGCGCAGTACCAATGACCGACGTACCGCACTTCACCCTGCCGTTCCAGTGGGCGACGGCGCCCGCCGGCGGGCTCTGCGCGCGCGAGTGCGAGCAGGAGTCCGACACGGAGATCGGCGCCTGCGCGGAGGCGATCATCCGCACGGTCCAGGGGCAGCGGACGACGCTCCCGCTGTTCGGTATCCCGCAACTGGAGTTCAACGGGCAGCCGCAGCTCACGCGCGCCGTACTCGCGCAGGCGCTCCGCGACTTTGAGCCGCGCGTCGAATCGCTCATCACCGCCGCGCCGCGGCAAGACGACGAGCTGGTGCAGGAGGTACGCGCGCTGATCGCGCCGGCCGACGAACAGGAAGGTGAATCGTGAGCACATACCCACTCGCACCGATCCCCGGCGAGCCCGGCGAGGTCGAAGATGCAAACGCCGCGCTAGCCGCCGACGAGAGCGGCTATACGCCGCCGAGCGTAGAAACTGACCAAGAAGCCATCGCCGCGGTCGTATTCGCGGCGCTGATCGAACGCGTCGCCGGCTGGCAGCCGCACGACGGGAATCTCGATACCTGGCTGATTGAATCGTTCTCGGAGATCGGCGCCGAGATACGGTCGCTCGCCGCCGACGTGCCCGCGTCGATCTTCGGGACCTACGGAACGCGCGTGCTCGGGCTGCCGCCGCTCCAGCCGCTCGCGGCGACCGGCGTCGCGACGTTCACCGCGATTGATGCCGACGGCTACACGCTCGATACGGGCGCGACGTTCGCGCTCCCGCGCTCGGGGAACGATCTCGTCGCGTTCGCGACGATCCAGCCGGCGACGATCCCGGTCGGTCAGACCTCGGTCGCGGAAGTCCCGTTCGTCGCGGTTGAAGTCGGCGCCGAAGGGAACGGGCTACTCGGCGACGGCGAGATGCTCGATCCGATTGCCTGGGTCGCCGGTGTACACGTTCCGGCCGCGACGGCTAAAGGCCAGGACGCCGAGGAACCTGACGCCTACGTCAACCGGCTCGCCAACCTGTTCCCCGCGGTCGCGCTGCGACCGATCCTGCCAGTCGACTTCGCGGTGCTCGCGATGCAGCTCATCCCCGGCGTCGGTCGCGCCGTCGCGATGAACCTCTATGACCCGGTGGCGAAAACCTGGACGAACGCGCGCACGGTGACGCTCGTCGTCGCGCAGGAAGATGGGACCGCGGTCGGTCCCGCCGTCAAGGGCGAAGTCGAACGGATGCTGGAGGAACTGCGCGAGGTCAACTGGGTCATGCACGTCATCGACCCCGGTTACGTCGCTGTCGACGCGACGTTCCATGTGGTCGCCTACGCCGGCCAGGATCAGACGGCGGTCCACGACGCGTGCATCGAAGTTCTGACGCGCTATCTCTCGCCCGGCAACTACCGGCTCGGCGAACTGTCGCCGGCTATCGGCGGCGGCGAGGTCATCAACGCGCCGGTCGGCGAAGCGAAACCGCGACGGCAGACGATCTACGTCAACGAGCTAGTCGCGCTGCTCGACCGGACGCTCGGCGTCGACCGCGTAGTCGGAGTGACGATCAAAGGCGCCGCGGCCGACTTCCCGATGCCTAACTCCTACACGCTCCCGACGCCGGGGACGATCACCGGGACCGTCGAAGGCGGCGCGCTGTGAGCGAACCGCCCCTGACGACCCAGGTCGGCGGCAATCTCTACGACGCGCTGGCGCCGCTCGCGTACGACGACGAGCAGTTACAGTGGCCGCTCGCGCTCTACGTCGACGCGCTCGGCACGATCCTCGAGGAAACCGCGCAGCTCGTCCGCGTCGACGACGAAGGTAACGACGGCTGGAGCGCGTTCGCCGATCCGCGCCGCTGCCCGACCGCGTATCTCTACACGCTCGCGCAGTGGGCCGGCGTCCGCTACCCGCGGCGGATGACCGAGCCCGACCTGCGCGAACTGATCGACGGTCACGCGCCGGGGCTCTGGCGCGGAACCAAGAGCGCGATCCTCGCCGGCATCCGCCGTTACCTAACGCCCGGAGCGAGCGTCTACTTTGAGGAGCGCGCGGACGGCGATCCGTACAAGCTCCGCATCTTCACCTATACGCAGAGCACGCTAAGCCAGAGCGCAATCGAACACGAGCTGACGCAGCAGGTCCCCGCCGGGCTCGTGACGATCTATGAAGTCCGCGTGGGCCAGGACTACGACATGGTCAACGCGCGCGTCCCGAACTACACCCAGGTCAAATCGACCTGGGCGAACTACAACGCCGTCAAGGCGGCGCCGCCCCCACCGTAAGGAGAAGCGATGCCCCTGCCACCGACCACACGCATGGCGCTACCGGGGCCGGCCGGTACGGACCCGGCCGACGTTCCGACTGATATCGACAAACTGCGCCAGGCCCTCGACGTGCTGAGCATGATCTTCGGCCAGGGCGCGGCGAGTACGCGACCGGCGGCGGGGATCGCGGGGCGCATGTTCTACGCGACCGACGAAGGCGTCCTCTACTACGACGACGGGACGGCCTGGCGCGCGCCGTTTACGCCGCCCGGCACGCTACGGCTCTCGGCGACGGCGGTCGCGGCGAGCGGGTGGCTGGTCTGCGACGGGAAACCGTACCCGCGTGCCGAATACGCGGCGCTGTTCACCGCCATTGGTACGACCTGGGGCGCCGGCGACGGCAGCTCGACGTTCAACGTCCCCGACCTGCGCGGACGCGCGCCCGTCGGCTCGGGGACCGGGACGGGGCTGAGCGCGCGCTCTCTCGGCGCTAAAGCCGGCGAGGAGGCGCACGTCCTGAGCGTCGCCGAGATGCCGGCGCACGCGCACGAAATAAACATGGCCTCGGCGGGCGGCTCGAACATCGGCAGCGATGCCGTGCCACCGAACAACGGCGTCTACGGTGGTCGGAACCTGACGACGACCTACGCCGGCTCGACCGCCGCTCATAACGTCATGCAGCCGTACGCCGTCGTCAACTATCTCATCAAGACCTGACCGTGCAGTTCGTCGTCACCTTCATGCTCGACGCGGCCGATCACGACGCGGCCGAAGCTGCGGCGAAGGAGTGGACGGTTACGCCCGGCGCCGTCCTACACAGCATCAGCGGGACGCCGCCGGCGACCGAGACGGAAGGTCTACCGCAGACGGTCCCGCCGAGCGGCGGTGTAGGCGACGCGCTCGATAAAGCCGAAGGCGTGACGCTGTTTCTATTCCGGCTAGAGCCGGACACCGTCGCCGAGGGCGTCGGCCAGGTACAGCTTCGCCTCCACGGCGAAGGCTTCGCGATGGCGGCGCGGATCGTATTCGCGGGGACCGAGCTGGCGACCGCGTTCGTCTCGGCCACCGAGCTTTACTGCACCATCGACGCGAAAGCGGGCGGGCGTCCGCCCGGCACCTACGACGTGCTCGTGCGCCAAGACGGCGCGCAGACGAAGGCGCTGCCGTTCACGATCACGCCGGCTATCGCGCCCTCTTGACGGACTTCCCCGACGCAGAGCCAGAAGCGATGACCCCCAAGAAGGGAGGTAGGCCATGCGCCTGCTCACCGTCCTGGTCGTGCTCGCCGCGACTCTCGTCCTCGCCGTCGTCACGATGGCCGACCCGGTGCGCAGGAGGTCGCACGACCCCGGCTGCCGCACGGATCGCTGCGACCGCCACATCAACGCGTGGCTGGCCGATCTCTACCGACGATGGCGAGCGCACTACCTCGCGACGCACCATCCGTGGAGTACGGCGGTCGCGAGCTGGTTCGACGACGCCGGCGGAACCGCCTGCGGCGTCCACTACCTACGCGGGCTCGCGTCGCGGACGCTCGGCTGCGGGCAGGCGGTTCATCTCTGCTTCCGCGGCGCGTGCGAGATCGCGCGCGTTGAGGACCGCGGACCGTTCGTCGACGGCCGGCTGTTCGATCTGAACCCCGGCGCTCGCGACGCGATCAACTGCACCGATCTCTGCGGCCAAGAAGGGGGCCGGCTCGTCTGGTACGTTCGCTGACGGGATAAGACGCTCTAAGCACCGGAAGGGCCGGCATCCGTGCCGGCCCTTCTTGGGTCCTCTCTCTCCCCTCGCGGGGCGCTACCACGCTTTTAGCGCCCCATCGAGCGTTGCCACTGGCGACGTAGCGCCGCGCGTACCTCGTCCGGTCCGCTCGCCGCCGACTCGCCGATCTCGCGCGCTACGCGTACGCGCTGCGCCGGATTGAGCTTCCCGAGCGCGCTCTCGACCGACGCCGTTAGCTTCGGGTTGTCGAGAATCGCGTGGCCCATCGCCGTCAGCCGCCAGTCGCCGGTTTCCGGCGAGCGTTCCAGCCAGCCGTAGCGACGCATCCAGCCGAGCCGCGGACCGAACCCGGAGCGGTGGCCTACCTCCTCGACGTTCTCGCCGAGCTGGAGACGTACGTCGCGCGTGTTCGTCCAGCCGTTCTCGTCGGCGAGATCGTCTACGACGGCCAGCAGCTCCGTGTCGGAGATACCCCAGATGGTCAGGTCAAGACCGCGCGGCTCGTCTCGCTTGCCGTTGTTCCGCGCCGGGCTCATGCGTCCTCGACCTCACGCGCGGCCTCTCGCGTCAGCCGGAACATCTTGCGGTTGCCGGCTTGACGCGCAAACCGGATCACGTTCTCCTGGCGCAACCGCTCAAACGCGAGCGTCATGATCCCGGTCCCGCCGCCGGTCACCGCGTCGCCGGCAAACGCGCGGATATCCACTTGGGAAAACTCCTCGTGGTCGCGCGCGTAGTGCAGCACCGCTTGGCGGATGCCCTCCAGGCGCTCGTCGCCGATCCCTTTGCCGCGATCCGTGGCCGAGTTGCCGCGCTTGTTCTTCCGGCGCGGTTTCGGCGGGGCTCCAGTCATCGGCTCGCCGGTTAGCTGCGCGAGCACGCGCTCATATCGTCGTAGCTCGGGCTTGAGCACGTCCAGCTCGCCGACCAGTTCATCGACGCGGTTCCGTCGCTGTGCGACCTCGGCGCGCAAGAGCTTGAGTAGCTTCACGTCCAGGTCGCTCGTCCCGCCGTTGCCGGCAGCGTGTGCCGCGGCGGTGGCGTTCGTTACGTCGGGTGCCATCGTTCGGCTCTCCTTCCGTTGGGTGGTTTCTAGCCGTAACCGTAGCCGCAGACGGTTAGCGACGTAGCTCGACGCGCTAACTCCGCGCCGGCCACCCTACCGGTCGCGCCGGGCGGCTCCACCGCGTAGACGCATGTTCGATCTTTGCGGTTCGCGTTCCTGCCCAAGTCGCTATTTCCGAGAATCGCCAACGCACTTTCCCCGTAAAGAGCGGTATGGCGTTAGCGAGTTAGCTCAACGCGGGATTCCGCGGCGGGGTAGCGCGGTGGTTAGTTACGCGTGTGAGCCAACCCGCTACCGCGCAGCTAATGTCACAGAAGCCAGCAGTCAAGCAGCTCGTCCGCGAACTGGTCGGTCGCAACATCGTCAGAGCGCGCGAGGAGGCCGGTCTGAGCCAGTGGCAGCTCGCCGAGCGTCTAGGGCAATCGCAGCCCGTCCTCTCGACCTGGGAGCACGGCCGGCGCAAACCGGACGAGGATAACCTCCTGGCGCTTGCGGACGCCCTCGGGCACGACATTGGCTGGTTCTTCACGCAGCATGACGAGCCGGTGGACGAGTAGCAGCGGCTCTCGGTCCTACCCCGACACCCTCGACCACCCGACGAAGGAGGCCGTGCTATGAGCACCGCTGAGCTAGTGCCTGCCCAATCCTGGCTGCCCGAGATGAACGGCGACCAGGCTCGCGGCGCGATGAACGCCTACCAGGAGATCACCGCGGCGTTCCTCGACGCGAGCGACTGGATCGGAGCGCCCGGAGAGGACCAGTCGTTCGTCAAGCGATCCGGCTGGCGCAAGATCGCGAACGCGTACGGCGTCTCGACCGAGATCATCGGCCAGAACATCGACCGCGACGAGAACGGCGACCCGATCCGCTCGCACGCGAAGGTCCGCGCGACGAACCGCGTCGGGCGCTTCGCCGACGGCGACGGTGGTTGCGGAGTCAACGAGCCGCGCTTCCGCAACGTCACCGGCCGGCAGAAGATCGAGCACGACCTGCCGGCGACCGCGGTCACGCGCGCGACCAACCGTGCGATCTCTAACCTCGTCGGCTTCGGGCAGGTATCCGCGGAGGAGGTCGACGCCGACGTGCGCGCCGACGCGGACGCGACCGCGAGCGCGCTACCCGCGTGGGCCGAGTACGACGGCGAGGGACCGGGCGGGCCGGTCGCCGAGGCGGCGATCCAGCTCGTCGCGATTGTCGGCGCGGCCGGCGCCGATCCGGCCGGCGTCGCGAAAGTCGGCACGGCGATCCGCGAGTTCTGCGGCGGCGGTATCCCGAGAGCCGTCGTCTACGCAATCGGCGCGATCCACGCCGCGCTCGGCTCGGCGCCGGCGGACGCGAGCGGTCAGACGGGAGGCGAGTGATGGACGCCTTCATGGAGCGGTGGAACGCCACCGGTGGGATCGGCGGCGAAGTCCCCGACGGTCACTACGACGTGGAGATCATCGACGCGGCCGGTCTGAACCGCCGTGCGGACGGCTCGCCGCTCGTCAAGCTCACGCTCCAGGTTCGCAGCGGCGAGCAGCAGGGGCGGACTATCGACCACTGGCTCAAACTGTTCGACAACTGGTACGACGAGGCGCGCGAGACGCTGAAGCTCTACGGGCTCGATACGGCCGGCGTCGATAGTTGGGAGGACTACAAGCGCGCGCTCGCCGATCAGCTGATCGGCGTCACCGCGAGCGTCAGCCTCAACCACAACCGCAACGGCTACGCCGAGATCAGCCTGTTCAGCGCGCAGCTACCGCTCACGCCGCAACGCTCGCCGGCGACTCCTCCTCCCTCCGCGCCGGCAGCGCAGCCGGCGGTGGCGGGCGGCGACGACATTCCCTTCTAGGCATGTCCGATCCGTTCGCCACCGCGGCTGCCGCGGCACAACCAAGCACGCCCGCCGGCGAGCTGGAGCTTCGCCACGAGCGCGACGCGGCGAAGCTCCCGACCGTCGTCGATCCGGTCACCGGTGAGGTCCACGAGCGGATCGACGAGCTGGCATCCGACCAGCTCGCCGAGCTGCTGTACCGGCTCCGCGCGGCCGAGGCCGACCGGAAACTCGCGCGGCTCGCGGTCGACGCGGAGCTACGCGTGCGCTTGAAGCGCGAGAACCGGACCGACGCCATCGTCGGCGCCTACCGGCTCGTCGTCAAGAGCACGGCGCACCGCGAGTGGGACGCCGAGACGCTGCGCGGCGTCATCGCCGATCTCCGCGCGAGCGGCGTCGACGATCCGCTGTTCGGCGACCTGTTCAAGCCGCAGCCGGCGAAAGTCGACGGGAACGTCGCGCGCCGGCTGCTCGACCGCCTGACCGGCGCCTCGCGTGACGTCATCGCCAACTGCTTCGCCTGGAAGGACGAGAAGGGCGGTCGGCTGGAGATCGAGCAGGCGCCGGCCGAGCTGGAGCGCGGCAATGGCCGTTGACGCTCATAAGCGCGCCGCCGCCTGGGCCGAGTCCGCCGCCGGCGTTCATCGTCAGTACGACGCCAAGGAGGAGCTAATCGACTCGCTCGATCTGCTCGCGGCGCTCGTCGCGGTGCTGCTCGCGCTCGACGCGCGCCTGACCGCGCTCGACGAGACGCTGGACGCTCGGCTACGGAACCTGGAGCGCGAGGCGTGAGCGCCGTCGAGTTCGTCGTCTACGGCCGGCCGGC
>Ga0209465_10000379_pt1 | contig 21141 bp, 14 predicted proteins | sample PanSoiPlot1MoBio_FD_188321 | JGI IMG/M metagenome (GOLD analysis project Ga0209465, IMG submission 188321) | Tropical forest soil microbial communities from Panama analyzed to predict greenhouse gas emissions - Panama Soil Plot 1 MoBio (SPAdes)... | ecosystem: Environmental > Terrestrial > Soil...
AACAATGCCTGCGGAGACTACTTTTTGAGCACACCCCTCCTGTTAAACAGAGCTTCGCAATTTGTGGAACGCGTATTGGCGCTGAAGCCTGAGGTGGCCGTATTTGATTGCGACGGCACGCTGTGGAGTGGCGACGCAGGACGCGATTTCTTCTATTGGGAGATCGGGCTCGGCATCGTCGATCATGAAATTGCCGGACCGATGCTGGAACGGTATCGATTGTATGAAGAAGGCGTTGTGGACGAACTCTCGATGTGCGGTGAAATGGTCACGATGCACAGCGGTTTACCGGTGCGAGGTTTGTATCAAGCTGCGAAGGAGTTCTTCGAAGAAGTGGTAGCCTCGCGGATTTTTCCGGAAATGCGGCGGCTCACGCACCAGCTAGCGGAGAACGGATGCGAGGTTTGGGCGGTATCGTCGACTAATGATTGGGTCGTCGAAGCCGGGGTGGAGCGGTTTGGAATTCCACCTGATCGAGTACTTGCAGCCTGCATTGAGGTGGAAGATGGCAGGGCAAGCGATCGCCTTTCGCGCGTGCCAACTGATGAGTTAAAGGCAGTTGCGATACGCGAGGTAATAGGCCGACCGGTTGACGCGGTCTTTGGAAATTCAATCCACGACCTGGCGATGCTGGAGATTGCCCGGCTCCCGTTTTGCATCAATCCGAGTCCAGACCTCGAAGTGGTTGCCAAGGAAAAAGACTGGCCGATCTATTTTCCGGAAGCCATTGGGAGGACAAAGCCTTAGCGTCGGCAGGTTGGGATCAGTCAGGCGAGAAGGTGAACAGGTTACTCTCGATCTCCTCTTCGGCCAAGGCGTAAAGGTCGATCCATCCTTCGAGAGGCAAGGAGTCGGCAGGTAATTGATCGCGCCAGAGAGCAAAGCGCAAACGGATCCGACTTCCTGGCTTTGCTCCAATCAGATCAAACGGCACTCTCATTTCGAAGATTTCGCAAATTGCGACTTCCACGCCGTTGGCGCTCTTGTTGCCATTGTGAGCAGCGTGGCTCGCGAGTTTGTTGCGCTCGTTGCCGTTGGTGAGCACCCATCCCAGTAGGTGTGCACCTTGGGCATCCACGACCATGCGGTAGGATGAGGAGGCAGAATTGCGGTCGCGGGCATCAGCTGTAACCTCAAAGTTCAGGATGATCTGATAGGGTCCTTCCGGCAGACCCATGTAGAAGTCCAGGCGCCCTGAAACAGAATTGGAGTCCAGTCCAGCGTAGACGGCATCCAGCAGGAACTGCTTCCCGTGCATGGCGCTACTGCGCTGGTCGGAGGTGTAGCTGGCGGCGCCCATCCACTCGAAGTATCCGCTCACGAGACCATCGACCGTGGCATGAACGTAGGCGGTCTGCGGATGATAGCTGGGCCTCGTATAGCCGATGGCGATCGGGACCGTTAGCTCTTCCGGCGGCACGCCTTCCAGGGCGGTGTACACGTTCGAAAGGTGCTTGCGGTATAACTCGTCGAAGTCGCGGTCGTTGGCCGAATGGTGCTCCGGACCGTACCACCAGTTCCAATCGCTTCCTTCGGCAATGAGAAGCTCTTCCCATGCAAGCTTGCGCTGGGTCTCAGAAACTCGACCGGCATTGCGGTCATAGTACTCACGCGCTTCCCAAAGCAAGTCCCAGGACTTGTTGTCTTCGGGAGCGCCGATCCAGACATTGAAATTGGCATTGATCCATGAACCGGGAACCAGCCGGTCGAGGCGATGGAAATTCGTTTGCTTGTGGCGGGCAATGGCTTCGCTGATCGTGACTGGCTCGATGAGCGGGTCGCGCTGCAAGCCGTGATAGAAGCGGCGCAGAAATTCGCGGCCTGACTGAGGATAGTACTCCCAGGCATTTTCGCCGTCGAGAATGATGGAGATGACCGCGTCCCTGCCGCGTTCGAGCACGGGCCGGGCTGACTCGCGGATGCTGTGCAACACGTGGTTCGCAGCGTCCTGGGCGGGCATTCCGGAATACACGAAGCCCACCAGGTCAGACAGCGTGTGGTCACGGAATAGCAAGTGCATTTGCACGCCGTCCTTCTCGTAACGATGGATGTTGTAGAGCATCTCGGCACTATCGCCGTGCAAACGACCGTGGCCGTCGCGAGAGAAGTTGTACCCGACGCTCCGAGCCAGGACGCCTTCGTCGGTGGCCATCCATCGGATTCCTTGCTCGGCAGCCAGCCCTAGCACCTCTTCCGAAACGCTACCTTCCGAGGGCCAAAGTCCGATCGGCGTGCTGGCAAACGTCTGCTGATGGAGCTTAATTGCCCGCTGTATCTGGATTGTCGCATCGGCGGGACGGCGAAAGCGGCGTGTCGGCAGAGGCAGTCCTGGCGTTGACTCGCCGCCGACATTCGTATCGCATATGAGTGGCAGAATCGGGTGATAGTACGGCGTAGTGGAGAGCTCGACGGTACCTCGGCGGGCCGCCTCCGCATAGGCGGGGATCACTTTAGACAGTATCTCCCGCTGCTTGGCAACAACCGCCACCTGGTCGGAGCGATCGAAGTCTTCGCCTTTGCGGATCAGGGCAGCGACTTCAGGGTCGCCCAGGAAATACTCATCAAACCATGCGATCTGCGAAAGGACCTGAAGATCCGCGTAATCGCGGGTGACAAAGTAAGTGTCCGGACCTTCCGGACGGTCGGCGGTGGCGCGATAAAGCTCCCAAAGCTCCCGATAGCGAGGGTAGCGGGCGATCATGTTGACCGGGTTGGCCTGAAACAGATATCGCAAGGCGAAACTTCGCTCGGCGACGGTCAACTCGTTGGCGGGCTTTGAAACGAGATCGAAAAACGGGTCGTGGGCCTCGCCTGAGACGTAATCCTGAATCTGCGCGATGAGAGAGGGAACGAGATTGAAATTCTGATGTACCTCGGGAAACTCCTCGGCGAGCTTCACCATGCCGTAGTAATCTTTCAGGGCGTGCAGTCGCACCCAGGGAAGGCGGTACTCGCCGGTCAGCATGTCTTTGTAGAAGGGCTGGTGCATGTGCCAAAGAAGCACCAGCCGAATCTTCGGGCCGGAATCGCTCATTGTGAATTGGTGACGACGAACAAGTGTAGCAAGAGAAGCGTTCCCAATTAAAGCGATCCACGGCCGCGAATGTAACCCGATAGTGGGAGACGAGGCGCACGACCGTGTACCTACACGGAAAGGAGCTTACGCTATCAGCCACTTACGGACCGTCTCCCAACTAACGTCAACAGGGCGATATCCATTACACTAACTGTTTGTGCGCATTCTAACCCGCTACATATTGAAGGAAGTGAGTTCGCACGCCCTGCTTGGCGTGTTGCTGTTTACCTTCATCATCTTCATGCGGGACCTGGGTCGCCTGCTGGAATTGGTGGTGCGCAACAGCGCGCCGTTGCCCAGCGTGGGCGAAATTTTCCTCTACACACTGCCAACGGCATTCATGATCACGCTGCCGATGGGTGTGCTGGTGGGCATCCTGATCGGCTTAAGCCGACTCGCAGCGGACAGCGAGGTTACTGCTATCCGAGCCAGCGGGATGGGCGCGGGCATGTTTGTCCGCGTCGTCGCGATGTTTGCGATCGCAGCCTGGCTGCTGGCTATGCTCAACAGCATCGCCATCGCGCCTCGCTCTGCGCGGGCACTCACGGGCTTGCAGAACAAGCTGAGGAGTTCGCAGGCTTCGTTTGAGATTCAGCCGCGCGTCTTTTATGAAGAGTTCAAGGACCGCGTTCTGTACGTGCAGGACGCTATTCCGTCGAAAGGGCAATCATTGTGGCGAGGAGTATTTCTAGCGGACATTTCCGATCCGGCCTCGCCCAGGATCACGCTGGCGGAACGTGGCGCCTTGCTCAGTGAGTCGCCCGAAAAGGTCCGATTCCATCTGGAAGATGGCACGCAGCAGGAATTGATTCCGAAAGCGAAAGATCAGTACTCCATTACAACTTTCGAAACCACCGATCTTCCAGTGCAGGTACCGAGTTCGACCGAGCGCGGGTTTCGAGATCTGCAGCCGGTGGCGGAACTCAGCCTGCATGCTCTGCTTCGTAACGCCGCGCGGGAAGAAGCTGCCGGAGCCTCGCTGGTCAAGATCGATCCGGCTTCGTCTTCGTACGATTACCTAAAGGCCCGGTACTACGAGATCGAGTTCCATCGGCGCTTTGCCCTGCCTGGGGCGTGCCTTGTCCTTGCTCTCGTGGGTATTCCGTTAGGCCTTTCCGCGCACAAGGGCGGCCGCAGCGCCGGATTTGTTCTGACAATCGTGCTGGTGTTCGTTTATTACTTTTTCTCCCTGGTGGGAGTCTCTCTGGCACGACAAGGCAAAGTTTCGCCCTGGTTTGGCGTGTGGGCGGGAAACCTATTCTTCTTTGTTTGCGGACTGATTCTGGTCTGGCGCGTCGATCGGATGCCCCTGGATTTCAGTCTCATTCATCGAGTCACGGTTGTCCTGCGAAATACCCTCCGTGCTTGGGGTAAACGACTCCCTGGGCTGCGCGAGAGCCGATGGACGCGAGCTATGCGACGCAAGCCGCGAAAGCTTTATGGCGCACGATTTCCGCTGATTCTCGACAACATGATCCTGCGAGACTTCGCGCTATACCTAGCCATGGTTCTCGTAACCTTCCTCATTCTGGCGCTGGTGTTCACGTTCTTCGAGCTGCTGACGGACATTGTGCGGAACAAAGTTTCGTTTGTTCTGTTGGCCGCGTACCTTTTGAACCTGAGCCCGTCACTGGTATACCTGATGGCTCCAATGTCGGTGATGCTAGCGGTGCTGATCACTTTTGGCTTGTTGCAAAAAAGTAGCGAACTGACGGCCATGAAGGCTACGGGCTTCAGCATTTATCGCGCTACTTTGCCGGTCATCGTGCTGTCGGCCGCATTCGCCGCCGGGCTGTTTGTTTTCGACCAGGTGTACATTCCCCATACCAACCGCCGCCAGGAGATTCTGCGCAACGAGATCAAGGGCAAACCACCGCAGACATACTTGCAGGCCGACAGGAAGTGGATCTTCGGGGAATCCAAGCAGATTTATTACTATCAGGTGTTTGATCCCGACACGAACCAATTCGGCGGTATCTCTGTCTTCGAGTTTGATCCGGCAACATTCCAGTTGACGCGTCGAGTGCATGCAGATGGCGCGCATTGGGAGCCCGGCCTGCAAGAGTGGGTCTTCCAAAACGGGTGGGTGCGTACGTTGAACGGCGCTTCTATACAGGAATATCGAACCTTCGATGTGGCCACCTTTAAGGAGTTGCACGAAGATCCCAGCTACTTCAAGAAAGAAGTACGGCAATCGTCGCAAATGGATTACGAGGAGCTGAAACGATATATAAGCGACCTGCAGCAAAGTGGATTCGACACAGTTCGGCTGAAAGTGCAATTGCAGAAGAAGCTAGCGTATCCCCTCATTACGCTGGTTATGGCAATCCTCGCCATACCATTCTCTGCGCAGAGTCGTCGAGGTGGAGCACTGGCGGGCGTCGCGATTGCTCTGGGTGTCGCCATCGTCTACTGGGTAACTGCCGGATTGTTCGAAGCCATGGGGAACGCGAATCAACTACCCGCTCTGATAGCCGCCTGGGCGCCAGACCTGATCTTCGGATTGGCCGGCGGGTATCTGTTGCTGAGAGTGCCGACGTAAGACCGAACCCTAGCGAAGGAGCGATCATCTAAGTTGTTTGGCGCCCGCCGGCGTCTCTCTGTCGAGCCACATGTTCAAGAGCCTAAAACCACTGTCGCCGTATTTGCGGAAATATCGCGGTACGTTTGCTATTGGCGCGCTCTGCGTACTTTGCAATAACGGCATCTGGATCTTGTTCCCCATCGTCATCCGCAGTGCTGTGCAGGCGCTCAACACCGAGGTGAGCGTTCGCACACTCGCCAGGTACGCCTTGTACCTGATGGGCGTGTCACTCGCCAAGGGGGTCTTTCAGTACCTGACAAGATGGATCCTGATCGGTGTTTCCCGGGAGATCGAGTTCGATCTGCGAAACGACCTGTTCGCGCATCTGGAAGGGTTGTCCTACAGCTTCTACCAGCGTACCCGAACCGGGGACATCATGGCTCGCATGACGAACGATCTGAATGCCGTGCGCATGCTGGTCGGGCCTGGGATCATGTACACGGCCAACACCATCGTGTTTACAGCCGTTTCACTGGCATTCATGCTCAGCATCAGCCCTAAAATGACGCTGTTCGCCTTCTTACCGCTGCCGGTTTTCAGCATTGTGGTGCAGTACTTCGGACGGCAAATCCACGAGCGGTTTGAGCGCATTCAGGCAATGTTCTCTGATATCTCGGCGCGTGCTCAGGAGAACTTCTCCGGTGCACGCCTGATTCGCGCCTACGTGCAGGAAGAAGCGGAGATCGAGCTGTTCGAGCGAGAGAACGAAGAGTATATCGGGCGCAGTTTGCGCTTGGTACGACTGATGGGCATGCTGTGGCCAACTCTAACAACCTTACTCGGAGTGGCAATCGTTATCGTATTGTTGGTGGGTGGGCGCGAAGTCATCCAACACCGTATCAACGTCGGTGACTTTGCCGCATTCAACACCAATATGGTGCAGCTGACATGGCCGATTATCGCGCTGGGCTGGGTGATCAATATTTTCCAACGTGGCACCGCATCCTTGGGACGGATCGCCAATCTGCTTTCCGAAGAGCCCGCAATTACGGATGCCGGAGTATGGGCCGACGGGGCTCCGGAAGAGGTTCTCGGCGAAATTGAATTCCGGAACCTCACTTTCCGTTATGGTCCGACGTTGCAGACGGCCGCGGGGAATGACGGCCACGCAGGCGATGACGTACTTCATGGAGTGAACCTGAGGGTTCCTGCCGGTACGAGCCTGGCGATTGTGGGTCCTACAGGGTCAGGGAAGTCCACGCTGGTTTCGCTGATTCCGCGCATTTATGACGCGGCCCCGGGATCGGTGCTGATTGATGGCCGACCGATCCGGGAATTCCCGTTGGAAGTTTTGCGGAGGAACATCGGCTTCGTTCCTCAGGAAACGTTTCTTTTCAGCGACACAATTCGCGAGAACATCGCCTTCGGCGCGCAGGATGCGACTGAGGCGGAAGTGCGCAGGGCTGCCGAAGCAGCAAACATTGCGGCTGATATCGAGGGTTTTCCCGATGGCTACAACACGCTGGTGGGTGAACGCGGATTGATGCTGTCCGGCGGACAGAAGCAGCGGACCGCGATTGCCCGCGCACTGATTCGCAATCCGCGAATTCTGGTGCTCGACGATGCCCTTGCGAGCGTAGATACCCAGACAGAAGACCGCATTCTCAATCATCTGCGCGAGGTCATGCAGGGCCGGACCACCATCTTTATTTCGCATCGGGTTTCGACCGTGCGAAACGCCGATCGTATCGCTGTGCTGCGCGACGGTAAGATTGTCGAGTATGGCGCGCACGATGAGCTGATCGCACGAAACGGTTATTACACCGAGTTGCACGAGCGACAGTTGTTGGAAGAAGAGCTGGAGAAAGAATCGGCGACGGTTTAGCGGCTACGGCAGTTTGTGCAGGAGCTCCCGCAAAGCCTCAATCGCGAGTTGAGCTGCGTGTCCTGAGGCTGCTGGCAGACCTCCAATCCCTTTCACAACATCTTCATTGCTGATTAATCGGGCTTCCGCTCGTGTCTTGCCTGTCACTAGCTCCGTGATAATGGAGCCGCAAGCCATCGCTGGCACGCATCCTTTTGCACGAAAACGAATTTCGATGATACAGCCTTTTTCGACGTTAGCAGCCAGCTCGAGTATGTCTCCGCACACAGGATTCTCGAGCCGGACACGAGCGTCAGCATCCGGCAATTCGCCGGAGTTGCGGGGATGAACGAAGTGATCGAGAAGCTGAGGGGAATACATAGCTCGTTGGCAGACTAACGCATCTCCAGTGCTGCACCAAGCTCGCGTCGATTCATATAATCGAACTCAGGAATGATGTCGAACTTCTCTCCCCAGCGAGTAGCCTGTCTGCAGCCCAGCGCAACGTTGACCATGCGCGACCTTGGTCTGCTGGATCGGGTGGTTGCGTGTACCAAATATTGCGCTGACGTGTGTCCGGAAGTTGCCGACGGGTCGCGAGCGGTTGTGCCCGATTCGTGGACCGCAAAGGCGCAAGCGATTTTGCGCTCGAAGCCTGATTTGGTGATTGCTTCAGTACCGTACCAATTAGAGGCAGTGGGCGAGATTTTGAAGGCCGGTGTACGCTTCCTGGGACTTGCCCCGCGGAGGTTGGCCGACATCTATGGGGATATTCTGACGATCGCCGCTGTCATGGGAGTGCCCGAGGGCGGCGAGAGTGTGGTTAGCAAGATGCAGACAGACATCGAAGATATCGGCCGTCAGTGCCCTGACCAAACGAGGAGATTACGGGTGTTTTGTGAGGAGTGGGGGAAGCCGCTCATCGCTTCGCAGCCTTGGGTTGCCGAGCTCGTATCCCAAGCCAATGGTAATTTTCTCGGAGATGCTGGCAAGACCATCTCTTCTGAAGAGATCCTGGGGGCTGAGCCGGACGTGCTGATCGCGGCATGGTGCGGTGCGGGAGACCGCGTTCCGTTGGAGAAGATTGTTGAGCAGCGGGGATGGACGAACACCCCGGCGGTACGTGACCGCCGGGTTTTCTGCATTAGCGATGAGTTGCTGAATACTCCCGCTGCAAGCCTGGTGCAGGGGCTGCGGGCAATTGCCTGGGCGTTGCATCCGGAACGCTTTCCGAGGCCCGAGGGAATCCGGCAGATTAGCCTCGTGCACTCAAAGACGGTCTGAGCCGGCCTGCTCCTGATGCGTCGCCAGTCTTATGTGATAGCCTCGCTGCAGGGCCATCTCCCAGTTCCAGGAGCCTTGTTTGACCAAGCAAGTTGTGGCAGCGCTCATTCTGCGCGGCGACAAAATCCTGTGCTGTCAACGCACCGAGCACCAGGCGCTTCCACTCAAGTGGGAGTTTCCCGGCGGGAAGATCGAGCCCGGCGAAACTCCGTCGCAGGCGCTTCGGCGCGAGCTGGAGGAAGAGCTAGGTATCGTCGCCGAAATTGGGCGGGAAATCACCCAGGTTTTGCATACATATCTGAACGGCAACGCGGTCAATCTACATTTCTACACGGTCCAGAGCTATCGGAACGAATTGCAAAACCGCATCTTCCGCGAGGTCCGCTGGGTGAATCGAGCACATCTGCCAATGCTGGATTTTCTCGACGCCGACAAAGAACTGGTGCGCAGCCTAGCTGCAGGAGAACTGCTCTAACTGCCACCGCCAGAGACGAACCAGGCGATCGTCAGGCCAATCATCAGGATTGTCGTAGCCCAAGCGATCACATTGAACCAGGTCCCGTTCACGTGACGACCCATTAGTTCGCTCTTGTTAATTAGAAGCAGCATGAAAATCAATACAAACGGCAACACGATGCCGTTGACCACCTGAGACAAGATGCTGATCTTGACGAGCGGAATGTTGGGAATCAGAATGATTGCACCGCCAGTGATCAGCAATAGGGTGTACAGCCAGTAAAAGACCTTCGCCTCGCCGAATTTCTTGTCTACTCCAGACTCAAATCCAAGTCCTTCGCAGACGGTGTAAGCTGTGGAAATGGGCAGAATTGATGCCGCAAAGAGCGAGGCATTGCAGAGTCCGGCGGCGAAAAGAATATAGGCATACTCGCCTGCGAGAGGACGCAGGGACTGAGCGGCGTCAGCAGCATCGCGAATCTGGTGGATGCCATGGGTATAGAGCGTGGCGGCACAGGCTACCACGATGAACCAGGCAACAATATCAGTAAACAGGCAGCCCACAATCACATCCCAACGTGAAGCCCGGTACTCGCGAGCAGTAATTCCCTTCTCCACGATGGACGACTGAAGGTAGAACTGCATCCAAGGGGCGATGGTTGTGCCCACCACGGCAATGATCATGTAGAGGTACGCAGAATGATGAAACGCCGCACGGCTGGGCGGTTTGAAAGTCGCGATAAAAGCTTGTGTCCAGTCCGGACCTGCAAGAATACCCGCGATAATATATGCGAAATAGAAACAGGATGCTGCAAGAAACACCTTTTCGACGCTCTTGTAGCTTCCTTTCACCACCATGAACCACACGAGCAGGGCAGCAACAGGCACGCTGATATAACGCGATATGTGGAACAGTTCGAGACTGCTGGCGATCCCGGCAAACTCGGCCACGACGTTACCGAAATTGGTAATCACCAGTCCAATCATCATGAAGAACGTTATTCGCAGACCATACTCTTCGCGAATGAGATCGCTTAGTCCCTTGCCTGTAACCGCTCCCATGCGCGCCGACATCTCTTGCACGACGATGAGAGCGATGGTCATGGGAATCATCACCCAAAGCAGCAAGTATCCGAATTGCGCCCCGGCCGCAGAGTAGGTATAGATGCCGCCGGCGTCGTTATCGACATTGGCGGTGATGAATCCAGGACCGATCACGGCCAGGAACATTAGCAGGCGCATCCGCCAGATTTTCAGACGCCGAGATTCAGACATGACACCGATGATGGAGAAAGATGGGAAGTACTCTTCAGACTTTCCTTATAGCTAACAACTGCTTTATTTTGTGTGCCTTACTTGACAATGTTCTTGTGTTTGCATGGAAGCGCCACTCATCACAAACTTTGTCCGCCACGCCGCAAGGTGCAAGTAGGCCGGGGATGAGTTTACCAAACGGTGTAACTGCAAGAAGCACCTTCGCTGGAGTATGCGCGGCAAGCAATACCGCAAGAAGACCGGCGCAAGATCGTGGGCCGGGGCGGAGGAAGCAAAGAAGGTCCTTGAAGCACAGCTCACCGGCGGGACGTTCTGCCCTCTGCCGCCGCGCCCCATGGGCCGCTTGCTCTGTGAGACTATTGAAACCTTCAAGGCCAATAAACTAGCGCAAAAACGGATGGCGGCGACCTTTTCGAGATATGGGTTCAAGATTTTGACCCCGCTCCCCTCTATTGCACTTTTTGCTGTCGGTAGTGTAATGGGCTCCCTGAAACAACAGCAGCTTCTGGTTAGCTCCAAGCTAACCCTCGGATGACGAGATTCCCCATCCTCTTACCAAGTGATCAAGAGACTGCGCGCAGGCTCTTCCGAAAACGATCGGGGTCGCCATCCGGCAGAAGGGCCTCCACTGCAACGTGGGTCTTCCTCCAGACAGGAACCGCGCGTACAAGCAACCTGCGTCCTTTAGGCGTGAGCATCATGCTGCGGCTGCGGCGGTCCGCCGAGTCCACCTTGATCTTAAGCAAGCCCCGGCGCTTTAACGGCTTGAGGGCCGCAGTCAACGTGGTTCGATCCACTCCGAGCAGCGTTGCTACCGCCCCCATGTCTGGCGGTTCTGGACGGTTCAGTGACATCATCAGCGAAAATTGCCCGTTGGTCAGTCCAATCGGGCGCAAGGCATCATCGAAGCGCCGCGCCAGCGCCCTCGCCGCACGTTGGACATGAAGGCACAGACAAGCATCCCGGACCTCATGTGTTGTCTCAAGCGTTGGCTGGGTAACCCTTGCCATAGCAAAATAATATTGATACCAACGCATCTTGCCAAGAAACGAAAAAGGGTTATGTAAGTTGATATCAATATATTGGGGTCTACGGGCTCGATGTCGGGGAGAAAAATATGCAGAAACAGAAGCTCGGCGCAATCGCCATGAGGAGTATCGCACTCACCTTTATGCTTGCCACCGCGTGGCACGCGATGGCACAGGATGCTAAAGCGCCTTATCCGAACATGGCTCCTCTGGACCAATACCTCAGGGAGGACCGCAGTTCAGAAATCGCCCTGGCGCGAAGCGCGGCGCCTGAGACCATCTCGCGCGATGCTGAGGTCCTGGTTCTCGGACGTCATGGTTACGAAACCGCGGTTAAAGGAAAGAACGGTTTTGTGTGCATGGTGGAACGTTCCTGGACTGCTCCAATTGATGACCCGGGCTTCTGGAATCCGAAGGGGCGTGCTCCGATCTGCCTTAACGCGGCGGCCGCACGCTCCTATCTCCCACGGACGATCAAGAAGACGGACTTGATACTCGCTGGACGTACAAAAGCTCAGATGATTGAGACTATTGCGGCAGCAGTCGACAGTAAGGAACTGCCGCCCATGGAACCCGGGGCTATGTGCTACATGCTGTCGAAGCAGGGCTATTTAAGCGATCGCGAAGGTCACTGGCATCCGCACCTGATGTTTTTCCTTTCACAAACCGAGCCTGCAGCATGGGGAGCCGGTCTGGCCGGTTCTCCCATTTTCGTGTTCAACGACACCTGGGAGCACCTCACTATCTACCTGGTTCCGGTGCGTCAGTGGTCCGACGGAACGCCTGATCTTTAAGGAGTAAGACACTGACGATGTGGCTGCGATCGTGAGCTTCAGGTTTGCGCTTACGATTAGGGCTCCCGAAACCGTGGCCGACGAGATGTTCTCGCTCGCGCACTCAATGGCTTGGACTACTGCCAACAGCATGGGCCATCCGTGTACAGCTCGAGTGGGTGCGGATCGAAGGACATACTGCTAATGTTCAGGTAGCTGGCAGCGGAAGGATTGCAGGTTCACCCGCGCATGCACCGCCTGTACGCCCGGCGCAAAAACCATGCTGTACCTCCCAGCATGACTTTTTGATCGTGCCTCGGCGCCCGTTCTCTTGCAGCCTGGGCGGTGTAATCGGGCTGTTAGCGCTAGTAAGCCTTTGCAGCTGCCGATGCGTCTCGCAAGACACTGGAGCCATCTCACGCGGCGGTGTAAGCTATTTGACCGAAGACGATGAATCGGCAAGAAGAAGCGCCTAGGCCCGTGAAACAAGGATGGAACTGGCGGATCTGGACAGGTTTCCTGCTCGCGCTGGCCGCCATTCCCGGCTACTTCCTGCTCTTTGCAAGATTTCCCATTACCAGAGACGTGCCATGGGCGAGCTGGCTCATGTTCGCTGTGGCTGGATGGCTGTTGTGGGCGGGAATCGGCAAGGCTTTCGCGAGCTCAGGGGTATACCGCGGAAAGGTCGTTGGCCTAATCCTCGCGGTGTTGAGTCTTGCGGCCGCGGGTTTCTTCGGGTATGCAACGTTGTATGCTTCGCGCCAAGTGCCAGGGGCGGTGGACGCGCCCAGCGTTGGGGAGAAGGCGCCCGAATTTACCCTTGCCGATACCAGCGGAAATATGGTGGCGATGTCCACGCTGCTCTCTGAGCCGATGCCAGGAATGGAAGCGCGAAAACCACGAGGGTTGCTCTTGGTATTCTACCGGGGATATTGGTGACCGTTCTGCAACTCCGAGTTGCGGGGTATTCAGAAGAGTTTGAGTGAGCTCGAGCGGCGGGGGGTGCGGCCGGTAGCGATCAGCGTGGACACGCCAGACGAATCCGCGGCGCTCTGTCGCAAGGCTGGATACACCTACACATTCTTATCGGATCCCAAAGCGGAAGTCATTCGCCGCTATGATCTGCTGCACCGGGCCGGCAGTCCGGACGGGAAGGACATTGCTCGCCCGGCGGAATTTCTGCTGGACGCCTCGGGCGTGGTGCGCTGGCGGAACCTGACTGAAGATTTCCGCAAACGGGCAACTCCCGCAGATGTCTTGCAAGCCGCGCAGCTTCTTCCCTAGAGCCTTGCAGGCAAAGAAGCTAAGGAAGTCGGGTGCGACGTCATATGGCGAAGCGGCGCTGGTGCACACTTCATCAAGCGCTTGCCTAGTAGCGGTGATCCGGAACCAGCACAAGTCGAGCTGTGGACGGGTCCAACAGGGACTCACGTTGCGGAGTTTTTTCGGTGTGTTGATTCAACTCAACAAAGCGTTTCGGCGGGCCAACGCAAGAAATTCACTCTCACGATTACAAGCTGCAAACAGGTGTCTGACATACTGAAGCCACGGGTCTACGTTGCAGATGCAACGAAGGCTTACTCTGTCTATGCAGGGCCCTTCTAACGCCGAAGCAAATGAAGAATACCGGGACACCTCGGATGACACTTCAGGCGCGGGTTGGATTCAACCGTAGCTGGTAAATTTTGTGCTAATTTGTGTTACCGAAAGTGGGATGCATAGCTTCTAGCACTTCTACAACAGAATAACTGCGCCTTGCGATTCACCCTAACTGCTTCAACCCTTGAGCGACGAAAAAAGCGAGTTCAAAGTTTGGCACGCAGCATGTTGATGACGTCATCGGCGGTGATCACACCCGTCAAGACGCCCTCTTCGTCGATGACTGGAAGGGTCAGCAGGTTGTACTTATCGAACAGCTCGGCTACCTCCTTTTCGTCCGCGCCAGGAGGAATTGTCGGCATATGCCCCGTGCTCAGCATCATCAGCGAGGTTTCGGGGGTGGCGAGCACGATTTTTGCCAGCGGCACCTGACCCAGTAACTTTTCATGGTCGCCGATGATGAAGATCGTACTCACACTTTCGAGCCCGCCTTGGAAATTACGCAGCATATCGATGGCATCGGAAACCTTGGCACCCGCGCGGAGCGCCATATATTCCGTGGTCATGCGCCCGGCGGCCGTGTCCTCCTCGAAGGTCATCAACTCGGCGACTTCGGCGCGCTCCTCGGGTTCCATTTCGGTCAGGATCTCTTCCGTGGTCTCGGGGGGCATGTCGCCGAGGACATCGGCGGCCGCATCGGGATCCATTTCCTCGACAATGTCGGCGGCGCGGTCGGAGTCGAGCGAACTGAGAACAGAGACCTGCAGCTTTGGATCGAGCTCCTCCAGCGTCTGAGCCGCAACTTCCTCGTCGATAGTTTCGAAAACGGCTTCGCGCTCGGCAGGAGCGAGTTCTTCGACGATATCGGCAATGTCGGCGGGGTGGAGTTTTGAGAGGCGGTCAAGCGAAATCTTGAGCTTGACGCGGCGAGCCGGATCAGTCTCGATGAGGTCCACGAACTCCCAGGGGATCATTCGCGGAGGAACCTTTTCCATCATCGAGCGCAGCGCCGACTTCGGCACGACACCACGCAGCAAGCGGCGGATGGCTCCGCGCGCACCCACATCAACGGCGCTGAGCTTCAGGACAATGTGCTCGTGCCCGGACTCCTCGTGGATATCGACATCGTTGACGCGCACGACCTTGCGGCCAAAGACGTCGATGATCTGCTGGTCGAGCAGGTCGCGCTCAAGAAGCAGCATGCCTTCCCCGCTTGCATAAGGTGTCCAATCGGACGCGAGGGTATCGGAACGAACCCCACCATTGACCGATTCCACCGACTGCATCCCCAGTAGCCGCTCGCCATGGTGAGTCTTAACCACAAAGGCCGCTACGCGATTCGGGTCGTCCTGTGGAATGAGCGCAAGTTCGCGCACTTTGCCGACCGGCGAGGTGCCGGAGGGATCGTAGACCGGAGCGCCGATCAGTTCGGAAAGGGCGAGCGACGGCATTATTGCCAATATAGCCGACGCCAACGATTCCGACCGATGAATTTGAGGCGGACCGTAAATTCAATTGCGGATAGTTGACAGCAACTGCTCGATCTCCGCCTTCTTGTCAGCTGTCAGCGGCAGCAGCGGCAGCCGGGGAGACCCGCCGTACATGCCGTTGAAGTCCATAGCGTACTTCACGCCGGGGATACCGAGCTCGCTGACAATGCGGACCGCAGCCTTGCCGATCCGCTCCTGTTTTTCTTGAGCGAGCTTGCCGTCCCCTTCCTTCCATGCGGCGTAGATTTCGTAGCAGGCCGTAGGAGCACAATCGGCAAACGCAAGAATGGCCCCGGCAGCTCCGGCGTCGAGTGAGGGAGCGAGCTTTTGGGCCGCGCCGACAAGCACCTGGAAGCCGACTCGCTTCTCGCGCGTCTTGACTCCGCCGACCAGCTTGACTGCGCTGGAAGAAGGCTTTGCGATGGCATCGCCGGCCAGCGCGCCCACCGGAACAAGGTTTCCGCCATCGTTACCGGGAGGAGTTTCGCCAGCTTTCAACATTCGGCGAGTCACGGCAGAGGAGGTCTCTGTGACGGTCGCCTTGCGCTGGACGTGCCGCGTCCCCTCCACCATCTCTTGTACCTTCTCGATGGACCCGGATGATTCTTTGATGCCAATGAGGTTGGGGTGCTCAGCGAGTTCAATCACCAACTCGGCCGGAATGTCGTAGCCGGTAGCCTGCGGGAAGTTGTAGATAATGACTGGTAGCGGCGAGCGGTCGCAGACGAAGCGATAGAACGCCAGCATGTTCTCTGGGTTCACCATTTGCGTCTTGTAGTAATGGGGCGTCCGCACCATGGCCACGTCATAGCCGATTTCATACGCGTACTCGGTCAGGCGGAGGGTTTCGGCGGCTGATTCGATCCCCGTGCCCGCGATCATGACCTTCTCGTTCGAAGCCGAATCAATGGCGGTCTTGAGGGTCTCCCGGCGTTCGTCATCACTAAGCAGGATGGCCTCGCCGGTCGAACCAAGCATGACGATTCCTGCTACCGGAGTACGACAGTAGTGCTCAATATTCTGTTCGAGTTTGCGCTGATAGATCTTGCCGTCCGGATAGAATGGCGTGGTAATAGGTGGAAAGATGCCGTGTAAGAACATGTCAGTTGCCAGTTATCAGTTTAGCGTGCTGGATTCGTCGCCGAACATATTTTCGAAACTGACTATCAGGAATCCTTAAGGCCGCAATAATGCCAAGCTATTTTCGGTTCTACTGCATCGTCGCCGCCCGCTCCGCGTGCAACTGCTGCAGTGCATACACCTTGACGTCTCCGCGCTGCAAAGCAGCAATCCCTTCGCAGGCAGCTCGGGCAGCCGAGAGGGTGGTAATGGTTGGAATGCGCGCCGTCACTGCGGCGCGACGAATCGCCTTTTCGTCGAACCATGGATCTGGTCCATGCGGGGTGTTGATCACCAACTGAATGCGCTCGCCCTTGATTAGGTCGACCACGTTCGGGCGTCCTTCCTTCACCTTGTAGACGCGTTCCACATGCAGCCCAGCTTCTTCGAGCACTTTCGAGGTGCCGTGCGTGGCTACGAGACTGAAGCCCAATTCCACAAAACGCTTGGCAACCTCTGCGATGAAGGGCTTGTCGCGATCGTTCGCGCTGACAAATACGCATCCGGAAGTAGGCAACACCTGGCCAGCGGCGGCCTGTGCTTTGGCAAAAGCCTCGCCGAAGTTGTCGGCTACTCCCATCACTTCGCCCGTGGATTTCATTTCTGGTCCAAGCACGGTATCGACGCCGGGGAACTTGCCCCACGGGAACACGGGAGACTTCACGTAGTAGCAGTTTCCGGTTTCAAGGTCGATGGCACGCTCGACGTTTTCCGGAAGAAACTCGCGCAGCTTGCGGCCAGTCATCAAACGCGCAGCAATCTTCGCCAGCGGCACGCCAGTGGCTTTGGAAACGTAAGGAACGGTTCGCGAGGCGCGCGGGTTTACTTCGATCACGTATACTTTGTCGCGCTGGATCGCGTATTGCACGTTCATCAATCCAACGACCTTCAAGGCACGCGCAAGGCGGAAGGTGTAATCGCGGATGGTGGCCAGTACGGACGACGCTAAATCAACGGTCGGCAGAACGCACGAGGAATCGCCAGAGTGAATGCCAGCCTCCTCGATATGCTGCATAATGCCGCCGATGACGACATCCTCACCATCAGACAGCGCATCGACGTCGACTTCAGTCGCTGACTCCAGGAAGCGATCGATCAGCACCGGGCGTTCCTGCGAGTACTCGACGGCCTCCTTCATGTAACGGATAACAGAGTCGTCGTCGTAAGCGATGACCATCGCACGGCCACCAAGCACATACGAAGGCCGCACGAGGACCGGGTAACCAACGCGATTGGCGTTGGTCAGGGCCTCTTCCACGCTCGCCGCGGTCGCTCCGGGTGGCTGCGGAATTTCCAATTCTTCCAACAGCTTTCCGAATCGTTTACGGTCCTCGGCAAGGTCGATGCTCTCGGGCGAAGTGCCGATAATCGGCACCCCGGCGCCCTTCAACGGTAGAGCGAGATTGAGCGGCGTCTGCCCGCCGAATTGCACGATCACACCGATTGGTGCGCCGGCCTCGGCTTCATGCTCGTAGACTGCCATCACATCTTCGTAGGTGAGCGGCTCGAAGTAGAGGCGGTCGCTGGTATCGTAGTCGGTCGAGACCGTCTCCGGGTTACAGTTGATCATGATGGTCTCGAAGCCGTCATCGCGGAGGGCAAATGCAGCGTGGCAGCAGCAGTAGTCGAACTCGATTCCCTGCCCAATGCGATTCGGCCCGCTACCGAGAATGATCACTTTCTTGCGATCGGTTGGCGTTGCCTCATCCTCTTCTTCGTACGTCGAGTAGAGATATGGCGTGTAACTCTCAAACTCGGCTGCGCATGTGTCCACGCGCTTGTAGACTGGAATCAAGCCATGCTTTTTGCGAAGCTGGTGCGCGGCCTCTGGCAGACTGTTGCCGTTACCCAGGTGCAAGGCCTGCGCGATACGGGCGTCGGAAAAGCCGACCCGCTTCATTGCCAGCAGCTTCTCGGAACTCATCGAAGCAGCTGCGGTGCGTAGCAAATCCTCCTGCTGGTCCGAAATTTCCTTTAACTGGTGCAGGAACCACGGATCGATGTTGGTCATCTGCGCAATTTCCCGCACCGTCATGCCTTGCGCCAGAGCGTAGCGGATGTATTGCAGCCGCTCCGGATGTGGCGTAACCAGCCGTTTGGTGAGAATGCGAGGCTCGATGTTCTCCGACCCAATACGCTTGCCGGTCTCCAGCGAGCGCACACCTTTCAGCAGAGCCTGCTTGAACGTTCGGCCGATTGCCATCACCTCGCCGACTGACTTCATCTGAGGGCCAAGTGATTCATCAGCACCGGGGAATTTCTCGAATTGCCACTTGGGAATCTTCACCACGACATAATCGAGGGTTGGCTCGAAGCAGGCGGGAGTCTTGCGGGTAATGTCGTTTGTGATTTCGTCGAGCGTGTAGCCGACCGCCAGCTTGGCAGCGATCTTCGCGATCGGGAAGCCTGTGGCCTTTGAAGCTAGCGCGGAGGAGCGCGACACGCGCGGGTTCATTTCGATGACGACCATACGGCCGTTGTGCGGGTCCACAGCGAACTGAATGTTGGAACCGCCGGTCTCGACGCCGATCTCGCGAATCACCGCGATGGCGGCATCGCGCATGGCCTGGTACTCGCGATCTGTGAGCGTTTGTGCCGGAGCGACGGTAATCGAGTCGCCTGTGTGGACGCCCATGGGATCGAAGTTCTCGATGGAGCAAATGACGATGACGTTGTCGGCCAGGTCACGCATTAGTTCGAGCTCGTACTCTTTCCAGCCGAGCACTGATTCTTCGAGCAGCACTTCGTGGACGGGCGAGAGGTCTAGGCCTCGCGCGAGCAATTCCAGCAGTTCTTCGCGGTTATAGGCAATTCCGCCGCCCGTACCTCCGAGCGTGAAGGACGGACGAAGGATGACCGGAAATCCGATCTTGCTGCTGAAATCGAGGCCGTCTTTCAGGTTGTTGACCAGCGTCGATTTCGGTACTTCGAGACCGATTTTGGTCATTGCATCTTTGAAGAGCAACCGGTCTTCGCCCTTCTTGATTGCGTCAAGTTGAGCGCCAATAAGTTGCACGCCGTACTTCTCAAGGATGCCGGTATCTGCCAGCGCAACAGCCAAATTTAGCGCGGTCTGCCCGCCAACCGTCGGCAGTACCGCGAATACGCCCTGGGGCCCGCTGCTAGCAAGCATCTCCGACTCGACACGGATGATCTCTTCCAAGTAGGTAGCGGTGAGCGGCTCAAGGTAGGTGCGGTCGGCCATCTCGGGATCGGTCATGATGGTGGCCGGGTTGGAGTTCACCAGCACCACCTCATAACCTTCAGACTTCAGCGCTTTACAGGCCTGCGCTCCGGAGTAGTCGAACTCAGCCGACTGGCCGATGACGATGGGTCCGGAGCCGATGATCAGGATTTTCGCAATGTCGTTTCTACGGGGCATTAGCTCGTTATGACCAACTCTCTGTCATGGTTTTGGGGGGCGCGTCCTCAGGCGCGCCGTTAGTTGCAATTTCTGGGAGTGGCTCTAGCCGCTGCGGGATTTCGTCTTTTATCGCGGTGCGGTATGCCGAACAGTAGGGATACCGGCTGGCCAATTCGACAAGCTTCCGACCGGCGGGATTGCAGTGGATGTGCCCAGCATGATTCGCATAGTCATCGACACCGCGAATGCGGTGATCGGAAAGGCCCGCCTGCCGGACTTCCTTGGACGACCGAAGTTCTTTCTTTGCGCGGAAGGAAAAGCCGTCTTTGATGAAGTGAAGCGCTCTTTCTAAGGAAACGCGGGGGGTGATCAAAACATGGAAGTGTTCCGGCATGAGGACATAACCGTGTAATCGATAGGCACGACCGCGATAGCGGAGGAGATTTTCGAGAAAAACATCGGCCCATTTGTGATTTAGGAACAAGGAGCGTCGCTCCCACCTCCGGGAAGTAAGGAAGTAGGTTTCGCCCGGTCGAGTAATTTTTCTTGCTGATCTCAATTCGAATTCCCTCAGGCGCTAAAGCCCAAATATATTGGCACCTGCTGCGGCTCGGCCAAAGCCGCTCCCCTCCGCTGGCCAACGCACTGTGCTCTACAAATCATTTCCCCTTCCACTCATCCATCATCTGTACAAAGTCCTTGAAGAGGTAGTGCGAGTCGTGCGGGCCAGGAGCGGCCTCCGGATGGTATTGCACACTGAACAGCGGCATCGTCCTATGACGAAGACCCTCCAGTGTGTTGTCGTTCAAATCGATGTGCGTCAGATCGACCTCGCTCTGCTTCAGCGAATCAGGATCAACCGCAAAGTTGTGATTGTGGGCTGTGATCTCGACCTTGCCCGTCGCCAGTGCCTTTACGGGATGATTGCCGCCATGGTGCCCGAACTTGAGCTTGTAAGTCTTGCCGCCCAGCGCGAGTCCGATGAGCTGATGCCCAAGACAGATACCGAAGATCGGCACCTTGCCGATCATCCGCCGAATGTTTTCCTGTGCGTATGTAACCGGCTCCGGATCTCCTGGGCCGTTTGACAGGAACACTCCATCAGGATTCATCGCGAGCACGTCGTCTGCACCCGTAGTTGCCGGAACGACAGTCACTCGGCACGACTCGCCAACTAACCTCCGCAGAATGTTCTGTTTGATGCCGTAGTCATACGCGACCACGTTGTACTTTGGGGCTTCATCTTTCACACCGACGACCTCCGTCGGCTCGTACGATCGGACACCCTC